>Ga0058701_10001191_pt1 | contig 18165 bp, 6 predicted proteins | sample AgamicOrMae_FD_97039 | JGI IMG/M metagenome (GOLD analysis project Ga0058701, IMG submission 97039) | Agave microbial communities from Guanajuato, Mexico - Or.Ma.e | ecosystem: Host-associated > Plants > Phyllosphere > Phylloplane/Leaf | place: Guanajuato, Mexico | collected 2012-06-04
CTGGCGTTTTTTTGTTTTTTTTTTCTTTGAAACAAGATTCCGCGCAGAATTTCTTTAGGCATATTCCTTCTAGGTCCTCCTAAAACCTTTTACTTTTTCGTTTTTCAAGATTATTTTTTCTCAATTTATGGAGCATTTGATCAAAGAAGCGAGGAGCTATTTTTGTCAATCTCCAACTTCTGCCCAAAAATATCGAATCGTAAAGTTATGCGCCCGAACTCGTTGATTATACAAACTCGGAGGATCAAGTCAGGGACCGACATTTTAGGATCTTTCAGAACACGTGTAGAGACGAGACAAATGCATGGAAAATTGCAGGGTGAACGAACTTTAAATACTTGCGCCCAGCGGACACCAATTTTGGGGTCAGTGTCTATAAGAGGGTGCTGAGATTAGGCCTCCTTTCAGATCGAAATTCCGATCTGAGACGGGAGATTTGTTGCAACTGGATTACATTTGAAAACAGTTTCGGCCTGACAGTCTTCTTGTGCTGCACTATCCTGTCAACTGAGAAAGATGTCGATATTTTTTAGGAAAAGGAAATGTTTGGCAACAGAAATTGAATTTTCGCGTCCTTTAAATAAGGGTTCATCATAGCTGATATTTTAAGAATTGTGAAAAAAGGGGGGGGAATTCTGCTTGTGAGTTACCATTTTGATGTAACAGTATAAACTCACGTCATTTTACCTAAATAACTTCACGGAACAATTTAAAAACTGTCTGAACCAAACTATAAGAAAAATTAAATCAATCATCAATATTACCAATGGCTACACCGCACAGTTCCTATAATGGTCCAAAATAATTTTACACAAATCTTAACATTTGTCTAACCTTATAATTTTCTAACCCAACCAATTCTTACCGTAGTCTAAATTTATTTTTCAATTTATTAATCCTAACGCAGTTTAAAATAATCTATCGTACGCTTATCCATCCTACAACAGCGTAGTTTAATGTTACCTGAAATCGCCCAGCCTAATTCAACCCTAACTAAACAAGCAAATCTAAGTGCAGACAGACTTAGTTAAACTTATTCTGAGTCAGCAAAGTCTAAGAAACACAAAGCGACTATATTTCCATCGGTGTCACACATAGAATAAGGGAGGATTCTCCGAACAAAATATGGCTCTTCCCTGAGAAGGAAGATGCTTGTCAGCCGACTAAATACAACTCTACCTCGATCTTGTAAGTCACTGTTCAGATCAGACTTTCCCAGTCTGCGTCCCAAGAAATTCCCGATCATTTCGCAAACATTCCGGATCTTAACGAGGCGAGGACATCTTTTACCTGAAAGCGAGGCGTTGATAATGTTATTCACTGCGAGTTCATCTGCCCTCATCACCGTATTGTTGTCTGCACCTTAATCTGTATTTGTGATAAGTCACAGAGTGAGAAGTAATGCACAGTGAATAGGCTCCAAGTGGGCGGCTTGCTGACGAAAGGGGACATTGCATCCAACGCCCATATTTTCGTCCTGCTGAGGATTTGTTCCGTGTTCTTTGTTAAACTAACGGCTTAATCTTGCTTTCTCTATAGCCTTTATTATAGTGATTTTGGAATATTTTTACTATCATTCAGTGAGAGATGCTTATAGTGCCACACGTTTATAGTGAAGAGGCATAAAGCATTGTGTTTGAGACACTTTGCGCCTGGCAAAGGTTGGGAAACATAACCTGCTGAAAGAATTTATATTCGCCGATTTCAAGAAAAATTTTTATACCTCTTCTGATCCGTCTTCACTCGCAAAGTCGCAAGAATGAGGCACAAGCCAACTGCAACCCATAGTCGCTGGTCCAGTTACTTGATGCTGTCACTGCTGCCGAAAAGTAAGTATTGTTTCGAAATTTAAAAAATTAAGGGAAAAAAGTTATTGTCCAAAATGTTTTTTTTTCTTGTACCTGCATTGCTTCTTACCATTGTCAATGTGGTATTCCATTAAGACCAAACGCTGCGAAGGCTAATGTGATAATAAAGTAATAGGAAAGAAGTCGATACTTCCATGCAGAAAGGTCCATGACTGAAAAGCCCAGTGGTAAGAGGTCATAGGAAAAAATCCCAGGGACCATAATTTTTTGGCCAAAAAAATTTGTGCTTTTAGAGGTTTAATGTCTACGCCCAGGGGCTAATTTCGATGCATATTTCATGTTGAAAAACTACTTCGATATGTAAATTTTGTGCTTGATAGAAAAACTTCTGGAAAAATTAGCCATGTGCGTAAAAATAGAGTTCTAAATGCGCGAAAAATCTCAAGTGGAAAGTTATGACCTTACAGCATTAGGTTCCTTACTCATGACATTTCAGCACTAGGTTATTCAGTAATACCTTTTGAATCGAAGTGTATACTGGATCGTGATAATACACATCGGAGATGTGAAACAAAACTTTCGTATAGCTACGTTTACGGTATAAAGCTGGTTAATACTAATTCTCGCATATGTTCTCATTGCAATTTTTTCTCCTCTTCTCAAGATGATGAACTGTTGTCAAAGATCCTGGTTTATTAGGAAACAGATCGTGAAGTTTTCAAGTCAAACGTAAAAGTTTTCGAGAAGCTGTATTCATGGGTTGCCATTGTTTCCTGGAAGTAGAGTTGCTTTTTCATGTAAACAAAACGAAGGCTTTGCTTTTCTATCTTTTTGGAAGATAAGCTAGCCGGAGCGGCACAGCGATTTACAGGGTGTTTCTCCGTCTGATGTCAAGTCATGTGCGCTCATGACCTGTCCCACCACTTGCGCTGCGCCGCGCAGCCGCGGAAAACAATGGACTTCTTGTGAAAACGGACCGCGGAGGACTTTCGCGACCCGCTCGTGCTACCGACCCACAAAATGCTTCTAACCCACCCAGGGACGGATCCAGCTGCGGTTTTTAAGGGGGCCATTTCCAAAACCGATTTGCGGGTTGCCTGCATTTTTGCCTTTAGCAATCGCTCAAGGAAAATTTCTCACTGACATCTTTTTAATTTTAAGTCCAAGCATGGGTCTTTGTTGAAAAAATTACGCAATTATGCTACAATCTTCCGTTTTATTTTCATACCCAGACCGGTAAGAACATCCAGAATTTGACGTTTCGTTTTTAATGTATTCGACATAATGAACCCCTAAAATTACCGATTTCCTTAGAACACCTGGTTTAGGTTATTATGCTTCCCCTAGCGAACTTCAGAAATTCATTCACAAGTTCATTTTGCAATATATGAGTCAGCCTTTGTTGAGAAAAAAGTGATGCCAACGTGAAAAAAAAATGTTCTCTTGTCTTACTGATAGTCTCACGTTAACTTCAATATCTTTCACTGCGCAGAATATATGCAACGAGGAATAAGCAATCATACGTCTCCTAGTAAATGGATCAATAGGTGCACCAGATTGTCATAAATGATTCTGTCGTAAAAGTTCGCGGAAATGCATATGCTGGCATGAGGCGAACATTAATTTTATATTTCCAGTTTTCATCCCAATTCAGTTTTATCATAACTCATAGCCTTTGCTTCTGTTATGAGAATTAATGTTTTACGTAAGTGAAGGCTTATTCTCACTTTAAAAACTGCAGCCGTATATCGATAAAACGTATAGTTTTTAATCTTAAATGAAGGAAAAAAAAAGAGTATTGAATACTGTTCTCTGAATGCAGAGCATAATGATTGCAGCCGATTGCATCATTCCACGCGTTTTGCTAGGAAAGGTAGAAAATCAAGGGACGTGACTTCTCAATAATACTTATTCATGAAATTCCTCTTTGTTTGCGCTTGAATCTGTTTCATGCAACCTCGTCCTTTCTCCTTTAATTGTGCAAACATCATCTTAATAACTTTTAAAAGTACCGTTAGAAATCTGCACGTACAGTACACAGCTTTTCTTCCGTTGTGAGACTTCGGTACTTAGGGCACACTAAACTGGATGAACTGAATAGTTCATCCTTCTGAGCAGTAAGTAACTCATATTTTGTTTTGTTTCAAGAGATTATTAAGTTATATAAACCTGTGATAACAAATTTCGAAAAAAACTCTTGTATTGTAAAAACTGATCGGATTCATATTGAATTGAATATACATTTTATGTGTTTCTTGAATAATCCAGTCGGTGTGTTGGACTAAAGTACTAATAAAATTACCTTTAATCCTCTAGATATTGCCTAACTTCACGTTTTCTCTCTTGCACAAACTTGTGTTTGTATTCTTTTTTCAGAATATGAAAAAAGGAGGTTCAAACCATTTTTCCACGATGTTAGACAATTTCTCACCATTCCTGAACGACTAGCCTGCTGATGCATTCTAACAGGACTCTGTTAAGGAAAATGACATGCAAAATTACCTTCTCAGGATGCCTTTTGTCGCGATGATCTTCAGAAAATAAGAGTGTTAGAAAATACCCCTTCGAATCATTACGTCGATTATTGTACCGCTACCAGCGAGTATACTTTTAAGACTGGGACGAATTCAGTTGAGGTTAAGCTGGATGGGTGCTCAGTTGCGCTATTAATGTAAAACGGTGGGTGCGTTAGTTAAATTCACGTAAAATTGGCTAGGATAGGAGAGGTTTAGTTGGACTAGGTCCGAATTACGTTCCGCAGGTCCAGTTTCTTTAAACTAGGTTTAGCTATCTATCATCTTGGTTGAGTTGATTTTTCCTGGTACTGAATCAGAAACAAGATCACACACCTTGCGTAGGCTGTTTTTCTTATTATTGTTCATTTTTTATTTTTATCGACAAATATGAAAAATCTACGGAAAACAGCTAAAATGATTTCGCTATCGTGTTGTTGTTGCCTCCACGTGATGGGCGGTATTTTCGCGAAGGCCAAAGGAAGGTGTCAAAATATAAATCAGGTCAGAGATTCTCGTTTCAGATTAAAACGCTGCGAAGAGAAAACCGATGATGAAAATCAGACCGATTGGATGGGATTAATTCGACAGTTTATTTTCGGGAAGCAGTGATGATTACCAGCTTTCAATAATATCACCAATAATCAAACGCAAAAAAAAGGACATGGTCAAGATTAATTAAAAGAACAGTCTTGATGGGAACAATCCTAATTCAACCATCCAATTTGAGAAAGCGGATCGATCTCTCGCCCGGGTTAGGCTAGTTTTCAAGAAACAGTCAACTTCTTACTTTTCTTCTTTTGTAGATATATAACGTACTCCTTTGGTAAATCCGGGTACGGGGTTTTGTTTACATTGTCCGAAGTGTGGTTCGGTAAAGGTTCCGAACTGTGTGTACTTTATAAACAGAAGAGTTTAAACAGAAGATTTTAATCCACTTTTCATGGCAGATATTGAGTTTTCTTTCTTTCACGCTCAATCTTACGTAGCTATAGCGAAGGGAGGTTTAAAGCGCTTAACGTAACCTTAATTAACTTAGGTTAGGTTAAATTAACCTAATTTGGGTCAGGTTAACTTAACCTAACTTGGGTTAGGTTAATTTAACCTAACTTGGGTTAGGCTAACTCAACCTAACTTGGGTTAGGCTAACTTAACCTAACTTGGGTTAGGTTAACTTATTTTGACTTACGTTAGGTTAACCTAACCTAAGGTTGGTTAATCTAAACTAACCTAAGTTAGGCTGAATTAACCCAACTTACGTTGGGTTAACAAAGGTCACGCTACCTGCCATTCCCTCGGCAGCAGAGTATATCACCAAGAGACGCATGACATGATCTGTTCCAGCCGAGTGGAGCAATAGCGCATCATGAATCTAACGAAACCAAGCTTAAACAAAACCTAACCAAAGCCCTGGCATATATATTCATCCCCATAATGCAACGAGAATGGTTGAACCAGGGTTTAACTCAATAAAAAGCACAACCTTTAAACTTAAAGTACTCCGTCACTTTACTTGCTGCTTGCATTCATGCGCGCATCGTCCAACGGATAGTCCCCTGAGTCTCTACTCTACCCCTTCCCGCGGTAATCTTACAAATTTTCCCATGTGTCACTACCATCTTGGTCTAGAAACAATCGTAACACACAGTTTAGTGCCGTTCATATGTGTTCAGCTACCACGGAAACGAGGAAAATTTGGTTAGAGGTGCGAGAGATAGTTCGGTTCTTTCCGTGGTCGGTCGACAGAGTCCGTCTTTCGCCGCTCCCGTCGCGCGAGAGGTGTTGCTGCGGCAACGGTGACGAGATTGTAACGTCATTGTGGTCAGTGCAGTGTCATCTTCCCTCACAGTTTCGTGGTTCGCGGGATTCGCGGGGGCGGCTCTTGTCGCCAAGCAGTGCGAGTGTTCGTTATTTAGCAGTGAACTGGTTCGAACAGAATGTCTGCAGAGAATACTCAATACATTTTTTTGTGCATTACTAGACGGTGAGCTCGATTGGATTCGTTTTTCCTTCTGTATTTTAAAGATCTTCCGTGCGTATAGGTTTGTTCGTTTATGCAGCAATTTCATAAATATAAGCATAAACGTTCAAGCGTTTTGTGTTACCTTCTGATTATGTATACATATACATCGATTACGTATGTATGCGTACAACATAACGCTGTTGTGTGGGTCATATTCGCAACGCTAAGTGTTTCAGCCATGAATATTGAAATATTTTCTGGAAAGTTCAGTAGTAATCTGTACCGTACGACCATTCGTTTTTTACGATTAGAATATGGGTTGCTCGAGTGAGCAAAGGCAAACTATCATGCAATGCAGGAACTACTAGCAAGCTGAAAGTTAAATGCCGCGTCAGATGGGACAATGTGTACATTTTTTCACTCCTTGCAACTTGACCGCTCCATGAAAGATAGTTTCGTTCAATAGAAACAATGTAAACTCAGTTACATACAAGTCTCCAGAGCATTGCACTAAGAAAGGACGTTTGGTCAGGGGTGAAATCTTTCGGTTTCCTATTCCAATGGGTATGGAATGGAGTGTGCTGGCTGAGGACCATTCGCGTGCACCGTAGGTCGTACGTATTTGATTCTTACGCTATCTGCAAATGTAAATATCAGTTCTTCCGTGTTATGGCCTCGCCCGAAGTTCTCGTGAAATTAATCAGTAATCTACGATTACTAGATAGTAACAAAACATGGCATCTTCTACTTAAGGCGGTTGCATGCTACACTCAACAAAAATGAAAGCTTTAAACAAGAGATCGCCAAATGCTCCAGTTGGAATCAAGATACAGTCTCGAGAACTTAGCTGCGCTAAATTCGTGATGTGATAAACATCCTACACTGTCGAGTTTAAAGATAGCATTTTGTACCTCTAGCTTTATACTATATTCGTACGCAAACCGAGCGAAGGTTCACATACGTCACAAAACTATCGGTCACGATGCCTTAGAAAAATCAATTTACAGTCAATAGCTTCGCTATCACTCATTCTTGTAAGACTTCATTTGGCCTGTGCACGTGGGTATTTGACCATTGCGCGCTTTTGAAAGTCACGCCGCCTCATGCTCAGTGAATGCAATGGGTCAAATACGATATCATCACAGAGTTGACGAATGGGAACAGGACAGGATGCACGGAGTAGCGGCCACACAGGAGTTAAGACATTCATTTCACGTGACTTATACAAATGAATCACGCGCACAAAAACGCCTTTATCGCGCTCGCACAAATCAGACAAGATCACAAATGCGGCACCCACAGTTTCTTCATCTATTTTGATACCAGGTCGGTTAGGCGCTCTACCCTGCCCAAGCGATCATGTTTTTGCGCTTACATTACACTGTTGCGTCACATCCGTTACTGTAATAAAAAGGGGCAGTCCTCCTTGCTACGTGTTTTGAGGTTATGAACCTCTCTGAACAGAGATGCCTTCAGCGTGTCTTTTGGATGGGCTCAACTTTGATATCTGATGCCGTGGTGAGAGGATGTTATGGTGTTCTAATTTTTTTGTCAGGCGTCCGAAATTTCTTTTTTTGGCATAGTGATGTTTTGGATATAATGTATGGCGATTTGACTTTCAGCAAGGTATCTACAGATTTGTTTTTGTTATTTTTTCTGTGGCCATTACTCTTTCCATGCTTTTAAATGAACATTTAACAGAGAAGGTTATTTTGTGGTTATTTTTGTCGAACAGAATCTTTTGTAAATTTTGACGGGCTTTAGTGTTTTCCTTGTAGTAACATTTCTTATAAATCCTGAGTTGATAAAAAAATACATTGCAAAGTTTGTTCACAAAGATCAGAAGAATTCACCCCAGAATTAAACTAAGTAGAATTGGCCGATGTTTTGAATAAATGAGGATAAAAAGTTAGGTTACGTTTGGCCACGTTTGACTAGATTATGGAAAATTTGGCGTGATCTATGGAGACCGAAAGTAGAGAGCCATTTAGAGAGCGTGGTGTGCATGTATACAAACTAAGCATACATGAATTTTTGTTATCCTCACCAAAGCAATGGCTAAATCATGCCGCAAAGGTAGTCTTAAAAAGTGTACGTTTCTTTTAATTTCGTTCGGTTATTTCTTGAACGAAAGCTTACGATTATGAAAGAAATCTCGATTTGAAAATTCGATGTGAGCAGCAGACAACAATTCAAAAACAAATAGGAGGACGGCGTCCGCTGCCAACCTCGGATTGCAAATCGAGATTTCTTTAAGAATTGAAAGTTTTTATGTAAGTGTTACCCAAAATATTTGAAGAAAGCTTGCACAGATTTTCAGACCTCCTTCATTATGTCATTTCGCAGCTTCTTGGGTTTCAAAATCAAAAGTTTATTTTTGCTTAGTTTGTTTCTATGCTCACCATGCTCTCTAAATGGCTCTCTACTTAGATATCTATTGCTGGTGAATTTTGTTTGATGGCTTGGTGAGAGATGATGAATATTGTGCAAGACTGACAATATTTCAACCCCTCCTTATGAAAATCCACCGAATGCGAAGTTCTAGTTCAAAAACTCCACCAGCTGCAAAGTACTTGATACGAAAACCCACCAACTACCGTGTAAATCGATGGCAGTTGGTGGATTTTTAGCAAACGCACTTCGCAATTGGTGAATTTTCCTGATAAGCACTTCGCAGTTGGTGAATTTTTATTGGGAGAGATCGAGATGAAAGGTCTCATAGAGGGCAAGCTTACTTTGTCAGGAAAGGTTAGAGAAGGCAAACACTAGGTCATCTTAATTTTAATTCCTGAGTGCAATTTCTAGTCAAGATCAAGGGCTAGACTGAGACTGCATCTTCCCACTTGATGCTCCTTGCCTTCTTGCCGGTCGGGTGGATCGCATCCAACACCTCACCTCGACCGCAAAAACACGATACTTCTCATCTCTCGGATATCCATCCGGTTTGGCATGCTCATCGCTTTTGCGCTATCACTTCGTGGGGCGAACTTTGAACTGGAAACCCGTGAGCTGGGTCAATACCTCGGCATCCGCGGCGCGCTGCCACCGCGCCGCTTTGCGTCGTGCGCCATGACAGATCCCCAAGCGGCCAACGCCACTCCGGCTTTGACTGTCAGTCCGACGTCAGTCCAACGTCAGTCCGACGGTCAGTCATCTGTGTTAGCTGACAGCGGAGAGCCGCCACTAGCTTCAGACTTGATATGTGCCTGACTTGGTTAAGTTCCCTTTGGAGGAAAATTTCAGCCGCTGCGTGTTCAGTACAAAAAAAAGGAGATCTACTCTCAAATGATAGGAAATTTCACAAGTTCCTGTTTCTACTTACTGCCAGCTAAAATTCAGGAAATACATCTTGATCTAACAAGTTGATTTTACTATTGTCATATCACCTACACCAGAAGAAATACATACTATCCATCAGTGCAAACTTACTTATATATTTCTTTAGATGCATCTGCTTATTTCCCCAAGAATAGTTGAGCCAAAAATATAATGCTAAAAATGCGTTTTTACCAGTGTTAAAAAAGGAAAACTTTGAAGTAATTAAAAAAATAAAAAAATAAAATTTCTTACTCCTATGGAAACTTCAGTACAGGGTAACTGATGTGATTCCGATGCCGTTTAGTTTAGAACGGACGCTTTCCCCAATCCAGGCCTCTACCTTAATGCAACTACACCATACTTATCCTACCACATCGTAGGATAAGTATGGTGTAGTTAAATTAACTAAACGATACTTATCTTTTCGTAACGATAAGATAAATATCATGTAGTAACCTACACGACGTGTAGGTTACTACGTTTATTCGGAAATAAAATGCTATAGTAAACTTTAGGTAGGTTACGTGTAGTAACCTCCACGTCGTGTAGGTTACTAGATGATATTTATCTTATCGTTACGATAAGATAAGTATCGTGTAGTTAATCTAACTACGCCATACTTATCCTACGATAATGTGGTAGGATAAGTATGGTGTAGTTACATTAAGGTTGAGGCCTGGAAAGGAGAGGAGACATTTGAGGGTATGAAAAACCATGGGCGCCGCCATCTTGTTTCCGAAGTTTCTCCGTAAGCTACGAAGCATTTGATGGTCCCATAAACAAAATTGTTGCCCAATGCCTCCCATCTAGTATATACAGGCCTCTAGGCTTGATAAAGTTAGGCGGGGTAAGGTTGCTCTTTCGTCGGCAGTATTCCAGTAACGACAAACTTCCTGCATATCCCATCATCTTCGGAAATCCTTCGTGCGATTTTCGTCACAAAGGATAATCACACCTACGTCCAATACTTAAGAACTAAAGGAACCAAGTGAACGGTCCCATAAAAAAAAATCAGACACTTAAATTAAACAGCGCACTCGACGCGCCTCGCTTTGAGGTGCACTGAATTAGTTTTATTCTAAGCAACAAACTCGTTTCGTAAAAGTTCTAATCCGGATTAAGATCCATCAATCGAGGCCCATCTAGACTAGTCTAGAACACTAGGTTATAGTGAACACCTGCTATATCTGATAGAGGCAACGCCTCTTCTACTTGAAGCGCGTCTCGGCGAATCATATCTTCTTTTTCATTTGCAAAATCCTTTTACGACGTGAGACCACGTAACACTTGGGACTGTTAGGCAGTTTTACAAACTAGATCAGGGAGTAGTTGCCTAAGAAAACGGCCAGCACAGCTAGATTATTACTCGATCGTATAATTTGACGTTTATTCGGAAATAAAATGCTATAGTAAACTTTCTGTGGACGCTGCCTGCTGAATACATATTTGCTAATGATCCCTCCAGCACATAAAAATAACATTTATCTATCGACATATTGACGTGTATTAGCTATCTGGCTTCGGCAAGATTGTCCTGGACTGCTTCTAGCCACCCGAATATCAGGTCGTGTATCAAAAATATACTTGTATATTTTCGGTATACTTTTAGAGTATCATTTCGTTAAGGCAGTAGCCGCGCGAACGATCCAATCCGCGGGACGGGTAAAAAAGGGTTGTTTCAAAACGATTGGCATTTTGTGTGTGTGTTTTTAGGGGTATAAAGGATCACTTCGAGTCTTAAGTATTCACCCTGTCTTGCTTGCGGACGTACTCAAGAAGTCCTCAAACACGCAAAACGCAGATTTCACCCAAATATGGCTGAAACAAGCTATTTACATAGTTTATTGTAGTTATTTAGTCGATGATACCCATATTTTTTTTCTATTTGTTTTCTACCTTACAAAAAGCTTAGATTTGGTTTTGAAGAAAATGTTTATCACTTAAACATCGTGTAAACGTGGAAAAAAATAGCAACTGTGTGCGTTTTCCCGTCAGAACAATATCTCAATCGTGTTAATTTCAAAATTGTGTTAGGTGACTGGGTTTTCTGGTGAGGAATGGGTTTGGTGTGCCCCGAAGAATATGCCACAGAATTTTGAAGCGATCCTGGTCATTCGACCAAGGTCCAGTCAAAACCCCTATGTTCCAAGCTATAAGATTTTGGAAAATTCAAGTCTTTAATTGATGGTTTCAAATTTCGGATGTGAAATATGTAAAATCTTGACAATATAACAAAACAAAGTTTTTGATGAATTTGAGTATTTTTTGAGATAAAAAAGGCCCCAAAAAGACATAACAAAAAAACTCACAACAATTTCTAATTCTTTTTAAAAAAGTGAATAAATCTCTGATTGCTTTAAAAACTCGGAATCAGCGTGCGAAAAATTTTCTTTGATGAATGTTTGACGCAAACGCCATGGAAGATGTTTAAGAGAAAGGACAATGCTTTTTGAGTACTCTTCCTCTTAAGAAACGCCACACCTCGTTTAATACAGCAGTAATGAAATTATTGTAGACAAGATACCATGAACTTCAGCTTGCTTTGTTTGTGCGGCACTGCAAATAAGAAAAGAAGCAACGGAATGGAATCGGAAAGCTATTTAACGTTGAACTATGACCCGTCTTACTAATCAGGACTGTCGTTAACAAAGAAGTGTTTTTTGGACTTTGCCGCTGGCGATTCTACAATTGATGATTCAGCCGTGACCCCAACTCGTAATGAGCGGGTTGGCAGCCCTGTGGCAGGACCAATCAACACTCTTGCCAACATAACTAATCATGAAATAAATGATTTTGACATGTTTGCAGCAGTTATGAACTAGCTTAACCCTAGCCCAATATCGTTATTGTTGTCATTATATCATACTGTAAAGTAAGTTCTTTCTTGACGCTTTTTAGAGCTTATTGCCTGTAGGTCTACTGCACACCAAGTCTTAAAATTTAATTGTTGCTAGCAGAACCTTCTTAAGATATTTTGTAATGTTTTCTTTTTTTTTATTATTATTTATCAAGCAAGTTGCAAAATAAACTTGCCAAAAAAAACAATCTTTTTCGTTTTTTAACCAATGTAAAGGAGTTATTACCTTGAAAATATCGGCTTATAACACGATGAAACACTCTGGATTGGTCATAGCCATAAAACCATTTCGAGTGTAACGTTGAAAGAGGCACAGGTAGTACTTTTCATATATATACGCATGGATATTACCTTCATTTCGAAAGCACCCACAGAACTTTGTCGTTTGGTAGGGATGTTTAAAGCCCTTTCTCGGAAAAAAAAACTTGATAATCATTTTACCTCTAAACAACAATCAGGCATAGAACTGCGCTTAACAGGGTTTTTTTTCGGTGTAGGTTGGTTTCTGGTCACGAGAATTGACTAGGACTAGATGGCTGCTCTTTTACAAAGTCCAGAAACATCATTCTTGCGAACATCAAATGTGTTTTTTTTTTGTTGTTTGTTTTTTAGTTTCCGTTGCCAGTGTAGGTTGGCTACCGTGTCATCAACATAGTTGCCAACGTAACTAGTAGAAAAGCCCTTCTGTTGTCCGGTTTTCAGCCCTTGAGACGGGGTAGGACTCGAATCGTGCCGCCTGTTAGGATGCTATTGTCCAGTCCAATGGAGCTTTACTCGTGGGGGGTCCGTTGCATCTGATGATATCGCGTTTGGAGTGGAAGCCCAAAGGCGAGGCGCAGCGAAAAGCGGGGCGAGTTTGGACAGGATTTCGCGGTGGCGTGGCGTGGTGGCCGACCCCATCAAGATCAAACGACACTTGCATCTTTGCGCGAAATCAACCAGGTGATATTCCTCAGTAACGAACTGTAACGCTGTAAACTTGAGTGATAGAATTTTTCACTCCTCTTTCAATCTTCCCTCCACCTTTGATCTAAGTGAGTAACATCGGAGCGAGGTACAAGGCAAGTAAGCTAACATAAAGTAGCCTTTTAGCATTAGGCGGAAGCACAGCGGAGGAAAGTGACGGTGAGCTGGAAGACATTCAATCAAGCCTACGTTAGCTGTATAACAATTGGCAATGGTAGGTTTAGGTTGAGTTAGGTACCCTCTCTCACATAGAAATATGTTTTGATGCCAAGAAAACTTCATTGGTATTGTGGCAGATTTTTTTCTTGACGCAAGAATATTTTTTTTTGTAACAATAATTCTGTATTCTTACAGATAGAAAAAAAAATACATTGTGTCAGGAAAAAGAATTCTTGCGGCAAGAAAAAAAAATTGGCATCAGAAAAAAACGTGTGACTGACGTATGTGCGTTGATTTACTGATCCGCTCTGCTTTTTATAAGAGATAGAATACAGGAGTTAGTGCATGATTAATATAAATGTAAGGCTTGCTGACAGTGGTTTTGATGGGTTGATCTCTTCTTCGCTCCGCTCGGTGGCCAAAGATAGCATGAAGTAAAAAATGTGATCCTTAAAATTTAGAGAAAACATCTCAGCGCATGCCACCTCAATTTAAAAGCAATAAAATTCGTAAAACCATCAAAATCACAGACCTACCGCGCTTAAGATAACGTTTCCTTAACGACTCCGAAGTACCCATTTCCGAAGCTGGCGCTACACATTCGAAAATTATAGGAATAATTTGAGAGAAGGGGACCATCCTTAAACGAGCTCAAAGGCAAAGCGGTAGGTGCCCCACTGGGGGCCGTCACAACACAATCAACGAAAGTCGAATCAAAGGTACTCGCTGCTCCAAATACGTTTCGTTAAGCCAATAAAATTAAATTAAAAGCGATAAAAAGGTACCGACGAGCGACGCTGGATATTCGTATATCAAGCAGTTTTGTTGGTGGCCCTCTTTACAGGGGAGGTTCCGATGGCTCAGAATCGTATGACGAAAGTGCGGATTGATCGAAGATTGGGCGATTGCCCCGCAAAGGAAATTGGCACGAACTGGACGTAAATGTCTCGGAGAGAACGTAAGATGGTTGAAACCGAATATACGTAGCGCGGCTCCGTCTGACAGCCGGTTATAATTGCTTTTAAACCAATAATAATCAAAGTAGATCCCTTTTGGATATGAAATGCGATAATGTTTGGCTGCTTAAACTAGAACGTGTTAACCTATATCGTTCTTGGAGAAGCAGAGAAATGATTTGTTTCTGATTATGGGTATGTATTGAGAATCATTTTGGGTTTTAATTTTTTATTTTATTCATTTAAATATCAATTTAGGATTTGATTTTTTAAAATTGCTGGTCAAGGGATATGTTGCGTAAGCTGTGTTCGGCAATTCACACAGTATGACCCATATCTTCAGGAGTCAATGAGTGGCAAAAGAATTCAGCCTTGAAATGACTGTCAAAATTAGTATTTATAAAGTGGCTATCGTAAGCAGGGTAATTAAAAGTTATTTTTAAAAAGCACTCATTAATTAGAGCCCTTTGAAGGTCGTACCCACGAAAGGGCAGTCTAGTTGCTGGTAAATCTCCTCTAATTGCGACTTAAAGGGGAGAGGCGTGTGAACTATCTAAATTGGTCCGAAGGGCGATCTGGATACTAGATGCGAACTGCGCTCGCTTTTGGGATTGCATTAGGTGACCGCCTCGACACTTCTGCGTGATGCAAACGTCGTAGAAAGAGCATTTGCATTTTTTCTTCAAAATAAATAAAAAAATGGAAAAGAATAATTGATCTGGGTTTCTAATAGACATTTCTTTCATTGTTCGTCCCCCCCACAAAAAATATAAATCAAAAAATAATATTCCATGCCCGAGGAGTGTTTTTTTTTAAGTTATAAAAACGTGAAAATCTTGCAGAGAAGTCTTTTGAAACCAGTTGGATTTTGTCCTTTTTACATTGAAAGTCAGGTTGTCACTTAAATACAACTTACATGAAAACTTCCTTGCTATTTGATAGTTTGCATATTGTGAAAGACAACTCTGTTAGGTGCTTAATAAATAGAACTTTCGCAAGTTTCATAAAATTTCGTGTTTTGGGAGGCCTCATTATTAAGGGCTTTAGGTAGGTGTTTCGAAAAAGTTTTATAAAAAGGATGTATATTCTTTTGATTATTTTGTTTCCTGATATTTTTATTACTCATAATTGATTTTGTATCCAAGCAGAAAATAGGTGGAAATACTACAAGTATCTTATAGCATGATTATTATCAGCTTTTTTTAATATATATACCCTCCCCCTTTTTGTGATCACGATACAAGAGATATTAGTATCATCAGTCAAACAACAAAGCAATCGCACAAATGAAAAACAGTCAGCGAATGACAAACAGGTGCTTCAAGTAAAGTGTTATATCAACAAATTGCTACAAGCGCCGTTAACATTTATCTAAACACTTTTCAAAAGATTTATGTGAGAACCTTCCCAAGCAATCAAGCATCCCATTGGCGAAATGTAGTGTTTCAGCATGTTGCATCGCTGCTTGTTTTCTGTCAATCTCATCTACATGAAGGAATTTCTCATAATGGTCGTGATGCTGGCAGGGATCACAACTCTTACGCAACGTTTGTTTGCTTTAGTTACCTAGTTTCCTCTCCTCTTCGTAACGTGCCGGTGAATGAGGTGGGACCCACTATGGAGACTTGAACGCCACACAGTCTCGTATAAGAGACTTAAAAGTTCTATTTCCTTTTTCGTTTGTTCGCCACATTGGTTTGAACTTTCATTACGTTTTCACAATCAACGGCTCAATATCGTGAAGATTTGGTTAGGTTAACCTAGGTAAAGTAAAATTCCGCTTTAGTAGTTAAAATGCACTGTGCCTTGCCTATCGCTTTCTCCCAGTTTGGTTTTCGCGCCTGACGCCACTTACTTCTTGGTGGCACTCTGGTTCCGCCGAGAAGTGATACCACGCTCTGCAACGGCTCTATGGCTCTATCAACGTTGCGAAAAATGTTGAAGCTCAATTGATAGGAAATGCAACCTTGCGAGTTTACCGTGGAGACGACCGCTGAACGAACGAGGCCATAATAATAACAACTGAAATTATGGGGTAGGCAACCGGGTGTACACATGTGACACGCATGCTGCCGACCTTGGCATACGCCGCGAAAAGAGAGACATTTTTATTGTTGAAAGCTATATCTGTTTTTTGAAGTGTTTGATGATTTGATAAATGCACCTAGATATCGCTCCGGATTATTTTTTTCCTTAAAGTTCAGGTATAATTCTTAGTTCATGAGTGTAAGCTTCGCCTGCTCGACTTCCAGAGGTGAACAGATCGCGAGTATATTTTGAAGTTTGAGTTAACCTTTGTTTCTTCATGGAGGCAAGGAAATGGTTTTTCTGTGATTCAGCAAAGCAGATAAATTGAAACAGGAGAGAAAACATACGTGCATTTGAGTTATACTAATAGTGAGATGTCTTGTAAAGGAACGTGTGGTCTTTGATTTTCTAGTTTTTTTAACCGTTTTTTTTAAAGAATTTGTAAATTTTATTTACAATCTTCACTTTGAGTTGCTGAATGTTTTATTATGCGTAAATAATGTCATCATTTAAATATTTAAAGAAAAACTTATCAAAATGTCAATGGCTTACAGAACTTTAATTTGGAACATTTTGAACTTCTACTTAAGGCACCATTTTCTTTAAGATAAAAAAGAAATTTCATCATTTTTGTAAGGAAATCTGTCCATCTTCTGAAAGCAGGAATTTCCAAAAGCTCAATTATTTCTTGAATTTTCAAGACCCGCGTAATTAGTTTTCCCTCAAAAACAAGTCGGTAACTAATCAAAATGATTTTACAAACTTCAGATCATTCTTATCAACGTTGCAGGGAAACTATACCTAGTTTTTCCAAAAACTTCAACTGTATAATTTGGTCCAAAAAATATAAACACCTTCTGGAAATATGCTTTTAAGGACTTAAATTTTAAAACTAAATTTCGCGTTTCGTGGAGAACCGTGATTGACTGTGTCGGCAAATTTAGTGCAAAGCCATATTATTTAACAATAGTGTACGCGCAGATCCCTCTTTTTGATCCGTCTTTCCTTTTTTCTTATTCTCCTTTTCTGTCGTCTGTCATACGAGCATCTGGACAATTACGTGGTGATTGATGGTGCCGGCAGCTTAGCCTCTCTATCCTTGTCTAACGACCGAAAGTTCCTATCGGTGTGTCTCTTTCTCTAGTCGCTCGTCACCTGATCCAATCACGGGGAGTTTGTTGATTTATACTTTAGCTTCCGGCTGTTCTGTGGCGGAGACGAAAAAAAGGTCGGTAACAGTTTTGATATCATCTGGATTAATGTACGATATGCGGGTTTGTTTTGGAAGTGTTCCATCTTCGGTACAGCGTGGGACATCATTTTTGCGAACAGCGTGCCGATCTTTGTCTAGAAATGGAAAACAGGATTGGTTTCGCAGAATTGGGGACACCAAATCGGAATTTGGTTTTGGGAACTTTTCAAAGATATGCCAAATAATGCTTTATTGTAATTTTTTAAGGTAGCATTTTCAACCGGTGCTACCCTCCGTCGTCAAGCCGAGCGGAGAGATAGCGGAACGAGGCAAAAGGCATCCAACCTAGCCCAAACTATATCATAAGCAAGCCTCTTGCGGTATACCAAGTTTAAATATAGTGCC
>Ga0058701_10001192_pt1 | contig 18165 bp, 8 predicted proteins | sample AgamicOrMae_FD_97039 | JGI IMG/M metagenome (GOLD analysis project Ga0058701, IMG submission 97039) | Agave microbial communities from Guanajuato, Mexico - Or.Ma.e | ecosystem: Host-associated > Plants > Phyllosphere > Phylloplane/Leaf | place: Guanajuato, Mexico | collected 2012-06-04
AGTAGGAAGGTGGTTGTATTTAAAAAGGCGTTTAATATCACCTTTTGCACTTATAATGGTGTTTTTCAAAAAAAAATGATAGCGTTACGTAACAAGCCGGGGGGAGGGGGTATCAACCCATTTGTTACGGTCGTGTTACATGGGGGAGGGGGGGAGTCCAAATGTGGCCTAAATCGTGTTACGTAATATGTGAATGGCCCCCAATCCAAAGCAGCTTAAAAAAAGATTCAAAATGAAATTATTACCTAAAAATGTTTTCTTTCTGAATAAAGTAGCACTGTCCTTAAATTTTATTTCTAGACCCTTTTGTTAAGTTTAATTTTTACCAAAACAACACATGTTTATTTGCTGCCAACTGTTTTTGCTACTGAAGGTAACTTTCCTATGATGATATTTTGGTCGCAAAATGAGAGGAGAGGTGAAGGGCACAACGGATGTTTGACCACGTCTTCCTGAGAAACGAATGAAGATTGCTGTTTTCTTACTGGGCGGGCGGGAAACTTGAAAAGACAATGCAAATACCGAGACCTTCTCAACGTTGAGGGACGCCAATCATGTCACACATGGACCCATGTCATTGGGCGATGATCTCTGGTGAATGACAGTCTCATTAAACAGATGAAAGTATGCTTAATTAAACTTCGTAATTTAATAACAACTATTCACAAAATTTGATCACAAACATAAAGAAAAACAGAAAAAAGATTTATGTAATTAATTAATCGAGAGAACTTGGTGGGACTCAGAAAATAACTTATGTTAAAAACACTGAATTGTTTTGTTCCTCTTGTTTTTACTTGAGTCCGTTTCGATAGTCAAAATAATTAGTTGTGAAAATCCTGGTTATTTTGATTTTGGTCCTTTTGTGATATGCTTCTTTTTCAGTAAAAATGAGAACAGTAAGTGTTAATAAAATAGTTTTTGGACTTCAAAATACGATCAAACTTTGTAGGTGGAATACCCACGAAACAAAACTATATCTCCGAAACACTACCCTAACCGATCTTTCCTCGTTCATCGAAATCTGCAAATTGTTGGCGCATGTAAGATTCTGTTTTAAAACTATTTTTTTCTAAAACAAAGATTTTTTCTTCGATTTGAAAAGAAGATTTAAAAAACTGGGTAGCTGATATGAGAAATCGCAAACGATTCTCAACAGTCTTCTTTGGAATAAAATGTAATTATGAAAACATCGATATTTTTTTAATATTGTAAAGGATCCGAGCGGACGTAGGAGCATAAACGATGACAGTTTGTCACTCAATGTATTTTTTATTAAAGGTGCTCGCTAAAGTGGTGGCTACCTGCTCTATTATTGTTAACGCTGCAAGCGCGGCTGGGATTACTGCACGGTGGTGGTTACAGGGTTGCAAACCCTTACAATATTTTCGAGAAAAAACATTGGTTGGAATCTCGTGGAAAGAGAGCATCCGCCCAAATAAACGCAAGTGTTTAAACATGGGATCAACATACAGTAGATCTCTAATTGTAAGTTTTATTCGACCGATATATCATAAAAAAACGGGTAGAAAATCATGTAACTGTGCTTTTCGAAACATCCTCCAACAGCTCGGAGGCAAGTTCTGGAAGTCAACTTCTATTTCTGCGTTCACGCCGATACGCTCGATTTGAGTTTCGGCGCCAGAATTTGAAGTGTCCGTTTCCGGTCGCGCGCTCAATGTTTCCCGCTATTTTCACCCATCCGGTCTCGCTGTGATTGCTGGGACCTTCGGGCGCCTCAGATCAACATACAATAGATTGCAAGGATGCAAATCTTCGCCACTTGTGTTACTTAAGATGCTGATATTAATTTGATTGGCGGAATTTGAGTTTGCCGACGCTGGATGCAAACTTTATGCCCGATAATAAATCGGTATAAATTACGATCGCGCTAAGGTCACGCTGGGAGACCGACGTGATTTTAGGTTGCAACGCAAATTTTTCATACAATGCATCAGCGTTAACCAATCTGATGGCCGTAGACCGGTTTGCGCGCTATAAAAGAATATGACGTTGGCTTATGACATCGAACTGATCACGCTCTAGATCTACAATATTGTTATGGAGCGAAAAGTCGTCGAAAATTATTCGGGTAGGCTTATTGTTTTGGCGCGAAAAGTTGTGAAAAAATATATGCGCGCTTTCCGCATCCTAGGCAAACACGTTTAAAAGCAATGTTTAATTTTTTTTATTTCCTTATTAATTAAAGGCGAAGGGATATGAATAAGGGATGTCAATTGTTACGATATTCTTGGTGTCGGTTTTTTAAAGTGTTGAAGTTAGGCTGATTATAAAATAGACTTAAGTTTGGTATAGATGCGTGAAACAAGGTTAGGTTAAGTTTGTTCAAAGTTACGAGTGCATCTTTGGCACACGTATGAGGATTAGCTAGTTTTAGTTAGATTACGTCAAGTAAGGTCATATTGAGCTTGTAAGTTAGTTTAAAAGGAGCAAGGTTGGGGGTTTTGTTAGATTAAAAATTTATTCCATTTTAGATCTGAAATGGTTTGGTTTACTAAGCAGGACAAATTAGGGAAACCATATTCACAAGTTAGTCCTACCTAGCTTGATTCGTAAAGCCTCACGTAAAAATCAAATCATACACAATATTCGAATCTTGCTTACGTTATTGTCAAGATGGTTGTGCGTCTTGATGCAAATTTTGAAGAAATTTCCCCGTCTTTTTTTTAAAGAAGGCAAATTCGCTAAAATTGGGTAAAAGTCTAGGGTACGCTTAAAAATAGCTCTTTCAACATTCCAGGCAAAAGCATACTCCATCGCAAAACATCCGGGTTTTCTCCCCAACGATAAATCAAAAAGAAAAACCCTCAAAAATACACTCTATGGTTCAGTTATAAAAAATAATCGGGAAAAATAATCCGAGACACTGCTTTAGTAGGACAGTGAATCAAATAACTATTTACATACTTCAGTCATTCAATATTGATCTTTTTTCATAGCGACGGGCACATGGAAATTATCGTTCGATAAAAATTCAGATACACGGAGAAAAAGAATTTGTTGCCTCCGCAGAACGTTTTGTTAATATAGCCTCAGCAAAACAGAATTGTTGTGGTGATAATTTCAATTGTTTCAACAATATGAATTGTCGCCACAACAATGACAGTTGTAACCGTAACAAGTAAAATTGTCACCTCAACAATTCTGGTTTGCTGAGGCTATAGCAACAAAACGTGTTGTTGAGGCAACAAAGTCACTTTCTCCGTAGGCCTATCCTAAAACCTCGAACATTCTTTCAAATGCGTTTAGCATTTTTAGATGAGGTTGATTAATCTGCATAATAGAAGTATCTGAGGAAACCTTCAGATGGATTCAATCTGTTGAAGAGTCAAAATTACTCATATCAATTAATTAAAGTGATGGATTTCGAAGCGAGTATTTGAGAAGGAGAGCGAACGTTCACTGGATGATATTCGAGAACTAACGTAACTTGGAGCGTCATCGCCGCTTCAGTTACTAATTCGAGGTTAATTCTTTTTTAAAGTAGTTTCAGGGTTGATGACTCCTTTACGGAGCGGATTGCCTACCTCTCATCGGTCGTTAGTTTGACAAGTGATGAAGTTAAGCAACCAGCTGCAGTCATCCAAACGCACGAACACAGTCTTACCAAATCAATCCGAGATAATGAAAAAAAGAAAACATGACCGTGCATTTTTCTCTGTCCAAAATGACCGTCCTTACCTCATCGCGTTTGTCGAATCTCCTGAATTTTCGCAAAAAGATAAGCAAACTTGCAGCAGTAAAATTGTTGTTCGTACTTTGGAGGTATACGATATTCTACCATTTTTATTAAAACGCTATTGTGAAATACGCGCTAGTGATTTTTGTTTTTTTGCATAATGGTTGGCAACAAAATTAAGATCGACTGGAATGCGGGAGCACCTGCCTGTCTAAATATATTTGTAGTACCAACACACATTAAAAAAAAATCATCAGCCATTTTTTGTGATTAAGCTGTATACATTATTCGGTGGTTCCTCCATAGCAGGTATTTTTTAAAAGGAATTAATAGTTGAAAGTTTCTATACTCCCCAAGATCATGATATTTAAGAATCGTATTTAGCAGAAAAAAATTCTTACGATACGAAACGAAAACCTCAAGTTACTTTGAACCTCCTCGATAAGATGCTCAAAACCGTTGTTGGGAAATTCTCAATACAATATCGAGAAGAGCAGGTTTGCCCATTTCGCTGAATCCTTGGAAAATCCATCTTTCGATAACTAATACGAATGAACGAATGCTGCAAGGAGTGGGAAGTGAAAGCTAGACGGCGTTGCGCTTTGTCCATCTCATGGGAAGAAGAAAGGCTTAACATGTCTGATAAGATCAATTCTTTTTTTGCAAGCATTCGATGTTAAAATGTAGATTATTACGCAACAACTATTATAAGAGGAAGTATATTATCTCGATTCCCGGTCCTTTGTCTGATGATATTTAGAGTTACAGATTACATGTTAGCTGCTCTGAAGCGGATTTTAGTGGGAGTGACCTTTTCTATACCACTATAATTCGTTTAGAGTGCACAACACTTGTTACTTTCTCCGTTTGCACATAGTGTAAATTTTAAATGTCTCTTGTTCAGCTTCTTGCCTTCCAACTTTCGCCACCAAGCCAAAAACAGTGATAGCGACCTAACCTGACGGTCGCAAAGTCTAATGCGGCTTACTTTTCAGCGGCGGCGGCAGTATGCCGCAGAAGAGTAAGTGTCATGAGGCTTACGTTTGCTTTGTAAAAAATAGAGAAGTAAAATACAAGATACCTAAGCTAGGTTGACATAAACCAAAGGAGCCGAATGTCTTGAATCTTCATAACAATGGCCATATTAAGGTAGAACATGTAAAACATGCTAAATTAAAAACTGAGGATGTAGAACAACCATGCCTTTTTTTTGTTTCTTTTCTTTTCTTCTTTGTTTCTTTTTCTGGCGAATATTTTAGTATTCAATGTCCATTCAGCATCTCTAGACTACTGAGTGGTTCAGTTACTTTTTGTCGCTGTTAATAAAAAAATAAAAAATAAAATAAAAATAGGTTGAAGAAAAGGTTTTGTGTGCGTTTAGAAGCAACTGGCATCTAAGTCGTCACTATAATACCTTTTAGAAAGTATGAATATAAGTCCTAATAAAAGGACGTTGGGAAATATCACAAAATGATCATAATCCGATGAAATTCCAAGCTAACCTAACCTCATCTAACAAAACCTGATTCTTTTCTGATTAGGGTGTACCCAAACTCATGTTATAAGAAAACGTTTCCTACTACCAAGCCCAACCTCAAGCAGGTACAGTACATTAGTTAGTTTACTTATACTCACTTGTCAGTCTTTCCTTTGTTTCGTAAATGGCGGTGGTAAAAATTGTTAAAAACGCGGATGAGCTGTGAGGTCAACAGAAGGGATTATCCTGGTATGCTAAGCATTGATGGAATATTTTTATTTGTTCAAAAGACGCGTTAAATTTCGGAAATCGGCGTGATTCAAGTCTCCCTTATAAGATAGGGTTGGTCAGGTTGACGAAAAAGCTCAAACCACCCACCAAATCACTTAATCCCCGAGACGACTTTTTCTTGGCATTATAGAAAGACCAATAATCAAACTGTATTTTAATGTTCCATGACAAAAGGCCGTGGTAAAAAAAGAAAAAAAAGTGACCATTGAAAAAAATTTTCAAAAATCGGTTGACGCAAAATTTGCATTTCCGTTATTTTTTTAATTTTTATTATTTTTTATTATTTTTCATTATTTTATTTTCATTTATTTTTACTACTCTCCTCCTTCCTTTTTTTGTTTAGGTGCGACGTGAAGCCAAATCTTAAGTTTTTGACGTCACTCGCTTACCTCGTTTTTGTTTGATTTAAAGTTAAGCAATTCACTTCTCTCTCTTATTTACTTCTCTTCTCTTTCTCCCACAACAAATGGACGTGAGTACCTAATGGATGCAGTCTTGCTTGGTGCGAAACTGCCAATAGTGCCTTCGTTCCGCTAACGTTCAACGATGTAAAGCGAGACCACTCGGAAGGTAAAAAAAAAGAAGGAAAAAAAGACGGTTTTTGTCACAGCAACAAAAAGTTAAACGCATAATATTTTGTTGCTGCAATCAAAAATATTGCTTTGGAAGCCGAATGCCTTGCCGTAGTAAGTGAACGTTTTCCTGCGAAAAATAACTTATTGTTTGTTCTTGTTTCAACATTTTACTACAGCAAACCCATTTTTTTCGATGCAGTTATGTGAATACAAGGTCAAAAAAGATGGTTCCTAGAAAATCAAATATTTATATCTATGCCAGAAGAAATATCGTCATGTTCGGGCGAATGGATATCAGATTCCTATACTGCTATAAGAATTTCATCGTTTTGTCCGAGCTTGCTTGCATACCCGAGTGCACACCTCAAGTCATCAGAAGCGCGAAATGTGGTCACAACGGTAAGACCAATAGGTATGAAAACAGGATGGCAATGATTAGTCAGGCGCCAAATAACGGCGGCCATTTAAGACATTGTGTCATTCATGTTACGCATAATTATCTATGTTTATGCTCGTTATTCAGAGACTATTCAGATTAAATAGTATAACCTACGAATGTTACCTACGAACACCCACGAACCTATAACCTACGAACTCCGAATGTTGAGGTTGCCGAGTAAACCCAAAGCAGCCCGTTTGCTAGGGGCTGTTTTAGCCCTTGGTAAATATTTGCCAAACGAGAGGTACTTTTTACTGAACTAGAATATTTAAAGTAAATATATCAACTTTAGAAAATAAAAATTTCTTGAATTTTTCAAAACGCGAAAAAATCACTTTGTCACAATAACAAATATCTGTGGCACTGACAATCACGCTTTCTTCCTACACAGACAAAATCGTACCCATCTGTTGAAATAACAATCCTTTTTGGTCGCCTTAACTATTTTATTGTCGCCATAACATTTTTTGGTAACTTTAGCCAGATAATAATTGTCGTCAGGAAGATCGTAACTTTGACAGTCTTTTATTGCGTCCACAGTAGAGTCTCATTTATACGTCTTTCAGTTTTAAGTCCCACTCGTTTGTACGTCCAATTCGTATAGTCTCATCCAGAATACTTCATATGGCCTCACACGGAATGTTATTTTCACTTGTACGTCCCTCTCAGTTCTACGTCCAAATTTTTCATTCCCGGCTTGGACGTATAACCGATATTCCGCTGTACTTAATTTCAAGCTAAAAAAACAAAACAAAAAAACAAAACATAAAAAACATTTATTGGCTATTAGCTTATGGGTTTGGCTTGAGGATGCGCTGCTACCAATCAAACCCATGGTAACCTAAAAAAGAGCTTTTTCAGCAACCTCCCAAACCCGGCATACAGCTTACTTCACCTACTCTGCTTACTTTCACTGCGGTCTCAACACAAAAGAGGGGCTCGGCCTTAATAATTCAAAATGATCCCGATCAGATAACAGTACCACAAGGAGACATTAAAGAAGCAATTCGGAAAACGATAACGTACTGCTAAGCTAAAATTATTCACACCGAAACACAGCGTGTAAACAGGTGATTCGAAAACAGCCTTCAGGTCCCCCTCTCGGCTCCTCTCGGCACCTCTCGGCACCTCTCAGCACCTCCCAGCGTTCCATTCATAAACATGGGAAACCGCAGCGCTGGGCCCCATAAATGTAATGAGTACCGAAAATGAATGGAGTACCGAGCGAGTAGGGTAATTTTCGGAGCCGAGGCCGGCCAGGTCTGCCAACTGTCACCTCCGCCACATTCTTATGCTACTTTTGTCATCACTTTCTTTTATTCCCATTGTTGCGACACAATCAAAAACTTTTACAAGGATTAAACCAACAATACTATTCCTATCACGAACCTCAAATCAATTGCGTTACTTCAAGTTCCTTTGTTTACGGTTTTTAGAGACGGGACGATGTGTGATTCACTTCTAATCTGGATGTTACTGGACTCGAAGTTTTCAAAGTTACGATTTTTTCTTTATATTACGTCCCAACGTTGGTTAATCAATTGAGAACGAACGAGGTAAACACTTTGTTTATATATTAAAATAACCTACGCTAAGTTAAACTTTTGCAGGGTTAACCTTGGTCAAGTTAAACAAGGTAAGGTTAACCTGGGCTAGATCAAACTTTCTGAAACCACTCAGGTAAGGTTAGCCTTTGTTACGTTAACCGTGGTTGATTTCACATAGTGCAAACGAGTTCCCGTATAGTACAAAAACTGTGTTCCGTTTAAAGGTATAGAGAGGTGAAGATCAAGATTTGGCTATTTTCAAAGTTAAACCTAACAACTTTATCATCAAAAAGGTCTCGTTGAGAGGTCCCAAGTGATATAGTTGTTAATAGGTATATCTTCAAAAATTATCAATACGCTCTTTTCTTACCCTCATACTTAAAAGAAATAGGGGAATACCTAAATCAACGGTTTGTTTTTTACCGTGTTAACCGTGATTAGATTAACCTAATCACAATTAGCTGCCTTGTGCCTCGCTTTGTTATCGCTCCGCTTGGCTGTAGCCGCTTACTTCTGCGCACTATCCACCGCCGAAAAGCACGTGATCAGGGGCGACCGCCTGAACTTACGTTAAAGCAGATTAGGTTATGCCCTGCCATTAACACAAGTTGCACTTTCAATACTTTAAACTTTCGCGCTTCTAACACGCCTTACGGGAAGTTCCTCCTTCCCCTCCGGAGGCGGAGCTACACGGAAGGGAGGGGAAGTGATGCAGCTCGGCCGAATGCATCGCCGTGGCGGCACAGCGCCTGGCGAGACCCGCGCCAATACTGAATTCAAACCCAAAGTAATTACTGAAATTCTGCGGGCAATGATTGTTGCTGCGCTGCAGTATAATCAGGACGCGTGCATTCTGGAGCAAAGTGGTTTTTTGTTATCACGTAGCTAGCCGCGGCCTTTGCAGTCTCCAATGACCACCACAATCATCTGCTCAAGTATTTCGTCACACGAATTGACATGCCTAGACCCTTCCACGCCACACCCTGCCACAAACAGTGAACAACGAACAAACTCTCTGACACCTGGAGAATCGTTCAGAGGCCGTCTGATTGTCCCTTGTAACTATAATTATAGCATTGGGAGTCTCAGAATCAGTTCTTCAAACCACAGTTCAGCTCTAAAGGGAAGGTTTAGTACCACAAAAAAATTGAGATGTGCGTGATAAATCAGTTTACGATACGTGAACAAAATAAATGAATGATAAAATAAGAATACGATGGGCTTTAATTAAATAACAGAAAACGAATATAAAATGCAAATTTGGTTTGGGTGTTTGAAAGATTAGACAGGGCTGAGCAGAGCTATAGTAATGTCGTAGGATTTAAAATTTCAATATCTGAAATACGTTCTCGTGTCTTCACTCTGTTCACGCAGTTTATAAAATTTTGGGTGGTTTTAAGGAGTTTAAATATTTCAAAATGAAACATGTAAGCTTAAAAACTATTGGATGTCGAATTTCGAAAGGTTAGTAATTTTTCTAGTTCTTAAAAAGTTGTCAGTATGTCTTTGGTTACGAGTTTCTCATATCGTGGTTTTTAAGGAATTCCTTAATGGAAATGATAAAATATTTTTAAGTTTCCAGCTTTGTTACCTACTATTCAATTGTTTAAATAATTTATTTAAACTGTTACAAATGCTTCAATTTTTTAACATAGCATTTAAGACTGGTTTTGGATATCGAAGACTAATAAAACATCAAAGCCGAAGAAAAGTAGGTTCCTATCAAGTCAACCACGCAGATTTTGCTCACCTCAGTTAGGTTAACATTGCAGGTTAAATTGCACTGTGCCTCGCTCCATAGTCACTCCGCTCGACGTGGTGACGGAAAAAGAAATAATTCGAGGAAAATTTCGTCTTTGAAATTCCACAGTGCATTTAAACAGCACATTTAAAACAAAACCCCGTTTTGAGGAATTCTATACCTTGCTTTGAGTGTGAAACCAAAATGGGGGTGGCATGCATTTTGGTTATTTTCCCAGATAGGCCTATGTTCAGCCATATCATTCGAAAGGGCTTGACAAGAACTTTCCATTGATGTGGCTGAACAAAGGTCTGTGTTAAGAAATAACCAAAATACGCTCTTTCCCCCGTTTCAGTTTCATACCCAAAACAGGTATGGCATTCCCCAAAACGGGGGTCTTGTTTTTACGGTGAGGACTTAGCAAGATAGAGGTGTAATGTTTTTATCAGCGATAAACTCGAATGCATAATGAACCACTTATCAACCATTCCAGCTGTCCCAAATGAGGACAAGTCCCCTTATCGGGACGGTCTCGACCACGGGACGTGCCGAACAAGAGCCTCATACTTCGTATAGAAATAGCTCAAACAAAAGGCGTCGCGATGGTTTGGCGCAGGTCTTTTTGTTATGAGTAGGCCATACAAAGGCAGCGCACAAAGCTACTCGTCCATCTTCGAGTGAAACTGTTACAAATCAAAGCGTATGTGCGTTAAGGCACCGATCTCGCGGCCAGGCGCTCCGCTCAAGACAGGCATCTATTGCAAGGTCTACAACTTGCGCGCCTTTCCCACACGTTGGCGTGGCGCAGTTGTGGCGACGGCGCAGCGAGGGCCAAGTGCAGTGCAGGCCACTGCGCCGGCGCGGCGCGCGCGAACCAGCGTGTGTGGACTGCCACTGCCGAGAGGCTGCGTGACTGATACAATTTTCGCTTTTCTTCTGTCGCAACACTTGCTCTCGGTTTTTCAGTTATTTACTCTATTTTTACGGGAGGCATTATGGTAACACGGTGGATTTACAGTGTTAACTCACAAGGGGAGTACCTTAACTTGCCGCCTCCGATTTTCGTGAAACTTTCAGGATTTTAAGATAGTTGTGTAAAAAGATATCCAAGCCCAAAACTTGCTGTGCGAATGCCTTTTTTTCACCTCAAAGACAGCGTTGAAAAAATGAACAAAAAATGGAAAAACACGTAAAATTGCCAATATCTTGGAAACAGCAGGAAATATCGCAAAACCCTCAAAATTTCAGCCTTAGCCGCTACTTTAAGTTGTTCTACAAAGAATAACGATTGGTTTCAAATTCGAAAAAATATTTTTTTTTTCATAATTGAACACTATTTCTAAGGTGGTAAACTGTATTTCGTCAGAAGTTTGAGGCTTGGGTCCATACAGTTATCTTGCAGTCCGGGAAATTTCAATAAAATCTGGGGCGAACCTAACCTAACAAGGGGATTACTACAACTGGCCGCCCCAAATTTTCTTGAAATTTACAGGACTGTAAGATAGCGGTATGGAAAGGCACCCAAGTCTCAAACTTGCCGCCGAAAATCCTTGTTACTACGTTAAAATAGATCAAATTCGAACAAAAATTATTTTTTCGGTAAAATTCAAAACTAATATGAATTTCTTGTAGAACATCTCAAGGTAGATACTGAGGCTACAATTTTGAGGGTTTTGAGATATTTCCAGCTGTTTTCAACATATTGGCAATTTTTCGTGTTTTTACATTTTTCGTTTTATTTTTAACACGGTTTTTATGGCAGAAAAATGCATTTTGGCATCAAGTTTGGGGCTTGGGTATCTTTACATACAACTATCTTCAAGTTCTGAAAGTTTCAATAAAATCGGAGGCGGCATGTTAATGAACTCCCCTTGTAAGTTAACCTAGGTTTTAAAGGTATAGACATGCTTTATTAGGTTTTCAAGATTTATTCTCATTGAAGCCAACTTAAGCTGCGTCCAACCGAGGATAACATGACTTTTAACAAAGAGAATTCAATTAGTGCAACCGTTATTTTTTAGGAGCATTTCTTCTTATTGTTAGCTTACATAAGATAAATCTAACCTAGCCTTAACTCTTTATTCATTAATATTACGATGACAGCTTAACATTATCACGCAGAAAAATGACTTTGACAGAGTTACAATTTTTAGACGTGAGCTTTTGTTTATATTAGCTAAGAAACTCGTTATGGCAACGAGAAAATGGTAAACGCGACGAAAACCGATTGTCATTTCGACAGATGCAGTTGAGTCTTTATAGGAACATGCACGATTTTCTTTGTCACTGTGACAACGACAAACCTAGTTTTCACTGCGCTCTTTCCTTACCATTAAGCTTAAAATGAGAATCGTTTCCTGATCGACCTTTCACAGCGGAAAAAATATCTGATTGGTTAAAACGCGTGCAAACTTAAATTGGAGACCAACGAGCAAATCCTTGAATACTGGATTAAAAGACTAACCAATCTTAAACGTCATTTTTCATCTGACCATCACGAAAGAAATCGGAAATTGCATTCAGGCGTCCAATTTAGTTACGACAGCGACGGTTTGGGACTCATTGTCAGAATGGAAGCTCAGGGCTCTCAAAAGCAGCCTTTTTTAACCGATTTTTGCCCACTGGGCTGTTATCGACCCATCAAAAATATCAACCTTTATGCAAAATTCCCCATAAAATCACTTATTTTAAGTAAAATGGTAACTCTAAAATTAACCTAAACAAAAAATTTGATCATTTCAAAAAACACTATTTTGCAAAATTTTGACCCAAAACGTTTTGATTATTCCCTAAAATTATTTTTTTCAAACTTCCTCTGGGCACGAATCGGTTAATATACCTAATTTTCTAGTAGGGGCACAATTGAAAAAAAAGGTTAATAATTAATTTAGCAGGAGGATGTTGTGCTTCGTGAGGAACGAAAAGATATTAAATTATTAACTATTACGAAAATTATCAAGAAAATGTTCGAAATACATCTAAATAAAAAGGCATGTTAGGTAGAACAAAAAGCGTACTTCTATTCAAGAACCAAGTAACCGAGTTTCCAGGCACCAGTTTCCCACGAACATATCGCGGCCTGAATTTTCGAGGGACATGGATGATATCCCATGACAATCCATGACATATATAATATTTTTTTGAAGAGAACGAGAACAAAGGCGTTGTAGGACTACTTTACTTTCAGACCGGCACTAACTCAACGAAAAACTCTAGTCTTTGATTTTAAAATAAAACCGAGGATAGAAAGATAACAGCTGTTTTTGTATGAGGAAGATAATTTTAAAATCTTAACAACTTATATCTCAATATTAAGAATAGATAACTGTCGAAAAAATGATGAAACCCCATTGATGAGTTTTTGAAAGTCTAAATGCAGAGTCAAAAGTCATTGCACCAGAATTAAAATACAAATGTTCGCACTATTTTTTCTTCTAAGTGACAATTTTAGCCTCTCAGAAGCAGGTAGACAAACCTCCCAAAGGCAAAATATACTAAATCCGTTTCAATTTTAGCGAATTTTGTCTTCCGAAACTCGTGATTTCAGCCTATCTTAAAAGCAAATTGACAAACGCTCAAGGGCGAAATTATACGAAATTATTTTTTATAACGGCAAATTTTATCTCAAAACCACAATTATTTTGGCCTATCCTAAAATCGAGTTCTCAAACTCTCAAGGGAATATAATACGAAATTATTTTTCACATTAGCAGTGTGTGTCTTTAGAGCCCACTGCGCATCACAATTTTTCTAAACAAAAACTTTGTCCTAAACCTGATTCCTTTCACGCCAAAAGTAAATACCGTAACTACATTCGGATCAAAAACTATTTTTCGTATTTGAATTTACCTCGCTGAAGTTCGAATCTCACACGTATAAAGCTTTCAAAACGTCATAAATTAAGAGCGGGTCACGTAGAACAGTATCGGAACGTTTAGCACAAACAACTTCAATAAAATGTAACTCGAAGGAAACAAAAACAATTATAAGGTTAGCACGTAGAAAAGTAATCACAAGAAAAATAGCTGAATGCCTTCAAGGATCGGGTCTGAAAAGACATTGTTAATGTTGGTAGAGGCGAGGCCAGCCGAGACAGCTACCAACTTAGCCGATATTTTAACAATAATTCTTAGAGGAACTATTGTTACGAGCTTCCGCCTTCCTAAACCAGAGACTTGACATCATAAGATCGATCCTATCGAAAGTTTCCTTGACTTGGTTGGAATACCCTTCACCTCGGCTTGGGACGAGTTCAAAGAGCAATCAAAATTAGGGGAATTTGATAAATGATCCAAAGTTGGCAATTAGCACTGCAATCTACGGTCGCTGACATAAAATAGATTAAATCGATTGATTGATTAGGACATTTAAATGCTACTGGATCGGGTAACAACGCTCAAACCGTACCTTCGGGCGGTGTTTTAACTCACCCCGCTTTGACTTGACGCCTAGGTGTTGCGTTATAGCGAACCCATATTATGGTTGACCTAGAGTAATACTATTTTGAACGTTATTTTTTATATCTTAGATTTACCTAACCTAGCTTTATCTTGGTCAACTTTATCCGAACAGGTCTGGTTTAACTTCATTGGTAAAAATGTGGGTCGAACCCCTGGGTAGACCTAAGTATGTTTTGATCGAATAAAACCGACGAGTGATTCAGCTAGTTTCCAAGACAGCCTCCTATCATTATTATGAAAAGCAGAGACTCCTAAGCTCATATTCATTAGCCATATCAATGAACAGCTCTCGCCGATAAGTCCTTTTTATTGATTCGGCTAGTTATGGATTCATTTTTAAGTATACCCAATGTAAATCGTGCTTGATCCTCCCCCCCCCAAAAAAGCTTTCTTCAAAAAATGCATTTTTTAAAATTTTATTTTATTTTTTTGTTCATGAACTATGTAAATGTGGGGGTAGTTTGTTGAAGTACTACCTATTAATTTGCCTAAAATATTCACTAGGCTATCAACAAAAACTGCAAAAAAGCCTTTGTAAGCCTTAATAAAAACATAAAGAACAAAGATGACCACTCTACAAGAAAGCCTGGAATATCACTGAGAATAAGAGGACTACTAGAAATACCCCTATCAGATGACGTTCCCTCTCCCGACTATTTCTGGTAGCAGTCGACCGTTCGTCTTACCTCATTTCCTCTGTGCCACCCAGCCAGCAGCAAATCTGACGAAAAGGCGCGCTTTAATCAAGGATAATAGGTCGTTCAGATCCCCCAAAGCGAGGGGCCTGAATTTTCTCGACAAAAGCGTTTACCTCGGCATTTTTTATAAAAAATACAAAAGCAAGACATTGAGACGCGTTCAATGTCCTGATGACTTGTATTTTACACCTCTCGAGTTTGAGTTCCGTTGCCAAGTCGAGCGGAGCGAGGCACAAAGCACTTCAAGTAACCTCGGTTAGCCTAATTTAACAGTCGCCAAACCTGATGCCGTTGCGGCGGCGGCGCACTCTAAATTTGAAATAGTCATTTTTCGACTAATTGATTTAGTCATTTTTGTTTGACTATTTGATTTAATCATTTTTAAATTTAGGGTAAAATTGTCCAAATTGACTTAGATTTAGCAGTTAAAACATTTCTACCATATTTAGAATTAATAATTTCTAGTATCAACATTTGCTTGGTCCTTGAGTCTAAAATAAGTCATTTTTTAGACTCTAACTATTCAACGAGTAGTTTTTCACTACTTAAATAGTCATTTTTGACTAAAAAATAATCAAAATTGACCAATTGAAATATTAAAATTTCAGCTACTATTCTTAAGTCAAATTTGACCATTTCACATTTTTAGTGCGGGCTACGGCGCCAAGAAACGGCATCACTGGCTAGGCGAGAGCCTGGTGACGTGAGGCACAAGGCACCGAACGTAACTTAAGTCATCTGATTAATGTTAGCCTACGCTAATACAAGGAGTGCACTTAGCTTTTCCTCACAGTAAAAACGAAACACCTGTTTTAGGGATTTCTTACCTGAGTTTTGAATGTAAATTTAAAACGGTGGCAGAACGTATTTTGAATATTTCTCAAGGTAGACCTATGTTCAGCCATACCATTCAAAACGTTTCGGTGAGAGTTTTCCATTGATGAGGCGTATCTTGAAAAACTACAAAAATCCCTACCCATGTTTTTTTTTCACACCCAACGCAGGTGAAAATTCCCTAAAACATGTGTTTCATTTTACAGTGCTCAAAATGGTTTAGTTAGGGTGGAACACTAAAATAGATAATGAAAATGCGAACTTTGAAACTGACAGTGTATGATGATGGGTTTGAGTCGGTCTAAAGTCTAAAGTATTCACTTCCTCTATGGAAGCGCCACAATGTCAAGTCACAAACTTTCGTTTCGCGAACACTTCGGTACCAGTTCGGGCGTGGTCGGAATAAGTCACGAACGCACAGTTGGGCGGACGTTTCAATTCTTTGTTGCGTCGTTAGAAATTATATTTTACAAGAATAATTTAACTGATTTAGTTCTCGGAAGATGTTATTATTTAATAGTATGCATAGTTTGAGGGCGTGTAGTAACCGGGAAAATGTTGCTTAAGTTTACAAGGTATAAATGCGTTATTGAAAAATCAGCACATTTTCAAAACTGAATTTTTCATTTTTTTCCCCCGTTTTTAATAGCGAATAGGATTTTTTTCGGTGTTTGAAGGGGCGTGTTTCCATCGAATCACAAACGTAACGGAAAGAAAAATATCAGTGATCAGGTGATTGGTGATTATCCAACACGGACGCTGGTAGGCTATCCGTTAAAATCGCAAGATAATTTCCTTAAACTTGCCCAACCTTAACAAACTTACGCTCCCGCATGTCCTCAGAAGATTATATACTCTCCGTGATCAACCCTGTTTAAATCGTTTATCACATGATAAGGTTAGGCGTAAACAACCACGCATATATGACAATCTTACAAAGCCCAAGTTCGGTTAAGTTCATCACTCCGATGTTACTTCGCTCGGAAATGTATTTTGCTGCCGTTTCAAACGGTCGTCGCAAAACCGTTTCCGAGCCTGATACCGATTGGCTCTTGACGCCTGGTCCTGCCGCAGTGAAGTAAGATGCATCACATTCTGAAAAGCTTATTAATTGTACAGTGGGCCACAAAAGTAATGTCCCCTGTCCGTGTATTTCTTATGGACGCTAGGGTCATGACTTTTGTGGCCCACTGTACAGTACAACGTGGGCTAAGTTAGGTAATGTTAAGTACGTTGTGTCTCATTCTAAGTCATTCTCTGAAAGTTTGCACTGAAGAGAGAGACATAATTTTTCAATTTAATAGAGATCTGAAGTAGAGAGCCGATTAAAGAGCGAGCAGTACAATGTAAACAAACCAAGCACAAAACAAATTATGATTTTTAAACCAACGAAGCTGCAAAATCATTCAATGAAGAAAGCCTGAAATATTGTGCAAGCTTCCTTTGATTAATTTTGGGTAACATTTCTATAAAAAAACTTTCAATTTTGAAAGAAATCTCTATCAGAAAATTCAGGAGGACCAGCAGACGACGATCTCCTACAGTCATCCTGATGTTGTCTGCTGCTCTCACATCGAATTTTCAAATCGAGATTTCTTTCAAAATCGGAAGTTTTCGTGGATAAAATGCCCAAAGAAGCTTGCACAGTTCTTGAAACATCCTTTGTGGCATAATTTAGCCGCTCGTTTGCTTTGGAGATTAAAAATTTATTTGTACTTTGTTTACATGCACACCACGCCCTCGAAATGGCTCTCCACTTTAGATCTCTATTAAGTTGAAAAAATACTAGAGAACAACAACTTGTTCCGAGAAGTAAGATAACACTCCGATACCCGCTGACAGGTTGACCTAGTGCTAGGTCATTAATGGAAAAATGCGTTTCCTCTTTACCCGGAAGCCGGAAGCAGAACGTGTATTATTTCCTCTTGACGAGATTTTAGGTTCATCGAGTTGAAAGATATCAAAACCTACCAAACGGGCAGCGCTCGCGATAAAGGGAGTTCTGAAAAATAATGCGAAAATGATGGCTACTATTTATTGGTCGTGTCGTTTAAGATAAAGGAAATCGTTACTATTAAAGTGTTTCGGGCAATTAGCGTTGAGCGTGAATTCGAATTAATGGCACCGCAGAACAATAAGTCTTTCTGCTGGTTATTACGACAACCGATTTTCGTAATTTAACATCTACTTCTTCTTCCTCATTCATCGCAAATTCTGCAAATCAATCTCGAGTATGTGGTAGACTGTTGATCGCACATGTTTAATTAACCCACTACCGCCCCGCAATGCCGTTCGGAGACAGAAAAAAAATGGGTCCGAAGACGGCCTAATACTTCCATGTTCGTAGAGTAAGCGTTACGGGCTTTTCTCAATTTTAGCTAAACCTGCGTGATCTTAGAAAAA
>Ga0058701_10001194_pt1 | contig 18154 bp, 4 predicted proteins | sample AgamicOrMae_FD_97039 | JGI IMG/M metagenome (GOLD analysis project Ga0058701, IMG submission 97039) | Agave microbial communities from Guanajuato, Mexico - Or.Ma.e | ecosystem: Host-associated > Plants > Phyllosphere > Phylloplane/Leaf | place: Guanajuato, Mexico | collected 2012-06-04
AACTTAACCTAGGGTTACCTAATTAAACGGTCGCCAAGCCTGATGCTGCTTACTTCTCGGCGGCCGATTTAGGGCCGCCGAGAATTAAGCGGCATCAGGCTTGGCGACAGCCGAGCGGAGCGATAGCGAAGCAAGGCACAAGTGACTGACTAATCTTGGTAAACGGCATGGGGCTTGGTTATGGTGGGTTAAGTTAGGTTAGATGTCTCTTGCCTCGCTCCGCTGTCGTTTCACTCGATTTGACGACGATAGGTTGAACCAAAAGGTTTAAATTGCTACCTTAAAAAATTAGAGTAAGAAGGAAAAAAAAGAAAACCTCCAGGTCGAGTAAAACAACTTCGCTGGGGCATTTTTTTTTCTAGAAAAACTGATGTTTCTGATTTTACACTTTATGCGGGCTCATTTGCTAGCTAAATGTCGGAAATCAGCTAAAACAATGAAACAGGTTTGTCATTAATTCTTACATTGAAACGGATGCTTTGTGTGCCCTATGAAAATCACTAGCACATTTCCCCTACGTTTGCTTGTACTACCAGTCTCAAAAGTATTGATCGCTCCAATTTGTTCAAATCTGTGTAATTTTTGACCGGAAAGAGATCGACAAACCGGCCAGAATCATGTTGATAAATCTCTTAAAGATCAAGCGATTTTATTCCATGTTTCTCTGACGTATCCACCTCCGTTTCAAAGTTGCGGAGGTTCCAAAAATTGGAGCAATCAATCCTTTTTTTAGACTGCTAGTACATAGGTTCTTTCATATGTACTATTCTTAGACGATTAATGAAGAAAATCTCATGAGGAAATGCCCTTGACATTAAAATAATCGACGGTAGAAAATGAACGCGGCAAAAGTTAGTTAAAGACGTCGAAAATTAGGAATCAGAAGAGGAAGTGAGAAAAATAATATACAATTCTATTAGTGAGGTGGGTAAGCCCCGCCTATCCGATGTCTGTATAAAACAAACACACAGGGGAATTAAGGTGGTTCGTTTGGTAATGGCTGGTCCACGCCCTTCTCCTCCACATCACAACCACTCCGACTGATGAGGGAAAAAAGTGGAGGGTGGAAGATATTACCGGTGGGGTCAGTCAGGACTGACTCACGCGCCGAAGGCCGTCAGAGTCATCTTCCGTTCCAACACGCCCCGTAAACTTTAATTAACTGCATATTCCATTTCTTGCTTTCCGCGTTTTGTCGCCAAGCCGGGCAGAGAGAGGCCAAGAGCACCTAACTTATCATAACCGATCTTCGTCCGGCCCGATGCAGCTTGCAGGAGTAAGTTTTTAAGCAAATTTGAACAGTTAGTAAATTTTGCTTTATATCCTTACTATTTCGCATATCAACAAATTTTTGACAAAGTGTCAAATAAATATTATCTTTAGATGTTAGCCATCACTCAATTCTAACCGGCATTATAAACTCAGAGAAAACAACTTTGTTGCCTCAACAAAACGTTTCGTTAGCCTCAACAAAACCATACTTGTTGTGATGACAATTTCATTTGTTACACCAATCATATGAATTTTTACCACAACAATAAGGGTTGTCGCCGTAAAACGTGAAATTGAAACCAAAATAATTCTGTTTTCCTTTTTTTAAGACTGTATAAAAAAAAAACGTTTTGTTGAGGCAACATAGTTTGTCCGTGAATAGGCTGAGGTCCGCTTATAAGTTTTAAAGGTTTCACTTTCCATTTTTTGTATTTTTCCTTGATTCAAACCTCATCAAACTTTATGAGAATTACCGACATGCGACCGCGTGGCTTTCACTAAATTAGGTTAGGTTAGGTTAGGTTAGGTTAGGTTATGCTTCGCTTCGCTTCCGCTCTGGTCAGCTGAGACCGCGACTGAGCCTGAGAGTATAGAATGTGGCTTAAAACGTGGATGAGTACAAACTATGAGAAGCCGCTGTGCGTGCACCTTCCTATGGTAGAGATTGTTGGGTCAAACACGTTTAATATGTGTACCCTGTGCCTCGCTCCACCTGGATTGGCGACGAGAGATGTAGCACAACACGCACAAAACGCAATTTTAAAGATGATTACGAAAGTAATAAGCAGGCTTAAAACGGGAGAGCCCAAGTAAAGGGCGGCTGGTGCGAGGTATGGTTAGGGTTCAAGCCGTGTGCCGTTGCGTGCTGATTCCTGGCTATTTTACTTCTTTTTTTTTCGTGGAGCTCCCATCGGCGGGCACGGCGTGATGACTGCGTCATATTAACGCGTCCAATGTCCCCTGATCACGCATTTCGGCGGGGCTGCTAACGGCGACGCCGAGCCATATGGTCGAACCGCCCGGGATGCTGGGAAAACTCCCCAGGAAAACAAAAACATTACGACTCTATCGTGACTTGAGGCGTTGCCTCAACGGGCGCGTGTCAAATAGCCAAAGGCTGGGAAAAACTTTCATTTTCAGACCAATCAAGGATTATTAACTGCGAACTCTTAATAACGTGCACCCAAGCACCTTACTTTTACAACTGTGGGCTCAAAAAAAAGCTTAAATTTGCATAACCCTTCATTTAAATTTTTGACACTTACTCAATTTTCTATAAATAAAATAATAAAAACCCTTGAACCTAAATGGTTTTTGCAGGTTAATATGAGTTAGCGTAAATTATCATTTTTGCCGAAAGTTCGAATGTTTTTTTAATCAAATTATTTTGCCAAGGCTGAACTGCGAGTACTTACAGGTATATTATGGCTACATGTCCAACCGTAATTCATTTTTAATACATTGAAATTAAAGGAGAGTTGAAGTTTTTATTCGTCATAAACAGATAAGTTGATTTTTATAACAATCATTTCGGATCTGAATAAAGACAATATCAACGATGAGATAGACTTGAGCTCATGATATATAACCAAAAGCACATATAGCATTCACATTATTGTCCTTAAAAGCCTCCAATGGTTTTCTTAATATTCAGACAAACGTGCTCTTTTAAGGCAGAGAGAAAAGTATTGAACGAAAATGAGTTCTTTCAAAAAGTTGAAGAAAATGAAGTTTTTCGTTTGCACTCAGGATCTTATCAGCTCTTCCATTAACCAATTCTGCGAAAAATTGTTCAGCTATACAGGGGACCGTATGTTGATGTTGCGTTTTTACTCGGACCCACGAAATGAGAATAAAAAATTACTTGTAAGTATACTTCTAAAGGGTCGATTTTCCAGCTCTTGCTTACTCCTAGAATCAACGCTAAGCGGAGCTGATCGACTGCAGAGCGACGCACAAGATTCAAACTTATACTAAGCCAACCTTAAACTGAATGTACAGAGCTCATAAAGCTAAAAGCCCATTTCATGAGGCGTTGATTGAGCATCCACACCTTCTTATTCCAGCTGCCCAGCGAATCCTTACGGTCCGCTGGAGGGTGGACGAGGTGGGGAGAGGGTCGCAGCTGCCTTGCCCCGGATCACCCTGGTTGCGGGGCTTCGCTGGCAAGGCGGCCTGGTGGACGCGGCGCGGGGCAGCGCGCGGTCCCAGAAGGGTCCCCCAAGAGCGCACGAGCCGAGCGGGAGACGCACGCGGGAGACGCGCAGCCGCGCGCGATACCTTTTATCTGCCCTCTTGATGAGCCTCCCGAGTAAATTGGATTTGTGTGTTTCTATATTAAAAGCTAAAAGCGCTTCCCGGAAAAAGCGTTTTGAGCGCTGCCACATTTTTGGATGATTGCTGGATTATCAGAAAAGCGCGGCGCCAACTAATTCAAAGCCGATGAGGAAAATCTGTAGTTGCATCCATAAGAAAGTATAATTAACGCGACTATGAGCGCCTATCCGCTTCATGGAAAAAAATTCGGGCCGAGAGCGTTTTAATAAGACGATTTTTAAAGGGAAATTCTCGCACACTTCCACAAATTACCTTGTCATAAATCACGCGGAAAAATCATGTTTGAAACAAGGTAGAAGCAGTTTCTAGGACTAACCCGCTTCAATTTCATTCTTTTGAGTCCCTTTTCTAAAATCAAAGTTGCCGACATTATGGAGTAACTTAATGCTAATGTGGTCAAAGAACACGTCTTAATATTTCCCTAGGAGCCCGAAAAATATGTGCACTAGACATCCAAATTAATGGTGAGGTATTCCTGCATGAGATCGGTATAGACTTATATTAGGGAAAAAAGGGGCACCTGAGCGAAAAGTCATGGGAAGGCGTCGCAATGAGTTGAGCCCAACAACTCCTGCAAAGAGAAGTCAAGTAGAGAAAGTGCTAATTTAAGCAGGTCAATTCGCATACAATAAGGTCACGTGAGTTCACAGGTCACTTAAGATGGTCACTTGAGATGGTCACTTGAGATGGTCACGTGAAGATGTCACGTGAAGATGTCACGTGAAGATGTCACGTGAAGAGGTCACGTGAAGAGGTCACGTGAAGAGGTCACGTGAAGAGGTCATGTGAAGAGGTCACGTGAAGCGGCCATGTGAAGAGATCCACGTCAACCAGGTCATAATAGGTCACGGAGTCAGCTTATATGGTCTAGTCACGTGAAAAGGTCACATAGTCGGCTAATATGGTCAGGCCACGAGGTCAACCTACGCGAGTAGTGGACTCCAGAGGTCCGGAACAAACGCTGAGGCGACGAGGAGCGGTGAAAGTCCGGAGCGCGGACCTGAGGGCGCCACAGGCGAACGAAGGCGATTTGCCTTGTGTGCTAATGGTGTTTTGCGCACCCAACGCTAGCTAAGTCTGCTCACGCGATGACCGTGGAAGGGGAGGGGGTTGGAAAGGGGGAGGGGCGCTAATGGACCAAGCGACTCCAAGGGAATAGTCGACGAGGGTGTGGTTCATGCAGACTGCCAAATGGCTACTCAGTTACTCTCCCGACTTTTTTACCCAACGGCAATAAGTCATGTCTCCAACAAAATTTTAATTTTAAGATGAAATCCAGTTTAAGAAGTGGGGTTTATTCTTACCGATTCGTGCCCAATAGGTGTGTTAGTATATTTCCTTTAAAGCAGTTTTTGGGGGCATAAAGACTAGATGGTAATTTTAGACTGATAAAATTGTTGCTTTGAGAAAATTTGAGGCAGTATTCTTATTTGAAATAGACCACCAACGATGCCGATTTCGTCAAGTAAATTTTTGCAGTATAAATCTAGAAAAGTCAATTAAAGTCATATTCGGACAAAGAAACGACGAAATCAGTAGTAGCTATAGAGAACTTAATTTTTAAAAAAGATGCATTCGATTGAAAAAAAAATGCCTTGCTCTTATTTTACTAGGCTTTTTTTCAAAAGCAAGAATGTATTTAATATCGTAAAAGCAGTCTCAGGTATTCATCGCTCCTGTTTTTCGAAACCTCCGTAACTTTAAAACGGAGGGGGATACGCTAGAAAAGCACGGAATAAAATAGCATTAGATCTTCAAGAGATCTATGATTCTGGCTGTTTTGTCGATCTCTTTCCGGTCCTAAGCTACACAGGTTTGAAAAAGTCGAAGTGATCAATACTTTTAAGACTGCCAGAACAAACTTAATGCGATGTGATCACAGGATGAAATCGAGTAATATCGATTACTCGATTCAGTTAAACCGATACCTCCATGCAGACAAGTTATAACTGTGGAACCCATTGCTGTAAGGTCATAACTTTCCGCCTGAAAAATTTAGCGCTTTTAGAATTTTGAATTCTAAGCTCACGGATAAATTTTCCAGCATTTTTTCTACCAAGAGCAAACTTAACATATCAAAGAAGGGTTCCAACATACACCGAAATCAGCCCATAGGCGTAGAAACTATTCTAAAAGCACTAAACTTTTCGGCCTAAAAGTTGTGACCAACAGCATTGGGTTCCTCAGTTATGATCTTACAGCACTGGGTTTTTCAGCCTTTCTGCATGGAGGTAACGTAATAAAAAACTGAAAACGTGAACAGATCTATTCTTCAAGCCCGCCAGTAATTCCTTTCCAGAAATTCTTTGTAGTTTCCTATGTGACTCCGTGCGTAACATTACTCCGAAAGTACGGGTTGGGTGGTGGCGTTTAAAACATGAACTCGACGTGGAATCGTCCCCCTGAAAACGATAAGGTGGCTGTAAATCTTTCCATTCACCTATGAGTCTCGAGAAAATGTGAAACTAATTGTAATGTATTCGTTGCCCCTAAAGCGCTACATCACAACGGATCCGCCAGAAAATGGAATGTATTTATTTCCGTAGTTTTCGTTTCAAAAAACGGACTTCAATTACCTCAGCTGTGTTCTGATAGCCCTTCGTTGGGTAGAGCAGGACGGGTAGAAAATGTAACCTTTCAGATTGAGAGACTGGTTAAAGGAAACTTTGAGTCAGAAGCTGCTGCTTTGCAACTGTTTCGAGTGGATTATAAGCCGGCAGTTTGAAAGATGTTGCTTTGGGCGTCTCGGGGGACAAGAAGGCGATGAATTCGAGATAAAGGCTAAGGGTCAAGAAAAGGTCACTGAATCACCCCTGCAACGTCGGCTACGTTTTTCTCATCTCGTCGTTTCAAGGGGCGACTCAAGTTAAGCCACTGCGCTAAATCCATAATTTGATGTCGAGCGCAGCCTACTTCTGATATGTAATGTGACCATAGAACGACAGATATTTCTGACAAACGCCAGACTCTTTGCTCCATGATCCCGATTTATGCTACTTCGACCCCCCTTGATGAATGATACACAGTACACACTTCGACTCCCTCCCTCGACAGCTTAGAAAACTCTTTATGTGATTTAATTGATGGGTGAACGTAGCTGAGGATTAATACATAAAGTTGGTATTCCAATTTGAAAGCCATGAATTTGGATCTGTGCCACCGAGGAATAAGGTCCACTTTAGCTGTGTTCGGATAGGCAACCGGCGCTACAGCACCGTCTCCGATTGCCTACCTACACTCCATCATCAGCTGGGTCGCAAATTCCAAAATAAATGCCCTCCCCTTTTTAGTGTTCACACGGCCTGTAATATTGGAATCATTTCGAAAAACATTGCCAACGAGTGTACTAGAACTATCTTAGAAACCAATTTTTAAGATAATGCCGTGCAAAAACTTTTTTTTCCCTTTTTTTGTGTGAAAAATAATGAGATAAATTTCAAATGCGTTCCACCAAAGTTTGAAAAACAATTAATTAAAAAGCTCTCATTCAAAATTCCGGTTTACTTAAACTGGGATAGTGGGATCCCAACTTTTTAGGTTAATGAAATGCTCTTTGTTTAGAAATGTCAACTTCCGAAGAGCTTCGATCGCTGGCGTCCGGAGATAAGGGACGGACAGATACGAGAGAGAAGGACGGAAAGTTGAACAGGTGGAAAGAAAGAAAGAGATAGGCAGACAGGTGTTTGAGCACGGTCGCCATGGCAACGGACCGCCCGTATGTGGGCGCTTACAAGCGCCAATCAATGAGAGCAGACAGCTACGCAGCGCTTCGACGTGCTTCACGCTTCACTCTCAACATCAGAGAATCTTTTAAGAAGATGACTTCAGGAAAAAGTTGATACTTAAAATAACTATTACTTAAGGCGGTTGCATCTTCTACAACTTGGGTTCTACGATTCGTCGAAAACCCGAGTGCTGCTAACTTCTTGCAGATACAGATGGCTTCAGGCTTGGTGACGATAAGTTAGGTGGCCTTTGCCTAATTTATCTCTCCGATCAATATGGTGAAGAAATGTAGAACAAAAGAGGTAGAAAATGCAAAGTTACAAATTCATGGTGTAGAAAACAGCGGGATTACCGTTTCGATTTCTCTCAGCAGTTCTCAAACCGGGCGGGCGCGTGAACCTCAAAGAGATCGTGGGGCGTTGGTACTGTAAAGAGGTCCCTGACGCAATCATGGGCGTAATTTGCGTAAATATTACGTGATCTTACGCATGAGATATCGCAACCTAAGGTCGAACGAGTAAGGGGGAGCAAAAAAGGTCGAGAACCACTAGTAATAGACATTTCATCTATAGATGAAATCATCAGTTGGAAACATCAAAAACATCAGAACATCCAAAACTTTCGCATAGAGCAAACACCAAAGGTGGGATTCTCGAACTTTTGTTTCCAACTGTTGTTGAACTTACATTACACCAATAAGCGAATTATGTAATTCAACACCGGGTCAGCTTACAAGGAGAATACCTAAACTTGCCGCCTCCGATTTCCTTGAAACTTTGAGAGTTTTGGGATAGGTAGTGGAATGGAAAGATACCCAAGCCCAGAACTTGCTATACCGACATTAATTTTTACCTCCTTAAAAAATGAACCAAAAAAGAATTAAAAGCACAAAAAACGGCTTGAAATACCGCAAAACGCTCAAAACCTGAGCCTCATGCGTTACGTTTTGGGGAACTGCCTGGAATAATAATTTGTATCAAATTATTTTGAAGAATATTTGTTGTTCAAATTTAAACGCTATAATTAGTATTACGAAAAATGAACTTCAGCAGCAAGTTTTGGGCTAGAGTATCTTTCCTTATAATTGTTACAATACTATAAACTAAAAAGATCCTCTAATATTTTTTTTCCGAACGGCATCGCTGGGTGGTAGTGGGTTACTATAAGATGAAGTTGTTGTTTTTTTTTTTACTAACTCGGCAAGTTGTATTCTCGGAAGTCGGCCGCTCGTTCGATGCATTCCTGGAAAATGCAAATTCCAGTCGAGATTCGTAAGTGTGGACAGAAAATCCAGGGCGAAGGAGGGAGGAAAGTTCGGAGGAGGGAGCTTTGGAGGAGAAACAAGGATCAATAAAGATGGCTGACTGGGGAGAGAGAGAGAAGAGAAGGGGAACTGCGGATTCGCTGCGCCGCTGTTGCCGCCACTGCCGCCACCGCCTCCAACTTACGACATCCCAAGTCCGCCTCAACCGAGTTATGCCCACAAAGCCCTTTAAAATATGTAACTCACTGGAAAATAAGGCTGAAATTTTGGAAATGTGTGGGCGGAAACTGAGCATTAGGCCTGCAGGGGGTGCGTCGAGGGTATGCTTCAGTGCACTCACGAATGAATCGAGTTTTGGGAAATAACATTGGTGAAATAATCGTTAGAAACGAAGAGATTTTGGCGAGGGTAGTTGAAATGACATGATGATTTCTAGAAGTATCTTTAAGGTTTGGTGCACTCCTGGGCAATTATATTTTTATTTTCTTGAGTTGAAGACGAGGTGCTGCCTTTCTGTATCGCTAGATGTGAACAGCAAATAGTAAAAGACATAAAAATAAGGGTTGGAATAAACTGGAAACCTGGAAAAGTTAGGGAGGTTAAAATGGTCAGGGAGAGCCTATGAAAGGTCTGGGAGGATCACACTGTGACATGGAAAATGTTCGAAGTATGTCAAAAAAATCACTCGTTTTAAAGCGAAGCAAAATGTTGAAAGGATTTCGATTCGTTTAGTAAAATTTAAGTCTTTTTTTTTTTCTTCCAAATGGGGGATTCTGAACTTTGATCTGGAAGAAATCAAAATATTGACGTGGAGAACCTGGAGAAGTTGAGGAGCATGAGGATCACGTGGAAACTCTGAAAATTCGGACTTCATGGTTGCATTTTCTACATTTTGTTCCACTTTCTTCTTCCCAGCCAATCAGAATGAGGAAAGGCTAACAACCTACCGTCACTTAACTTCGTGGCCGCTTGAGCCTATATATTCAATGCTGCCGATAGTTAAGCGGGATGAAGCTCCGCACCCAAAGACTTGAGAGCTAGAAAATGCAATTTTTAAATCAAAAGATTTATTGATACTGCGTATTGTCCAAGTGACAGCGAAGCGAGGCCCATGTAGAGAGCCAGACAGAAAGATATGCGTCGATCAACCGCCACGTCATCCCTGCATCCCACCAATCAGCGCACTGCGCCAAGTAGTCGCCTCTCTCTCTTTCAGGCTATGCACATGACATCTAACCTAGGCGGTTGTATGACGTAATCCACATAATGAAGTTTGAACAGGGGCAGAATACAGGAAGTAAAGAATGCAGCCTTTCTAAGTTGGAGTGTTGGTTTTCAGGGCGCAGATGGGGTTATGGAATTTTAATAATGTAGTACATGAGAGTGTCAGAACGCCTTGAAGATCGTTTGTTCTAGGTGGTCTATTGTGCTTATGTTATTGTTAAGCCGTTTCCACGGCAACGCGGAGCGCCAAACAGACAACGCATTCTTACGAAAACAATATGCTGTTATCAAAAGTGGCGGGGAGGAGGGGGCCCCAGCACTTCATTTATAAGAAGGCGCCGCTCGGCTCTCGGCGCTCCATAAAAGCGCAGCTCCGCGCCAAATTAAGCCCACCGATGAGGTGAAGCGCTTTCGACAATCTTCAATAACGCTAAACCTTCTTTCATATCTGGTATATAACTCATTGGAATTGAACGGTTCCCCGATCTCGCAGCCAAGCTGAAAATATGACCTAATACTGTATTCAAAGAAAATTGTTATTTCGATTTAGTTTTTAAGACTGAACCATATTTGAAACAAGTTAGGGTTGATGTAGAGTCATAGCAAATGGCTTCCCGAATTCAGGAGAGGGGTTCTTAAGATTTAACGGATTGTTATACGGAGGAGGTGCGGATAACTTTGAAGTGACAATTGCAAAAGAGAAGAGACCACCAACAGAGCATTATCACTATCATAGCGCTACGAAGAACTCAAGACGAATAATTTAAATCGTCGCTAATATATCACGTGGTTAATGATAAGTCCTCCATGCATATTAACCTGAGAAATTTACTGCTTCATTTTTACCTGCAGGCCATTTTTGGAAATATACACTACTTATGCAAGCACGAAACCGTCACTGATACGAAAATCAGTAAAAGTCATTGAATGGCGCTATTGCAATGCGTTTTTAACGATATTTTTTCACTGATAATACGTGACTTCGCATTTAGCATCAGTTTCCTTTACATTAAAAAAAATGAAAATTTAAATACGATAATTTTAGTGAAAAAGGCGATTTTTGGCTTATGTAATTAGACACGCGGTTTTTAAAAAAGAAAAACAAATCGTACATTCCTTATCCGTTTAAAATCAGTAAACGGGCTATTCCTACCGTACAAGGACTATTTGGTCAGTTCCAAGATCAACTCAGGTGTTTCTGCCAATTTATGTTTTTTTTTTCTTGTAGCCTTTTTCAGCAAATACACAGTAAAAACAAAACCCCGTTTTGGGGAGTGCTGTACCTGTTTTGGGTGTGAAACCAAAACGGGGATGGTACGTATTTTGGTTATTTTTCAAGATAGGACTAAGATCAGCCATATCATTGAAAAGGTCTCGGCAAGAGCTTTCCATTAATGTGGCTGAACATAGGTCTACGTTGAAAAATAACCAAAATACGCTCTAACCCCGTTTCAGTTTCATACTCAAAACAGGTACAGCATTCCCCAAAACGGGGGTTTTGTTTTAACTGTGTAGCGTCTTTCACGATGACCATGCACTGTCCACCGAATTTGAAGTATTTTTAGGTTCCTCCTGAGTAAATCTATCAGAAAATGGAAACACGCGCTGCGAGATAACGTCGGAATGAGTGTCGTACGTTATTTTCTGCAAAAAGTACTCGAAATGAGTAGCAAAACGAACACTCACATAGCCTGTGATTCACAATATCTCCCTGCAAATTTGCAAGCTGCAATTCTCGTAGTACAATCGACGTTAATTCAATTGACCCATTTTATTTTATTTCCTTCGTAGCCTTGTTTTAGGAAAACAAATTATACATCAAAAGTTAACTACTGGATCAGTGTTACCTAATTCAACATGGAATAATACCATACGAGACTGGTATTTAATTACAAGACCATAATTTCAGACAGATTCTTCTGAAGTAGATCTGCCGCATTCTATACCTCTTCCATCGTCGAACGCATTCCTTCCGGGATGCGTTCGGGCCGCTAATTCCTTTTTAGAATATCTTATGTTTTCTCCTAGGAAGACCTCCTATACCAGTAAACTGCCAGTTCTAAAGTTTGCGTTTCCCACTGTGTTCAATGTTTGACCCTGTTTAAGCCTTCATAATAATGATTAACGAAAACTGTAGTTCGATGTCTCGTGCCTCGCTTCGCAATCGGCTCGTTTATTGGCTGTTGTCAAGCCTGATGCCTACTTTTTCTTATCGGTTGCAGTAGTAATAATTAAGCAGCTGACAGGCAGCGTTGTGAGGTGAAGATGCTTTGCACCTTGCTCAATAATCGCTCCACGCTCTGCTCGGCATCTCGACGAGAGGTAAAACACAAGAGGTGGAAATTATAACCTTTAAATATTGACAATAATAAAATAATTCACAAGAAAACTGATCCCTGTTTTAGGTAGGCCTAGTCCTATACCGGTCTTGGGTACGAAGGTAGAGCAAGGGAAGAGCTTATTTACATTATTTTTAAAGATAAACTTATCAACAACTCTAAGTACCAATGAGAAGGTCTCGTCGAGCACTCTGTTGATACGGTTAGGGTTAGGGGTATCTTCAAAAATATTCAACTTACACTCTCCCTTTTTTAACTTTACCTAAAACAGATATCAGACTTCCTAAAACAGGAAGGGGACTACATAAAACAGGTATGGAACTACGTAAAACAGGTGCAGGGCTACCTTAAACAGGTGTGAGACTGCCTAAAACAGGCATGGGACTACCTAAAACAGGTATGAGACTACCTGAAACAGGCAGGAGACGACTTAAAACGGGTATGGGACAACCAAAAACAGATGTGGGATTACATTCAACAATGGAACTACCTAAAACAAAGGTTGTTCTTATTGTTGTGAAGCAAAACTTGAAAAAATGAGCTGTTTTAGTAGCAATGCAGGCAAATCTGTGCCGAGAAAGGGGACCAAAGAGGTGGGCGCTGCGGTGTTCATGAGTCTTATCGAACGGTACTGGAAGATGAGTCGGCGCCGGCGCCATATCTCTCCGTTGGTCACGATATTGAGCGAGGCGGCGCGGTGGCAGGCCGTTCGGCCGGCCAGCCGGCCGGCCGGACGGGGATAAAGGGACGCGTCGCAAACAGGCAAGGGGTGCGCAGGTGAAAGGTGAAAGGGGGGGTTGAAATGTGCAGGGAGGGGGGAACTGCTGGAAGCTCCTAGAGCGGATGTGCGCTGCGCCGTAGCCTCCCAACCAGCCGTCCGTTCGATGGGACCATGAGGCACAAACTGCAGGATTACGAACTCGACTCGTCGGCGCGCTAACGATGATATCTTGTCGGAAGATTCTCATTTGATCTTTTTTTTAATTAAAGGCAGCAAGAAATGTTTTATCATGAAATTTGTAAAGATGCATTTGAAAGGGGTTAAATTTTTACTTAAGAAAATTGTCAACTTCATTGTTAGAAGTTCTGCCGAAAATACTTTTCTCGCTGCTTGAATTCTACGGTTTTGGAAATGCAAAGAAGAAACTTTCATCAAAAATTCTGGAAATGTTTACTTGGAACGGCTTACCTGGTTTATATGAGGGAGGAGTAGGCCTACCGTCACTCTTCGATTTGCTCGAGACCTCCAGGGATTAAAACTCACGCTAGCCAACTTTCAACACGATCTATGAAAAATTCGCTTCTAAATTTTATATTCACAAAGTTACAATGTACTTAAAAGTTTTAAAAAATATTCGAGATGAATAAAATAACTGTAAAAATAGACATTCTTTAACAAAAATCGGAAAAGAAAGTTTCTTTTGGCCTAAACCTACTATGAATCCTCGAACCGTTGTTACGCAATGGCCATTTTCGGGGTTTTATTTTGCATGAAGCATAATTGATAATATTTATGGATTTTTCGTTTATGCCGCGCGTCTCTGGGGTAATAAGAGCATTTTCTTTGCACGACACTTTACATTACCGTAAGTTCCATTCCGAGAAATTTCGAGCAATAATGCGGACAGTGACAGTCGAGGTTGTCCCATCGCCAGAGAAACTCGAGTTCGGAGTTTGCATAAAATGCACACGTAAAAGCAGCGACTTTTGGCGTTAAGAACTAGTCCAAATTCGTTCGTTTTGATATAAAGAATTAAAAAATTTAAGTTCAAAACCTTAAATTGAAATCAAGGTTGTTGAAATACAGATATGTGGGCGGGAGCTTTCGTATAAGCATTCCAGCAAGAACATTACTAAAATCTTAAAGTTAAATTTTTTGCCTCTTTGTGTCCTACACAGGCAAACTTTACGATAAATAACAACTTTAGGTAGGCCTATTAATCAGAGTGTTTTTATATGTTAATATATAATTGCATTACCTTGCTTCGCTCGAATTGGCGACGGATGTTGGAATACAACAGGCGTTAAAAATATTAAAGTTAAAATTTAGAGTGAAGTTCGTTTGATGTGCCTAATGACGACCTACAAGAGGAGTCTATGAGAAGATCTGTAGCATTGCTACAGCCACCTTTCAAATCTGTAGGGCAGACACGTGTCTACTTGAAAAAGTCGATAAGCCTTCACCTGTCCCCTCTCCTCTCCTTCGACCGCAGCGATATTTCTTTTTGTCACATCCACAGCCTCGCGTAGCAAAATGCTTACCGCGGCACTTGTATGAATAAACCTGGGACGTTTTCGCTATCAAGCTGCTTTTACACGAATTTCGATGATTGCTCTTGTTCGGTAAAAATTCAAGGGTTCCCGAGAACTAAAATTTTAAATCTTTGCCAATCTCACTTAAGAGAGTAAAGAGTCTCCCAAAAGTTTTATCAGCAAAGAATTTATTCTGAAGATTTTACGCTGACTAGTCAGTGTCAGAATAAGTAGTCCTCTGAGACTACTTTCTTCGAATGAACTATCTTTGTTACTGCTGATGACAAATTTAGGTAAAACTTGGGATATTTTCAAGTAAATATAAAGGATTTTGTTGAACTCATAACGTTGGAGTAAAGTATATCTGAACAATGAAAAAGGTTACTCACCAGTTGCTTGAGGAGGTGCCGGTAGTTCACTCGACTCATGCCGGTGTGAGTTGAGTTCCAAATCCCCAAGAACTTTCTAGACGTGTGAGCGGGTGGGCAAGTTAGGGCGACACCTGAGACAAGCCCTGATGAAGTTGCACTAACTTATCCCCACACTAACTGTATATGGCAAGGGAACTCAAGACGCCAAGTGAGATTTTTGGAGTTATTCAAGAGTACGTTACTTGCATTCAACGAACCTACAACCAGAATGAGGCTTCCAAGTTTTCCTTTCATCAGAGTTATTCTCCAAAAGTGAAGATTTTCTTCAAACAAAACTACTCCCGAACCAAAGCTACATCCAAGGATTCATCTATTCCCACACTAAAGCTTTCCCCAGCAACTAACTAGGGGTGACCTAAGTTTTTCCTCCACAAAAGCCCTTTTCTACGAATTCTATTAAATGCTATTCCCCAAAATAATATTTTCCTGTAAATTTATGTTATTTGACCATCAAAAGGTTTAATCATTCAGTATAACTATGCCCAAACAAGCAGGGAAAAGCTACCCTTGTAAGCACTTCCTTCCAAAACAGAGTGATTCACAGAGTTACATCTGCTAAGCAATTTTAAATTTAAGGGCTTGTGGTAGTAATAGTGTAACTCGGCGAAATCAGGGCAGTATAATCTGAAACAAATACAAAACATATGTCTTTTTGCGGTGTTCCGTTCTTTTCTTTTAACAAGTTTTACATGATATTTGACGGCAACATCTCTCAACGGGTGATTGAAGAGATCATTTATCGGGCGGCGAAATGGAGAAAAATGATAATTCAGGTGTGCACAGGTGGCAACACTGTCGGAGGAGGCCGGGAGAGAGGGGGACTGCATCAGCTCCGTGCCCGATCGATCTTGGCTTGGACGCCAGCTGCGGCAGCTGCAAACGATCGGGGTGAGGTGGGGTGGGTGGGGGTAAGAGGGGAGGGCCCCACAAGATATTAAGCAGGCCTTTTGCGCGTTTAAATCACTAGAACAAAGGTACGTGTACTAACAAAGGCCTGAATTCCTTGGATTGGCGTATCAGTTGCTTGTAGCGCCCAAAGTATATTAGCAAAATTTACCTGATGTGCATATCCACAATGATTTTTATTGAAGTTATGCGAATAAGACTTTTAGAAACACTTTGACTTGAATTTCCCAACTCGTCAGGGACTAAAAAAATTGCGTTATTCAATTTTTAAAAAAAGAAAAAAAAGAAAAGAAAGGTTCCTTGTAAGGTAAATTTTGCAGTTTCCGAGCGGGGTTGTGAGACGAAAAGAGACTAACGCAGTAGGTCAATATTTTATAGGTTAGGTTTTATCGGACTTGATTAGGAGTTATAAGATTATGTCGTGTGAGGCTACGGCAGGTGAAATAAGGTACGTTAACCTTGGTTACCGTACAGGCAAAATTGGGTTGAGGGTTGATTCTACGTGACGGTAGGGATCATATCACTACATGGGATGGATAGGTCAAATTGTAAACGTCCGTAAGGGGTACTAAAGTGCCATGAATACCGGTACTCATTGAACCGCACAATTTAGTCTGTTATTGACAAGCAATGTGACTCGGGTTTTGACGAGGAATGACAGAAATCTCGCTGATCCTTTTTTCACTCGAGGTAGCAGAAAGGCTGCAAAACTGGGTGCGGCCCCGTTGCTGCTCCGTCCTACTGACCTTTTCCCTCCGGACCGATCCGGTCTACCATCCGGTCTGCCAATCCGGCCCGCGATCCGATCCGGTTCGGGAGTCCGATCCCATCCGGAGGTAATTAATTGTACTGTAAATGTCAACACGAGAGAGGGCGCGAAGCTTCGTTCTCACTTCCACCCTCAACTGCATCCCAAATGCCGAACGAAAACGATCCGTTTCAAGCATCGAGGGACACTCATTTTTGCAGTCATAAAATAAACGCAGATTGCAACTGATAGGCTCTCCTCCCAATTTAAAAGATCCTGTACACACCCTAAACTTGAATCAATGGAAATCTACTAAAATCTACTGATTTTAAGTTTGGAGTGCTAACTTGCACGCAGCTTGATGCTGCTTACGCATTGCCGCCGAGAATAAGTGGCTTGAGTCTTGACGAGAGCAGAGCTTAATGAAGAGAAGCTAAACACAGGTAACTAACCTGAACCGATCAATACAGCGTTGATTCTTGCATGCGCTAAAAAGAAGAACTCTTATACTGTATTGTTCCAAAGGTTAGCGATTTTGTTGTTGATCTTCGAGCTTCGAAAAGTCCTAGAAAAAAAATCCTTTAACCAAGTCGAAAAATCCGTAGAGTTATTTCGCAAATTTCAAGAGAAAGAGGTAGGTCTCAACAATTTATGATGGTGTGAGTAGAGCTAACCTGATAGGGATACTCAATAAACGCCATCCAACAGTGAGCTCTACGAACGATATTTCATTTGGCATGCATAAAAAAAATTCCTGTTTAACAACAATCTAAGGGGAAATTTCTTGTTGTGTAAAAAACTTTTCCTTCCCACAGCAACTCCTAAAAGTTAACGTTTTAGCCTTGACTCACTCCTTATTAACATAAAAAAAAACGGTTGGCTTGTCACGTAAGAAATAGATACTGAATTTCTCTTAAGTTTTGTAAACTAAAACATAGAAATTCCACACTCGTTTCCATACGCTGAAACTACATGTAGGCCTGAAGTAGGAAAGCGTGGTAAGCTACTCTCAGCGGTCGTAATGCCCTGCCACTTCTTTTAAAGACTCATTACTGAAATTAAAACCTCTGGAGGCTCGCGTCGGAGGGAGTCAACCCTAACCTCAGTTCCCGGGTATCAAATGTCATCGGAAAAAGGGGTCCATGTGGAAGATGAGAGGGATGTTATGAGGCGGAACGGATGCTAAGGTCAAACATTTTTTTAGCGGAGGGAAAACATCGAGGTCCGTTTTGCAAAGAAAAGAGTTGACAAACGTCGCCGTGGAAACAGCGGTGGGCGCGGGGCGCTGCGCTGCTGCCGGCCGGACAACAGGGATGGGACGGCTCCAAACACAGGTCCACATGCTCGCAAGGCGCTTTTTCCAACACGGCCTGAGAGTATGGTAAGTACTTCCTACATGTTGCGGATGAGAAAAATTGTTAAAAACTTACTTTAAATCCGATGTGAAATTTCTTTTGATCACCCAAAAAAATTACTGTCAAAATAACAATTTTCAGACGACAATTTTTATTTGATACAGTAAAAAAATGTAATGGTGACAAAAAAAAGTAAAGGCGAAAAAAATGGTTGTTTTTCAACAGAAACGGTTGTATTCTGTATATGAACAAAGCGCAATTAGTGTCACAGATATTCGTTACTGTGACTACTGTGAGTC
>Ga0058701_10001196_pt1 | contig 18152 bp, 19 predicted proteins | sample AgamicOrMae_FD_97039 | JGI IMG/M metagenome (GOLD analysis project Ga0058701, IMG submission 97039) | Agave microbial communities from Guanajuato, Mexico - Or.Ma.e | ecosystem: Host-associated > Plants > Phyllosphere > Phylloplane/Leaf | place: Guanajuato, Mexico | collected 2012-06-04
CGCGAAAGGATAACAAAAATGTTAGTACTGTCCATGCTTAACAAAAATCAAATAAAAATACATTACAAATAAAATTAAAACAACTAACAAGAAAACCTCGTACGTTAATGGTTGCGCATATCCAATATTCCCAGCAACATTTAATTAAATGCATTCCCGCGTGGAGGAATGGTCATTCCTTCATGCATTCTCGGGCAACTTTCTCACGGAAAAATACAGAAAAACTAAACTTTAGTGGGAAATTACTTCGCTCGAAGAGCGATTTAGACTTCCTTCAGACGATAAATTACCTAAAATAGCCAGTATCGTGAGCTGAACGTACACGTTCATCGACTTTTGATATTTTGCATTTTCGATATTTTACATTTGATATTTCGGAAGCATGGCCCTCATACAACACGCCGGTAACTAAACGAACTACTAGGGAAAGCATTGACAAGGATCCGCTACGCTGGCCGAATGGAAAGCACCAAATTGCAACGCCAGCGTCTGAATGGAAAGCACCCATTGTACCGACGAAGTACTGGTTTACGTTTTACTACCAGTCTTACATCTACATGTGTGCACACTTTCGCATAAGTGTTAAGTCTTACATTATTTGTAGTGAAGGCCATAAATGAGGGGACATTTTTTTTTCACTTTAGAGTTTATCTAGACAACACAAACTTTCTCATGAAAAATTATAGTTAAGAATGAAGACTATCACCCAGTCTGCGCAAAAGGAGTACAAATGCAGTTTTTCCTTCAAAAGCCGCAGTATATTTTAAATTAACTCCCAGCGGGAACAGAAGGCACCTGATATGTCCCTATTAAGCACAGTCGGTGACACCAAAAGTTTAAAAATTCGGTAATTATTGATGAATAATCACGAATAATAAAGTTTTGCTGTATTCCCGAGAAGTGAGCAAATGTCCAAGTAAAGTACCAGGTAAGTACTTTGACTCCGAAAACGCACTTACTTGCACGAAGAGTAAGATCTTGTTCGATCACTCTGCGCAAGAACGCATCTAAGTTGCGGTCATGCTCCTCCTCAGTGCGCCCGATGATGACTCCATCATCATAAGCAGTCCGTAGCCCCTTGCATCATGAGAAACTCTGTCAGAATTTTTACCAGCTGCTCTGTGGCATTCTTCATGCCGAACCAGAGCCTCTTATAGCGATAGGGTGTCGAAAATGTAGGCAGTTCGTGGGCTGGGGGATGAATCTCTATCTCATGGAATGCCCAAGTGAATGCCTTACAGATTCTTGAAGGTCCAGTACATGTCCTTCAAAGGTTTCTACGGGATGCTTCTCTGGTATAACGCTGAGATTGGGCATCCTCGCGTCTATCACTAACCTCCAGTCTGTTATAAACGAGCGCTTTTCGTTACGTCTTTGTCCGACAGTTAGTCTATAGCCGACCCAATGCTGTAGAGTGTGTCTGACCTTACAATACATCTTGGTTAGCAAAATGTCCGCTTAACATTCCCTGCTTTCCTTCGATCAGTTATTTTACCTAAATAGTCATACGTGATTGACTCCGATAGAACATTTTGGCGACGAGGAGTTCCAACAAGTGCCGGGAAAGCTCTGACAGTACTCGTGACGCGTATTGTGTCCGTACAAAAAAGTTTTCTTTGTTACTTGTGACGTTAACATTATGGCTGGAGCCGGTCATTTGGGTAGTTACAATCCAAACACTGAGGACATTGAGGCCTATTTATTTAGGTTGGAATCGTTTCTCAAAACGAAATACTTGCGGCCAATACAGTCACCGACACCCTTGGCTGCCGGGGCAGCAGTAGCTGCAGTTAATGCCCATTAACGCTGCAGCGGAAGCGCGAGTGCGTGATGAAACTAGGTGTGCGTGGTTATTTCGTGTCGTGGGTGCTCCAACCGTTCAGTTGCTCTGGAATTTGTGTTCACCCGACCAGCCTGACACCAAGACATTCACCCAATCGACTGATCTGTTGCGTCAAAATTATCGGGGCGCACGTAACAAACATACGTTACGTAATCAGTTCAACTCCTGTAGGCAGGCAACCGGTGAGACGGTAGCTCAATATGCTGTTCGTTTGAAACAAAAATTACTGTACTGTCAGTTTGGTGCCTTTCTCGAAGATGCGTTGCAGAAACGGACTATCCAATTCCTGTTTGCGTGAGCGACTGGCGCCAGAATACGACAACTTCCATGCCCTGGTGACGGCGGCCATCGACCTTGAGGATCGGCTTGTCACACCAGCGGCTGAGGTAAATTATGTTTTTAAGCGCAAGAAAAATCGTCCGCAGCAATCAGGAAATGGTGCGACTAAATATACAGCGAAACCGCCCCCGAAGCAGTCCGTACCGAGCAGCGGCCCGCCTCCCAGCCAGGCCAAACCAAAACATCGCGTGGGTCAAGGAGTGCGCTGCTTCAACTGCAATGGCACGGGACATTTCTCCAAAGACTGTCCGTCTCCAAGTAAACCGCGGAAGGTGAACACAGTGGATTCTACATAGGACAACGGGAAAAACGACGAATCCTGTACGATGGGAGATGACTTATACTACAATAGACAACATCAACGTAGTGGATCGGCTCACCGTCGACGTTCATCTGGATGGGATTCCTGTTCGAATGGACCTGGACACGGGAGCCAAGGCGTCTCTCATCGGGAAACCGCTCTTCGAAAAACACTTCCGTCGTCCCCTCAAATCTACTGTTCCGTTAGGTAGTTGAGCTTGAGCTCCATTGGATTTGCTCGGCGAATTCAACGTGAGTGTCAGCGTAGGAAACAAGACGTCAGAACTACCTTTAGTTGTGGTTAACAGTCCCTTTCCGTCCTTGATGGGACTTCCATGGATGAAAAGTCTCAAAGTCGACAGGTCACGAGTCCCCGAAGAGGTTCATCTGGTCAAACCCATAAACACCGAGTCTAATATGCCTACCGCGCAGTACGTGGTTAAACTAAAAGAACGTTTTCCGTCTGTTTTCAGCCCCACCCCCAGTGTGATCAAGGATTTCGAGGTGCACCTCCGCGTCAAAAAAAGGAAGTACGCCGGTGTGTTGTTCCGCACGTTCCGTACCTTACGCTTTGATGGACCGAGCCAAACAAGAATTGGATTCCATGGAAAAGAAAGGGTACCTCAAGAAAGTCAGAGGTCCGCGGGAGTGGGGATCCCCGATCGGTCTAGTTCCGAAGTCCAATGAAAAAAGTTGCGCGTGTGCGGTGATTGTAGTTGGACGGTGAACCCAAAATTAGAGCGTGGACACCTCACCATCCCCGCTTTGGATGAACTCTCTGCTATTGAAGGGGCATGGTTTACGAGTTTGGACTTTACTGAGGCGTTCCAGCAGCGGAAACTTAGTGCTGCGTCTCGGGGAATATTTGCCGTGAGTTCCAGGCGAAAATCACGGAAATTCTCCACGGTATATCCAATACATTCGTTTACCTGGACAATGTGTTGTGCTGGGCCCAAACTCGCGAGGGTTGCCAGCGAATCTTCGAGCAAGTTCTCGACCGACTCAACCGGTTCAACGTCAGGCTTAATCAAGCGAAGTGTGAGTGGCTAGTCAAATCTGTTAAAATTCTTGGGATCAGTGTTGGACAGAAGCGGTATGAAGCCTGATCCGCAGCGTATCGAAGATCTAAAAAGGCTAAAGATTCCGTCAGGTTTTGTGGAACTAAAACCCTTTATCGGGCACATAACCTTTTACTGCAAATTCGCCGAAAACCTGTCAACATTGATTCATCCACTCCACGAGCTGGTGAACAGCTCGGAATGGCGCTGGACTGCACGACACCAAGAGGCCTACGATGAAGTTCTCGAAGAAATTGGTTCATCCGTGTTGGTCCCATACCCGCTAAAGCGTCCGCTGCGTCTCACGTGTGATGCTTCCTTGGTCCGTGTGGGAGTAGTCATCTATCACATCATGGAAGATAAAACGGCGAGACCGATCGCCTTCGCTTCAAAGACGCGTTCCGATGCAGAAACCAACCATCCTCAACACGAAAAGGGAGCTCTGACCTTGATGTTCGGCATCAAGAAGTTTTTCAAATATCTCTTGGGGAGGGAATTTGAAATCGTTTCCGACAACAGAGCTATTGTCGCAATCTTCGGACCGTCTACTAAGCAAAAACCGGCGACTGCCGCCCGGCTGCTACGTTGGCGACTACTACTTGGCGCTTACCGTTACAAAATCGTCTACGCGCGTGGTGACAATATTCCGCAAGCCGATCACCTAAGCCGCCTCCCAGAACCGGACGATACTCCGGTAGAGTCTTCGGTGAATTTTGTGGATCACCTAGAAACGAAGATTGTCTCCGCAGCTGACGTCGCCGCAGAAACTGCAAAAGACCCGGTGTTTATCGAGGCGCATTTCTACACCCAGCACGGCTGGCCGCAAGAACCGCCTGCTATTCTGAAGACTTATCATGACAAGATGTATGAGCACAGCTCCTTAGACGGTTGTTTGCTGCGCGGGAACAGAGTGGCTGTGCCAAGTGCACTCCAAACGACCGTCGTCCAACGCTTACACGAGATACATCCCGGGGTATCTAAGATGAAGAGATTAGCTAGGAGTTACGTATGGTGGCCGGTAATAGATCGACAGATTGAATCAGCAGTGGCGGAGTGCTTAGTCTGCCAGACCCTCCATCGTAACATCCCTCACAACCCATTTGTTCCCTGGACTTGGGCACCTCCACGGTGGCAGAGAATCTTCGTCGATTTCGCCTACTTCCAAAACACTGAACTGTTGGTATTAGTTGATCATCACTCAAAGTGGCCAGAAGTGAAGATAGTCCAGAGTCTAAAAGCCATCGACGTTTGTGAGGCGCTCCGAGGGTTCTACGCTTCATACGGACTCCCAGAGCAACTTGTAAGTGATAACGGTCCCCCTTCCAGAGCGCCGAGATTAAGGAGTTCCTGACTCCCAACCAAGATAAACATGTCACAACGCCAGTTCGCCATCCGAATAGTAATGGACCAGCTGAACGCATTGTTGGCATAGTTTAAACTAGCTTTGAACAACAGCTTCAAGATTCACGTACTCAAAACAGATCACTACAGCACAAGATAGACGTATTCCTGTTTCATTACCGAAACACGCCGCATTCAACTACTCATCTATCTCCGACAGAGCTGTTACTCGGTCGAAAGCCGCGTACGCATCTCACCGTTATTCATCCCAGTCAATCTCTCGAAGTCCCGGATGAAAGAGGCAGCTGACCAAACTTCGCGTTACATAGGATGTCGACGTCAAGGGTTCTCACCTGGAGATCAAGTTTGGGTCAAAACCATCGATCATCGCAAACTCCGATGGGTTCCTGGGGTGGTTCAAGAGATGAAATCCGCATCGTCCTGCTTTGTCCTCTCCAAAAACCGTGTTCGTCATCTTTCGACGTCGTTCCTGCGACAACGATACTCGCCGGATCCCGATGCTGACATGGAGGACCTCCCCGCTGTTACGGCGCCCGATGTTCCAGTGCCGTCAGGTGTTGATGAGCCCCTCAATGCTCTACCACCACCTTCTGACACACGGATGGCTGCGCCACTCCCCTCGGCAACTCTTCCGTCTTCTCCACCAATCCAGGATCTGGCGCCTACTCCAGAACCGTCTCCTCTTCAGGTGCCTGAACCAACGACTCCGCTGTCGACTCCGTCCAGAACGGTTCAGCCGACCCCCGTTGCTTCACCGTCGGCTCGGGCCTCCCCGATTCCTTCTCCGACGCCACCAACTCAAATGGTGGCCCAGAGTCACCCGGAGCGGTCGACATGTGGTTCCACCCAAACGTCTACAACTTGATTATGTACCAAAGTAACCTTTGTTACCTGGGTCGTTAGGGTAGGATTGATTATTAACCTGATTGATTATTAACCGACTGATCACATAGTATATTATAATCATTCGTTTGACTGATTTAATTGGATTTTATATTCCTTTATATTTTGACCATAGTCAAATATTATTGTGTTCATATATATTTAAAGTATACTAGCAGGGTTGTCAAAATTTAAGGCGAGGAGAATGTTATAAACGAGCGCTTTTCGTTACATCTCTGTTCGACAGTTAGTCTATGGCCGACCCAATGCTGTAGAGTGTCTGACCTTACAATACATCTTGGTTAGCAAAATGTCCGCTTATCATTCCCTGCTTTCCTTCGATCAGTTATTTTACCTAAATAGTCATACGTGATTGACTCCGATAGAACACAGTCCTTGTCGCCTTTGGGCCTCAGGTGGGCTGCTGACAGTCGTGGAGTGGGACCTTTGACCTCCTCGATGTCGTTCTTCTAGAGGTAGTTTGTTTTCCTTCATAGGGCCTTGGCGTTCCAGAGGTACTCTTCTCATGGACTGTACTACTGGTGGTACGGTACTGCCGGATCACTGTTTACTGAGCTGGAAGTTCATTAGCTTGCCGATTCCCTCGAAAGCCTTAGGTTACTTCTTCACGATGTCCTCAGCTGTCAGCGCGTTGACTGTAGCTAGCCGTAACAAGCCCATTTCAGTCGCAGACTTTTTCCCTAGAACGGGTACGCCGTTCCCCTCGACGACGTAGAACTTAACGGTTTGCGTCAGTCCACTGACTAATCGGACATCCGCCTTGAACCTGCCTATGATGGTGATGGGTGGCCCTTCACCGTATGGTCGGAGCTCCCCTGTCATGCTTCTCGCCGTTTTGGTTTCGATACCTTGGTCTTTGAGCCGCTCCCAGTCGTGCTTACCCATGACATTCGTGCTGGAACCCGAGTCGATGAGAACCTTAAGAGGTACTGCATCCCCGGTAAGTGGATACAGGTCCTTGTCGGGAATTCCTGTGGCATTAATGTATAGTGAATACCTTCTCTTGTCTCTCCTCGCTGGCTGCTCATCGTCTGTTATCTCGGATTCCGTAGAGCTGTCTCCATCCAGCTGTCGCACCTTCCCTCTGGATTTGCCTTCTCTCTGTCGTTTCGGTGGAGAACGCTTCTTGAGTCTGTCACGGTTTCTTTCATACAATTGTGGGAATATTTTACTTGACTCTTGGCTTCGAAGTGTCCAGAGTAACCGCAACTCCAGCATATCACGTTTTTGGCAGGACAGCTATCGTTTCTTCAGAAATGTCCTGTCTTCCCACACGCGAAGCATGCTGCCGACAGCGCTGCGTCGTTGCTGTGTTGCTTTTCCTGTCGTCTGTCCCCTCTGAACGGTTTTTTCGAACTTCCCGGTCGTTGTCGCCGTATCTGCAACTTGTTAATGCTCCATGAATTTTCTTTAGTCTCATTGCATTGACGTTTTACCTGTTAGTAAACTCTGGCCTTGTCGAGGACAGTTTCCAGGGTGAGCTCTGGGCCGCGCGATAGCTTCGCGACCAGCTTGTCCTTGAGGACTGCGTCAGGGCAGTTATCGATGTACCGGTCCATAATTTCGCGGTCTTCGTGCTCGAAGGCGCAGTAGGCCGCCTGTGCACGCAGTCTTCGAACGAAATCCTCGGCCAATAAATTCTTTGGGTTTGCGGCATATTCCTCTAAATAGGTGTTTCTGGTACAGGACGTCATTCTGTGGAAGGAAACGGCAATTTAATAGGGTGACTAACCGAGTATAGGGCTCCTGTGGTTTTTAACTCTCCTATTTATTTTAACAACCGTTAGCTTGGCCTAGATTAAGTTAGGTTAGTCAATGTATCGCTCCGCCTGGTTTGACACCAAAATAATATATGACAAGAGGTGGGACATTGAACTTTTTTTGTGTGGTTGTGAACTAAATGCCGCTTGAAGTCAACGTAACAAGGTCTATCCGAAGGGATTCCTGCGCTAAATTATAGTTCAGTTGGACATGAATAATTTCGGCCAAAAAATTGGTAATTTATCAAAAGTTAAATCAAAAGTCGTGACCAGCAGCATATGTATAAATAAAAGCACCCCGCGGTATAAATAAATCAAATATACCTACACAAGCACGTTTCCCTACCCCCTCAAAAAAAAGAAGAAAGAACTTTGCTTTAAACTTAACTTTGCTTTTAACCTTGTTTAACTTTGCTTTTTGCGGTAATACCAATGAAATTTATTTTCTTAACGTCGAAAAATTCTTGCCTTGGTCCCCGTTGTCACGACTTCTTAGTGATGGCAAAAAAATAGTTAAAAAATGCATTTTTCCCGTTTTTTAGGGTTGGATGTCCTGGTGTGTTACTACGCTCTCGGAGACAGGGATAATATGAAGCGCGGTTTGCAAATGTTGCTCGAAGTTCCGCTTAATATCGACGACGACGACAAATACCACGCAGCTGCTGTAAGTTTCTCGGGTGTTTCAAGTTTAATGTTAAGGCCAGGAGACAGAGACAGCTGGCCCTGAAATCTCAAATGAACATAGGATCAAAAAGTAATCTTCTCGTAGAAGAGGCGCATGAAATGAGTTTAACATTTCCGTGATCTTTTAGCTTAATCGTGATGAAGGGCTCATGGTGTAGAGGCTATGCTCGCGGGGATTCTAGTTGAATGTACCTTGCATTTCAGGACGCAAGAATGAAAATTCTAAGAGTGATAGATTCGAACCCAAAGAACGATTTAAGACGTGTAGCCACGATGTGGAACCTCTCCGAGACCCTGGATTTAGGTTGCCTAGCCTGAACATGATTTTTTTTTTGATTTTTTGCAAATCGCTAATTTCTTGGATATTATCGGCGGAAATCGCTGGTAATCGTTGCTAAATTGATAGTTTAGGTGTTGCAACGCGTTCTTAGTAGTAAGGGACTTAATAAACAAAGTATAAGCTGTATTGCCTACCTTGCGGGTGTTGAGGAAAGGTCTTTACAGCATGGAATGCATTGAAAGAAAAAAGCCAGTGCGCCTCATGGTCATTATTTTTTAAGTCTTTGGGTGTTTTGAAATAGATGGGCAACTTAACATGTGCAAGAAGCAGGTCAATACTTCCATGTCCCACTGGCTTATGGCTTCCATGTCCCAGACACATGGTGTCATAAAAGCGGTCGTAACTTGGGTACGGGATGAGAGAATTCAGTTTTGTAAAAAAGCATTTTGTGGAGGAGGGTTGCCGCCATAGATAATTCACCATAAACCAAACTTCACTAATGTTCCCAGAAACAAAAATGAAAAAAAAACGATAGCCTGACCCCTTTTTGGTACTTTACTGTAGGCTATGGTCATTTGCGGTGGGACTACATTCTCGGTTTCAAAGGTTGGATTCGCGACCTCTGTGATCTCCCTTGATTCCATCTTTCACCGCGTAAGCCACGTTAACTTTGTTAGACTAACAATAAGTGCCTCACATCTCGGTCTTTTCTCGGCAGCGCGCCAGTAACAGCCGCCGAGAAGTAAACGGTTTCAGGCTTCAGGACCGTTTGCTAAGGTTAGGTTATGTTAGGTTACGTGCCTTGTGTCTCGCTTCGCAGTCTCTCCACTCTACTCAGCAATGAAAAATGCAGCATAATAGGAAGATTTTTTTTGAAGTTTGTCTTGTGCTGGCACTTTATGAGGTGTTATATCGCAGGACGATCCAACAGCTAACCTCGTTCTGGGAGCAATAAAAAATGACTCGTTGCGCCAACTGGAACGGCAGATGAAACAAGATGCTGAGAGAATAATACTCACGGCTGCGAAGCTCATTTCACCGGTCATAGAAGACTCATATCAAGCAGGTAAAACTCCTTATTTTTAAAGCCTGTGGTATTGCAGCGCAGCAATAGGGAACTCCGTTGCAACTTGGAAGTGGGAGAACGAGGAAGTATATTCACACAGCCTACACACGGAAAGGGCTTTCTTGAATCGAGCGAATGCAGAATCGGCAAACAAACGCGTTTTCTTGACCCAAGATACGTTATTATAATTATACGTATGTGTATTTATTTTCAATAGGTTTTTATAATTATTATTATTTTTATCAAAAACCTATTTTTTGAACATAAGGTCAAGCAATTTCCTCGAGGCAAGAAAACAACATTCTTGCCATAGTTTGGATCTTAAAGTTTCTTCGCCCAATATTTTTCGTTTTCATTTCTTTCGTCAAAAACTGTTTTTCTTTTCTAGAATAAAGAAAATTTTCTAAAGGCAAGAAGAAATTTTCTGGCCAAAGTTTGGGTTGCCAAGTTTCTTCGTCAATCTTTGTATCATGAGATCCTAATAGACAAGAACAAAACCCAAGTCAGTATCACGAAATGTTGCAAAATAGTAACGCACCGATGGATACCGAACTCATTCAGGTCCTCGCAAAGAGTTTTGGCGCTGAAGTTTATGGAATCAATGTCATACACATGCACCAACGTTTGCTGAAGCACTGAAAAGTGTTGTTCATTTCAGGTTACAACTGGTGTTTGGGGACCATTAAAGCATCGGGCTACGCATTCCTCGCCGCTGATTTAGACATCAACAAAGCAGTTATGTTCCTGCGGCAAAAGGAAGTTTCCCAAGCGATTGAAGCGCTCAAGGTTTTCGAGAAAAAGTCGGACTCAAAGGTTTGCAGCATTGCCGCTACGAATTTGTCCTTCGTATACTATTTGGTAAGGAGCTTCAAGGTTGAGGTATGCGTCCCGCGCTGCTCAGCCGTCAAGTGGGTCGCCTAAGTTGTGTTTTGGTGTTCCAGCAAGGAGACTTGGACCAAGCGGAGAAGTACGCCGAGCTTGGTCGCGAGGCGGACTCTTACAACGCCGCGGCTTTTGTGAATTTAGGTACCTGCAGTTTAGCCAAAGGGGACGCGGAGAAAGCCAAAGAGCTTTTCATGTGCGCTTTGGAAAACGACGCCGCGTGTGTTGAAGCATTGTACAATTTAGGTGAGGACGGATACACTTGAATTTATTTTCCCACCTCTTATGTTTCACCTTTAGTCAGTGGCGCCAGCAGAATGGAAGCCGAGAGGGAGCTGTAGTGCGGGTTGCGTATTGTCACAGTTAATTCTTGTGTTGGTTGCCTACTTTCGGGGGGCGAAAACCTAGGAAAGTTTTTTTATGTTATCACATTTTCCTTAAAAAGAAATGTTAAACGTTGTTTTTACTATCCAGGGCGATGAAAATGTATCATTCTTGCGCAGATAAGTAACTCCACAACATCATATCTGTTCAAATCATAAGAAAAAGATAAATTTACAGGGTTTCTATAGGCTCATACATTTCCTCGCTACGATAGGAATAATGAGCAGCAATTAGTCTGTGTCTGTGGCTATTTTAAAGAAAATGCGCTTAAATGGCTTTTCTCCCTTTCCTAACTTCTGATTTTCATTCTCGAAATTTGAATCGGTGATAGTCTCTACGATTCACTGAATCTCGGTCTATACAGAGCCACTGAGTTTTTTTTCAGTGAATTCTCTCTGAATTTCGGTGACTCTTACTGATTTAATAATTTAGAGTGCAAGATTACCGGCTTTGAAAAAGTCCAGCCGCCGCCCCCCCCTTATGTACTCCATTCTTTTCACCTCTGATCTACATGATTCACTGAGAATGACCCGAGAGGGGGCTGAGTCCCGTCAGAGCCCCCCTGCGCGGGCGCCACTAGAGTCCTGAAGTCACTCCCAAATCAAACCAAAGAGATCAAAATTTTATCCTTACAACATGGCATAGCTCGAGCAAGAGCTTACTTTTTAATCTTGAATTATGATATAAAACGCTTTGAAATTTTTCTCTGCAAATTACGAAAATGGCATTCACCTTTTCGGACGTTTCCGCAGGTCTCGTCAACAAACAATTGGGTCTTCTCGAAGACGCCTTGAACTGTTTCCTGAAGTTGCAATCGATCGTGCGTCACCACCCTGAAGTTCTCTACCAGCTGGGCACTCTGTACGAGTCGGTCGGAGATGTGGATCAGGGTATCGAGTGGTACGTGGTATTTCGTTGAATTCTGCCTTCCATTCGGCCACTGGAGATTTCCACGCCCGTTTAATTTAAATACTTTCGTCGACGTACAAATATCCAAGTGACATCTCTGGTATTCGACGTGATTGAGGCTTTCCCTTCACAAGATAACTGAATGGTTGGTTTGACAGGTTCCTTCAACTCCTGGGCATCGTACCCACCGATCCAGGAGTCCTTCAAAAACTGGGGGAAATCTTTGATCGCGATCACGAAAAACAACAGGCGTACCACTATCACTTTGAGGTAAGATCCACTCTCTACAAACTGTCCGAATATAATGAGAGCCATAAGGCCATAAATGGCTAACAAGTGATTTCATTTTTTTCCAATTTGTGTTGGTACTACTTATACATTTAGATGCGGAGTTGCTCCTCTGCGTTTCAGTCGATTTCAATTGGGTTGCCAACCCAAATCCAAAAGATGAAAAAAATCACTTGTCAGCCATATTTATGCCCTCGACTGCTCGCTCGTCTGTGGGGCAAAATCGTGTTTAAGATTTGGTACAGTATCATGATGAATTGTCAGAACCGAAGTGACGTTTAAACGGGGTTTTTAGGGTAGGCCTAAATATTCCTGCAATACAGACCCTCGCAAAATACGTTTCTCAGTAGACCTAGGCCGAAAAGATTTGGCAACTTTTATGACTTGAGTTGCCATGGCGTTTTTCTTGTTCTTTATGTGTCAAATGATGAGGAAATCGCTATCCGACCCCACAAAGATCGGTTTGGGGTAGATGGTGGTGGGGGGGGGGGTAAAAACCCCGATTTTTGTGCTTTTTAGCTAAAAATGCATTTTTTTTGCGGCTGTACTCGCCAGAACCGCATAGAACTGCGATCTGATTTTTTTTCGACACCGTATAGTATTACCTAATTACCTACGTCTTTAAATGTCTATGGAGTAATGATGGTGGCAATTAGGAGGATGCAGGGAGTTGAAAAACCCCTACCTGGTGGTTTTTCAACCTAATAATGCCTTTCAATCAGGCTGTACTCGACGGAACCCCATAAAAATGCATTATTTAGGTATTTTGAATGCTCTACAGCATTAAATTAGTACTAAAGTGTGTTCGGAATATGTTTAAGAATGTTTTGTAGCATGCACGGGGGAGAAAAATACCCTACCGTACTTAGTGGTTTTTGGCCTAAAACGAATTTTTAGGGAGTTGTACTCGTCGAAACCGCGCATAAAACTGCAATCTCGAGTTTTTATTCGACGCTGTATTGTGGTATCTACGTCGCAAAATATCTATGGAGTAGTTGGGGGTGTTTAGGAGCATGCAGGGGGTGGAACATCCCCTCCACAGTGCTTTTTCCACCTCGAGACGCCTTGTAGTGAGGCTGCCATTCGATGGATCCCTATAAAAATACGCTATTGAGATATTTATGAATGCCCTAAAGTATTAATTTTGTAGCAATGTATGCTACGAATACGTTTAAGGGTGTTTAGAAATAGATAGGGGGATACCAACTACCTTTCTGACTTTTTCTCGTTTCGTCTCTAAACGCTTTTCAGTCAGGCTATACCTGGCGGATCCCGAAATAGTGCGTAATTGAGGTATGAGTGAACGCTCCACAATAATGTTTCCCTTGGAGTAATAAGTGTTATTAATATGTTTGAGGGTATTTCGAGACAGTTGGGGAGGGGGTAAAAACTCCCCTTTTGATGTTTCCTTTGCGATTGAAGCGCCTCTTTTTGTCAGAATGTAACGGAATCCACGCCAGCAGGATGTCACGGGTCTCATGCCACCGCCTCGGACTTTTCAACAGTCTTTATATCCGATCGCCACGATCGTGCCTCCTAATGCGCTCCAATATCCTCGAAACACACGTAAATGCAACAAAAATACTATGAAGCGGTTTTTTTTTTGGGGGGGGGGGTATCTTGGTACAAGACGTTCTGACTTAAAGGAGTTTTTAGGCGAAAAATAAAAAAAACGTCAGAAAGGGAGTTTGTATGTCCCCCTATTTTTTTCTAAATACCCTCAAACATATTCGTAAACCACATTGCTACAAAATTAGTACTCTTGAGAATTCATAAATATCTCAATAGCGTAATTTTGTAGGGATCTATCGAAAGCAGCCTTACTAAAAGGCGTTCCGAGGAGAAAAAAAAAGCACTACGAAAGGGGTTTCTCTTTTTACAACGACAGTTTCTGCCGCCGAAAAGTAAACAGACAGCATCAGGCTCGGCAAACGTTGGTTCACGTTATGCCTTTTGCCTCGATCCACTGTCATTACGCTAAATTTAACGACGGAATGTGGGAAATCAAGAGGTGAAACATCATTGGAAAAATCCAACTTGTTGCACCAGAGTGGGGTACCGTCGCCTAAAAATGTCAACTCCTTGTTCCAGTCATACCGTTACTATCCGTCAAACTTTGACGTCATCGACTGGCTGGGATCCTATTTCATCGAGCTTCAAGTGGCCGAAAAGGCGATCGCGTTTTTCGAACGCGCCACTTTCCTCCAACCAGACGAAGTCAAGTGGTACCTGTTGGTCGCATCTTGCCACCGAAGATCGGGAAACTATCAGCAGGCTCTGCTTACCTACAAAAATATTCACAAGAAGTTCCCGGAGAATATCGAATGCAAGTCTAATACTTCATTGAAATGAGTTAGATTCTTAGTTTTTTTTCCGGCTCATTACTATTGCTGTTTACAGGTTTGAAGTTTCTCGTTCGGTTATGCAGTGACTTAGGTCTCAAGGAGGCCGTGGATTATGCCGTTGAGCTCAAGAAGGCGGAGAAAGCGAAGGAAGTTCGGAGTCGGATAGGAAGCAGTAGGCCAGGTTTGTTGGGGTTAACTTTTCGTTTTCCTTTTTTACTACCATATTCGTAGAACAAATGGAAGTATCGGAATACCATCAAAAGTCCGAAGTTGTGCTAATCACATTTCCTGATTCTACTAACAATGATACGCCAAGGAAAATGTTTTTGTTTTTTAACTTGGCGTGTGTGTGTGTGTATGTGAGTGTCTGTCTGTGCGAAAAGTTTGTCACGGGAAATCTTACGAACAAGCTGACCGATTGGAATGAAAATTTCGGTTACTGATGCAATTAGCCTCGAATCGGGAAACTCCTCTTTAGGGAATACAGTCCGACAAATATTTCCCCCAAATTTAGGGAGAGGGGTAATTTTGCTATTATTTGAACCCTAAAACTCGAAAAACATTTAAGATATCGCAAAATAAGAAGAATTAGTCGATGTGAAATACAAATACCTACAAACCTGATGATTTACGTTTTCGATATTTCTATCGGTGTTGGACGTATTAGAAAAAATGTTTTTCGAAAAAAGTTCGCCAGGGGCTAGAGTTTTCAAAAACGTCTTGGCTGGAAATCGAGAGTCTCCCCTGGATTGCTCAGTCAGGGCAACATTTCCCTAATTTGGGGAGGGGGTGATTTTTTGAGATTTTCGAACCCCAGTCATTAAAAATCGTTTGGAGGCGATATCAAGATGTGCCGAGGTAAGCAACGCATCAACAGATGAGGTAGTTTTAATACGGATAGTAAAGATGTAAGCAACGCAGCAAAAGTAGGGAGGATTAATACGAATAGTAAAGATATAAGCAACGAAACAATGAGGGAGGATTTATACGGGTAGTAGAGATGTAAGCAACGCAGCAGATGAAGAAGGATTAATACGTAGTGTAAAGATGTAAGCAACGCAGCACACGAAGAAGGAGAAATGAGAGTAGAAAGGTACCGGTAGTATGCGAGGCAGCACAAGAGGGATGATTAGGAAAGATATAAGCAACGCTGCAAATGAGGGAGGATTAATATACGGATAGTAAAAATATAAGCAACGAAACGATGAGGGAGGATTTATACGGGTAGTAAAGATGTAAGCAACGCAGCAGATAAAGAAGGATTCAAACGGAGTGTAAAGATGTACGCAACGCAGCAGATGAGGGAGGATTAATAGGGATAGTAAAGATATAAGCAACGAAACAATGAGGGAAGGTTTATACGGGTAGTGAAGATGTAAGCAACGCAGCAGATGAAGAAGGATTAATAACGGAGTGTAAAGATGTAAGCAAACGCAGGACAAGAGGAAGAAAAATCATGATAGGGAAGTAGCAAGCGAAGCTGCACTCGAGGCAGGATTGATTCGGATAGTAAAGATCTCAGCATCGCAGCAGATGAGGAAGGATTAATACGGATAGTAAAGATGTAAGCAATGCAGCAGATGAAGGAGGATTAATACGGGTAGTAGGTTGCAAGCAACGCATCAGATGAGGGAGGATTTATACGGACAGTAAAGATGTAAGGAACGCAGCAGATGTAGGAGGATTATTACGGGTAGTAAAGATGTAAGCAACGCAGCAGATAAGGGAGGAACATTTAAAGTATTGTGCCGCATTTGAGCGGGTGCCCTTTTAAAACGTTTGCATACGACTTAATTTGTGTATGACTTAACTATGCTGTGATTTTTATATGAAACCATAAACGATATTTCAACTACTCCTGGCTTGTCTTTGAAGCCACAAATACCTGCGTTGATGTCCCTTCTGTTTTGATGAGGGACCCTGGCCCGAAAGGCTGGAAAGGGGAGGGGCAGGTTGGGTTCCGGCCCAAACGTAAAAGTGGACTTCGGACTGGTTATTAGAGCAGATAGCTCTCGGCCGAAAAGGCATATAGCGATGGCATATAGCATTTTTTTAGTGCGAACTAGCGACACCTGATTTTAAAAATGATGCGATTACGAAATCTGGCATGGATCTGACATCGTCTACGTAGCTTCTACGTAGCGTCTATGTTTTATTCGACGAGTTGATTTATTAATCGAATCGTCTTTGCGATTTTAGGATCGATTCGTAGCCAACGCAGCGGCAGCGGGGAGTCATCTAGAGGGGGCTCGGGATACACCCCCAACTTAAGCACCATGAATTCATCAGGGAATCCGAATATGTACAACAATGGCATGAACGGAGACATGGTCAACGGACGATACCATGATGTCATAGGTAGGTAGACTAACATTTATTACGTTGGCGTCCATATTTTTTTTTCAATCTAAAAAGCAGTGAGGAATTAGAAAATGCCTGATTGAGAGAGTCTGCTTTGGTCTTAGGCCTAATAAAAAAACCTTTTTGGGGTCAGGAAAAAACAAGTTTTTTGTTGTTGTTTTTTTCGCTGCACGAGAAAAAAGCGAATTAAAAATAATTTTGAAAATGCGATTTTGAAACGCATCTCAAAAAAGTGAACCATCGTCTTAGACGATTTGAATAGATTCTCGCACTGGTTAGAGGTACATCTCGGTTAAAGCATTTTGCTATTCCAGCTACGAATTAGCTAAAGAAGCATATGATTCGATACGGCGTAAAGACTGAAATAATTAGCCAGGTTTGACAGGCATAACATTGAATTTTTAGAAGGCCTATTAGTTCAAGTAAGCCATGGCGCCTAACCTTGGCTAACCTAGCCCACGCGGTAAGAAATATGCAATTCTCATCATGTAATGAATCGTTAAATCACGATGGAACACAATAATAAGAGGTGGAAATCACGAGCTTCCAAACTCAAATCAGATAACTGCATTTGTGAAATTCCCGTACACGTGCGCGGTATAGAATGAAGGAATATCCTACATGGTATTTACGGCTTATTAGCGCGATGCTATTAATTTGTTGACAGACACGAGCTATTCCGATCCTCTGGGGCCTCCGCCGCAGACGGCGGAGCGGCCGCGGACGTCCGCCGGGATGCGGCCGCCAGCCGACGACTTCTTCGGCGACGAGGAGCTTGGGGACGACCTTCTGCCTGAGTGAACCATCAGAAACAAATCAACCACGAACCAACAGCTGTTCAGCCAGTCCTTTGTTGCAACGGAACATCTATTTTAGGCAGTTCCGACCTCTTTTAAGCAAGCAGGACACATGACTGACCAACCTCCATTTATCTTAATCTGACCAAAGCCGATCGAACCTAACCTACGTGTCTGTCGTTTATTATCATGCAGTAATACAGTATAATGGGACTGAACCAGCGAGACTGACGACAGACGATAGAAAATTTCACCTTTGAAATTACACAATGGAGAGGAAGTTGAGAGAGAGGTGGTGTCGAGCTGAACGGCTGAATGTTGAGTTTTTCTCGTTCCTGTTGTTTTTTTTTTAACCGTGCGTTGGAAAACAGTGTTACTCTTCTAGAGACACCAAACATTAAAATGCTCCCCCTCGCCCCCAGTCTTGAATTTTGCACATTCGCAGAGAAAATGTGTCGTTAATAACTTGAAATAAGAACTGAGGAACTGGATTCATGGCTGAACTGTCCGTGCGGATATCCGCTTGGATATCCGTAAAATTACGGATGTCCGTGTCGAATTATCCGTACAACCACGGATATCCATGGTACA
>Ga0058701_10001197_pt1 | contig 18151 bp, 7 predicted proteins | sample AgamicOrMae_FD_97039 | JGI IMG/M metagenome (GOLD analysis project Ga0058701, IMG submission 97039) | Agave microbial communities from Guanajuato, Mexico - Or.Ma.e | ecosystem: Host-associated > Plants > Phyllosphere > Phylloplane/Leaf | place: Guanajuato, Mexico | collected 2012-06-04
CTTCTCTGCCATATGACCAAAGAAAAGGGATTCGGCGAGCAGCGACCAATCAGAAACACGGAAAGGCTTCAATACGCCCCTCACGTCTTTTTGGTGCCACGCCGACGTTTCGCCGCCGCTCAACTGGACGGACAGCTGCGGCAACGTCAGGTTCACAAAACCCATTTGACCCTTCAAGGGGACTCATAACGCTTTTGGCTAGACCGCCGTCCGCGTTGCAGCTTTTTTTGTGAAACCGTCTCAGCGGAAATCACTGCCAGTGAGAAGTAAGCGGCAACAGGCTTTAAGAGAGCCAATTTGTGGTGGCGAAGCGAGGCATAAGAGCGTAACCAAAGGTTTAGCTAATTTCAGTTAACCTAACCAACCTACGCAGGAAAATCTTTTTATATCAAACAGCCCAAACAGCCATATCAATTTAAAGGTCTCGCCCAGGGATTTCTACTGATATGGTTATTGAATGGTTCGTCTTTAAAAAAAATACGCTTTCCCCATTTTTACGTTCATAGGCCTACCTAAATCGGGTATGGAATTACCTAAAACCAAACTATCTAAGAGTTTGCTATCACAGTGCAACCTGCGTTCGCATGTCGTTAATCATTAAATTTAAGTAAAGCGTTGACCCCAGAGAGTCCTATATGGAGAGATGCAACACCTTATTCCCGCGGTGTGCGCTGGTTGGTGGGATGCATGAAACCAGCAACGCTGATTGGTTGGATACAGGAGTGACGAAGCAGTTGACGCCTCTCTCCCTTTGAGGATCTCTAGTTGAACCGCAGGGTAGGACAGATAAGGGAAATTCGATCATTAAGAGTGAGAAATTTCGGTGCCACTTACCACAGATTAACTGTAAACTCAAAAAATAGAGATTTTTAATAAAATTCAAAATTTTCTGACCAAAGTATTGCGGCAAAAATTTAACTTCCCTGAAGTCTCATGTCATGACCTTTTAAAAAAACGTTCCATTTTCAAACTTAAGTCAGAATGAACCTCGTTTACCAAACAGCACAGGATTACCTGTTTTTGGCAGAGGAGAAAGGTCAATTCGAATTGTGGTAAAGTCTCAAAACCGCTAGACATGAAGATTCACCTCCTTGTTCGCTGACTGCTAACGTCGTGACTAACTTTCATGTCAGAGTCGAAACCAACAATGTATCGTGACTTCAATTTACCCCTCCCCTTTCTGCTCTGCCCACTCTTCAACATTTAAAGACTCATCAGTAGACTTTTTTTTTCATTTTCATGGTCTTCATGGGCCGGCAAAAACATTCAAGAAATCGGACAAGATCAAAAATCAGTCTTGACTTGAGTGACATCATCCGGATATCTCTTTTACTGCACCCGTACAGTATAGAGACATTCACAACGCGCGACCTATTTGTGATTCCAACAGCAGTTTGGGAGGTGAGTAACTTCACTGCTCTGTCAACAGTACGACGTTTGTTTGCTGAAATGTGGCGCCGAAAGGATATTTTTTTCGAGATGCAGAGTTGGCTGAGGTGGATATGCTCACTGACACAAATGTTCTTCGGTGGTAGTGCCACGTAACTTCTACTGAAACAAACCCAACGTATCATCTGCCGTCAGGTAAAGTTTAGGCTACCTCTTTTTTCTGTTAAAAAATATCTAAATATTAAAAAATAAAAAGTTAAAAACAGCTAAAAAAAATGCACAACCAACAAACAAGAAGTGTTTTCTTTTGGAGCAAAGTCGTACAAAAAATGCAAAGTTTTTTTTTAAATAAAAAATAAACGCAATTTTTAAAACCGATTTTCAAAAACCTTTTTTTTTCTGCCAGCTTTAGAGTGAATTAGTCAACCCATGGGGCGCACGAACGAGCCCAAATAAGTTTTGAAAAAAAGAAAAGATCTTTGCCCGGGTTTGGAAGGTTCTTTTGTTAGTGTACTTTCTGCCGCCGAAAAAGTAAGCAGGCACGGCAACCGTTAGGTTAAGTTCACCTAGATTACATTCGGCTTGAAGCCTGTTTCCTCCTCCTATCAAATTCCCGACGGAAAGAGCAACACAAGAGGTGTAAAATTCAATTTCTTAATTTTACGGTGCAGTATCAGAGAAAATCCTTCTCTTGCCTCCTAAATCGTCAGCTTCATTTCAACTGAACGGCCATCGCTTTGATGCGGCTGGGATTTATATTTGCTGAGTGGCCAAAGTTTAAGTGACCCTTGTAAAGCCTTGCGGGTTGTTTACAGCAACACTTAGCATCTTCACTTCTATTATGTCAGGCTTTGTTAGGCGAACCGAGATGATAAAGCCGCACACTTTGCGCAGCTACAATTTGCCTTTCCTCCCTTCTGATTTGCTGTCGCAGAACGCTTTTCATTTTATTTGTGCCGCTTTACGACCCTCTTTGCCACATCAATTTGATAACTTGAACCCTTTCAACTATGAGACGATCAAAGAGCAACAAAACCAAGTGGGAGCTCTGCTGCTCTGTGAAGTATACTTGGAAGTTCGGATTCCCTACTCCTCTGCTCTTCTCCGGAGGAAATGCAAGCAGGACACAAGGCAAATATACCTAACGGTCTTACTTTTTGAAGACCTAACCGATGTGAGAAAGTAGCATAAACTTATAGCTGCTGAGCGGAGCGGCAACGCAGCGAGGCACAAACCACAAAACATTATTGTAATTGAAGGTCAATCTAACCTTGAGAGTTATACAACTCTATGATTTAACATGACCGGTTGACCTTAAGTTCGTTGAGCTATGATGACCTCCACGCGGTTTTAAGTCTACGTTCGCGCAATGCAGTGTTTAAACCTTGAAACACAAAAGGCGGAAAATATGACCTGTAAAACTTAAAGTGTATGAAATTGCTCATGAAGAGTGCTAAGCGCTGTATGGTGTAGATAAAATGGACGTTATAATCCAATAAATGAGTCACAGCTAGGACACTTCCAGTGGCATGGCCTGTGCTACTTCCCGCGTTGCGTTCCGTTCCGACATGTCGTTTTGTCTGCGTTGTGTTTTATCACCGTAAATTAATTACATTATCCTTTTGTTATATCCTGTCGTCTGTGGAAGCCTCCAGCTCAGTGGAGTTTCTGTGTGCGGCGAGGCAAGATGGCCGACCGACTACCTTTTGTCTGCTGCCGCGTATAATTACCAATAATTATTTTGAGTGAAGTGCGGTATTCGTCATCCCCGGAACTCCCGTCATTTATTTTTTAAATATTTTTTGGCATATTATTGGCGCGGTTCAGAACAATACCAATTCGAAACAGAGCATTTTCTGTCTGTTGTAATTGATTTATTGTATCATTAACCACATACATTCGCTTAGGTAAGGTTTAGGTTAGGTAACCGTAGGTTAGGCCACACGCTTAGCTCCGCGCATCGCTAACGACCCGGTCACAATACTGATGTTGCTTTACTTATGAGTCGCAACTATGCTGCCGAGAAGTAAGAAGTGCCAGACTTGTCGATTCGTAAATTAAGTAAATTTAGGTTACTTTGAGTTTACGATGCCTCGTTACGCTCAGCTTGGCGACTAAAGATCTCGAATACGACGTTGAAGTTAACAGTTTACGCACTTTTTCAACCTGGTCCAATCTTTAACGCTAGATCTCTAACTTTGCAAATAACCCACCTTAACTTTTCTTAGATTAACTTAAGCTAGGTTAGGTTAAGTATTGTTGGGTCATCTAAAGTACCGGTAAGGTCTAGCTAGCTCCAGCCTTGTTCAAAGTAAAATAGGCTAGACTTTGAAAGGTTCGTATTTTTCAACGCGCGCGACACCTCTGCGCAAAAAGTACGGTTACTTTAAAATCTTTATCAGAGATGCAGTATGTCAACAAAATGATATTTTTTTGGTTCAAGTTAATACTTAAGTTAATAAAAGGCCGGTCACCGTGATGAAAAGTGGTGGTCAATTAGCAATTGTCGCGACTGAATTCGAAAGGAGACAAGTAAGTTTATTCTTCAATAATTTACAGAGCGAGCTACAGAGAAGTTAGGGCAAGGTAAGACAGGTAAGGGGAGAGTGGAAGACAGGCAGATGCCCAATTGAGAGAAGAGGAGAGAAGCGGGATGGAGGGGGGAGGCAAGATTAACAGTTAAAATCCGACCACTTGAAAGTCAAAACAGCATTTAAGTCAAGGTTCTGTAATAGCAATAACAACCACAATCGCTCTTATTCAAATGCACAAACGCCGGGAGACGTAATGGCTTCGACGAACGGATCTTAAGAATGTGCTAACCCGGGGGAGATTACAGTCAGCCGAGAATATAAATGATTGCGATGGTCGCTTGTTCAGTGGATTAGGCACACTAAATCCTCCCTCTTAACTACTGATTTTTATTGATGTCAAACTGAGCGCAGCTCTCAGCAAAGGGGCTTAACAATGTGACTAGCTGCTGTTGGACGTTTTGGCAGATGCGACCTTTTGGTCGAAGCAACCTTTTGGTCGGAGCGACCTTTTGGTCCAAGCGACCTTTCGCCCGATGCGGATGCGGCTTATGCGCCGAGATTAGCCGGCAAACATTTCACTCACAGAGTAAGCCTTCACACAACGATATTGCCCTACTTGTGGGCACAATGTGGGTTTTGATGAACACTATGTCTTGCAGAGGGTCGACTTTAATATACCGTTGACCCACCCAGTCGGATGCTCTTGACCCGCAACACATATTTACTTAACAATTTTTCTACTCAATTTGGGTGTCTGCAGATACATTCAAAACTCAATTTTGCCGAAGGAAAAAATTAATCCCTTGCCAAATAATGTTATTGGGAGCTTAACTGATCAGTCATTTCTTTTTTTTTTACTATCGAAATCGTATGGGTTCTCTGGACATTAATCAGTTCAAGAGTGTAGGTGATTTTACATTAGGTGGGAAAAGATAAATTGAGATTAGCGACTTTTCAAAAAATAAAATGAAGGGTGTTGCTATTAACCCGACATGCATTCATATAGGGAGACTACGACTCCCCGATAGAATGTCCACAACGAGAAAGGCCACGTACCAAAATGTCCACTTTTTAATGTCCACAATTTCACATGTCCACAGCAACACAGGTCGTCCATAGAAAATGTCCACCCCGATGAAATGGCCAATAGCAATGTAAAAAGGACGATATAGGTACCTACACTGACCGGTGCTCAGCGAGCTTCTGCAGCAGGGGGTGGGGGGCCAGCTTTTAAGAGTGGTACCGTACACTATGGCCCGTAGATAGCCAACCGCATGTAACCAACCTAATGCACTTTAAATGTGATGTGACTTGAACGAAAGGAACCTACTCTAACACATTTTCAATGGGGCAGTCGGGTCAATCGACACTCTCTTTAAAAAAAATCTTTAAAATAAAAATTGCTTGCGAATAAGACAGCTGGCTAACAAAGGCGATATCAAGTAAAAATCTCAGGTTTTTTGACTTCAAATTCCCTCGACTTCAATTACTTTTTTCAACCGAAAAGTTCACGAAAGTGGGGTAGTTTTTACAAATTTTGCTACAGCGTTATCAAAAAAAAATAATGTCATGGAGGAGGACTTTTCCTCCTCCATGATATGATATCCTCTGATTTGACGTTGAACCAAGATCAGAGCGGATGTTTTCGTATCGTTTCTAGCCGACCCGCTTGAAGTGCACTTTTTAAGGGCGGTTTGACCCCACTCCTGCCAACTTTAAGCCGACTTTGGGTAGCTCTGAAATTAGTCTTGAGAATCCTGCTTTGCGCCGAATGTTGCAAGTCTAATCAAAATTAAAGATTTGGCCTAGGATCGTTTCCTCGTTAGCGCAGCCGGAACTGCCAAGTTTCCGACTGCAATGTTAATAATTTGTTGGCCGCTTTCGGCATGGAGCCCCACTCCTCAGGTGTGATCGCGAATCAATCGCGGAAATGAAAGTTGAATGTTTACCTTGTTTTATATAAAAACGTCGTCAGCTCGAAAAGACTCCGTCTCATTTACGGAAGGTGAACCGCTCCCTGAAACCCAACACAGAGACACACCGTTAGAAAAGTCTGCAGATCGCTTCCGTTTCCGTTTCCAGCATTTGAAAGTACCGCGTCAACCTCCGGAAGTACCCAGCTTAGAAGTCACAGTTATTTTCGACAAGGCAGGCGAAGTCAACGAAGCGAGATTGTAGGTACAGTCAAGGACATAAACGGCTAGTTAGTGATTTTTTGTCCTTTCGAATTTCAGTTGCCAACGAAACTGAAATCGACTCAACGCGGGTGCACCTCCCTATCTAAAGACATTAGTAGTACCAACACAAACTAAAAAAAAATCATTTGTCAGCGTACCTACACGGAGCAAAAAAAAAAGCCTTTCTATCAGAATTGAGACGGGCAGCTTTCACAACTCGTCGGGCAAACAGGCCTATCCATTTGATAATTGCCTAAAATCGTTGCTTTAGTTTTGTTAATTACGAGTACATAGCGTGCTTTTGTTCCTTTGTATAAGACAAAAGGATTTTTAGGTCCACTGGCAATAACCAAGCAGAACAAACATATTTTTTTTTTTGTAAAAAATTCCATCAAACAGTATAATCAATTACGGAAATAATGCAAAAATAATAGAACAAAGCAAAAAATAAAATAACAAAAATGCTCCTACGCGATTTTGAGCTCGGGCCCTGTCACACTCAAAGTGGAAATCATGTCCCAAGAATCATACGCAGTTCTCCTCACAATCAACGAACACATCTTTCCGATCCCGCCCATGGTCATAGTGCAAATTCCCCTTGGATGCTTGACATATTGTTAAAAGTCCGAATGAGACACAAAAATATACCACCCTCGATTGATATCTTCAACTCGGTTTTCCATTTTTCAACAAAAAAATATATAAAAAAATATTTAAAAAAATAATAAAAAAATATTTTGACTATTGCTTTTACATATGCAGAAAGGTTTCTAATCACAAACTTTATTAAATTCCTCTGTTTCAAAAAAAATGTTTTGACTATTGCTTTTTTATAATGCAGAAGGATTTCCAATTGCAAATTCTATCAAATTCCTTTGTACCAGTAATGAAATAAACTGGGTCCCGTAAAACGCTCGCAAAACGTGAAGGCGGAGCAGAAATCAGTCTAAATAATTATATTGGCACTTTTCCTATCCTGTTCGCAATCACAGTGACGAAGTCCCCCTGACTCAGCACTCAGCAGCCTCTCCCCGCCCAGGGGGCCTCGTGCGATTGCTCTGGCGATTGCTGGTCCGTGCCCCTTTCTCTTTTTGTCTGGCATAGAATTTGGCTCAAAGTGGTGAGCGTTCGTTCCAGCCACGTCTTACAGGCTGGCCTTGGACAAAGGTGTGGGGCTAGGGGCAATAGTTACATGCCTCGACTTGGTCAAATATAAACGCGGTTAACTCTAGAGCCTCAGGAGACAAATTTGCATGCTTGATTTGTTTTGGATCGCTCGCGATGGATATCCGGGAATTTTAATACAAACTCCCACAGAAATGATTTCTGATGCAAAAAAAGAAATATCCTTGATATATTGAAAAAGCAATTTTTTGCTTGCAGGAAGATTTTTTCTTGCACCACGAAATATTTTCTTACTACAAAAAATAAGTTCTTGTGAAAAAAAAATGCGGCGAGGAAAAAAATGTTTCTGTGATTAGGCCTACATTAAGAAAAATTTTCTTGGCATCAGATAACATTTCTGTGGCATGAGGAAACATTTCTGTGGGTGTATTCCACAGAAATGTTTCCATTTTTGTGGGTGTGGGTATGAATATCCATATGGTCTACAGATAATTGAAATTATACATGGACATCCACAGACTATGAATAACCATATTCACATCATAGACATCCACAGACTATGAATGTCTATTTTCATCATGGATATCCATATGGATATTAATGCATGATTTTCCATACATGGACAATTGAATATGGGTGCGGGTATACATTGCTAGCTATTCATATGAATATCCTTAAAAGCTGTGATGTCCACATTTGGATATCAATATGGATTCTTCGTTCTGGGCAGACGGAGTGACGAGATCTGGCAACAGTGCAACCGAAGGTATCTCGACTTTTACGGATGTAATATGTCTTCGGAAAGGGCGCAACAGGAATATCATTTTACGGGGCGGTGCGCGCAATGGCCGCAAGCCAACATTCTGGCCCCGAAAAAGGATGGCATTAACCCCGTTTGCCACTCACTTTGATGCACTTAACACTTCGCGTTCGGCAACCCGGCGCACGTGATTAATTGAGTCGCCATTAACCTTGATCAAGGCGTCGTTAATTCATTCTTCTCCACAAAAACCTCCGACATTTCAATTAAACCGCTTTCCTTCTTCTTCTTGAACCTTCTTCAAGCAAATTACCACTTTTGAAATTCCCTTTGAAAAAATTTGGCAAACAAACAATATTTTGGGAGTGTTTTGAATATTTTGAAGAGATAATTTCAAAAATATTAACCAAAATTAAACGCAGTCTTCTAAACCCTACACTTTTTTTCCTAGCAAGCCAAATTTCGCAATATCTCGACGGGATATTTCTACAGTTCTTTCATGGGTTATTTATGTTTATAAAATGTAGGCCGATTATAGACACTCTAAATCTGAAACAGTGAAAAGTCACTATTTGCCCTACAAATTTGCTCCACTGATTTCATTCAGTGGAGCAATTTTGTAGAGGAAACAGTGAATTTTCACTGAATCCCGGTGACTTTCAGTGTTTCAGATTTAGGGTGAAGACGTGCTCCCATGCAATAAGATATTTCGTGAAGCGTTGGCTCTGAAAAATAGGCGTTGGAACACATAGAGTATGTGAAACTCCTTACAGTAACTCTGGCTCATGAGGCTCATGTCTGGCCATAAAAGCTGGGCGGCGACATAACGATTTTTTTCAGAAAGCACACAGACCCCGCCTTTTTTTCCCGCGCCACGTTTATAATTAGCGCAAGACACGGCTCTCCTCGTGGAGAGAATTTCGACAGCCTACGTTTCCCAAATGGCGTCGCGTGCTCATCGTTTCCATTTCGGAAGTAACGAAAAAAAAGTGTTACCTGGCAATTTTGAGTAACGCATTACTCATCGTTCCTTTAAATGCATGTGTACCTCATTACGCCACGTTAAGAGTAACGACTAACTAGTAGTTTGCAGCGAGTAATGTCCGATCACTATGGTCATTATTCGCAGGAGCACTCAAGCATAAGCTTATGCTCGCTCAATCCCAGTAACATACGAGAAGATGTTGCATGCATCGCAAATTCGCGGATTCCAACATGTTCTGGTCTACTGAGCGGACAGATACGAAAACGTATACTCTGTCAATGAGAAATGCACGAATCAACGCATTTAAGATATTCATTGCAATTAACTTATTTAATTGGCACTTTTTAGGCAATCCCAAAATTTTGAACATACTTTAGATTTTTTCCCTATTTTTGCGCATATCGATTATTTTTGTGTTTCACTCGGCTTCACTTTTCCGTTACGTTGGGATCAAAATAAGAATGTGGGTTTGCATAGGTTAGGTTAATCAAGGTTAGCAAAACCTAGATATGAATTACACAATGTTTGGTGCTGTGCGTTGGCGACGCAAGAGGTAAAAAGCGGAGCCTTTAAGTTTACAGTGTAGTATTTTCAGAGCGAAAAGGGGCGCACATAGGGGTTCCAGAGGCTCGCACTAGACTAATCGCCCCTCTCCAAAGGAGACAGCCCAAAAAGACGAATTTTCGGAGAGAAAATTGCTATTTGCCTGTCGTTTATCTCGATCGCAAAAGACGTAGACCTAACTCACAGAATGACCGAAAACACAACAAAACTACACCGAACAAGAATTTTGCCGTGCGTGTCTTTTTTTCGTTATTTTGACTAAAATTATTTCGATCTAAATGAATTTAAAACTTCTCTCGATTCTCTTAGGTAAATCAAAAAACACAATAAAATTATTGAACCTTCACGAATAAAGAAAAAGAAAAAATGCACACAGTGCTGATAAAAAAAAAGGAAAAAAGGAAAAAAAATGAAAAAAATTGGCATTGTTAATAAAGAGCACTTGTAGAGACCTTACGTTTTGTTAAAGCTGTTATTGCTAGAAGGGTCGATTTTGAATGATTCGCATAATAATTTATTCCTTTGAGTTGAAGGCTCAGGTAGATTTTTAAGGCAGAGAGGCAGACGCCCAAAGAAACGCTTCTTTCTACGAACTCGACATATTCAATATATTTTTCGTGTGATATAGATGGATCCCACGTAAACCCTTTGGAGATGAGTTCCGAATTCAAAATTGCGTAACCAAATAAAAGAATAATCAGAGCTTGATTCCTCCGCTGTCTCCGAGCGGCATTTCTGTAGCTTGACGAAAGGACATCTCAGGTCTTGCGCTCAAGGACGAAAAATGAATGTGAATAGCTAATGAATCTTCTTAATATTCTGTCGTTATTCAGTCTTCTGTAACAACTCACCAAGATTGTTAAAAAACTAAAAAATGGAGTTTTTTTAAACTTGAGGCGGTTTTTCTATCGTTTGCTCTTTTTTTTGCGCCTTTCATTTTTAAAACGCTGCCTGTTGGCCTCAAACAGTTCGCGGGCGAATACAGCAACTACATCTCGATATAACCACCACAGATCATTCCTTGGAAATCATTATCCTTTGGCACATTTGCGTTTCTAACCGTTGCAGAATATGTAACAGGGTCAGGGTGCTGTATATGAATCAGACCGATGAGTGAAAGTGAAAGTTCAGTCGCCTGGGTGAAAGGCGAGAAGAGATTTGCGTAGCACACCTCCGACATAATAGCAAAGGCAATAGCCAGGGAGTTACTAAATATCAGCGAATAGTCCGTTAATGATAAGAGTACGGAGTTACCGCGGATTGACTGGAAAGGAAATCCCTCATAGCTTCAGATTGAAGAAGTATTCCTAACTTTTTTCCCCCAAAACAAAATACTTCCATTCGTTCTACGAACATGGAAGTAAAATCACTTAAAAGCACGATTCTGGCAAAAATTAAAATTGCTCCAGATTGACTTCATCAGTAAGGCCTGCAAAATACCAATGTTAAGCTCACCAAGATTTGCAATACACCCACGATAAGGTAGCAATCAGGTAGCAACCAGGTTAGCAATATACCTGGTTTAAGTTAACCTACATTAGCAACATACGTAGGTTAAGTTACCCTAGATTTGAAACAAACAAAAGCTAAATTAACCCTAGAAGTAATAATTACTTTAGAAGTGCAAATTCGCCCCTAATTAGTGAAAGTTAGTCACTACATTGCTGATAGTGGTTCACTTTTCACTAATTAGGAGTAAATTTTTACTCCTTAAGTAATTTTCTCTGCTACTCTTTTAGCGCGTAGACTTGCATTGCGCCTAGAATAATATTAAACCAAATTCAATCTAAGTCCTTGGGGTTAATTTAACCCCCAAAAATAGGGTGAATGTAATATGCAACTTTTTTCAACCCCAAATCCGACTTTCAACCACAAGTAGCTTACTTGTTAGCCTTTTTGCAGGGCAGTAAACCTCACCGAATGGGGTAAATCAGCGAAAGTAGCCCCCAACGAGGTTAAATTTGCATCTACTTGGCTCTGGTCTTCATTCAGTAATCTATGGAGAGCCTACAAAATCATCGTTGAAATTCATTCGCAACAAAATTCACCCCACGGGTTTACAGTGTTTCTTGAAAAAAAAATCAATAGCTTTTAAAATAGCTCAGCACAAATCGAAACGAAATAAACTGAGTTACGTACTTTCCAACCTAGATTTTCCGGGAAAGCATCAACCCCACAGGAAAAGCACTTTTAAAATGCAGATCGTTTAATGGAATTTCGAATGAATAGTCCGCTAATGATAAACTACCGAAGTTGGTCTCCCTCGCCGCATACTTGTCGGCGTTCAGGCAATGATATCATAAGGAATGTAACCCATACGGAGCATTTCCCATTCCGGGAATTCAAATAAAGCAAAACGTAAAGAGCCCGCCGGCGACATATGTTTGGGACGATGTCTGTTGTTCCGGTGCAGAGTGTCGCATCTAAGCCACTTGGCTGCTGGAGAGAGTTAGTGCTGTAATGGACAGAAAAAAGAGAGGGAAAAAGAGATGCCCATTGTCCTCGAGAGAGATAAAAAAAAAGCCTGCTTTAACGACCTACAACAGCTTAGGTTTGGTGCTCTATACCTCGTTTCGCTGGTATAAAACGCTTTGGTTAGGTGCACTGTGCTACACTTCCCCGTGGCTCAACTCGGTTTTGCCAAGCTTCATGCGCCGCTTATTTTTCGACGGCAGTTGCGGTAATAGGCTTCACATTAAAAACAAACCCTGGTTTTAGGTAGCCACATTGAGGGGGCATTCGATAGCGCCAAAAACCACAAGCGCCAACGGCGCAAGCGCCAGTTCGTAATCGCCAAACGAGAAAAGTCGCAAACGCCAAAGTTCGTATAGGTTAGGTTAGGTCAAGTTAGGTTAAGTTAAGCTAGGTTAGGTTAAGCTAGGTTAATTTAGGTTAAGTTAGGTTAGGTAAGATTTGTATTGCGGTTAAGAACTTTGGCGTTTGCGACTTTTCTCGTTTAGCGGTTACGGATTGGCGCTTGCGGCGTTGGCGCTTGCGGCGTTGGCGCTTGTGCTTTTTGGCGCTTACGACAGCTACCCGCCACATTGTTTCGGGAATGAAGTTAAAATGGGGGAGGGCGAAATTCGGTTATTTTTTAAGATAAACGTTTCAACAACCATATCATTGAAAACGTCTCGTCGAAGGCTCTCCATAGATATGGTTATTCATGGGCGTATCTTTAAAACTGACCAAAGTGCGCTCTTCCTCTGTTTTACCTTCATACGTAAAACAGGGGTTAGTATCTACTGTGACGGTAGGTTAGGTTCCCTATGCCTCGCTGCTCTATCATCCGCTTAACTACGAAAATAAAAACACAGCCGTTTATATAAAACTGCCATTTAAGTGGGTAGTTTTTAAGCAGGCGTACTAAAAGGCAACCTTCGCGGATTTTTGCGCATTCCAGTTTTGTGAATGAAAAATTTCAAATTACGCGCCGAAAGCAGCTATTAGGCGGGAGATGGAATCGCAGCTCTTCTCCCGCCCTTTTGCGGTCACTCTCGCGCCGTTTTTCACAACTAAAACTGTGGACCTGACATTGGTAGGGCCGGCCGAGCCGGATGCACGCCTTCCCCCCCCTCCCTCCACGGTGAGGATAACTTCCTTCATTAATTGCTGTAGCTCTCTCCCCTCACAAACTCTTTGTGAGAACTGATCAAAGCTTACTGTATTTGCAGACTTGCTGGAAAAAGTAATGAGGTTGTATTTCAAAAGAGGGCCACTTTAAAAGTTCCCGATAGCGGAACAAATATTTTGAGGAAGCGGCGATGAAAATGAGCAAAAACAACCCGCATTGTTGAATTGATTAAATCAATGCTGACGCAATAAAAGAAAAAAAAATAAAGAAAAGAAAAAAATATTTTAAAGAAGATGCAGTGACATAGTTTGGTTTATTAATGCCGAAATGAGGTTAATCACACCTAATCTCTTCACATGTAATGATAAAAACATACCTATTGTTACGGTAGAACTTCTATTAAAATCCGCATAGGCGGAAAAGGGCAACAAAGTAGACGCTGCAAAGTCAGCACTATATCCGAGCGAGTTGGAAGACGATTCAGGTTGAGTGGACGCAGAGAGTCTCGGACGTCCGACTGTCCGACCAATCAACACCTATATTTGTCATTCACTGGGAGGGAGGCCAATAAACCATAATTGTAAGTACTCGGCCAGTTTTCGTGATTCCTACATTTACCTAACAATCCCAAAAGCCGGACTACCGCCACACTATTTTTAGCCACCTTTTACCTCAGGTATAAAGTTTTGGCATAGAATGGTAGCCGGGGCTCTATAATTTATAAATGGAACGATTCTTGGAAATTCACTGTACTATCATAGACAGGAAAAAAGTCTACCCCCTGCAATCACGTGGGCATCGGTGCGTTGCAGGGGGGGGGGCATTTTTTCTATGATAGTACGATAGTGCATTCAAAAAGGTACATTCATGCACTCGTTTTTAACAAATGAAACTTGACAATAAATTTATTGGCAATCTAAGACCGCGGAGGGGCACACTGTAATAGAGCCACCCGAAAACAGGTACTCTTTTTCTGTATGCCTTTTTCTTTTAGACTTGCCGTTCTCACGTCTTTATTTTCTAATCTTAAGATGACCGCTTGGCATTTCCCTGAAAGCTGCTTAGGCCAAGTCCTTCCTCCACACCCTCTCGCACCCATGTAAAGATTTAATTTCGGAATATCTTAATACACAAAAGACTGGCAGAGAATCCCTCATGAGAAAGTGCCGTAAAATGGAAGATGACTGAAATGTGAAAAGTGTACGGAGTGGCGGGTGGCGTCGTACCGCGAGCTTATAGCCCTGTGGGTATTTGCCATTTACGAGCCCTGCCGTGCTTCGGGGGGTGGGGGTGGGGGAAGAAAGGGTTGCGGGCAGAATGTCGCAATTCGAGAACGCGGCGTTGTAGCAAAGTTGGAACAAGAAATGGACGAGCGACTGGGTCGTATTGTTCTTTCATGAAAAATTGAGGAGCGCTCGGAGATGGTATGGAGAGACACGATTCCGACATGGGATGATCTACGATTGTAACGGGATTCAATTCTACTAAAGCTGCCATGCAAACAAGCGCTGAAAGCTCAACTCGTGACCCTCCTATGAAAGCGCTTTAAATTTGATCAAAAACACATCGTGATTTCATCCCAGTGGCATTAGCTAAATCTCCCAATGAATTAATGCTTTTTGATTGATGGCAATAAATAAAGTGGCAAACCGCTTGGGCCACGAAAGTCAGCTTTGCGAAGTTCGTATTTAATTAAGTCTATTTTTTTTGTTTTTCCCTCTTTTCGCCTTATTTTATTTTCTTCTTAATGTCTTTTCTTTTTTTCTTCTGTTTTTCTTTCATTTTCTTTTCATATTTTCTTTTTTTTCTTTCCTTCTGTTTTTTATATTTCTTATCATTTTTTCTTTCCTTCTGTTTTTCATATTTCTTTCTTTGTCATTTTTTTCTTTCTTTCTTCTCTATTTTTTCTTTTTTCTTCTTATCTTCTCCTGTTCCTTTCCTCTTCTTTTTATCCTCTTCTTCTTTCCTTTTTATCCTTTTTTCTCCTTTTTTCTCATCTTCTTCTTTTCTTTTTTCTCCTCATTCTCTTATCTTCTTCTTTTTCCTCCTTTCCTCTTTTTTCCTCTCCGTTTTCTTCTTTATTTCCCCGTAAATACCGCAAGCTGCAATCCGTAATACAAAGGAGGTTTCGTGTCAATTAGAGATCGGCCTTAAATGAATCTTGGCCAGTCTAAATTATTATTATTATTATTATTATTATAGCTACAGAATAGCGCTTAATTTAAGCTCAGGAAGAAATCTATTAATGTCGAAACCACGGTTCAGTGGCGCGGTTGTACTGAATCAAGATGTTGACTGAAGGAAGACAAACGCGGAAATGGACCCTATCAAGTGTTCTGCAGGAAACCGCCAAAGTTCCAAAGGAGATGGATGGACCCTGTCTGATAAAGTTTGTGTCCGATGCCAACGCGATACAATAGAGAAGCAAATGATTTTTTTATCTACCAGAAATCATGCAAACGCAGGCCTTTTCTTGACTTGGAAAAAAAGAGAGGGAGAGAGGAAGAAAACGCGAAGCCCTATTTCATCTCTGGAGAGCCCCTGGCAATGCTTGTATAGGCAACACGCACGACTTGGGAGTACTCCGGTTGCATACCCACTAGTTTGCAGGGGCTCTATGCTCAATACCGATCTGTCTCTTTTTCGGGCGGGATATTCGCCCGACATTAATGCTTTTTGGAAAACGTCCAGTATTTGGAAAACGGCGAGTGAACCACACTCTCTTGACAATGAAAGTTATCCACTAGAATCGAATTCAAAAGAGTGTATTTTACTCGAAAGAATGAGAGTAACTTACGCTACTTACATTCCAGTCTAATTATCTTTAATCTTTTTGGAATTATCTTAAAGATTACATGAAGATGATAATGTTTCAAAAAAAAGTCACTGCGTATCAATTGCTTCAGAGTTAACTCTACTTCCGAAAGGCGTTGGCGAGCGGTAATGGAATTCGTAAAGATAACTTAAGCTCATCGCTGTCAAAGAGGTGCACTTCAGTAATGATACAAAATAAAAACGTACAAATCAAACCTCACTAAAGTTAATACCGTTGATGAAAATTCTTGGAAGGACCAGCGCAGCAAAGCTTGCTGCAGCAGGACTTTCCCGAGGCGAAGTTCACTACAGAAAAACTTCTTTGAGATTTTCGTAAGTTGGAACAGCCGCAACTGCGTTTTGCGGTTAACTTCATTCTGTTACGTGAAAATGATGGTGCGTCTCAAGTAAGGTTTCACATTTAACTTTTTTGTTAGTTTCTTAGAAGGAGAGAAACAGAAACGGATTATCCTCTCGTTCCTTGTCGTACGTGATTCTGCATTGTTTTGCCGCCACATTTTTGTAGTTGTTGGTATCACCCGTGTACTTCACGGTCTAAAACTCGTATTCCTCGTGACAATGTGGAGCCATAATTCCCGTCCAAAATAATTAGTTGAGCACATACGAAGAAGAAGTAAGTCAAGCGCGGTTCGTCTTCGGTGTGAACAGCAGGGTTCAAACCAATGATCAGTGGAATCGAAGCGCTGCATGCTGAGAGAGCCCAGTCTCTACTCATCCTTCGACAGAAACGATGCATCGAACTTGTCACTACTTCTTTTAAGTTTGCCTGAGTGATATTAAAAGAGTAGAGGCACATGAGTCTGAACTGAATCGGGCAATCGACTCATCTGTTGCTACTTCACCTGTTGACCGGCGGTCTCGTCCGGGCGGACTTATCTTTTCTTGGGCGAAAACGAAAACTGAGTAGGTCAACTTATTGTTAGCGGCTCCGTGGAAAGGCGAGGTGTTATCCATCCGGCCAAATTCCTCGGATCTTCGCGATTTTGCGAGGCTACCCACGGCATTTATTCGTGGATTTGAACCAAGAACCTCTATCACTACTGGTATCAACAACAGCATTAATGAACTTGAAAAAAAAATACAAAACTACCCGTGGTTAAGCCCCTCCTTAACTTCCCAGATCTTACGGGATGGAGTGTTTGAGGGGCTACCTCCTGACGCGTGATTCGTCAGATCTGAGGCCAGGTAGATGTCAACTCACAAGCAAGCTCATTCAAAGAAGGTGGTAAAATGGAAGAAAAGTCAAACCTCGAAATTTACAGAGACGCAACACCGTACATCATCCGAAGAGAGACGGTAAGGTTATCCGAGTTTCAGTGCGAATGAGAAGAAAGGGCAATGCCTCCTTTTATTTCAGTGTTTAGAAGCGGAGACCACATCTATTCTAAGTTAATTTACTGTATATGATCCGTAGTGCAGACTTTCGTGAGGCTGCGAGAATGGGAAAGAAAGGGACCGAGGCAGCGTACGGCGCGTAACGAACGAACCAGTGCTACCGAAGCCAGAGCCACCTCAGGGGTCACATCTGGCGGGATATCTTTGAACAATATACACTGTTCCCTTTTCGCGGGATGATGTCCACTGGGAAGAGACGAGAGGAAGAGGGCAGGGATCCGGGTCGGAACGCGTGCTCTGCTTCTCCGCCCTCTAGAAAATACTTTCCACGGGTTGAGGTAAGAGACGGAGCGAGCATACCAAGCATAAATTTTCCGTTTTTTGCCAGCATGCGTGTTGCGCGCCAAATACGAAACAAGGATTAAAAGAACTGCGAAAGTGCTTACGTACCGGATACCCGCTGGGGGGCTGCGCCCGGCAGGGCGGGTGAGGCTCGCAGAATCCGGATAACGGGATCTCAGCAACTGGCCACCTGCGGACAATAACGCGCGACATTCAAATGTTGTTTTCTTACGGGGGAAAGCTTTCTTCGGATGAAATCCGCTTTGATATTACCACATAAATGGTTTTGATGCCGAGAAAAAGCTTCCTTGATGTAGTCACAAAATTTTTTTTTTTCATTTATCCTCTTTTTCTTGTAAAAATTTGTTTAATCACTACGAGAAAAAAAAATTGTGCCAAGAAAAAATAAACCTTGCGTCAAGAAAAAACACAATTTGGTCCCTATATTCACTCTAAATATGAAATAGTCAAATTTTGACTAAATGAAATAGTCAATTGGTGTTTGACCAAAACTTTGGTCATATTTGACTA
>Ga0058701_10001198_pt1 | contig 18150 bp, 10 predicted proteins | sample AgamicOrMae_FD_97039 | JGI IMG/M metagenome (GOLD analysis project Ga0058701, IMG submission 97039) | Agave microbial communities from Guanajuato, Mexico - Or.Ma.e | ecosystem: Host-associated > Plants > Phyllosphere > Phylloplane/Leaf | place: Guanajuato, Mexico | collected 2012-06-04
AAACCTGAAATTTAATTATTTAGGCATTTTCCAAAGCTTAAAATTGCGTATTTCAATGGGAAATAATCCTTTTCATTTCTGTTAAGTAAAATTTCACTCCAAATACTTTGGACGGTAATGAGTTAATCTAAAATTTCTAATAAATGACTTTTTTCTGATGAATTCCTTACAATGACATTTTTCTTTCTTTTTTTTAGGACTTTGACTAACGAGTTGTATTTTGACACTTCTATAAAGGAAATAGCCATAAAAAGATTTTATCATTTTTTTTTAAAAAAAAAAAGCTATTTGCGTATGTTCTGCGAGTTATGGCCACGGGTCTAAAACACACTTTCTTAGTTTCCATGCCGGTTTTGTTACCGCAAAACCGGTGAATTTATAGAAAAGCGCTTAGTCCTCCTCCTGCATTAGCTATCCATGAGATCGATTGGAAACACATCACGGCTAGGAGTAGCAATTCAAAGTGATCTTCCTCACCACAAAATTTTATATCAAACCGCGATAGGTACATAACACAGGTTCTTGGAGTATCGCAGGGAGCTACGTATATATTTTTGTGCAAGATAGTCTTGTAGCTGTGCATGGGCTCCCTCGCACCTCCCCCTCAGCACGGCCCTCGCAGAGGCCTTCGACGAGCGGCCCTCGTGTTAGGCCCACTCTGATAAGGTGCTGCATGGATCAAGCATCGGCCGAATGAGTTGGGGTGGGGGGTATACAAGCTGTCTTTGTTGGGAGCTGTAGACTGTAGCTATCCTGAGCGGCTTGCACGACATTAAGGGCAGCGGGCAGCTCAATTTCTCATAGCGCTGGCTTCTTCGTTGAGCTCAGCCAGATGACAATCATGCTAAAGCCGTTCCAGGATACCCTAACTTCTCCAATAAGTAGTGTGTCTTTTATTACCGAGGGCAACAAATCGGTGAGGGGCTGTGCGATGGTTCAACGGACGAGAGCATTTAGGGAGAATTCAACGACACGGGACTTAACTGTCGGGCAAATAAGGAATGATACGCTTGATTTCTGAAAAGGATCGATGCAACCGGCTGGACATGAATGTCGTGCGGTTGCCTACCTTCAATCGATGGATCGAGGCAACGTAGGCAATCGCATGACCCAGGAGTTAAGCTGGTTGCATCCCTATTTCAAAGAGGTAAGTTTATGAGGTCAGGTTCTGTGCATCATCACACGTTGCGAGTCTGGAAGAAGTTCGATGGATCTGGCTTCGATTGCATGAGATAGGTGCTATGTTTAAAAAATTACAATGTAAAAAGAGAATCTTGATTTCAGATGCGACAAATTTCAAATTACTGGCCTGAAAAGAAAAAATTCCTGCCCAAACAATCACTAAATTTCAGTTGTATTGTTCTTAAAATATGATGTTTATAGAATTAAAAAAAAACTATGTATGAAATTCAGAGCATAATTGCACTGGATTTTTTTTCTCAGATCAGTGATTTTACTTGTGTTGCATCTGAATTTAAGATTCTCTTTATTGATTAAGGTGTCTTAAGGTTAGGATATTCGTCGGCAGAGATTCTGCATATCGCCGCGAAACTGAAAACATGATCAGTTTCCTCCGTGTAAATAACTCACTTGTTTTTATTGACTGAGACTGTTTCACTTGCTCGGCGATAATTGGCTAAGTTGAGCCGGCGCACGGCGCTCCGGTCGTCTCATCACAGCGGCGTTTCCGGCGAGGAGCGTTCATATTTCAATCTTTAATCGAACTCTGAGCGGACGATGACGAAGTAAGAGCAGCCGTGAAATATCGCCGGCATAAAAGGGGAGAGTGTGTTAAGAGCCATTTGCAACAGTATATTTACGGAATCTGAGTGGAGTAACAAAGTTTTGGAAACTCGTAAAAAGATTGGCGGCCCGGTGTGAGATGCTGCGAGAAGGCTTCGCTCAAGAACTGGCTGGATTTCGATGAGACGCTTATTTAATTTGACTCCCCCCTCCCCTCCATCCTCTCCCCACCTTCTTCCCCTCCTCAGAGCCGCTTAGAGCCGCAGGGTGGCAAAGGTATTCAGCAAAGTGCTCATCAAAGAGTTAGTTTGTACTGCGCGAGACTTGAGGTGTTTTGGGTATGTAGCAGGGCGTGTGGATGTCACTGGGTCCCGCTCACTCCCTCTCCGTGCAGTTTTCTCATTCTCAAATTAATTAAAAAGGCGCATTTTGCTCGGAGGGTATCACTCAGTGGCTCACACGCAGTTGTGTTAAGCGCCCCCCGCTCGTTCTCCCTCCCATCCCATGGACCGCGAATTCACTTAATACCAACATTGATCTGGAGAATCTGGACAATTATCTCCATCACCATCTGGACCATGTGTAGGTCACTATCTCGACCACTATCTCTGCAATCATCCTACAGTCATCTCAACCTCGTCATCTTCACGTCACCGCTTCCAACATCTCTACCGCCCTCGCTACCCCGTCATCTCTACCCCGCCATCTCTGCCTCGTGATATCTACCCAGATCTCTACTGCGTCATCTCTTAGACATCTTTGCTTCTCTATCTCCATCGCTCTTTCTATACAAATTTCTTTACCTTCATAAGTGTGTCTCCATACTTACGATATCATTCAAACGAAATCTGAACACACTTAAACGCACCAAAAACGCTATTTGTTGGTCAGGAGAAATTTCGAAAACAGCTTGACAATATACCACTCAAAACTCAGCTCACAGAAATACCTATCGAGATGAGCTGATATGCGCATACAGCAAATTTTAGAAACTCCTCTTCTTCCTAATTGGTATGCTTATTAATCAGTTCAACGAAGGTGCACCCTTTGTGGTTTCAGCTGGAGCTATCATGTGAGAAGACAATGTGGATTACGGTTAAGAGGTGCTTGAGTGCATTCTAGTGCCACTCGAGACACGCTAACTTTACCACCCACGGAAAGTACGACAAGGATTTTAATGGAACATATCGACGTTGTTATAAGATTCCGCAAGTTTTTAAACTGTAACCGCGGTTAATTCGAGTTCCACAAGTTAAAGTCTTGCATATAATACATTTTTTGGATAGCTCTTGAGCTGAGCAAATCGAAAACAGGTTGATCACCATCTTTAAATGCTCCTTCCGATTTTCCGTCTGACGGAGTTGAGGTGCGAAAAGACTCATCGGCCCTGAAAAGTTTGTCGGTGTCTCGTGGCAGGGTTTGCTCAGTCTATGACTTGAGGCTGGAGTTTCCCATCAGACCTCGATTTGGCTTGGACGGTATCAAGTTACGGCAAACTTTGCCCCTAGGGCGTAAGCTAGGGATCCTATTCAAGAGAACATATTACTATGTAACGACTATTGAATACAGTATGCCTTCTATGATCAACCCTTATACGTGTACCCCTCAGAGTAAATTGCCTTGATCGTAAGCTATTAGCAATTATGACGCTGCAATTAATGTGGCGAGGGTCTTAAAAGACATAACTCGTCAAAGGAAAGAGCCGCAATCTGACAGGAAGTTTCATAACATCACGCCGCGCGGGAGTAGTCGTCAACCTGACTTGCTTGGTCAGAGGACCGCTCGAAGTTGCAGAGTCCCCTATCCTCCTTCCTGTTCACTCCTCCACCTCCTCTACCCTCCTTGCTCTCCCCTCATCTAGAGCCCTTAATAAACAGAGAAGCGCGACCGTGACTGATGGAGGCCGCCATGTTGTGTACCGATGCGTCCCCACCCTCCGTCTCGACGCCTCCTCCTGTTACGTGATTGGTCAGTCTGCCTCATGACGGACGTCTGGATGACGTGATCACAGGAAAGGGGTTCACCGGTCGCGCTTCTCTTTATAAAGGGCTCTACATTCATCCGACTTCAACCCACTACATGATTCCTTCACCCTCTCCTGAATACATTGCAGACAGCGCGTAACTCGCCCCTCCATCAGCCTGACATCTACTCCCGCCGCCGTTTCGACAGTTTCACTCTTAATGGCACATTCCACAGTATGGATGATTTCAAAACATGACTGTCCGATTTAAGTTTCCTCATGAGTTGGGGAGCTGAGGAAGACAAAGAGATAATGGAAAGTATTGAGTGCGAGAAGATGGAGGGAATCCTGAAGCGGAAGTGAAAGCTGCACGGCGCGGAGGCGAGCTCCATTTCAAGCCAAACATTTGGGCTGTGTTTGAGCAGATGTTGTATGCTTGGCGGGAATAGGAGAGCCTGAAAGGCAGCAAATGTTGACATACGGAGGAGCGTTCCCATACACATGCCTTTGCAGCCCCTACTGCTCCGCGGATTAGGTCTCCAATACATCGACTTCTAGTTTTAATTTAGTCTTTACCGCTCCACATATCTAACGACTCTCCCGTTCTAAATTAATCAATGTGCTTCAAGATAGCGTACGGTGGAGTGTCTCTGCAGTATTGACATCATAGTATTCAGGACGCGCAGATTTATTTGCGAGTGCGCAGAAAAAAACTAACACCTGTTTTAGGTAGTCCCATACCTGTTTTGGGCATGAAGATAAAACGGGGGAGAGCGTGATTGAGTTAAATCTAACGATAAAAATATCAACTATAGCAATGATAAGATCTCGTCCAACGCTCTCCATTGAAAAGGTTTTTGATAAGGGTATCCTCCATAAATGACCAAATTACGCTCCTTCCCTGTTTAACCTCCCTACCAAAACAGGTATGAGAACACCATAAACAGGGGTTTGTTTTTAATGTGTGGGTACCTATTCGTTTAAGGTTGTGAAGGTTTCGGCCAACTGAGGCTAGACATAATCTAGACATCTACATTCTTGAAAACTTGCTTTACACGCCAAAAAAATTGATAGTAAAAATTCGCTTCAGGAGTAAAAATTCTTTCCTAAACAGTGAAAAGTTAGTCACTATTAGCAAAGTAGTGGCTCACTTTTCACTATTTAGGAGTGAACTTTTACTCCTAAAGCGAATTTCACCACTAAATTTTTAGCGTCCCTGATGAAAATTGGGGTCTCCCCAAGTGTTCCCGAAGTCGTCAATCTACAAAGGACCTTCCCCGTATAGTTTAAAAACATACCGGTCTGATAAGAGTGCCATTTCATCTGATCGCGATAGTACATCAACCAAACTTTTCAAAATAGTGTTACTGCCAAAAAAAAGGGCAAAAGAAAAAACTTACGACTGGAAGAAGCCGAAGGCATCAAACGACACGAAAAGCATAGTGACTTACCTGCAACAAAAGAGAAAATTGCCAGTGAGAATATGATCCGAAATTAGTAAAGAAGATCCTAGTAGTTCTGGTAATGGGTCGCTTAGGAAAGGGAGAGAGTAAGTGAGCAACTGCGAACCACGTAAGGCTACTGACGCCTTATCCAACCACGCTCGTTATCCTTTAATCCCCGAACAGGCAACTTCGTTTGGCTGGTATCAATCAACCTGCTCTTACTGCATCACGTCTAAAGCGGAGCTCTTGAGACGCGACGCGCATTCAGACTAAGAATTCACTCATATGTGGGTACCGCTACACGCTGAGGAATTGATTGACAGCTTCTTGAGCTCCTTGTGATCGTTACATCCGTTAACGACTTTCAAATTACCAGTGATTATTTATTAACAACACAAGGGAACACTAAAAGTAGATCACATCTTTATTTCTTGTGTTTTTTACCTTCCAACACAAAACCAAACAGAGCGAGCTACAAGGAATTCATCGAATCGATCCTGACTCAAATCAGCCTTACGTAACGGTTTAATACCGCCTTTTTCTGGACCGGATCATACCGTTACCGAAGTCATTTTCTCCGTATTCGAACACTGTAAACCGGTGGGGTGAATAGTGTTGCGTGTGAATATCAACGATGATTTTGTAGGCCCTCCATAGATTACTGAAAGAAGATCAGAGCCAACTAGACGCAAAGTTCACCTCGTAGCTATTTTCACTCGTTTGCCCCATTTGGTGGAGGTTTACTCCTTGGAAAAGGGTTAACTCTTCGTAATTGAAAGTCAAATTAGGGGTGAAAAATTTTGCACATTAAATTCACCTATTTTACGGGGTTAAATTAACCCTGAGGACTTACAGTGACATGATGAATGCAATACCAAATCCAGTATATCTTTTCGTTCACAAGGGGAAAAAATGATCATTATCAGACGGTCAATGAGGGTACTACAATGGTTCATAATAACTATTTTTTTACTTCATCAAATAAAATGACTCGAATATCCGGATAAAAACTTAAATTAGCTGCTCTTATTAATGGGCCCAGTTTGCGAGGCCTTCTCCGGTCTTGATTAAAAGTTTGCTTATAGGTTTCCATAGCGGCAATGGTAAGGTATTGAAGCTGTCTCAAGATTAAAAGACTCCTGCTCTTATCCGCAAAAACTTTTCATCGCGCTGGCTAGCCACATTTTCGTACCTCCGTCCTGCAATTGTACGCAACACTCTTTGAGAGGAAGTAGCATTTAAGGAGCAACACCGCAGCGTAAGTAAGGCTTTGCACAGCTCCAAATACAGGCGCTCGTAAAGGCTTAACGAATCCTTTTTATGCACACATAAAAGACATTCAACTATGTCGGCAAAACTTTTCCACAAAATGAAGTGCGTCCTCTAAGCGGTGTTATGCGTGTGGAAAAGTGGGTAATGTTAACTGAGAAAAATTGCTTCATTTCGGCTGGTTTTAATCAGCACACCAAATATGAAGTGCGCAACGAAGAGCTGCTGTTTGGAAGCGCAATGTAATTCGCGCACGGTGCTTGTAAACACGATACAGTACTCATTTTAATAACGCATTCCGAGGAAGCTTTTTGTAGCGTGATGCTATTCTATACCCTAGGAGAAAAATCGCCTCAATTTGGCTTTCTCCCTCGACTTTTAATGGTTGCATTGTCTACTTTTAGATTTTCTATTTTGTCGTCAAAAGGCGCGATAAAGGAGTGAGGCACAGGGCACCTTAACACCCAAACAAAACGTCACCAATCCCTACGCCGCTGTGGTTTCTGGAAGTAGTACCGACAAGTAATCAGCATTAAGGTTGGCCAACTTAGTCTAGCATAAGATAACCTGGCTTAAGTTAGCCTAGCCTCGGTCAACCTAAACTTAAATTCAGTGGAAATTCACTGAATCTCAAAGACTCTCCCTTATTTAAATTTAGAGTTAAATAACCTGACCTAACCTTACCGGTTGCCTGTCAATGTAATACAAGATCGAAGTGTCTCAGAGATTCAGTGAAAATTCACTGAATCTCAAAGACCCTCACTGATTTAAATTTCGAGTGAATAAACCTGACCTAACCTAAGACGTTTTTTGTCAATTTAATTCATAAAAGATCAATCCATATTAGAACACACGATAGGATATGAAGAAGCCGAGCATGACATGTAATTTTGATACGACATATAACATGCCACCAAAATTACAGTGCGTTTCGATATATCACATAATCAAGATCCGCACATTGCCATCAGACTCGGGAGGCAATATTTGTGATGGCTAACGGACCCAGTAAACAGGAGCTCCGATGGTGAGGTACCGATTGAAGTATGTTTGCTTGGCTCGGTCGGTGAAGGAGGACTCGGGGATGGGCGGCTTCGGCGAGTCGGCGCGGCGGCCGGGCTGATCCACGCAGCGTTGGCAAAAATGTTAATGCCAAACTTCGATTTGAAGAGGCTGATTTATTTGGGGTGAGCGGGAGCCGAAGCGCCGCCAGCCCCGCCACCCAGCGAAGCTCTGTAGTGCAAACTGGATCCGAACCGAACCGAGAGCAGAATAAAATTACTGGGCTGCTTGGCAAATGGCTTTTTAAACCACCAAGGAGTCGAAGCTGAATGTAAGCCTCTGTTAGTTTCACCTCTAGACCACATCGATCCCAACTATCCTCTCTTTAACTTAATCGCGTTTTTAATACGCGCATTTACGACGGAAATGCCTTGCTTGGACCAATACCTGGTTCCGGGTGAATCTATAGTTGGTTTGCAGTTAGGACATGGCGTGGATTAGACCAACCTTTACGCTCGAAACACAACTAAAACATCTGACTTAAGATACATAACATGATATAGCATGAATATAACTGAAAGATAGACCATATAACATAAAATATATAATTAATAAACGGGTAAGTATAGAGAACTTTTCATTCATGCATGGCTAGAATGTTAGAAGATTGCATTATTAGCATTCTATTCTTCCCTGGTTCAATATTAAAACCATATTACAGTGTGAGAATGCCGACACATAATTGCCTACGTTAGCTTAAGTTAGGTGCATAGTGCCTCGTTCTGCTGTCAGCCCGATTGGTTTCAACGATATAAGGCTTGGCAACGATAGGTTACGTTAGGTAAAAGCTGTGCGTCACTTCCCTTTTGCACGATTCGGCAACGTAACGCAAGCCAGAATTCAAGAGGTGTAAAATGCGACCTTGAAATTTTAAAGTAAATGCTGTGATCTGGTGAATTATAACCTCACGATGGTTGTGTTGACTTTGTTATACAGTAAGCTCTACGTTTTTTTCCCCATTTGTAGCATTACTTTACGTTCTTCAGACCTGTTTTGAATGTACTTCCTGAATATTTGGAAGTCTTTTTACTTTCTAGCGGTAATTTTTCTTCAGCACGCGTAAAATTAGATCGCGAAATAAATGCGTTCCCCTCCGTTTCCATAAATATGACCGGGATCTTGCCTAGCGGACAACCCCAGAGAATCACAGCCGCACAATGGAACAAAGAGAAACACTCATATACTATTTCTAAAGAATTAGTTGAACTGAATAAACGAAACAATGAGAAGTAAAAACTATTTGCAGGGTGACCTCAAAACGTCTCGCTCTCGAAGGCACGTGGCTTTTCTAGAAACCGTTTTTATTTTTTTATTTTTTTTTTACACGAAAGATATTGAGCAGCCTATATAAACTTTTCAGGATGAAAGGTTACGTTTCTGCTTTAAAGAAAATTCCAAAGTCATGAGAATTCTGCTACAAATGCCAAAAGATCAGAGTTAAAAATGTGGAAATTAATGGTTTTTATCGGCCTTTTTTAAAAATGTTTCCTTGGTTATTCTTTTTTACCCTTCTTTCCTTACCTATAAATTTCCTTTTTTCGAAATAAAAAAGGTCCCATAAGTTAATCTTTGAGCTTTTAAAACATAAAAGGAAGAAATCAGGTTGTAGTATATTAAATGTTAAAATATATTTTGTAATAGGCCTGTCTAAGTGTAACTGGGTTGCAGAGAAAAACGTAGTTTGTATGGGGGCATCACAAGAACTACACAATCAATTATTCAGCATCGCAAATTGTGAAATGATGATGCAGACAAGAGGGGAGTCGGTGATTAATTATTGAGTTTAAAGATCATACGTCCCTTGGCCCCATTTACCCACATAAAACAAAATGATATTTCAATTACTGACGATATAATACGCGGGCCTGATTCGTCACATTCAGCTGTCCATTGAATCAGCTGATAGCTTATAGAGCAAATAGCTCATTAACTAATGCTCTATCTCGAAAAATAAAATTATAAAAAATCTATTTTGGCGGAGTTTCAATACCAACAAGTTTCGAGCGAGCATTTTAATAAAGGAAGGCATACTGCTAACCTAAAGACAAAATTTTGGAGATTTTTAGATAACTCTTGAACTGTAACTTTGGAAACATCTGCTCAGTAAATTTAAAATGTGACATTTTCTACCGCTTGTTTTTGACTCAATTGAAAGCTTCTATGACAGAATGAGTGTTTACTACATAGGCCTACAACGATATCTTGGGCAGAATAACACTTTTCTCCGGAGATTTTGTAGGTGAAAGGAGTGTAATCAAAAGAAACACGTCATGGACCTCGTTGTAGAATTTTAGATTTACATTGGAAAACGTTTTTATCTCACAAAGCATTGCTGTGACAAACCCGGTACTTTTAGTTTCTTTAAGAAACACGATTACGTTAAGTAATTTTTCTGAGCTCTTTATCCACTTGTTAGTTTACTCCAAACTTTTTGTTAGATGGCCTAGAGCAGCTCCTAATTTAATTTCAGCTAATTATCTCGTAAACTTCGGAAACGGCTTAAGGACATATCAGTGTGACAACAGAAACATCTTAACTTTCGCAGTTTCGATGAAATCACCTTAGCGCCGTCGTTCGGGTTTGATGTTCAAGGCGACAGTTTCCTCTTCCACGGGACGAAAATGTCTTAACGTAAGATGTTTCTTAAACTAGGCTTCAAGGAAATCTTTCTTTGTAAGTTCTTGAATACGCATGGTGTGCCGTGTTACAGTACAATGTGCGTGACGTATGAAACTCCGTTAAGGGCTGTTTTTTGTTGTTTTTTTTATATGAAATCATTTTAACTCACTGATGGCTTCCGTCAAGAAGTTGATAGCTGCGTCCACCCTAGACTAGTGTATGTGTGTGGGAGTGGGAGCTTGCGGTATGAGAAAAGTGAGCGCATGTCAACTTTTTGACGGGAGTCATCGTTCTGATATACTTTTGGTACCCAACAAAAATTTTAGACACAAATATTTCGAAATAACCGATGGAAAGAGCTAATGCATATGTGCCTAAATACTCCTATCAATAAACACCCATATCAACTGACAGCTCTCGACAAGACTTCCTCATTGATATGACAGTTGACAGGCTTATCTTTAAGGATAACGGTATACTTTATGCAATGTACCATGTGAGTTGCGAGCCCCTGAGGATTTCCTGGAATGACGATACAACCTGCTTGACACGAGTGCCACGCGTGTTATCCACTACAGGCTGAAAACCCAGAATCCAGCCCGTAGTAGGCAACATGCATGGCACTCATGTCGAGCAGGTTGTATCGACTTTTCAGAAAATCCTCAGGGGCTTGCAACTCATGCACATGGTATTCTTAAGGAAAAAATAAAACCAAAGACAGGGGACTTGAAATATTAACTGGACGTACAATTTAGCACGCTGTTTCGATTTCTATTTTAAAAATGTGCCCTCACCGGCCATATTTCGACTCTGGATGGTTCCGAGGGTACCATTTAAATGCATTTGTTTCAACTAAAAACGTCTTTTGAAGCTCTGCGGTGTCAAAATGAGTTCGGTGAGGGTATGATTTTAGGGATCGATAGAGGTCTTTATTTTGTACAATTCTGTTGCCTTTCAGCCCTTTGTCTTAGAATCGACCGTTTGATCAAACATCCTTAAAAATAACCAAATCACGCTTTCCCCTACCCTCATGCCAAAAGTAGAAATTGGCACACCTAAAACAGGAGTTAGTTTTTACTGCGTCAAACAAACAATATTTAAATCTCTAAAAATCCATGAAAACGGATGACCGAAGCTGGTGGCATTCGGCTAACATGATGGAGCTTGTCAGACTACTACAGATATTCAGCATCGCTCTGGCGCTCCGACGGAAGTGCCTCGATAGATCTCTGAGATGTAATCTCACGAAAACGGTCCCTTGAGAAGGAGAGGGGGGTGGCGGCGATTACTGCCTCATTTAGCGGAAGCCGGATACCATTTAGGGAAGGGATGGGGGGGGGAGCCGCGCCGTTGGACACGCATTTTTGCAAAGATCCCCCTGGCGGACGCAACACGACGCTGCAGCATTGCCGTTTCGTTTCAACCATTATCCCCTTGTCGAGGCGAGCGAGATGTGGCGCGAAATCACTGCGGTTGGTGGCACCGCCATAATGCAATTGCACTCGACTACCGCATCATTCCGCGCCTTAACTGCAATCGCACAATCGCACGGATATTAAAGTGGAATATGCCATGGATCGTCGACTTATTGGGGAAGTAAAACAGAGGCGTCACAGAAAAAACAGAAGCATCTGTTTTAGGGAGTTATTATCTGTTTTGGGTGTGACAATAAAACAAGGGTAGCCGTATTTTGATTATTTTTTATGATAGACCTATGTCCAGCCATATCAATAAAAAGATCTCGGCAAGAGCTTTCTATTGATATGGGTTAACATAGGTCTATCTTGAAGAATTACCAACATACGTACTACCCCCGGTTGAATTTCACACAAACTTACGGTATACACGGAAAAAAAACTGCGTAGGTTAAGTTAACCAAATATTAGGGGAAAAAAAGCGACAGCCAACTCGGCTAGTAAACGTTACCAAATTTGAAAAAAAAGTACACTGTGTAATGGTGACATTTACTACCAAATACCTGTTAGCGTTTCCTGGCCAAGTTTGGCTGTCGCACTTTTTAGTAATTTTTTACTAATTTTTAAAACTTCACTGACCAACTTTTCTCAGCGTAACCTATGTTGGAGCAGGTTAAGTTCCTGGTGCCCCACCATCACTTCGTAAGTCTTTTAGACTTGCGGTAGGAACTTCCCAATTACCTTTACAGCGCTACGTTGTATACATTGGCTGGACGATCTTGTAAGTATTCAGTAAAAGTAAACAGTTAAAACAGCACTGAAGCTAAACCAATTAAAAATAGGCAGCTTACTAACACTACCTCGGTAGGCGATCTGTAAATTAACTCTGCATCTCGTTTCTAAGAATTGTCGAAAATAATCGTTGTCGATTTTCCAGCTTGTGGACATAATGACTAATAACCTGGCCCCCAACAGAGCCAAACTTGCAGAATCAATAGAGGTCGGTAACAATCAGGTCCCGCCATGTTTACTTTGGTACCCAAAGCCGTTTCGGCCACGCCTCGCCACGCCTCTCCCACTGGCGCCGTTTCCACTAGCGCCGTTTCACAATGTACCGGCCGGCCCAATTCTCGCCCGTGATCACGTATTTCTATATAATTGAACGTACCTCCTGCCTTTTCCCCTATGTTTGCCGATCCCAGAGAAGACGGCCGCTGTGATTTTTCGACAAGGTGGGTATGGTCAATATTGACGGTTCGCAGAGATCTAAGCTATCGGAAGAGCTCGCGTTACGAAATCGGATGGCAAATGAAATTTCGCAACTGCTGTTAACACCGGCAAAACCGATATCGGCTTATATTGATTTCACTCATTCCTTGAAAAAAAAAGAAAATAAAAAAAAGGTTCTCCAAAGACATTTTTTTTACGTCTTCGATTCAATCCTTGGGAATCTTTTTTGACTGTGTAAAAATAATAGCTAACGTTCCCACATCAAATTATAAAAAACAAGCATTTTTCCGCACAATGAGATAACCTTTCACAGTGTAGGCAAGTACGGGTTAAGCTTCCTGGAGTTGGGTGGAAGTGGCATTGCGCAGGTTTGGACCGAGTCGTTAAGGTGAGTTGATGCGAAGAGACCAAGTTTGCATCGCCACTTGGGCCATCGAGGCCTCACGTCATCATCAACATGATTATGAGCAGCAGCTGCAAGCAGACAAAGCTGTGGGAAGGGGAAGCGGTGACGAAGACTGATTAGGCGAAGGCGAGCAGCCGGGCCAAGCCAGACCGCGGCTCGCTTGCAGCGCCCCCAAGCGGCGATCGTGGCGCCCCCAAGCGGCGGCCGTGGCGCCCTCAAGCGGCGGCCGACGCAACACGCGAGCCGCAGCTTGGCACGGAGATGGCGCCGAGCCTGGTGGTCCCCTTCCAATATGAGCCGAGCGCAACTGCAATCACCAGCTTATACCAAAAGAGCCGATAACGCTAAATAGGCCGGGGAACTTGTCTACATCGTGAGAGGACTACACTGTTAAATCTGTCCCTAATGATGCGAGGCAGTGTTGGAAATGCGATTAGTTTGATTGAAATGTAAGCTCATAGGGGACCCAAAATTCTTCTTTAACCCATAATACAGCCCAAATTATTTGAAGTGAAATTTGGCTTTAGAGAAATTCGAAGAATTTATCTTAATAAATTCAGCAATTTTAAGCTTTGGAAAATGCTTAAATTACTGAATATTGGGTTTCCAGAGAGGTGATATTTTTTAAATTTTGACAATACTGAACTAAAAAGATCCTCTAAAATGATTTTCTCTGTTTTCGAACGGCATCGCTGGGCGGTAGTCGGTTATAGTTAGACGCGCCATCATCTTTTTCACTTTCAAAACTTGGCGTCCAACTAATAAAACCATTTTTTTTCCTACCAACAAAAAGTATTTTTAAGCGTTCATGAACTCGGACTGTTCCTATTTCGGTCCTTTATAGCGTCTTAGATGACATGTGTGCGTATGGAAACGCCTCAATGGCTTTGGGTAGAGTGCCTATTGCGCCATGACTACAAAAGCAAGCTCTGCTTGTGGCAGATGGGGTCCGAGGCTTCGAACGCTTCCCCCCCCCTCGCTTGGTCCATCGGCACAGCATCTCTCCGAACGCTACGCGGGGACGTCTCAAATATCCATCACGCCGCTGAGATATCCCTCCTTCCGTCCCTTCCCTACGAGAGGGATCTCCCCTCCAGACGGACGCATAGCCATATCTTGCTTGGATTACCTTCAAGACGAATGCAAGACCCAGGAAAAATCGAACCCTTTTTAACCTGTTCATTATATCACCCAAGGAGGGTGCTACTCTGTAGATTAAGTGTGGGAGATTTTGTTTCGAAGGAATGGTTGACCTCTGCCATAAAGCTTTTTTTTCTTCTTCTTTCTTTCTTTTTTTTTATTTTTAAGTGTCTTGGGTGGGGTGATGCTTGCTGAGAACTATAAGACGCTGTTCAAGAAGACGTTGTTTGTTTGCAGCTTCTGCGGTGTTGGATATTTTAATGCAGTAAAATGGTTTTATCGAAAAAGGGTGTACTGAGATGACTGCATACGGTATTTTTGTTAGAAGACAAAAATCTTTATCACTTTGTGTGTTTTAAAAAAACCGCCTTTAGGGGATGTGCAAGATTTTTATTCATTCCTTAAACCCCAATCAACAAACTTTCAAATCCCTGTTTTTTGTTGTTGTTTTTTTTTGTTTTTTTTTTGACGCGAGTAGTTTTGAGACAGCTTTCTCATATGTTCTAAAGTTTAGAATTTTCACCTCTGTGATCCGCCCTGATTGACTAAATTATGGCAATTCTTTAAGCAGACCAACATAAGGGGGGAAAAAGACCCGAAAAAAATACTTGAAGTGGGTTCTTCACATTTATAGATTCTATCTAGTACGACTTACCTTTCAGCATCATAATTCGTCGATTTCACGCATCCTCGCGGAAATAAGATTGGAATTCGATCAACTCAAGGCTCTCCTAAAAAGAAAGCGCTGATAACTGAGAAACAACTGTCAAATTGTCAGCATTTCATGAAAGAGTCCCGCCGTAAAATTATTTAAATGGCCCGTAAAGCGGCACAAGGTTTGGAATGGAGACACGACAGTTCTGGAGGATAGACTGCTGGGTGCGGACCCGTAGCGAGTGATCTGGGTTCCACGGAGATATCAACCAGATATCAACGGATTATCCATCATCTCAAACATCATATCTGCCATAAAATTTGAAGAAAAAAGAAAATAAAAAACATTATCTGCACGCCTTTGATGATATCATTAGCGGAAGTAGTTATCAGGAATTCACCGCAGATACGTGTCGTTATTTCCTTACGTTGGCAGGACACATTTTCTCGTCGATAAAGCCGAGTTAATCTAATTAGAATCTGCAGACGAAAACAAGTGATTCTTTGATCCTCGTAGCCTTCGATATAGTCCTGATCCGTAGTAAGCTGTGCTTAAACTTCATGGGGCAAGAAATGGGATTATTTCCCTGTGCCATTACATCCTATCTTCACAGCTCAAAATCGTAAAACCTACTGATGTTTTCAAAAGAACAACGCTTAGGTCTTCTTTAAGTTTTTCACTGCGATCACTGCCAAACAAACGGGGGGGTGGGAGCTTTTTAAAAGCTGCGTTTGTGAATATAACTGTGCATTAAACTGTAGAAACTGGTTTTAGGAACGTAAACATTAGTTCACCAGAGGAAAAAGCGATTTCACTATAAGATCTACTGATTTTTCTATACGATCAAGCAGATTTCACTGGTTGAATAAGGATGTTTAATCTTATTGTGTGAAAAAGTTGTTCACAGCGTTACTACAAATGATATTTGTTAAAAGAGCGTACTTATTGTGTCTCGAAAGTAACTACGATAGTTCGTTTTAACAACGTATATTCACCAAATCGCCCTTTCTTACTATCAGTGCTGCTGATTTTGGTAGGCCGACCAATTTTCCTTCAAATGGTAGCATACAGCTTCTACGCAAAAACGTTCATCTCACGATTCACTGCGACAGTTCACGCCAGTCTCTTCCACTCATCAAGAGAAGTGCTGCCAACGCGACGGTTACTCGTGTGATGTGAGCAGCTTCGAAACTATGCACACTACTTCAAAGAGTTGGATTTTTCACCTCATGCTTTCCAACTTAACAAAACATTTAAAAAAAAAAACCTAATTTATGGTCACCATGCCTGATGGCGCACTGCTACTCGTAACAATCGGCGGCAAGCTTACTAGTGGTAAAAGCTGCCGTCGAAGGCTACGTGGCATAAGATTTGCGGGAAATGGTTAGTTCAACTGAGATAAGGTTAAGTCAGATCAACTTAAGGAGGGTCAGATTAGCTCAACTTAGGGTGAGCGCCTCATTAGCACTGCAGTCACTTCACTGAGCTCGGCGAAGGAAGGAAAGACACAGAAAACTGAGCATTTAAAACTTGAATGTAGAGACCTGCGAGAGTGTAGGCTTCAAGGACTTGTTATTTTTTCCAAGCTGCACAGCCCATATCAACCCGGCCCCTTTAGTTCGGGGAAAGCCGATATGCCGAGCATGTTGTCACGGCAAAAACACAAGCGGCTAGAAACGCCACGAAGGAAAAACAAACACCGGAGATGAAGGAACAAATCAAATGTGCGGGATAATAAGTGGGCGGGCAGGACCAGCACGAGAAAACTTAACAAACATTTTCGCTTAGCAATGTAAAGCGAGTAATTTATACCAGTGCGAAAATCAGCAGGAGCCCTGCGCATCTGTGGCACACAGAGCCCCCCCCCCCGACCGGAACCGGAAAGCCACTTGAGAAATATTGACACTTCCGCACCTAATTAAAGATGACTCCCCTCCCCTCCCGCGCGAGAGGGGAGGTCACCAATAATTCCCTCGGTGGCTGGGGGCGTCCGCACCGGCCCGTCAGGCGGCAATTTCACACACACAATCGTCGCGTCGCACGACGCAGCCGGAGGTTCGTGGTGCAAACTTTCTTCACTATCCGCCTCCTAGCTTTTATCGGACAAAAAACAAAACTTCACGCCGAAACGGGCCTTTATTAGATACTACGAGGAGAAAACTTGTCTCACTTATAAGCGACGTCTTAGTGAGGTGGTTTCAAGTTTCGCTGCCTGCAAGGCGTCCCTCTGCCGACCGATATACGTGCCTCTTTCACGCGACGATCGCTTCCGGGAACTTGGGTTGATTTCACCGGAACTAGGAGCAATATTTCAAGGAAGAGTTAAATACAGGCGCTAGTTAAAGAGGGAATGACTATGCTAGAACAGGTTTCAGGTCAGATTTAAGCTAGACATGGTTTAGTCAGTTTGTTACGTGAGGTGAGATAAAATAGAGGTTGTAATTGGTAGGTTCGAGTGCGATAGACTTAGATAGGGAAAGTTTTGGTCTGGTTATCATGAATTGTGGTCTTCTACAGTTCACACAGGTTATGATATGCTTACACTCCTACAGACTTTGTAAACGTCTCTTTGAAGTGAAAAATCAGTTTTACAACCGTTCATTTTAACAGCTAAAGATCTCGTTTCAAACGCGAAATTAGGAATGGTAGCATGAGGATTAATCACAAAATAGTATCCCTCAGCTTGGAGATGAACTATTCACGTAGAATGGTTCATATGGCCAACATGTTAGATGTCATCTATTGATACCTGTCATGTCTGCGAGTAGCAGGGGGGGGGGCTGGCTTACACAGTCATGACTCTGAATTTCCATGTCCGAGGGAGCTGTCCTACGCCAGGTGTCAAGATGGCAGCATACCCGATCAGGTACATTTCCACCATAAATATATCCATACGATACGAAAACGTGATTAAAAATACTTCAAGTCAAAACACAGTAAAAACAAAACCCATTTCCACATGCTTGGAACGATTTGGTGAGCTTTTATATGCTTTAACGCTAACGCAATTGAGTCAGTGCAGGTCAGTAGCCGAACAAATAACAGTTGAAACGCCTCTATCAACACCATAAATGTTTTCCGTTTTAAGCGCGCTGAACAAAGCGATGGGGCTTTCACCCTGTGACAATGTCGACTCCCAAAGAAGAAAAGAAAAACAGGGGCCACAACAACACTATCACGTAAACCAAATTGGATGGAAGATG
>Ga0058701_10001199_pt1 | contig 18149 bp, 6 predicted proteins | sample AgamicOrMae_FD_97039 | JGI IMG/M metagenome (GOLD analysis project Ga0058701, IMG submission 97039) | Agave microbial communities from Guanajuato, Mexico - Or.Ma.e | ecosystem: Host-associated > Plants > Phyllosphere > Phylloplane/Leaf | place: Guanajuato, Mexico | collected 2012-06-04
AAGTGTTTTTCGAAAAAAACTATTTTACCAACGTCTATCATTAGTGTTTGACTAAATAAAGCATAAATCGGCTTGCAATTACTCAATATTCAGAACAAGAAACTCATCACAGAGATATATCCGAACCGAAGTAATGTCGAACACGAGGAAATTCCTCGTTGATTAGTGGAAGGGGTTCAGCAGGTAAAAGTGGCGAGATAACTTTGTAATGCTATTTATTTCCTTTGACCCCATCTCAGCCCAACCCGACCATCAGTCTATAACGACCGGAGCCGCTATGAAACAAAAGCAGACTTGTTCGAGAGGGAATCCCACACACGACAAGTTGAGAAATAATCACGTTTGCACTCCACACCCGACTGCGGTGCAGATGTTGAGAACCCATGTGCGCCACCAGCGCGTCCCCTGACTATGAACGAGGTCTCCGCACACAGAATAACATTTCTCTCTTATTAAATACGATCAAATTTTCGCAAACTTCTATTAGATTGTGCGGGATCTTTGTAGATTAATTAAGCCTAATGGCCCTCGATAAGTCGAGAATTCTCGTGAAGGGAGATGTGACTGCAGTTGTGGAACTGTTTTGGTGAAAACGGCTCTTGATTCAATTGAAGTTTGACCTGTATTGTTTGCGAATGTGGTTTATGCTAACTTGGCGGGCGATGTCTTTCATAAAGCACTTAACGAGGGCGTCTCTGTTTCCAAAAATTTGGCAGACTGATTATTATCGTGTTTGGGGAACGCGAGTTTGATCGCAGGGTCCCTTTCCCTCGGACCGCTTTCGAATAATGATTTAAGCTTTTTAAAAACAACACTTTGAATATATCGTAATGCTAATTTAGGTAAAATTAAATGACTGCGTAAACTCAATATTTTGGTTAGTTTGGTTAGATTTAAACTCAGATTTTTTTAATGACTATCTCCAAGAAAGGAACTCGCGGGTTCACGTTGCTGTTTTCCCCATCTTAGTCTAATCTTAAGCCTAAGCTTCAAAGAGCTTAAACAAGATTATTTCATTAATATTAACTATTTACCTCTCAACGAGATTTACCCCCAGGTATGCTAGGTGTGTGGCTAGTCAAGTTCAGCTTAAATTTAAGCATGTTTTTGTAAATAACGAAAAATCTAGAAAGTTTTTCAGCTAGAGGAAAAAAGGAATTCTGCGGTTTCGTTCGTAATAAATTCCTAATCATGTACTTGGGACACCGATCGACTATAGCTACGGTTTTCTACGTTTTACTGAAAGAACCTGAGCCTCTGACAATTAAACTTTGCAGATAGGGTCATAAATTTGTTGGGTACAAAAAAAATGTTTAACTCTTTCAATTGGGTGCTGCCTAACTACTTTAGAGACAATCGCCAATTTTGCAACTTCCGGAACTCTCACAATCAGAGTAGAGCAGCCGTTCGTATCATTGCCTGTAGTGTGTACTTAATGCATCTTATTCAAAACTTTTGAAGGTAGATTCTGAAGAATATTTTCTTGCAGTGTAAGCCTCCGTAGGTTCGCTTACTTTACTTGCGGCTGGGCTTGCCACGCTTCTCATGATATGGGTTATCTCGCATTGATTGTTACATATTTTAACAGCTATCGCCCGTTTTCTGTGTGAAGATATTTGATGAATGGGTGTTCACTGTTCAGCCGAGAGAAGGAACACGTGTAAAATACCGATCATTTGTTATTCAGGAAGCACACTTCGCTTGTTCGAGAACTGGCGCTGTTCAACCAGCATCTGAGCATCTTTGCTTATCGCATAAATAAATACAATGTTGTTTTCAAAGTCGCAAAATCAAATGTTTTCACATAGGTTTCCGTCGGTATCTCAAAACATTGTCTGAAGTTTTTTAAACTAGGCTTTTGTGGTGTTTTGCAGTTTTGCAGCCTCCTCTTAGAGTGCCAATGATCCTTTGTTATGAGTCAAGTTTGAACGGTGAAGCCTTAGCTGTTGTGAGAAATGTTATAGCTTACTCTCTATGCAGCCATTAATTGCTTTTCTGCCGAGTAACCCGATGATTTTCACGACCCCCCTTCCTCCACCGTCCCACAAGCCGAACATCTCCGACCGTGTAGACCCCCCTCCCCTTTCGTTTCCCCCTCCACAATCTCACTAGCCGAACAGCTCCGACCTTGTAGACCCCCCCTCACCTTTCGTTTCCCCCTCCACAATCTCAATAGCTGAGCAGCTCCGACCTTGTAGGTCCCCTCTCCTTTCGTACCCCCCTCCACAATCTTACTAGCCGAAAATCACCGACCTTGTAGACCCCCCTCCCTTTTCGTTTCCCCCTCCACGATCTCACTAGCCGAACATCGCCGAATCACGAGATCCCCTCCCCTTCCGTCGGTTCTCCTTTAGTTATCCCCCTACTTTCTCACCCTCCGAACAGCTCCAAACATCAACATTCGTTCCACCTAATCGTTTTTCTTTCGTTCCTCCACTTCAGCTTCTCCTTTGTAAGTTGGAAAAGCCCTGAAGCTCTCAATCCCCCTCCCAGTGTTCTCGCTCGGAATTGTTCGGCTCATTCCGTACCTCCTTTCACAAGCCGAACCTCCCCCTTACAACGGTGGCGGCAGCTTCACCGATGTTTATGATGCGTTTGTTAATGGATTGTAATCCTTCCGAACCCATTCGACTTTGCTAAGGACTTGTGTGCGGGCGTTAATTACAGTCGGAGCGGGAAGTTTGAAGCTCTCTTTCTTTACCTTGGATCGTTTCGTTCGGATTAGGGCGGGTGTGGGTGTGGTGCTGGCAGGCAGGCAGCACCCCGCTGGCGGCTCCGCAAAAGAATGACGAAAACGCGCTATTAGTCGCTTTTTCTATCAAAAGACGATTGGCAAAAAGAAAAATAATGCGCAGCGTCACTGAATTTCATTGTTAGCGCGACAAAATATGGACACATCCGGAGGAGAGAGTCCTCTATAGATGAAACATTGGCAAGCGAGAAAAAATGGTGTTTGTGTCTTAGGCAACTTGCAAAGGACACAGTCGGTTTTGCCAAGAAAACCCGTGAAAAAAGGGCTCGTTTTTTGTAGCGATCTTTTGATGCCGCTGTGCTGTATGTGAGCTGGCAGAAGACGGCTTCCCCCTTCCCCGCCTCACCACACACAAAGAGTGATTTTCTTGGAACGATAGCATGCGACGTAAACAGTGTGGCCACCACATGGTTTTAGTTTCACAGGCCTGCCAACCTGCGGCCCCTGATACACAGAAGACATCAAATTTAGACCGGCTACTCGCATGACACTAGGCCCCCATCCCGAAACGGCCGACAGAGCACTTCTCTTTTTATCTCGAGAAGGCTGTGTTTGCGTCGGCGGGTGCCGCGACACAAGAACAGCTTGGCCAAGCAAAGTCGCTACTTTCCGTTATCAATTTTAATTATTCCGAGAAGCTTTGTTGTACTTCTCTGAATCAATCTTGTTTAGGGGCAGGATTACCGTAAGACGCTACGACCATCTGTCATTTCCGAAGGGTAATATATTCTAAAGAATTTGGCGTACGTTGGATACGGTCTTTTCTCCTCTAGTGCATTTCAAAGTAGACGTTCCCCGGAATAAGCGGTCGGCCGGGTGGCCGCAGTTGCGACCGAGATTCAGAGCAGGAAAACGAAACGCTTGGATGCTGGGATGGACCAAAGTGTTCGGCATAATTCGGCACACATCGCTCCATCCTCTCTGTCGTCGGATTTTATTGGATTTTGAGCTAACTTCTCGCCGACGGGGCCGCCGCTCAACAACGCACGCGGAATTGGATCATTACAAAGGATTACACAGAGTCCATGGGATTACAATGGTAGTTTATACAGATTACCGCTGGATTTCAAGGCGTCACATAAGTATTACATCGGATCTCATATAGAAGTCTTCAGACGTTAAGGATTGCGAGGGATTAGATAACGATTAAAAAAAGATTGCGTATGCTTAATATGCGGCCGCAGCCAATCACAGATTTGTGTCAGGTGGTCTTTTTGCTGATTGGCCAGGCGTTTCTACGTTGACCAATATGAGGGTCGATTTTGTATACAGATTCGCTGGAGATAAAGGGCGGCACGCGATCACAGTAATGAATCGAAAACTTTCGATGGCGCTCTAGTAAATTAATTTAGTTTTTAGTCTCCCGCAGTTCTGGTAAGGGAAACTCGTAGTATTCGATATTAGCTCTTGTTTGGTACGCGGGACCCAGCCGATTTGTCCGCGGAGCAACATGGAGAACCTGTCAGGCTAGCCAACGTTCACCAGCCACTCAGATTGATCTTATTCGGGTGGTCGAATGCGGGCCGGCCAAGGTGATCTAGGTGGAGGCAAACCTTGAGTTTGCTGATGCTTAACGTCGCGTAGGCGAATAATAGGAACAGGATGTCTTATTTTATTCTTTCCTGTTTTATTCAACAGTTTTATACACCGTGACACCATCCGCCGTAACACACGTCCCTATATCTTTTCTCTCCTTTCATTGTAAGCTCTTTTCAAATGAAAGAAAGAAAAAAAGAATACGTGAAACTTGATTCAAGTATCCCAAATAATACGAAACTTATTTTACGGGTCTATTCCCGGGTGATCTTTAAAAAAAAATTAAAAAAAATCGCTTGTTTCTTGCAATATAAAATCGTTCACAACTTGGGGGGGAAAAGGTTGTTTTGGAGAAGCGGTTTGAACACTAATAAAAAAAATATGACCGAATAACTAAAAAAACAACGATATTGTACATTTTTTTATTTTAAAATGTCGATTTTGGTGTATTTCTCACAATACAAATTTTGGGTTTAGAAGATAATCAGAGCAGCGAGTCTTCCTGATGCCAGGTAAATGCATGCATGGGTTAAATTAACATTCTTATTTATGCCATTCGCCAAAAAGACTAGTTGTCAAAAGATATAACTTTTGAACCAAAGATATATCTTTTTGATAGGAGGATATCGTTGGAAGGAGTAGGTGTCAAAGTCATCGCAATAACTGCCAGAAAAATAGACCCAGTTTGATATACTCTGTTCACAGAATATATTCGCGACCGGATTACACGATATGATAATTAGTTTTGTCTTGCTCCTCTCCGGAAACATGGTAATTTGTTGCATCAGACACGCGATTGGGCGTAGGGACCCCCCCCCCCCCAACCTCCCCATTGAAAAGCTCGAAACCCGCTCCGGGGGAACATTGGAACACGTGCGAAAGCACGTTGCCCTATTATTGTGCAAATTTGACCAAACAATGAATCGACTTATCTCTATTATTCGGTCAGAGCTTCAGAGTATCGGCACGTCGGCTGAACGAATTTTCATTTTCACATGTTTTCAAGATGGCGGACCTTTTCGGCCTTCTTCTCTTCCGGTGCTGGAAAAAGTATTTTTGGTGAGGGAATAACAAAAGGTGGGGTATTTTGTAAGCGCGACGGATCGCGGCCGGCTGCCAGGGCCGAGATGCCAGATTAGATTGCTTCTCAAAGGATTTGTTTATCCAACGTGTCACTTAAAAAGAGGAGCTTGTTTTTCGTGTGGAGATTGAAATCGCTCTTGCTAGAGTTTGCGAAATCCGTTTAGCGCGCTTCGGTTTGAAATGGATCTAATCGTAAGAGCTATGCGAGAAGTTCTCACACGTGGAAGTTCCCCGACGCAAGCGGATTCACTCATGGGGCCTAAACCTGATGTGCATTTCCTAAACGACGGCTGTCCTAAACCGAAACTCACTTCACTTAACGTAATCTGATTTCTCACCTAAACTCACTAATTACGATTTTAATGTAATCAAAAATCCTTGTTTTACGTAGTCCCATAAATGTTTTTAAAGTAAAACAAGGGAAGAGCGTAGATATTTTTAAGATAGCCCTGTCCATGACTATGCCAATTTTGAGCTCTCGATGAGACCATTTTATTGATGTGCTTCTTGATGAGTTTATCTTTTAAAATAACCCAATTAAGTTCTTTCCTTACCTAACCAAAACAGGTATTGAACTACCTAAAACAGGCATTAGTTTTTACCGTGTTCCCGCAGCATAAATTCAAATCGCCTTTAACTCATCCAATCTAACCTCAACTAGACCTACTCGCAACTCTTTTATCTAAACTGAGCAAATCGTTACATTTATCCACTGGTTCGCAGCCCAGTGAACCTAAATAAGTTTTCCATTTTCTCTGGAAGGACTATTGAGAGCGGGTACGAAAACCCTCGCTAGAAACAGGTTAAATCATCGTCACGAGTAACCTGCAACTTTGGCGTCGAGAAAACTTCGATACCCTCCGACGGTAGAACCAACGAACAGAGTAACGTTCTCTACTCGAAGTTAAACGCTCCACCAATCAGTGTCGGGGACGCCTCTGAAAGAGTACCGTAGCGGCGAGGCGAGCAGTGATTGGTCGCAGATTTGTTCTGCCCTGCTCTTCCCAGCGTATAGTCGAAATTCGACGATAGCCCAGCCTACATCAATCTGCTCTCGTTTTGCGTCAGCTGATCTCACCTATCGGTCCCTGCGATCGACTATAACTCGTGTGCTTGATACATAGCAACTTGGTCCACTGACATATCATTGGCGCTTCGATGGAACTGTGTCGTGTTTGTGCCTTGTCATGGTATATGCAACATGTAAATGCAACATGCTATCTCAAGGCTTTCCGTCCTATTTTAATATAAAATCAGGCACCGGTATAACGTACCGATTTTTAATATGGAAAACTTTACATTTATAAAAAAGAAATATTTCTTGAAGAACCGGGCGTAAAATTAAGGCTGGTACCTCTTAAAATGAGGATCGGATATCTAATTTTGGATGAAATACTAAATCTGAAGGAGTTAGATTCACTCCCTGAGGAGTCGTTAGAATATCTCTCCCTCAGATTTAGAGTGTTATCTCAGATTTAGGATACGGGTATTTATATATCTAACTCAACTTTTCCTACTAAACCTTCAAAATAGTCATTAATCTTGATAAAATCTCTCAAAATATTTACTCTACTCTTGTTTTTAATTATACAGTATGTAGAGGCTTCAATACCACTTTTTGCTGAGATGAAGGTTGGATTCAGCAAATACCTTTTCATCCCACGGTTTGTAGAAAGCAGACAAAAAATACACGTTAATGAAAGAAACTTAAAACAAGCTGACTCAGCGGAATAAACGGTCCTAAAAGTTACGGCATGGCGTTGAGCCTTGGAAAGATACACCTTGGTGAATTTTAATCTCCTACCCCAAAAATGGTCCTATTATCTCCCAAACTATTCTTCATTTTTCTTATGTCAATTTTTAAAAAAGTCTAACAGTTTTGGCAAACAGAGCAGTTCAGTGCAGGTAACCAGAAATATCTTTTTCTACCCGAAAAGAAATTGCACTTGCTTAAGGTTTATGCATTATCTATTTCACGACAATGCAGGAACTACTACGGTCCTAACAAACCAAGTTTGCTGTCCATTCTATTTTTAAGGTTTCAACTACAATAATGGTAAGAGGACTTAGTTTGGCATCATTTGACGAAAGTATTGCGAGTCGGACTGGTTGCTATTTTTCGTGCGCAATGTATGCAACACTGTTGAGCATTGCAACAATGTAAGCCCGAGCTTAGCGTGCGCCCATTAAATATCCTATGATTTAGCGTATTGGATAGTCACCTGGGACGTCGGCAGGGTTGCCAGCTCCGCCGGCGCTTCGCTCTTCTTTGTCATCGCTCGGAAACATGACACCAGCGTTTGTTGCCATTGAATAGTCAACACACGCCTTAGAAAACCCCCCGAAAGCTCGGAGAAACTCATTAATAAGAGGGATTGCAAAAAGAGTAAAATAAAAGACGGGCGCTCGGGAAAGATTTAAGGCTGGAATCGGTTAAAATGAAACCATTTTTATTGAGCTCACGGCCGGCCCGACCGCAGTCCCAACAGCGCCACTTATAATAAATTGGAGAATATTTCACCAGATAACCGTGAAACATTTTTCGCAGTTTTTAATGCGAAATGAATTGGTCGTGTGAATTTTCCGGCCACTGCCTCCCGCAGGTGTCTGCTATAATTTGGAATTAAGCTGGCGCGATGGGGACGGTGAGGTGTTATTGCAGCACACGGGTGCAAGCGAGAGGCGTAACCTAGCTCAGGTGTTCTCTCGGAATAAACTGGAATGGCGGGGATTCTTATTATTACACAAGTGCCGAAACGCAAAGTACTCCCTAAGAGTTTGTGATGAATAACTCCAGAGGTCGTCTCATATTTATCTCGATTGAAGCCTAAAGTAAACTGCTATTTAGGAGGTTATGTAACGTTAGGTTAGGTTAGTTAGGGGTTAGCTAGGTAAAGTTTGGCTTGTTAAAAGTCAATATAACCTATAACCGCCCATAGTATTCGGAGTTAAATTTATCGCTTAATAGATATTGAAAGGACTTTTTCCCATTAAAATACGCAATTTTAAGCTATGGAAAATGCCTATATTATCAAATTTCACGTTTCCAGAGGGGTGATATTTGTTAAATTGTGACAATACGGAACTAAAAAGATCCTCTGAAATATTATTTTCTGTTTGCGAACGGCATCGGTGGGCGGTTGGGGGTTAAGTTCGGTTTGATAAAGTTAGGTTAGGGGAGTTAACACGAGACTCCGGTTTCATTTTTGCCAGAATACCAAATGCGTTTCCTGGAAGCGGGCAACAGTGCCATTCTCTCAGTTCTTGATTATTGCAGTTTGACGCGTGCCGCAGCGCGGCCCTCGCCTTTTCGATGCTAAGTTTGCCGGCACCAATAAAGGACAAGCTATTTAAATTTAAGACGTTCTCGCGGGAAAGATTCCTCGACGACACCTGAGTTAATTCATCGAGGATTTTTCCTCCGAGATTCGTCTTGCCTCATCCCATCCCCGGATCGATAACAGCCTTGCATCTCTTCGCCCACTTCACTTGTCGCCCGCCGCGCTTTTCACTTATTTGTTGCGGCGTGGACTTAGTAAAGCCCCCTTAAGCTCCGCGAAACACCTTAATTTCAGTGAATCTACGCCGGATCTTTCGCCTCTCGGTACTATCCTTCGCTACCAAGTCGAGCGACTGCCGAGCAAGGCAAAAAAACACCTAACTTAAGTTAACCTAGTGTTAGGAATTCGTAGAGCGCTTTTGAGGGTTGAGATCAGGATTCTTTAGGTTAATCAGGAGACTTCATCGTGGAATAAATACTAAATCCCATACTGTAACATAACCTGATTTGACCTAACCTTAATGAAACCTCTATAAGTCAAGCTTGGCTTACTCTTAACAATCGCATCATAGAGGTTCACTGGAAATCAGTGAAATTTGACAAGAAATCAGAACTGCTTCACTGATCATCTTTCACTGAAGCATTATTCCCAATGTCTACGCGATTAGAGTGCAGGTGAACCTAACCTATCTACGCGGTATGTCGTCAATTCTTTTACTGTCGTGAAAGGTTTAACCAGGGTAGAAGACAAGAGTCGGAAAATGTATCCTGTAAAACTTGGGGCCTAACAGTTGATTTATTTGTCGCAAACCCCCGGAAGCTCCCTATAAGCTACACGAGACCCGTTAATTTGTTGTGACTAACTTGGCTCCGGTCCTCCGATATTTGGTCAATAAAAAGACTCCATAGCACAACTTGATTGCGCATCAGATCCCCTAACTGTTGCGTGCATGCACACCAGATTTTCACCCAAATCCCTCGACACTTAGACCTGATAAAAATGCGAGCTCACAAAGCCGGGCTTAACAAAGGTCGCTTTCCAAAAAAGGGAAGTCTTGAATCTCGGTGAATCTCCGACAAGAAAGCGGCCCAAACCGAACCTAACCCTACCTTGACATAACCGGAACCTAAAACGTAAAAGCGAAACAACAACAACTTAATGTTTGTTTCGACAATAAAAAAAGTAATTTTAATTTAGAGATAGGATTGAACAGGTGTTACTCGTCTCCTGGCTATTTTTCAAGATAGACCTATCAATAGCTGTATCAAAGGGACCCGCCGAGCGCTCTCCACTTATGGCTATTCATAGGATTTCGTTTTGAAAACAAGCCAAATTATGATTCCGCGGTACGTGTTGAACCTCTTTTGTGTTTATATACGAAATAGGCGAAAGATCCCATAAAACACAGTACAATCTAACCTAAATACCTTAAGCTTATCACTAATCTCATCATCCAAAGCTAATCCTAACCTCTACCCTAACCTAACATAAACTGACCCAAATAACATTAACATACCTGTATTCTCACTCAAGCACAACCTGAAGGCTACCTGTCCTACATTCTGGCCTAACTCAACCAATCATAAACTGACCCCGTCCAAACTCACCGAAAGCAAAGTCAACTAAGTTGACGTCTTAATTAAGAGGGCTCACCCCGATTCGGAGAGGAGTACTTTTGTGTCAAAGAACAGCCAGCCGTCTCTCTGTCCTTGGAGTACAAAGTATTCCTAATTGGATTCATACAAACGGACTTTCTCCTTGATAAAATATCAAATTTATAGATGCCAAGCCAGGGCTTAGTGTTTGCTAGCCGCTCTCAAATGTCACATTTAAAAAATACCATATCCACTCTCAGTCTTGAAGTTTGCATTTCCCTTTTCTATGTTTCATCCTGATTTATAGCTTTATCATTCCTTTCTGAAAAGTAACAACGTATAAACCACGTAAAAAACAGACTTTAAGGTTATGGGCCTTGTGCTCCCCGCGCGGAAATGATTTTTCGGCGGCAGGTTTGAGGTTAGGGTAGGTACCTTATGCTTCGTTCCACCCAACCTTACATCGAGAGTTAAGAAAGGAAAATCCTTGCTTTACAGTGTGATTAGAAACTAATCGCAATTACCGCAGCGATTGAAGGTGACAAAACTAGAAAGTGGATCGGATTCATAATTAGAGCGAGAATTATAATTGATGAAGCTATTGTAATTAGGGGAATCCTACGGTACGAATCAGAATCATTATCGAAATGAGGAAAAGTCTGAAGGCGGGCCGGTCGCAGAAGCGCCAGCGTCGCGCGCCGAGGCGAGAAGGCTAGAGCGGCACTGGAGCGGCATCTCGTCTCGTCCGGTAGACTTTTAATGGAAGTGGCGTGGGGCGCGGCAAGCGGCAAGGCGCTTACGATATTGGAGGACAGAAAGAGACAGGCAAGCGCTCTGCCTTTTTCCATTGTCGCCAGAGGTGACGTTATTATCGACATATCCATTAGCGGGAGATGATCTTTGTTACTCGCTGGCGGCGGGCCCATCGTTGGCGGGTCGCGCCGCGCGTCCGGGACACAACAACCCGTGTTTCCAAATCCGCATGCAACAGTTTTCGGTCTCTGTGGGCAGAGGACATCGAGAACTCCACTGCTTTCAAATTAGGACCCAATATTTCGGAGAGGGGCCACGATTTTAAATACGAACTCTGGAAGTTAGAGTGGACTTGTTTGGGGGTTGTGGCGACTCACGTTGACGTAGTTCTCCGATACGGAATAGACTAAACTTGTCTTTAAAATCGGTGAAATTTCACTGATTAGCTATGGAAAAGGACTTCAGGTTACTTCATAGGCACTCTTATAACTCTTAACTTTTCAGTGAAACTTTGTGAATAAACTCTTTTATAACACATCTCTGAAAATTAGTGCAAGGTCACTCATTCAGTACTTGCATTTTCACTGGAAAAAACAGTAATTTTAGCTCCGTAAGTCCTGTGAATAAGAATCCATGATTATTAATGAAATTTCAGAACTGATTTATTAGTGAGTGCTTGTTTTCGTAAGATTTTCACTGATTCTTAATCATGAGAGAAGGGCCGCCCTTCTCTCATGTTCTTAATTGAGAATCACTGGTCCGATTATATAGCAAATATCTCACTCAGTAATTCTTATTTTGAGTTACAGTCCAGTAGGTTGTTTTTGAGTAAGTTGCATGAGACTTAGGTAAGGTTATCACTTGGAAAAAAACTGGAAATAACATTCGTTTGTGCTTAGCCTTCATATTCGACCCTCAGAAACAAATGGGTTTACAATTAACTTAAACACGTCGTCCCAAGCAAATAAAACAACGTTATGACAAACAGAGTACACTACTTTCATTACATTACAGGTTAGGTCGGGTTAGGTTTGGTTAGGTTAGGTTGCATTGTTCCAGAGTATTTACTTATCAGAGATATCCCTGTGTCGCTTTCAGCCTTGTCACGACGTTCGCGGGCTTGCATAAAGAAGCAAGCCTTATCCGTATTTGGGGAAAACGTTCCTTGATTCGCAATAACTTTTTTTCCGGTCCCGCGGGGAGCAGCTCCGATTTCCATCGGGTTCAAAACCGGGATAAAGAGGAGATAGCGCTACTTTCGAGGTCGCAACTTCCTCTCCTCACCGAATTTCGACTCCCGCGAAATTCGGCGCCGCGATGCGCCCTTTCGCCACTCATGCCGCGCACTTTCGCCAAATCCTCGCTCCTCGGCCTTGCCAATGTTTTGAGTGAAACAAGGAAGGGGCCAGGAACCCGCCCATCAATGGCAATGCCATTCTTGGGACGAGCGGTACAGATTTATAGTGCTTATCGCTACAGGGATGTTAGTAACACCTCCCCGGCTGAGTCGGGCTCAACGGAGCCGCCCGACTGGAACCAAGATAGAAAAATAAACGACTGGCATGCGTTGCTTATCGCGTACAGTTTGGCAACCTCTCACACTGCAACTGACGAACGAGCTAAAGTCTTCCCTACATCTTTTTGTAGTGGCGCCGTATATTTCGGGAGTGGCGGGGAGGTACCGGCTAAACCTTTGCGGGTTGTCATTGGGATGCTTTCCACTTGATTACGTAAGTTGCCTAACAAATAGGCGGTCAATCCTTGCTTTATGCGTCAGCTTATCTGTGTCGTGCGAGCGTTCTGCATCGGCCAACTTTGCTTTTATTGATCGGTGATTTATCAGGCGATCGATTTTCTGCCTCGAACTACTTCGTCTCGACCAGGAAATGGATACACAACGGCGACGTCTCGGAACGTCCGTGTCGCTATAATCTCGCCCGCGCATTCGAAAGTTTCAGAACAAGTTTCAGATCCTGCGACATTTTACCGTGTTAGAAGAATGGATGCAGGATTATCAAAAATACGTTATCCAACCCAACCTGAACATAATAACCCGTACTAACCTCACTCAACGAATTCAAGGTAACCTGATCTCATACCTAAACTACACAGCATAAAGTAACCCCTGTTTTAGGTAGTCCCACACCTGTTTTGAGTATGAAGGTGGTGAAACAAGGGGAAAGAGCGTCATTTGGTTAGTTTTTAAGATAAACCTATCAACAACCATATCAATGAAAAGGTCTCGTCGAGAGCTCTCTATTGGTATGGTTATTCATGGGGGTATATTGAAAAATAACCAAATTACGCTCTTCCTCTGTTTTACCTATTCATACCCTATACAGGGGTTAGTTTTTACTGTGTGACTTAGCCTCAACCGATCCTAAACGAACCTCGCCTAAACTCACTCACCTAATATAACGTAATTAAACAAAAGGTATAATCTGGATTTGATGCGAACCAAACCTTATCACTGCAACCCAACCTTAATTTGACCTTTGGGACCTTGGTTTTAATATAAGATTGTATTCCACGAAGTAGCCAGAATTCTTTCGCTCGTATTAACCTGTCACTATGCACGGGCATGCTGACCTGTCATGAGTAATATAACACCAGGAGTAGATAGCGTTGAGTCGAGATAAAATTTGCTCCAGAGACTCATAAGCTTTTATCAAGTAAAAAAAATCTCAGAAATTGCAAGCAAAGTAAAATAAGTATATTTTCATCCTATCAAATTCTTAAAGCTTATTTCACATGGTTTTTAAGTGCCACAAACTCTAACCAAGTAGATTTTTTTGTTAATTCAAGTATATGAGTACTTCTATCATTAAACGTTTCATACCTGGCTTCCTGAAAGACTCGGATATGTTATGCTTAAGCCAAGAATGAACAACTTGATATTGATCCACCTACCTTTTTGCTTGCATGGAGTATTTTGGTCGGATAAAGGGAAAGAAACAATTTGTACATCCATCCTCGCGCATCGCAAAGCAATAAAACGTCCGCGTTGTGGTCCATTTGTGTGGCCAAATCCCCATCAATTCGGAAGCTTCAGTTAACCTAGATTTTGTCGTTGGGGAGAGTTGGTACCTACGGGACTTCAACCAGATCATGAGCTGCCCAGGGGCAACAGAAAGGATGCTCCTAAACTGTGGGGCCAATAGCAGCCTAAGTCGTTTTCTAAGACATGGGGTATATGTTTCACGTGTTTGACATGTTGCCGACCTCGGCTTACTACCCCCCCCCAAAAAAAATAAAAAATAAATAAAAAGAGAACTCCGTAAGTAAGCCTACGTTACGGAAAACACAACTGACTTTTCATCATTGTTCTTCGTAATAATCATTCTTACGACATTTCATACTTATAGAATATGTGATTTACTCAGTAAATAGCATTTTTGACGGCCTTTTCAATATTTTCTTTAATTAAAGGGCAATTTCCTTTTGAGAGCTGAAACATAAAAACGTAAAAAGTTGGTTTAATACAAACATTTTTACGTCACAGTATTTTACTTTAATTACACTCCTAAAATATATTATCTGTTCATTTTCCAAAGAAAATATTTATAAAATTTATTTCAAAAATTTCTATTTATCGGGTTGTAGGTACACGCTGAAATGATAAATTTTATTCAAAATCCTTTTTGATAAGGAACAGGAAAAGGTTATGAGTTTCTATTTGTGGAAATGAAGAGGTCTGCTCGATATTAATTTACATTGCTGTAGGTATTATGAGAGAAATAAGCCAAACCAATGTCGGATACATTTTGCGGTCTTTCGCCAGATCAAAGTCACGTTTGATGTTCTGAGAAGGAACCGAATATTTAAACTTTTGAGGTCGGCGGAACAATTTTTGGGGTGGTGGCTTTATAAAAGCGGATTTTGCGTAAGGCCGATGACCAGGAATGGCTAATGATCTAGCCTGCCCACGCCTGATGCTCCGTTCACGGAAAACTAGAACATCTGTAAGCTTCTGCTGCTTTTGGGAAAAGAAATAAAGCGAATCTAACTTAATTATAACTCGACTTTTTTATGTATATAGTTTAGATTTCGTCTTTTATTCAAGTTCAATATTCGGCATTTCTCTTTCGTGTTCAAGTCCGCAAAAAAAGAAATTCGCCGGAAGCAATAAAGAAATTTGTTCCTTCTGCAATTTCCTCTCCCGCATGGTTATTTACGAAATAAATTGAAAAAAAAATGATTCGGAACGCGTCGAATTATTTGTCGCTCTTGAAGTGTGGGGGAAATAACAATAGCCCTGAAACTGGTATGTAGGATAAACTCCGAAAACCAGCTTAGCGAGCACTAAAATTACAAATATCGAACCGATCGCATGCGCTCCTTTCATAAAATTAATTAACCAACTGAAATCGTCTCTTTTAAAGGGAAATGGAATCCTATCTGAATACATCATTAATCACTCTCAAAAGTCGGTATGAATAATTTTCAAATAGGATCATAAAACAAAAAATCTGGAACGGTTCATGTTGAATAGAGGTTATTACATTGATCCACACATGAAAAACAGGCATCTACCAGGTTAAGAATAACATCTGAGTACACGTTATTTTTTCATCATGCACACTTTTTTCTACTTTTCGTGGAAACTGTTCCGTTGGAAATCTTATTGACATACTCGCAGTTTTGAAGAAATGGGACTTGAAGCATTCTTCAAACTTCAGGCAAATAGAAACCTCATCCCTCAATTTTCAGTGAAATAAAAGTTAAATTTTTAACTCCAGATTTCGTAAAACACTCTCAAAGAAGAGAAAAATTACTCATTTTTTTGATAATCTTAAAAATTGAACGAACTTTTATAAAGCATAGGTTAGGTATAAGATGTCCTGTGACTTCTGCCCATAGCTTCGCAAGGAAATGTAGAACACAAAGAGCCGAATATCGTCTAAATTTACAAGATGATTCTAACATTATTTTTCGTCGCTATAGGCTGTTTTAAACCTTCTGTACCAAAATTCAAACAATAACAAGAAAAATTTCCACTCACATTTTGTACTTATTTCAAAACTACGATTTCAATTTGGCTTTAGTGAGATTTCACCTCGCTCTAAAATTTCGATCCTTAAATGCAATAAGCAAATATTTCCCGTTTCTTCTTTTAAAAAAGAAATAATAAAAAAAGGTTAATTTAAAAAAAAAGAAAACTCATAGCGGTTAAAAGAATTATAAGGCCTCCGCGAGACATATATCCGATTTTTAGGTATATATGTATACATGAATAAAGGTGACGGTGACTGTTTGGACGCCATATTTTGCTGTGTCAACTTACATTAAACTGGCATCGATCGGTTTTCCAGAGCACATAGCTACTTGGTCTGCGCTGCGCAGCACAGCTCCGAACCGACTTGCGTTGCGTTATCGTTCGGCTCGTTAATTGCCCTTTGTTATGCTTCCTCCCTCACATTTATCACTCTAATCCATCTTCAGCATTTTTCTATCCACTCGAAAAACTTGAAACAATCATCCCACGATTAGCCTCATTACACACCGATAAAGAGTCCACATGTTAAAGTAGTTTCTCTTCGAAACGGGTGAACCATTAAATGACTAGTAATTTTAGCTGATATGAGAGTAGATCACGTTGCTTTAAGGTTAGGTTGGGCTGGCTGGTAGTAGGTGAGACAAGGCTACGTTTGTTTAGATTTAGTTTGATGAGTAAAGGTTATGGAAAGTTAGGTTAGGTTATTAACTCATTGTTAGGTTAGGTTGAATCAGGTGAGGTGAGATTACTTGTTAGGAGAGGTTAGGTTAGGTTATGGCTGGTGGTAGGGGAGAAGAGGCTTGGCTACTTGTGTTTGGATTCAGTTTGATGAGTCAATAGGTTATGGAAGGTTAGTTTATCAACTCGAGGGTGAGGGTAGATTTTGTTGGGTGAGGTTAGGTTGCATATGGTTGGGTTAGATTTGGCTCTTCTTTATCAAGTACTAATTTCAATGTCTATTATATCCGTAGTTCAACCTACCTGTAATGATTTCACGCCATAATACCTGGTATAGTTGCAATTGCATTTCACGATCTACCCAACTGAAATGCCCACTCTTTTGTTAACGCAACTGCTCCAAATCATAAGAGCAGGGGCAGCCCTACTTTCATTTTGAAGTGCAGTTGCGCGGACAACGCGAGTGCGGTTATCACTGCGGTATATGGCGCTGCATCTTCCTGTTCGCGAAGAAGCGCGCTTAATCCTCATTGTTAAAGGGCAGAGCGTCCCCCTTAGTTAAAACTCATGAGCACCACGGAAAAAAGAACATTTCGCTTGCACACACAAATCGCTAATTCGATCGCTCTTTTCCATCCCCCCCCAAGAAGAAAAGCTGTCTTTCCGGAATACTAGGAATCGTCCCCTGCGAATGATTAATGTTGCACTTTCTACGTCTTATTTCCTACCTTCCATCGCCAGGCCCAGTAGAGCAAGGCACTTTGCATGGGACCCAACCTTCCTTGGCTTAAGTTAACTAACCCCTTTGATCGCAAAGCCTGGTGCCCCTTATAATCCTACATTATTTTCCAAGTGTATCTTGTCACAAAGAAGATAAAGTCATAAGGCTTGGCGTCTGCCGCGCTTTACTTTGTGCTTTAAGTAGTACAGTCAGTACAACAAGTATACTCTAGATTTGTACTACTCCAAGCTCAGTTGTATATAAGCGATACATGAGGCACCTAACCTAGCGACCTAGACAATTCAACCATCTCACTTTCGGTTAACCTAGCCTGACCTAACCATATAACGTGTGCGGTTGTAAGTTAGTTAATCTTATCATGCAATAAAAGGTCGAAAAAGATTGAACTACACTGTAAAAACTACCTCCTGTTTTAGGTATTATAAGGTAGAATAGGGGAAGAGCGTCATTTAGTTGTTTTTAAAGATAAATCCATAAACAACTATGTGAATGGAAAGGTTAAGTTGAGAGCTCTTTATTGACATGGGGTACCCTCTAAAATGATCAAATTACGCTCTTGCCCTGTTTTATACCCTCATACCAAAAACAGGTATGGGACTGGGAACAGGGGATAATTTTCGTAGAGGCTAAACATGCAACAAAAACAATTGCGACCTCTAAAATTTCGGGGGGGAAATGATTCCCACACAATCGCTATAGCTTGATCGCTTTTTCCACCCCACTAAAAAAAAGC
>Ga0058701_10001200_pt1 | contig 18144 bp, 19 predicted proteins | sample AgamicOrMae_FD_97039 | JGI IMG/M metagenome (GOLD analysis project Ga0058701, IMG submission 97039) | Agave microbial communities from Guanajuato, Mexico - Or.Ma.e | ecosystem: Host-associated > Plants > Phyllosphere > Phylloplane/Leaf | place: Guanajuato, Mexico | collected 2012-06-04
CAATTTTTCAGGCCTCCTTCATTGCGTAATTTCGCAGCTTCTTTGGTTTAAAAATCAAAAGTGGTTCTTGCTTGTTTTGTTTACATGCACACCACGCTCTCTGAATGGCTCTCTACTTTAGATCTCGGTACACAGAAGGTTTAAAATCGGTTTCGGCTGGATAAAACTTACCGCATTTCATTGGTCCACCGAAACCTTCTTCGAGGTCTCTTCGCTTTGTCGTCTTGATTCCTGCAAGAAGGATAATTAATGAAACGAGACGAAATGAAAACATAGGAAAACAAAATTTACTAGACTTACCTCTCCGACGCTGCAAGCCGTTCGCATTCCCCGTTGTAACGGTCCAGACAGGTGGGCATTTGGTTATCAACAGCATTTTTCAGACTGCGAACAAAAACAAGGACAAATATTGATTCCTTGAGCAGCTTGTAAAGTGCAGTTTCCAAAAGTCCGTCAACTTCAGGTTGAAAGCGAATGCGCAGTTCGGTTAACAGTCATTCGCATAGCACGAAATGGGAGAGAAAGTTTCTCTCAGAGAAACTAGCGTGGTCTTTACTTAAACATATAATCACAATGGGCTTCTATCGACCCAGTGGAAATACTTCCTCATTTCAAACATCGTTTCAGCGTGATTTTTGTGTTATAAGCAAAAAAGTGTAACCTCGACTTGGTCTAAATAGAGAATTCGTTCAAAGTCAAACTATCCCCAAGTAAAGTTATCAGCAATTTCTTGGAGGTAAATCTCATAAATTGAAATTTCCCGGGCTTTCCCAGGGTGTAAATCGGCTAGATCTAATTCGAGCCACAATGTTACTGATATCCCTAGCAAGACCTGAGCCCAGGTGCAATACTATTAAAGCTTGCTTCAATTAGTATTCTCCAGCAATGTCTCGAAGTAAAAAAAAAAATATAGGACTCCATTCAAAAAACATGCGTCTCTGGTTCGCTCAAGCAATGATTCGCCATTATACATCTCATTGTAGCGTGGAAAAACAGCCAAATCCTAAACGCTGACTTTGAAGCCATCTAGCGGCAGCACCTCAAAGTGCCGATCCGTGCCTTGAGGCGCCGTCAGTTCAGGCTGCTGTCGCTAGATGGCGCCTGGGTCAGGATTTGAGATTCCCAAACCCTGTTCTGACAACAGCTTACCTTTGTAATTTCGTGCTTATAACATACTCTATATGCTCTCTACATATGTCCATGGCTTTCTTGACGAGCTTCTTCGGTGAGGAAGACATGATCATCGCTAGTTGGTTGTACGCTTCCGCACGCACCGGAGACGGTACTTCCTGACACTTGAATTCAAATCTGGAACCGAGCAAGCACACGTTCACGCCGATCCGATCGTCATCTTCTCCGAGAGCGTAAATCTACTTAAAGCCCTGCATAGGTAAAGAGGCGCAAGCGAGGGTGAGCGCTGCGATTGGTCGACGAAAGAAAGAGAGAAAATACGACTTGCTGAGTGTGCGAGAGAGAAAGACATGGTCGCTTGCATAGATAAAATGGCTGCCGCTACTATACCGCCCGTGTACAGCGGCCGTTTATTCTTTTTAATTTGCGCCTCTTTACCTTTACAGGGCTTTTAATCTACTCACCTCAGCAAGTGTTTATTTACTTCCGGTGTGAATTTCAGTTTAGCTGCGGGATCTTTCGACACGATACCGTACAGTAGGCGAAGGAGTCCCCGAATGTCTTCGGGTAAGTTCGAGCTTTCGTGAGGAATGGGCTTTGTTTCCGGTTTAGTGATGTCGCTCGCTTCTCCGCTATCCTCTGTATCCGTTGACTCTCCTGACCCTGCAAACAAGCACGCATCATAGAATAAACCAAGCTCCAACATTTCAAGTTCATAGAGTGGCCATATTTTCTTACCACAAATTGATTTGGAAGCTAAAGACCCCGAGTCGTCATTCTGTGCATCACCTCCTGCGCTGTCCACCACTTCAGAATTCGTGCTGGGACGTCGCGATTCGCCGCCTAGAATGATAGTAACCGATCAGATCTCTTTCTTGCTCTGCTCGAGATATTCGGAAAGCTTGCAAGAAAAATCAGCAAAGCGTGCGACGCGACTTGCCTGTAGAGCTATCCTGTTCTTCTCTCCTCAACACCGGCATCTCAGTATCTGATCCCTTCTTTTCCACTGCACTAGGCTTACTCTTCTTCTTCTTGAGCGGCGGGCCTGCTTTAGTATCATTCTGGACTTTAGCCTTCTGTTAAAAAAAGAAAAACTTCACTTCACTCGCCGAAGATACATAAACGGACTCAAGTAGCAGCCAGGACCGCGTCCCGAAAAAGTGGCCTCTTTAACAAGAGCTCAATAAGCGAGGCAAAGATTAAAACTAACGGGGAAACATACCCCCGAAAGCGCTCAGGCCGAGGCGCCACCTCGCGGTAGCCGGTATAACTACTCAAAGGAGAATCCGATGCAATGTTGCCACATTTTGCGATTTTATAAACTTTAACCGCAGTTAACTTAAGACACACTACAGATAACCTAGCATATTGGGTATGTTTTGGATCGCTCTCGAGCTGAGGATTGCAAAAATGGGGTTGATCACTAAGTTATATTCACCGGTTAAAAGGTTAACCGCGTCTTAAAGAAACAGATTAGCGAAATCTGGCAACGCTGATCCGATGAGACATGAACGTTTAGAAAGAACTCACTTTAGCGACTTGACCGTTAGCCGGCCCATTGGCGGGTTTGGCTTCCTCTCCATCCTCAACACTCTCTTCGCTGTCGCTCGCATTCGTTTGGCCGGCATTGTCCTCCATGTCTGTCGAGGACGAGTCCTCGTCCTCATCTTCGTCGTCGTCAGAATCTTCTTCGCTCTCAGAATCCAGCGGCCGCTGAAACCCAACATAGACAGCGTTGAAAATGGCGTTACGAAATGGGCATTCCCAATACCAAAATATTTCTGGGGGAAACGTTATTCGGACTCTGCGACAAGGCAGTGAAGTCGCGCCATAGACAAGGTAGAGCAACGGGCACTCTACCTTGGTTCCCTTCCGTGTCCCTCCAACATTTCCGTCCGAATCCGATGCATCGTCTCCACCAGGAATAGTCTTCATTTCCAGATTGCCAACGTTGATATAAAACCCTCCATAAGCGGTCGTCTGATTGTCGGGCACGACTTCATCAAACTGCAATCAAACAGCAATTATTACTTTTTTTTTTTGTATCCTAGAATTTTAAGTTGTTCACGAGACGGGTTGAGGATTTATTCAAGGTAGGGAAAAAGCTCTTTTTTTTTTCTTTCTTAAAGAGCGGATACTTGATTTTTGCGCCTCTTTGACATAGGTTGGATGTTAATCGAGGCGATGTGGGGGTCATCCATAAACAATTTTGACGCACGGAGGTTCACCGCCGGTCGACGATTGAGTAGCGAAGGGTACGTTAACGCGAGGGGAGGGGACCAAACCTGTGAACGTTATTTATGGATGATCCCTAAGCGAAAGACGCTTATTATACGGGCTTAGAGGACAGTCAAGAAGAGGACAGTCATGTTTTATCCCGCCAAATGTTGAAAATTTGTTTCACTTTAAGAATCATTGAAAAGCTTAATATAGCAAACATGAAATGCTTACCGCTTCTGAATTGTCGATGAAAGAGTCGTTTTCGTCGTATCCCTCACCCAATTCGTTGTAATTGACGAAACGGCCATACTTTTTCTTCCCTGAATTGCCCTGCAAAGCAAAATACGGAGATAAAGTAGACCAATATTAAAAGACAAATCTGAAATGTACATTCATAGGTTAAGAAGAAATATCACAGCTAACTTCAATGCACCCTCAAAAATCTTATTTTTTTTTCCTTATCTGAAGCTATGATTTTAAACAAATGTAAGTTCAAGTGTTTTGAAAAAAATTTCAGGACTTACATATTTGTTTTCAAGGTTCTTTGCAAGGTTTTTCAGCTGATCTTCATCGTCATCTGCATATGGATCAAGAGGTCCAACCCCATTGGTTTTACCATCCTTTCGAGGCTGCAACAGAGGTAGGATGTTAAAACAGATTTCAGGCCAATGTTGAGGGCTTAAGAGCCACTCCAGATAACTGACTATGAATGAATGTATCCTACAAAAGGCTGACTCAAAAGCTGGGAGCAACATCCATTCAAAATAAAATCATCTAAACAGGTGGCAGATATACTTTGTGGAATTCAACCAGTACACATATTTACGATGAGTTGGTCAAACAAAACAGGCAATATGGTAATGGAGTTAAATTCTCAAGTTCCTTGATCTAGTAATCATCACTGCAGGAGGCAAAAACTGTTGGTCAAAACTGCTACATAAGATAAAGCTTTTCTGTACGTCGAGGACCCCATAAAGGCAAGACAGTGGAAAGAGGTTCAAACTTGACCTAAAGGAAGTAAAGGTGCAAAATGCAACGACAGGGAAGTCTGTGGACACACGAGAGACACTGTAAACATACGGAGCGCGTACCATGACCAAGTCCGTACACAACTTTTGAGCTACTAATGTACGGAGATTCTCGATCGCAAATTGGATAATGATATAATGGTACGAATGAAAGGATGGCAAATTTAAAAGAAACCACGATAAACTAACCACCATGAAGGTACACTACGTAAAAGGATAGGGACCTTAACCCCATTCCGCTGTGGCCGAGAGTTGCACGATGCGTTTATCTTCGTTCATTGAAAAATGTTATCTTTCATTAGAACGCACAATGGTGATAATAAGGAAAAATAGAGTTATTCAAATAACAATAGCAGTTCAAAACTTGTAAGCTAGCGGCGAACTGTCATTGACGAATGGCATCGAAAATCCGAACCTAAAATATTTTAAGGCCAAACTGATCCGCCGAAAGATTGAATGCGGTGATGGACTTATAGCAGAGTCCTACAGCTTGAACTCCTCAGTTCTACTTACTTTAGCTTTGGAAATAAGGGCTTGATAATTAAAAGTAGCAAATTCCTCTCCATTATTTGGCGTAATAGTGAGGTTCAAGCGAGTTGTCAACTCATCCGCTTTAGACTTCTTCTCCTTCTTGGAAAGCCCAACTGTTATTAAAGAAGCTCGTTTTTGATCTGTCATCATTCACTTCATTCACTAAGACCTTTTAAACAATATTAAAACGTAACTCCAGCATGTTTGAATCACAACCCACACGTCGCCATCTTCCCAACAGTGTTTGGATTTCTCGACGAGATAAAAAAAAAAGCAGAAAAAAGTTTAAAAAAAAACAAGATGGCGAAGCCTCTAGTGCGCACTAGTGCGCACTATACCCAGAGTGTGCACACTACTTTTCTGACCGCGAGAAATAAGTTTTAAATCAGTTCAGTATTAATTTTTTTTTCGTTGATACATGAAAAACGATCAACATCCAAAGCCCTAGCGACTATTTATTAGCTTCGAGAAAATTGTGGATGAGAAAAGTCGTGTCCAAAATATTACCGCCTTCAAAACAACTTTAATCGTTCAAAGAACCTTTTCAGGCAGTTTGTAAGGCCGAGGTAAAATTTAAACTCTGTCTCCCAGCTTCGCAATCCGATTTTTGACATTTCTGTGTAATTTCTCGGGATTATCATTACGACCGCCTCTCTTGTGCTCAGGTAAAAGTTTATTAAGAGTCTAAATCGCTTCAGAGGTCCAGAGTTCCAGCGTCGATTCTTCAGTCCGATTTTACAGAGCCTCGCGCCTGAGATCTCTCGTTCAGTAACTGTCAAAAGCATGCCTGCTGATGTAAACAAAAGTAAGAAGATATTGTTATTTTGCTAATTACAGTTATGGAATTCGTAATATCCCGGCCAGGTGAGCGGCCCACTCCCGTGGTCAAGGCGAAATCAAAAAATAGTAAGTTTTGAGTGCATAGCTCGAAGGAAATCTCTCGGAACTCAAACCTTTAACATGGTTCTTTTTTTCTTTTTAATTTTTAGAAACAAGCAAGTTGTCTCTCAAATACCGACAAAAGACTTCAGAGTCTAGCAATGAAAACAGAAGGCAGGCCTTACCATCAAAGGACAGATATCTTTCCAAGATAGCAGAACTCCATTCAGGGAAAGACCTATTTGGAAGTTTGATATCATCAGATGAGTCAAACGGTGATGCTAACTTTGTGGGCAATTCAACACTCTTTGAAGGGTCACAGCTTCATTTGCCCAATGCTGAATCCACCCGTCTGGAAGTCAGTTTACGGCTCTCTAAGGAGAGTAACCCAGCTAGCTATTTCTCCTGTAAAAGTCGGTTAACTCCACCTAGTGGTAGTTCATCTAATGGAGAGGAGCCAGGAGGAGTTTGTGAAGAAAGCATAATTTACATCTCTGATAATGAAGTCTTGCCTCCTTCAAAACCAAAAACTTACTCAGATATAGTTATTCCAGAATCAACAGAGAGTGAATCCACTGATGAGAAAGCTAAAAAACAACAGCAACATTCTGACAACACAGATGATATTATAATTTTGGATTCATCAAGTGATGACCCATCCTTGCTTCATCACAGATGCCTTGTTGCTAAAAATGTTCTATCAAAATTAAATGACTTGTCCAAAAACAAGCAAGATAAATGGAAAAACATTGTCATCCCTCCATCTAGTGATGAAGATGAAAGTAATGATCTAATTGATAGTTCACTTCATGCTCCTGGCCTTGTTCATAAGAGAGACAAAAATTTAGCCAAGCCAGCATCTCAGGAGTCACATGGCAAGAAATCATCATATACTCCTGTCAGAAGAATCATACCAGAATCAGAAGAAGAATCTTCCACCCAGGAACAAGAGGAAATCTCACCAAGAACACTTGCAGCTGAAAAGCTCAGTGAAACTAAGGTTGATTACATTCAAAGGTAATGGTAGTACTGACTTTCTTAAACAAAAGATATTTCAGTTATTTTATACCTCTTCAATCATTTCAGGTGGATTGATGATCATGATTCAGCCGGTTCTGATAGCTTTAACAAGAATAAGGAGCCAAGAGCATCCTTAGTGAAAAGTCCAAAAAGACAAGAGTAGGTAACGAGAACCTTGAAGTATATCTTATTAATGCACAATATCTCAAATCTGTATTCTTTCCAGCGGGGATGGTCAGTCCTCCAGTGACGATTCCTTTGATGGTAAGTCACCATTGTCAGGCTTGTGTATGGAGCTTAGATGACCCCGATTTTCTTTTTTACAGAGCTCATCAGACGGGAAAATAAACCCCCAAAGAAGACTGCAAAATCGTCTTTCCTCGTCGATAGCAGCAGCAGTGAAGAATCATTCTCCAACTACCGGAAAATTTTGACGAAGGACATCGAAGAAGATGCTAATAATATTAACAGGTATGTTGAATTCGTCGCTTTGGTTCGGATTATTATCTTTGGTCACGACGTACCATCTTTTCTAGGACGCCTTTCGGAGTTTTAAATGGAAAGCCAACGCAGAAAGTGCGGAGACGTCGAGCCATATTTTCCGACTCTTCCTCTGAAAGCGAATCGGATGCTGCTAACTCAAGCAGCTCAGAATGGGATCCTTTCAGCAAAGATAAGGTAAGTAAAATGTCTTGAAGGGATGCTTTGTATGTAACCCATTGCTGTTGAGCTAAAAAAAGTGCGAATTCTATCAACAGGAGAGAGGTCGGCAGCAAACCAAGAAGCCTGTGAAACCAAAGGTTAAAGAACCCATTCCTAAAAATCGAAAGCCAGGCTTGGATTCCGATTCTTGGACCCATTTCAAAAAACCGGACGATACTACAAGGCTTCCGAAGAAACCAATCGACGATACGCCGAAGACATTGAAGAAACCGGTGGACTCGTCAAGAGCGTTGAAGACACCCGTCGATAGCACCCCCAAGACGCTGAAAAAGCCTACAAAGGACACGCCAAGACCTTTGAAGAAGCCTGCGGATACTCCTCGAACGCTCAAGAAAACTGTTGAGGGTAATGAGGAAACTCTTTTGGGATTTCTAGACTTTTATTTTTATCATAAAGGTTGAAGAATAAAGTACAAAAGAATTACTGGGATGGAGTATTGGGGAGAAAAGATTATTATCGCAGCCCGAGGGTGCGAGTATTATACTGCATATATCTATACTGTGTATTATACTATCATATATCAATAAATACTGCATATATCATGCAGTATTTATTTTGGAGGTTCACGTTATTAAAGACTCGGCCACTCAATCATATCCGTGCGCGACGGAGTGATCAACAAGAGCAAGTCTTTTCCGCAAAATCGGGAGACGGGAAATTTCGGGAAGGAAATGCAAGCATTTTTTTTCCCCGAAGTCGATTTGAGATTCACCGATTGCGCCATGCTGGACCATCGAAACTTGTCGAATGAACTCAAGTAACTGGATATTTTTAACTTGCAGATTTATCGGGGACACCCGCGAACACGCCAAAGGGTTCGAAGCACGACAAAGTCGGAGAACTGAAGAAAACAGGCACCCCGTATTCTCCTATTCGGACGTTTTTGACATCACTCTCAGGTGGGGAATAAAAACTGAAGTTCCTATTCACCGTAGGTTTGCTGGTAACTTGACTAGTGTAAGATTACTATGATTTGCTCGTGTGCAGGTCCTGCGAAAGACCCCAACCTACGGAACCATCCTGAAGCCTCTATATATTTCAAGAACTACAAAAGCAAAAGAGAAGAGTTAGCTAGGCGACTCTTCAAACTGTTCAACCGCGAAGTCTTCGACAGCCGGGTAAGTTGCATATTGATCTCCAATCGTAGTTGTACAGTTGCTTTTTCTTTTTCCATATGTTTCAACCTGGTTGATTTTTAAATGTATTGTAAGTACGGCGTGATGTACAGTGGCTCATAAAAAACATGACCCCTGCTTCCATGTCTTTATGGAAGCAGGGGTCATTACTTCTTTGGCTCACTGTACAACCACAAAGATTAGTTTAACCCGTTTGGTTCCTTGTGCTGCGCTACGCGACAGTTAGTTTTGGCCACGTCGAGCCCCTTATTCTGGACTGGCGTTATAATATGCAACCTCAAAGTTCGTATTTGCGGATGCTCGCTGCGACTCAAAGTTTTGTCTTCTTTCAGTTGCCTGACGACTTAGTTCTCGAGTGGAGCGGCCGGATGTTGAGCACAGCTGGTCTTTGCAGTTGCAAACTGATCCGGAAGCCAGAACCCATAAGGACGGCCCGCATTATTCTCTCCTCGAAGGTAGGCCGCCAACGTATTGAGGATGCATTTATTCTAGAAAATATGTGTTTGTGGGAGACTTCTTACTGCAATGTCCTTTTTCTACACCTGTTCCTGTTTTTCAGATCCTTGATTCTGCTGATAGGCTTCGAGACACACTCATCCATGAATTGTGTCATGCCGCTGTTTGGCTTCTAAACCATATTTCTGGAGGTCATGGCCCCTTCTGGCAAGCATGGTAAACAATTTTATGATGCATTTAGGGGCATTTTCTACATGTGCTTCATCATGTAATGGGTTCCAATTAATATGTCATTGCATTTCGGAGATCAACGCTATTCAGCTCTTACGTTAGTTAGCCCAGATTAGGTTAAGTCCCCGGTGTCGCTCGGCTGTCTCCAAACCTGACACCGTTTTCTTGTCGCCGAGAAGCAAACGGGATTGGCGTCGTTAGGTTCTCTGTGTTTGCACGATCTCCCCTCTCTCTCTCCTAAACTCCGTTATTTCGCTCGTTCAGGTCCGCCATTTGTAATCCGTAGCGTTCTCATTTGATGGGGATGCCCCGGATTACAAATGGTGGACCTGAGCGAGCGAGAAAACGGACTTTGGGGGAAGAGGGGAGATCGTGCAAACACAGAATAAGGCTCCATTTAAGGCCTTGTGCCTTGCAAGGCTTGGCGATAGAAAACGCCACTATTCAAATTTACATTATGATGACAGTCTCGACGAACCCTTCTTCGCTACATTTAGGTTACAGAAATCGCACCTTAAATCCAGCTGAACAAGGTTGTACTAATTAACAATTTAAATTTGTGCGGGCTATGTGACTTCTGTTGACCTATTTCAAGGGTTCGCTTCGGATTTAAATGTCTTTTGGTGTTTTTTAGGGCACGCAAAGCAGAACGACGTTTCCCCGAGCTGCCCAAAATCACCCGGTGCCATGCCTATAGCGTTGAGACAAAATTCACGTACAAATGCACGGACTGCGGTTACAGGTAAGAAGAGTGTATTACCGTAGCTGGTCATTGACGGCAGATGGCTGATATGAATTCTTCTTGCAGTTTCGGCAGGCATTCAAAGTCGATTAATCTCCAGACTCAACGCTGTGGCCACTGTTACGGAACTTTTGAACTTCTCGTTAACAAGGGGAGGAACCAAGGTGGTTCTGCCACACCAGCCACTCCTAGGGCTCCGACAGGATTCGCGTTGTTCGTGAAGGAGAATTACGGTTCGGTGAAGAAGGAGCACAGCGACAAGAAGCACGGAGACATCATGAAACTTCTAGGACAGAAGTTTGCTCAAGTTAAAATCGCCAATTAACAGGCTTATCGGCGTTTTCCTTGTGACGTTAAGCAGATGCTTAGAATATTCATGCTGAATCAGAAATATTTTTACATTTGATGTTGAATCATCGTACTGAAGTACAAAGATCAGAAGCACTAGTAATTATATATTAGGATGTAAGGATATTTTACTGTCTTGTTAAGATAATAAATTATTTTATTAATAAATTTTAATCTTGGATTTTGATTATTTTTATCTTTTCTGAACTGAGTGGTGGTATTGACAGCGCTGTGAGTTCTATTCAGTTCCTAAAATGTGTTTGAAAAAAAAAATTGAGGAGAAATATAGTCGAGGCTTCGGGTTTTTGAAGGTCGGAGGATGGTTAAGGCATCGCAAAATATAGAGTTCATTTCGAAAAGCGGGATTTAAAAAAATTTTTGTTCGCTGAACTCTGAAAATTCGGTGTCAGGGTTCGTGCACATACTACGAACCCGGTTTAAGGCCACTTTTTGACCCCTCTCTCTGCGATGACCAACCGCAGTATCGGTTAATTTTATTTTGCAAAACCATCTCATTTCACGTTCAATACTCAATAACACGTGAACACGTTCACGTAAGATATGCCTCGCAAAAAAGCAACAATAAAAAGTGGCCTACCTTTATCCCCTGTCTACAACAGCGTCAATGAATTCGAAAAGGAAACATGAAATAGAACAAGGAATCGACCTTTTCTCGCGTCTGGTTCGGATGCGCAAATTCTGTAAAGTTGCCTAACGGCTGTCCATTCAAAATACTACGAATCCTTGAAACCTCCTTCTCCCCTTAAGTACTTGCGTGGAGTTTCTCAAGATTCCCAACCTCCTTTCGGGGCACGTAGTATGTGCACTATCCCTGAAAACTTCAACATAGCTTCGGAGAAATCGAATCAACCCACTTTAATACTTTTACTGATTACTCCCTTAATAGTTAGCAAAGCTCTTGAATCACGTAGCGACACGCGACGGCAGCGACTGCATTTTCGTAAAATCTTGGGAACTTGATTACAAATCATCATTAGTGAAATGTAAAAAAAATCTTTAATCAATAAAATGTTCCAGATAAAATGAATCGTCGGGTACTAGATTTACAACACTATATCTGCGTGTTAATATATACAAAATACTCTTACCTTCATCTAGTATCCATTAAAAATATCTTACATCACAGATTAAACTGCCCGTACCGAAGGCCAACCAACTTTGTCGGCACTATAAAGCACCGGTTGAAATTCATATCAAGATCAACTTGCGCACGAAAATATGCTCAGTCTTCAGATTCTTAGCCGCAGAACTTCAATCTGAAAAAAAGGAGAGAAAATCGCTTGAAAAATTTCTAGCCATGACAGGTAAAAATGAATTTACATCCGTTGTGACAAACCTTCATTTTCAGCCCTTTCTTTATCGTCGATGATAAATAGTGAAGTGACGATAAAAACAACTGCGCCCAAAATTTCTACAAAGCACGTGATAAAGAGAGCGTACTGAAGTCCATGGAAAGTAACTGCAGGTGAATAAGTCTTGCGAACCCACGGCTGAAGTTCAAATTTGATCACTTCTGAAATCTGAAACAAATGATTTTTCGCTCTCTTAAATTTAGGATGGCAACAACACTGAAATCGACTGAAAGGCGGGAACGCCTCCCTATCTAATTCTGAGTTTGCACGATCTCTCCTCTCTCTCCCCCAAAGTCCGTTTTCTCGCTCGCTCAGGTCCACCATTTGTACTCCGGGGCATTCCCATCCAATGAGAACGCTCCGGATTTCAAATGGCGGACCTGAACGAGCGAAATAACGGAGTTTAGGGGAGAGAGAGGGGAGATCGTGCAAAGACACAATTACGTTAGTAGTTACCCCCCCCAAAAAAAAATCACTTGACAGCTAATTATGCTCTCGACGGAACAATTTTCAAAGAATCACTAAACATGGATTAAATTTCGTATGAGAGCCTTCCGACTAGCACTTACAATACCAATGAAATACGGTCCTCCAGCATCCCCGAACGCATGCGAAATACTGATTTGAACAGCTTGCGCGGTCGCTCTTCTCTTAGGCGGGACAACATACTAAAAAAAAAAAAAAACAAGGTTTAAACAGTAAATTAATCAAAGCCTCTGGGATCAACGGGAGAGGACAGGAAACTTACCAATATAATATCCGCTACAATCGACCACGTGAGATTAAGAGAAATCTCTCCGATAAAAATGGCGAGGTAACATAAAGTCATGTTATAACTGGCTGAGACCAGAGTGAGGAACACGAAGGGAGCACTGAGCAGAAGGCCAAAGCCGCAAACTTGTGGATCCACTGACGCGTACCGGTGACGCAGAATCTGGACGATCAACGATCCCAGCGGCACTCCCAAGATTCCCGAGAACATCGCAACAACTCCGAATGTGTAGGATATGCTGTGAAAGAGGGAACCAAATACTTAGTCCACGAAGGCAATAACTGATGCCGAGATTCCGATTTACCCCTCTGGATAATTTACTCTCCCCTTTAATGGGGTACTTGACCAATTGTTATCAAAAAAATTACAAAGAAAAGTTCAAGCTGCATCTTGATACAATCCACCGATCGCCTAGGAATCGACTTCGAAGTTGCCTGTGACACAGACTCCGTAAATTTTGCTGAATTCTACGGATTCTATGACGTCACAAGCAACTTTGAATTCGATTCGCGGGCGATCGGCTGATTGTATCAAGATGTGGCTTTGGAATTTTCTTTGAGCTCTTTCTGATGGCTATCTCGATAAAAATTGGTCAAGCAACCCTTTTTAATCGAATCTTCTTCTTCGGAAGCTTCAACTCCGTTTAGAGAATGCCTTTTTAAACTGATATTCCGGATAAAATCTTAAACCTTACCTGTTTGCACAATCTCCCCTCTCTCTCCCCCAAAGTCCGTTTTCTCGCTCGCTCAGGTCCAAAATTTGTAATCCGAGCCATCCCCATCTAATGAGAACGCTCCGGATTACAAATGGCGGACCTGAACGAGCGAAATAACGGAGTTTAGGGGAGAGAGAGGAGAGATCGTGCAAACACAGAATCGAAGATGCATACTCAGCCTCGGAGATTTCTTGGTTTCCGTCGATAAGACTGAATCCGGAATGAAGATATAACGGTCCAAACCACGCCAAAGCACCAGTGGTAAATGCCACGCATGTAAAGCCCGCTGTTGCGAGCATAAAGGATTTGCTGAAACAAAAAAGGTAGAAACCGTCAGCATCTTGTCCAACAAGAAGCTACCTCATTATTACTCGGTGTTTACACACGCCGCATACTATTTACCGACTTTCAGTTTCGAAAAGCAGGTTGCGGACTACTCAGGGGTGTACTATCATAGACAGAAAAAACGTTCCCCCCCCTGCAACCACATGGACATCGGTACGTTGCGGTTGCCTACCTTATCTCGGCATCACCTGTCTGATTCCGAGCTAAAGGTAGGCAACCGCAACACACAGATGTCCTGGTGGTTGCAGGGGGGAACGACGTTTTTTCTGTCTATGATAGTACACACAGGACCTTGTTCTTGAACGGGTCCTCTAAAACTCTCATTCTCACGCACTGGGATAAAGGGCTTTACATCGGGAGATAAAAGTTTGGGGCACCTCCTCAAATGCGATACCCTTCAGAAGGGCGTCGAGACTATGGGCACTTACAGTGCCACAAAATACAGATTTTTTTAACACGTACTTTTTAAGCAGAAGCTTTAGGTCGGACGTCCACGAGCTGGTGTTCCCGCTGGTGGCGACCCCTTCACTTTGGCCACGAACCGGCTCCTCCAGAAAAATGACCATCAGGGCAACAGCGCAAACGCCCAAGCCTGGAGTGACCCGTAACGCCCACTCCCAGCCGCCGACGGCGTTCCGCATAGTGCCACCAATGATATATCCTATACCACTGATTAACAAAAGAAAAAAACAAAAAATACTGAAGAAGTAGAGACAGAAATTTGTAAAAATATCACAAGGAAAACCCAAGGCCCTGACGCATAACCAATACTTCTGTGTTTCCATGTGATTTTGAGGGAGTAAAAACTGTTTTTATCCATAGCCTCGCAAACCGTTCGAGATTGACAGTTGCTCCCGGAATGGGAAGGTTCTCAGAAAAAGGTTTTTCTTCAGAACAGTTACTTCCCGACCGATTTTTTTTTCTTTTTTTTCTGATTAGACACACATCTTTCCGAAGTCCTGAACGCGTTGATATCCTTAGCTCCCATGTAACAACTATCTCAGACCAAAATCGCGTCTACAGAACTGCATTTGCGCGATGGTATCTTAATTTCCCACTTTGAACCAGTCTCTCAAACCAAAATTTTATTAATAAAAAAAAGACAGACGTTATATCCACGTAACGTGCGCTATATGATGAAAGAATTTTATCCACGTACAGTGATGTCCATAAGTGACGGGTCAAACAAAATCTAGTGACTCTTTTGTAAACTAATGTATGTTCGTAGCATTGCCTAGGGAGGGCAGTGGGAGGGTGTGGAGGCAAGAGGAAGTGCCCGCCTTTCCCCCGGAACCTTCCCCGACCCACCCCACGCGCTGCTGCCAACACACATTAGTTTAAAAAAAAAGTCACGAGGTTTTGTTTGGCCCGTCACTTATGGACATCACTGTAAATGCATTCCATATGGGACTAGAACGCAATTTCGGAGACTTCGATGCACGGCCACCAACCTACAACTCTACCTAATACATTTTAAATGGACGTTTGACGTGGATATAAGTACTCCGTAAAAAAAAATAAAAAATGTATTAACATTTTCCGATAGAAGGATAGATTGGAAATTAGTAAGGCCACCCACCTGCCAAATGGTACAGCAAAATAAAACAATGCCAACATTGTGGATCGCATTTTCCCCACAAACAAATCACTAATAATAGTGGGAGCAACTGTAGAATAACTGGCCTCTCCTATTCCAACCAATGCTCGGCAAAGAAGGAATGATTTGTAGTCCTGGAAAAAAAGATGGAGGAAGGTATAAAATACAGAATCAAAGGTCAGTCAGATCAAAAGTATTTTATCGATTGTAGTTTGCCTCACCTTCATAAATGACCCTATAAATGTAGTCAGACTCCAAAAGAGCACTCCCCCTGCGATGATTGTCTTTCTGTTGTGCCGATCCCCCAGATAACCAAACAGTGGTGCAAATGACATGTAAGAGACAATGAAAGCTGTCTGCAACAAGCCTGCCTTGTCATCCTTTATGTTAAAGGCAGTTTCAATATCATCCAGAACACCTGGAATGAAGCAGCACAGATATTCAAGCATTTAATGTTGATTCTTTGAAGTGATCGACATGACCTGAATGTATTAAACCTTAATAGCAAGATAATTTGAATGAACAGATGTTCTGCAAAAATAAACAACTGTTCCCAGTGACATGTCTTTGCTAACAAGACCTTGACACCACTTCCAAGCCAATGAGTACAGGGCAAAAACATTGGGGGATATAGAACTGTATCCTAAAGAATACAGTCTCGAGTAAAATTCTCCTCTGAGTTTAGTATTAAAATATTGTGGAGGTTACCTGCGACAGTAAACCGATCCATGTAATTTATCAGGTTGATGAAGCAGAGTACTATGACGGCGATCCATTGTTTCCGAGTGACGCCTCCAAAATACACCTTAACTCTACCTACCCATGCAAAACGCGACCTTAAATTTATCAACCAACTAGGTTTATTGTTTATAAGGAGAGGTACTTGGTTAAGACCGTCATCATCATCAGCTGTACTGTTTACGGGCGATTGTATTATATCGGATGAATCACTGAGAGGCATTTTGAATATCTAAAGAATAAAAACGTTCATTGAGTGCACTAAAAACGATTGTCACTACGTTGAAAACTAATAAAATCGATTAATAACGTCAATTGTATGTTTTAATTCTCGAGCTGTTGCTTTGTTCCTCTGCTCTGGCCCATCAGCCATCAGCTGGCCATCAGTGGCAGTGGTGGGGGGAGCTGGGTGGGATCCGAGGAGGGAGTAAAATGTATTGTCAATAACCGTATTTCAATGAGGAAAGATGAATGACCCAAGATAATAAGTTTTGATACAGAAAAAAAAATCTAGAAAGCGGTCCACGAATTTAGCAATGCTCAGCGACGGATATCATCGAGCCTTGCGATATGCGCCTCGAAGACCGCGCATCTGTTTCGCGGGCTCGCGCGGTTCCTGGCCGGTAAAATTTCTAACAAATTGCTAAGTATAAACGTTTTTTCTTCTGTAAAATTAAATAAGAAAAAAACGAAAAAAAAACCTACAGTTCTTGGAAAGGCGGCTTGCAGTAAGGAATGTACTGTACAGCTAATCCAAAAAGAATGCAAACCAAAAATAAATAAGCCTGATAGTTAAGATAATTTTACGAACTTAACAACGGCACCTTTCTTCCTTCTCTGAAATTTTTAAGAGAGAGCAATGAATTCAAAGGCAACTTTGATATAAACCAGAAACTTAATTGAATACGATTCCCTTATCCCTCAGTGAACTGCGTGAAATTCAAATACTTATGATAACGCCAAAAGTCCAGACCCCTGCTTCCATGTTATTTCGGCAAGGGTCATGACTTTTGTGGCCCACTGTGCAGTGCGGTGTTCGAGGACATCTACTTAAGGGCACCAGTACAAAGAAACTTTGCTGAAATTTTATCAGCCTATCTTCCGTTGCTTGTGGTCTTTTCTGGCAAATTACCAATCCAGAATGCGCGATGATGATAAAATCACTCACTTTGTCAGTTGAAAAGAAGGAAATAAGAAGATTGCAAACACACATTATTGCCCTCCATTCGTGAAAAACCTGTTTTATTTCTTCAAATATATAGTCCACCGGTGAGCACAATAATGCCGTGCAATGTCTGATTGTCAAAGAAAAGAAGGAAGGCCCTTAATTATGTATTCATTGACAAGGTGACTTCCTAGTTACAGGCAGAAGACATAATTATGTCTGACCCAAGTCAAAAATACGTCAAAATTCATAAATGACCGCCATTGAAGAGTCACAGCAGTGGTGGACTGAACGGGTTAAACAAATTTCATAAATATCCGGCAGCGCATTAGCACTTCAAGATGTGATAAAAAGACCCAACAAAAATAAACAAGACAAAAAAATACAACAGTTAATTCTTTCCGTCAACACACTTCACGCAGAACTAAATCCAGACGTGACTTAATTTTCCATGGTCCACAACAGTTGAGGAGAAATTTAATGGGAAACAAAAATTACATAAAGGTACTCAATGATGTATTACTGCGTGTCTGGTTTCCCTTTTGTTGGTCCAGTAGGAGTAACCACAGCTTCACCCGATTCCAGCTGTTTAAGAAGACGGAACAGAGCTGCAGCTTCTCGTATTCTGCTAAATTCGATGCAAAATGCCTGCACCTCTATATACAACTCCTGTGGAAGGAAAATACTTTCATTGTCGGACAACATCTATGTTGTAGCTAGAGCCCTGTAACTCCGTAGAGAGACGCCAAACCCCCACCACTGGCACCTCCGCCATGTTGAGCACATCTGGCCTATAAGAAATACATTGTGACCATCATGGCGGCCCCCACGGCAAGGGACACCATTCGTGCCTCTCTACGAAGTTGTGGGTCTCTAAACTCTAATTTTTTAAGGTAGCAATTTTAACCTTTTGGTTCAACCTTTCGTCGTCAAATCGAGCGGAACGACAGCGGAGCGATGCAAGAGGCATCTAACCTAACTTAACCTATCATAA
>Ga0058701_10001202_pt1 | contig 18125 bp, 12 predicted proteins | sample AgamicOrMae_FD_97039 | JGI IMG/M metagenome (GOLD analysis project Ga0058701, IMG submission 97039) | Agave microbial communities from Guanajuato, Mexico - Or.Ma.e | ecosystem: Host-associated > Plants > Phyllosphere > Phylloplane/Leaf | place: Guanajuato, Mexico | collected 2012-06-04
TCCGGGCCGAACGCTTTGCCAGCCCGGACCGCCTCCCGATCCGGGCCGAGATAGGCAACCGCACGACACGCGTGTCGAGGTGGTTGCAGGGGGTGGTGGATTTATCTGTCCTTGATAGTACATTTACGATTTAAATTTATCCTGATTTGTACACGGCAAGCAATTTTCTCTTGATAAAAAACAGACTTTTTCACGACGTTTCCACAGGGATAAAATTTCGCGACTTTCCAAGATTTCTTAGATCAGCGCTTTCTTAGATCAACGCCTCCCTTCACTTAGATCGAGACTGGCTGAACGATAGCGACCAGAGGAAGTGAAGATAAATGCGTTTCATAACGCGACAAAAGACTTCAAAGTAGAGAGGAGTGTCCGAGAAGACAAAGTACAAAGGGGCAGACTTTGAAGTGCCATGTGTGTTGGAAGCATCACGTGACAAAATCCTTCAAAAAAAGTACTTATAAAAATAACATTTCAACACAAGTCATTTTTAGACAATGAGCATATGGAGCTGAAAGTGGTCGAATTTACGAGACATCATCAACGTCACGCCCACTTCCAGAAAAGAGCGGCGGGATTCATAGAAGCTTCACTGGCTTTGGTGCGATGTCGATTTCATTGCGCAACACAAATCATTACAACGATATCTGATATCATTTCCGAAACATCCACACAAAGACAACCGCGTTGAATGACAAGTGACGAGAACCCCAAGGCAGGGAGTTACCCGCTCTGATAGACCAGGGATGCCACAAAACTTTAACTTTCAAATTCCCTCACATATCCCAGATTTCCTCGACAATTTCTTCCAATTTCCCTCACGTTTTCTTTCAGCCAGTAAATTATTGCCGTTTCCGATTTCAAAGATGCAAGGACATTTTCTCCGCTGCGCCTCACTTTTTCCTGACCATTCTATTCTCATCCGGTTTTTCCCTGAATTCCCTGACAACTTTTCTCAATGCCCCGATGGATTTCGGTCTTGTAGCAACCCTGTTGAAGGTGAACGAGGCGTCTCCGATCCACAAGAGGTTTTCGCAATCTCTCCTTGAGGTTCTCACCACTACTTTCAATGCATAAGGTGGAAAATCAGCGTTACATCACTATCATACAAATGTCGTACAAATTCGTCGTTTTGTGGAGAATGCTTTTTTTTCGGTTCTGCGGTGTAAAGTACCCTTGCAGGGCTCGTTTCCGCGCTAAACAGGTCCAAAGTTGCGACTTAGGATAAAATTCTCATTGCAGAAGAAGCATTCCTTTCGCTTCTTACATAAAAGTAAACAGATTGGTAAGGCAATGTTTTCTTCTTTTTTTCCTTTTTTTTTCTTTTACTGCAGTTTGATACCGAGAACAGCGCCACTCTCCCTACGAATTACTAATTACTGAGAATGTTTATCAGAATTTTTCTTCGAAGAATGTACAGTACTAGAGTACTGGCATAACACTGGTTTTCCTCCTTGACAAGTCGATTAAGATACACTGGTTCTGCCGTAGGCCGTACTGTATTTAAAGGCAAATTCTTTCTTAAACCAAAACGGAGACAAAGTTGCTTCTTAAAACGTTTACATTTATTTTCCGTGCGATACGGAAGAACCGGATGAAAAATTCAGGCTGACGCCATCTTATTAGTGAGGTCGGGTTTTCCTTTGACCTCATCGTATAAAAATCCAAAATCTTAAGTGACCTCTCACGGAGTAGTGCGTGCACTATTCATTACGTGCTCAAGCTGTGACATCAATGATAAAGAACATTCAGACACAATCATAACATTTAACGACACATCAACAAGTACCCATTCCCAAGGCGACGGCAGCGGTGGTAAGCCACACGCCGCGGACAAAGTAATACAGGCGGGGCCCCGCTGTTGGGGCTCTGGCCCGGGGCTCTGCGCCCAAAACGACTCCCGCTCTCGACACACACACATCAAAACTTTCCACGTCGTCTTGCAAAAACATTTAACTTGCAGGGTCAACGTTACATACACGTGAACAAAGCAGGGCACGAGAAATTCGCAGGGCCAAAATCCAGATTAGCACCGCCGCAGGTACAGTCAACGCAAAAATTAAAGTATCAGTCGCTAAAAATACAGTCTTCACAAAAATTACTCCGCAATGCGTTCCGATTTGCTGAGGGAGCAGTCTCGCAAAGTCAAAATTGTAAATAACGACTTACGATGACGTTACGGGATTAACCCGCAATGCTGTTCGAAATAACTGAAGTCATTCCTGTTTGTTAGTAACTTTTGAGAAGGCTATCCGAAATGAGAAATGAAGAGACAAGAATACATTCCAGGTCTTGCAACACTCCATGCATGCTTCTTTCAAAGCGACAATGCAGCCCCATCACCAGGTTACAACACAATCCTTGTTCAAAACCATAACAATCGTAGAGCAGACCAATGCTCCCATGGTTCTTCCAAGCTAAGTCCGTTGAAGACTAGGTTTGAGCTAAAATGAATATTTCCACATCCACAAGTATAAGAGGTGTTCCATAACCTAAAAAATCGTTATTTTGGGATCGTTTCAAAAACCGTTACAGATATCAAGAAATATCATGGGATCGAAAATAGTGCAGCATAAATTTTTGGTTAAGATGAATTCCTTCCAGTTTCCAATGGCTCTGACCGCTGATGAGGTATAAGCAAATAAAATTAAGCCGATTTAAGGACGGCCCATGAAACTCAGAAACGGTTGGTGCCATCAAAAAGTGGGAGATGGGGGTACAGTACACAAACGAAACTTAAATGTTACTCAGTTTCAATTCTAAGCATGTTTCAATGCCTCTCGCGGTTTTCGAGAAAATCGAAAACAACTGATACTTGGATCTGTGGTGTGACTTGACTAATTATGGGACCTGGGTAAATGAAAACAAATAGCGACGAAACTTGCTCGATATCTAACATTAATCAGAACACGAGGCCTTGTGTTTTTAACATCGATCGCCTAACGGATTCTGGGAGAAGGGTTTGTCCATGAAACGGTATATTTTCATTAGCTCGTACCTCCTAGAGCTATTGGAAAGTAGAGGGAGTCCACCTTAAGAAAATTTTATGCTGCTTTTTTATGATCTCATGGCACTATTAATATCTCCAACAGTTTTTTGATCACCGAAAAATAACTATAATTTCAGTTTTAGGTCATTTTTTTAAAATTCTTGTGGGTGAAGAAATATGTGGAAAAGAAACCTATTCTACAATGGATCAGGCCTTAACAGAACAAGGAAGTATCGGTATACGCTAGACCCTGTTTTTAGATATTTTATGACAATCTTACTGGACCCTACCTGAGCGGCAAGAAATATACCGCCAGGACTCATTTAGGGAGGTTTGAAAGAAATAATCGGTTTGGATAGCATGTGAGAGTGAAAATTTAGGACTGGCTTCCATGCAGATGCACCCACCACCGTACCGGGATTTGAAACAAAGCATCTCACCTCACCATTCTATTCATCTTGGTGTTAACTGGGAGATGCAGATTTAAAAATCTTCGAGATCTAAACCAACGTCATCCCTACCCCGACTGGTCCTTTGCAAATCTTGTTGTAACCAGCCTTGGCCAGAGCCAACCCAAGGCTCTTCATCCGGCCAATTCCTGGAATGCAATGGCAAACTTTCAAGCTTTATGCCGCACTCGCCGAGACCATTCTCTCTGCTGACAAGACCAACAAAAATTTTACACTCACTCAATGCATCCAAAAAAATCGACAAAAAACAATAACAAAAACATTTTTAACCCAGAAAAAGCGCTTGGTATGAAAAATAAAGTGAGGTAGTTTGTTAACTTTTTTGCACAGAAGGAACGCTTAAAATGTTTTATCTAAAACATCACGAAATTTCAGGACTTGAAATACCGCAAAAACGTGGATTGGAATTAATGAAATTCTTGCTTCAGACAAAAACAAGCCGTTCATTAACCTATTGTACTCAGATTTTTTTTGTCAAGGTCAAAAGTAGCTTTCCTTTAAAGTCCGTCAAGCACTGGAAAAGTTAGCAACTGGTGGAATAATCGCTTTAGACAATGGGGAGTTGTATTTCAACTTTAAAAAAAAAATACCTAAGAACAGACATTTATTGGGTCAGTTAATATTTGCCAAGAACATCCACTTTGGGTGAAAAGCGAGAATCAGATGGCTTATTGCATTAAAAACACGTCGGTTCCTATCTTTGTTATAATGACCTTCAAAATTTTGGGAATACGTGAAAAAATAGGGAATTCTTGAAAATCTCCGCGTCCAGAAAAAAGGTTATAAACTTTGGGTAGAGTAAGTACACTGTGAAAAACTAATGTTACTACAATTCTAACTACAAACGATGGACGACGCCAAGATTTTTTTTCTCATAAAATCCTCCACAGAGAGATTTTTGTCGCAACAGATAATTTGTAGTTAGTTGAAAAGAATACAGATTGATAAAAAGGAGGACCCTAAAGGAATAGGGGGGAAACGACTTGACGCGGTCAAATTCCTTACAAGTCAGATTTTAAAGTCAGAAAAGGGAACAAAGTTTGTATCTTTCCTTTCACTATGAAAGCGCTGATTCGTTTCTATAAAATCAGGAGGGAAGGCTCAAAGTTCAGTACCCGGTGGTACTCCGATCGTCCTGAAAGGGCTGTTACATTGTCACACGACGCAGACTACGGTGCGACAAAATGCCAACGAGTCGAAAAACCGATTTTGTTCCCGAAAAACGGAAACCCAAGTTTACTGGCACGTACACAAAATTCAAAACGCATCTTGTGAACATTTCATGTGTGGAACTTTAAGTCCGCCAATAGAACGGAACCATGTCAGCCAAGAGAAAGGACTCCCCATAATAGCAAAGCGTGTTATAAACCTTGGATGGAAGCTGCAAACGTCAGCAAAGTGACATGGAAGCATGGTAGTTAGAGAGCCTACAATTAAAGAGCTGTATTTTGTTAGGTTAGGCACCGTCTATGAATACCTCATTCCATAGGCTCTTTCAAGAACAAAGCTCAAAGCCGCTACCACCGTAATTCACTTAATGACTCCAGTGCTCTCTAATCTTGAAAACCTTATGTCCCTGACCGAGAACGCTTTCAGTTAGCCTAAGACCGGTACAACTTATACAGAACCGCCAACATCAGCGTGTTGACATATGACACGGACTTCAGAGTTGGCTTTCTGTTTGGAGAGCCTGCAATTATGAGGAGATGCCAACTGGATCCAGTGTGCCATTTCACCTAGCTGAGTTTAGTGGCTCTTTCATTGTTGGCTCTCTAGTAGTAGTGACTCATGCGAATAAATCGGCTCAGCATGCTAACTCAAAACATTGAATTAATAGCAAAACTATTTTTTTTCTTCGTGGGAAGCTCTTTTAATTTCCACCACCTTCTAAAAATAGCGTTACCCTGCATCAGCGCCAATACCCAGTTAAAACTTTTCAGTACATGTCATAAATACAGTATACTCGGTCGTCTAGCCTCAACAGTTGATTCGATATTTTGTGATATCAACGAGAATAAGATTAATTATAGCGAGCACTCGAGGAAGCTAATCCAAAGCAGGAATAGAATCTGTTATAAAGCCCTTGAATCGTATACTCGCAATTGTGAAGTCTCTTGATGAGTTGCTTCAAGTCTTATAAAATTGAGTCCAGAAAAGTCCCCACTTGCGATCCAAGAAGAGCTTGAAATAAAGGCAATCGCGGCCGCTTTTACTTAGTAAATTTCGGCTAGCTCATTTTAGGCGCTTTCTTGTATTACACGTAAGACACATTCAAAAGCACTCCGAAATTCCGCACGCGCACCACGCGCACCACGCGCACCTTGGTATTGCCTACCTCGTCTACGGAGATTTACCGCGGCCGTTTAATTTTTCATACAGCACGCGTTCAGAAGGCCTGCGTGAGATATTCACCCTGTTTCGCCCGTTAATATTAAGGTCAGTTCTATTCGTGCGCCCTTGACAAGCACGCATGTAGTATACTGGGAGACTTTACCACACAACGAGAAGGCTAATGTATGTTAATGGGAGTATGTGTGCGAATAGACACTTCGTTATAAGTTTTGACACTACAGTGACTCCTACTCTTACTAACGCGATAAAAGTGATCGCAAAACTTGACCCTGTTGAGATAAATGCTTCTGGTTGGCTGATTCAAGCCATCCTCAGAGAGGCCGACAAAACTAGGCCTTTCCGAATCGGTCCGTAACATGTTTCGGAAGTCCAGACAAAAAAGCAGCAAACCATGCGGCACATCAACTAATCATACAGAGCAACTTGTCGTGAACATCCGACGGTATTTCAATACTGATCCATAAGTCTAAATCTCTTAATCTCTTTAGTGCAAAGGTTGACATTACCTACACAGAAGTAGATATACCGGTTGTGGTGATCCGATCATGCAACATGTGTTTCGGTCAAACAAACAACCATTTCTCAACCTAAGGGTAAACGTGCAAAGTATCTTGAGGAGTTTTCCTCAATAAAAACGTTTAAAATTGATGAATTTGAGCAAAGTGAAAGTGGAGCAATGTGAACAGTACGTTAAAAACTTGAAGAAAAGGAGCTGATATCTGGCATAAAACCACGAATCTGTGATTTATTACGGAAAGGTTTTGACTTTTGATTGCATTTTTGCGACGGGTTTCGTCTGGAACACCGGTGAAGGACGCATCTGCTTCCAGCTTTCTTAACGGGCCGGTACTCTCGTTATTCTTACGGATTAACATTCCAAAGAAGATGAAAAATATCTACGTTGCAGGGGGGAGGGGTAGTATAAAGTGAGAGGGGGACTCGAGTGTGACTTCATACACAGATACTTACATTAATCTTGACACAAAAACGACGGGAAGAGACGAACATAAACCATGCCACCGATACATTGTGTAAAAGCAACGACTACCCAACCAGCGAAGTAAAATTCTCACCAACATTGACACATTGAGTTCATTTCATCCAGTATTCAAAATCCTTTTCCCTATTAACACCGAGGTTAACAATGCATATTACGGCATTGATTCTGATAATCACGTCGATGGAACAGGTTTGGCACAGACTTTATAGAATTGGAAAAGTTCAACAGCTGAATTTCTCATCGAGCTGCAATAATTAACTGTCTGCTTTCTACTTTGCACAATAAGACAAACTCGTAAAAAATCATTAACTCCGGTGTAAAAATTTCACGATGGCAGACAATTATGACACGAATATCCTCAAATCGGATTAAAAAGTGCGGAAAAGTAGAACACACAGAGAAATTGTAATAAAGTAAGGTTTTGAAGCCTGTTGATTGCAAAGGTTTCAGTGTCTTAGCTTAAGTTGTGAAAAATTCGCGAAGGTTGAATTCTTAAATCGACATCGTGAGCAGACAAGTGGTAAGATGTAATCAGTTCTTCATCGGATGATTTCAACTAGATCCGCGTTCCGAATTCGCCGTTATTCCAGCGAATTTACAGAGTATGATTTCAGAGCGCTTGTAACACGTCTCGGATAGAGCATGCAGCAAAACTACGGGCAGATATGACCGTTCGGATATAACGCATGCGGGGCGGGTTCTGGCTGGTTTCAAGAGATGGATGGCTACTTGGGCAGAGCGGGACACAACACTGACGAACGGGCGGATACCGAAAAAAGTCGCTCATTCGCGCTCTCTCACTCACGCTCGCCGCGAACGGACTACTCGAACGTCCGTTACAATTCCATCACACTGTGCTGACTGCACAACACAAAGACAAACATCTTTAAAGCAGACGCCTTGGACAACTTTCAAATACATCAAAAATCGCAAATTAGCCAACCGGCGCGACTTCGTTTCACGTTTCACCTAATTTTCTAACTGGTCTTTCCAAGGGGGTTCAATATTGCAGGGTTGCTACACAAACTTTCCTCAAATACAAAAATCGATTCTCCCCAACATTCCACAAACGGCGGCTAAGTTATTGCCGCATTATCAATTGAGGATTTTTTTTAAAACTCTGTTGTTTTATTGTAGATTTCCCATGATTTAAAATCTAAGAATGCTTTGCTATCGGTAAAGAGAGCATTTATCAAATAAAACGTAAAAAAGAAAAATACATATAAGAGGTTCCCTGACATTTTACGAAATTATCTTATCTTTTCTCGGAGATTGTTGAACTGACTTGTAACAACCCTGCTATAATAGCTTATGTAATTTAAAAAGAAATGGTATCAAACGGATGTTAATCTAAGGGTTTGCAAAAATAATCTTTTTTTTTCGCGGTGTCGTCAAGTTGAACAGCAAAACCTTCCATTAATAAGCAATCGCGAGTTTATGGCACTAAGATATAGCGCGAAAATAGAAATTCTTTCGCCTTAAATATGGAGAATCGTCTCGAGAAAATTTTTAAGTGGCGCCTCGAGAGTATGGCCTTGCTAGCTGACGAGCCCCCGCCCATAGTGTAAAGAAAACCAGCACAAACTCACGACGAACTCTAACCGCATGTTTCAGAGGAAAGCGTAAAAAATGCTCACTTCAAGCGCGCAGGCCTACCGGTTATCAAGGTGTTTCAATACAATTACTTAATGAAAACTAATATGCCAAGAGATGAAAACTTCATTATAAGGAAGAGCGGAATTTCACTGTGAGCTCAGCCCTAGGTCACCCACAAAAATAGGCTCCCACATATCTCAACACTTCATACAGATGAATGAATATTCCCGTTGAAAATAAACCTTAAAAACGGAGGGGCGGATTGTTGCTCTCACAAACCCTGGTCTTCGAATAAAAGAACAATTCCCCAAATTCCTCATTATTGCCTCACAGAAAGATGAAAAATGTAGTGAAAAAACTTTGGAGAAGAAGGGCGGAGTTCTACCGCCTGCCTAATCACAGCATCGACTTCTCGAAATGCTGGTTCAGAAAAAGTACGAAAAATCCATGACCGAAATGTGAGAAACTCTAATAGAAGAGAACTTGCTTAGAAGCTATAGGAAGTCACTTCAGTTTGAGTTTACTCACCTAACAGATTCGCTTAGCTGGCTGTTGACTGACGGGGTGTCTCGCGCGCAGCCGGGGTCCGGGCTGTGAGGCGTGTAGCTCGGTTGAGGTGTGTTAGGGTAACTCATTCCGCTGGCATGTCCCGGACCGCCCCAGCCGGGGACATGGGTCACCAAGAACGGTTTCACGTAACCGTTCGTAGAAGTGGGCTGGCTTTCTGCAAAGAAAACATCCATCGACGCAGTTAGACAACGGAGATGGCGTTCCTACATACTACCCAATTTCAAACCCACTCTTCCTCAAGTTCAAAGACTTCTATCGAGTACACTTGACGCACTTAGGTCGTAAATAAAAGGTTTGAAGAACCGACCAACATCACTGACGCTTGAGGCGCTAACGGAGATTCAAGCTTGTGTAAAAATGAAACGAAACATTCTGACTTGATAACGGCTGGATGATGACGAGCCAAAACGATACCCAGGTAAGTACACATAGATAATTACAGAATTTTTCAAGAATTTCGTCTGATTCGCTTCATTGAATTAAAAGACACTTGAGCTGTTGGGCAACCATTGAAGTCCGTACATGCACAGCGCTGTTTCTCGTCTCCTATGATAAAAATTCACCTCAACGGATAAGTTGTGCAAATTTCATCTAACTTTTCCGAGTTTCCACTTGCTTAACCCCCAACCGCCCAGCGATGCCGTTGGCAAACAGAAAAATTTACTTTAGAGGGTCTTTTCAGTTCAGTATTGTCAGAATTTAAAAATATTACCCCCTCTGGAAACCTGAAATTTAATAATTCAGGCATTTTCCAAAGCTTGAAATTGCGTAGTTTAACCCATAACAGCCCAAAGTATTTGGAGTGTAACTTAGCTTAAGAGAAATTGAAGAGATTTTTTCCATTGAAATACGCAATTTAAAATTTTGAAAAATGCCTAAATTATTAAATTTCAGGTTTCCAGAGGGGTGATATTTTTTAAATTGTGACAATGCGAAACTGAAAAGATCCTCTAAAATATTTTTTTCTGTTTCCGAACGGCATCGCTGAGCGGTAATGGGTTAATGGGAAAAACCTTCCACTCTCTCTTTGGCTAAATTTCACTTCAAATACTTTGGGCGGTTATGGGTTAACAACCGTTACCCACCCTCTTATTCAAAACAAAAACGCTGGCGGTTCGTTAATTTTTAAGAACTTGGCTAAAATTACCTACTACTGGCAACTTACCAAGGGGAGTGTAGTATTTTCCAAAGGCATCGTTCTTCGGAATCGCCGGTGAATCCGGAATGTAGAGGTACACGAGGTGGGCCAAATCGGATATTCTGTCCGGGAGGCTGCGGATGGCGAAATCTTTCGAGGTGAAGGGCTGAAGCATGTACACTTCTCCGTCTGCACCAAACCAAACTAACGATCAGGTAACGCTCACCAGTTATGACGATTACAATTTCCACGTCTGTGTTCCGCCCTGATTCAACCTTTCAAAACATTGTGACGAGTAAGGAGTTGCAACCGAGTTAGGTTAACCTTAGGTTAAGGACCTTGCGCCTCGTTTCGTTATCACGCTGCTGTTGCCGAGTTTGATGCCGATTATTTTTCGGCAGCAGCAGCCTGGGAGGAAAGTGCTAACAGACAAGGGGACCAAGAGGTTGACTTGGGACAGGCTCAGTGCCTCTTGACTCGCTCGGCTTGGCAGTAAAAGGTGGAACATAAGATGTGGAAGATCCAACCTCTAGAATTTTCAGTGTGCTCAACAGCAACAAAATGATACTGATTGTGTGCACCTTACCTCCGACCCATGCAATGGTAACTCCGCCCAGCTCCGAATCAGAGAACCTCAGCAAGAAGGTTCCGTTGGCGCAAGAAGACAACATCTCTTCGGCTTGCTTCTTGCGAACGAATCCCAGAATAAGGCTGATGAAAAAGCACAAAGAAAAAACGTTGCTCAATTTGATAATGCTCTACTGTGCAAGGTTTGTCATCGGAGGAGTGGGGGATAAAGAGTCAACGACTAGACAGTGCGTTCTATGCGACGCAAAATATTTAGTTCGTCAAGTTTGTCGGTAGAACAAGACCGTTATCAGTCCTCTCGGCCAGTCAGTGCGAACACAGATTTTACTTCCGTGTCCTGTTCGTAGAACGAACGGAAGAATCGAAAAAATTGACGTTATTCTCTGGTAAAACTAACACAAACACGCTAAGATAAGTGATTTTAATAGCTTGAGTTGTGTGTGTCCGTCCGTTAGAATGTCTGTGTGTGAAAAGTTTGTCGGAAGATATTTTTCGAAAGAAAGACTAATCTTTCGCAAAAATAGTCGAGAATAGTAAATGCAAGGAAGAGCAGAGTTGTGAGACTTACCCGTCACCCCATGAACCTCTGAGGTGTTCTCGTGTTAACTTCATCACAGCATAGAACCACTCCCAGAACGTAAAGCTGCGCTCTGCTAGCGGTTCCTTGCAAAATTGCGACCAAGACAACATCATCGAAGAATAATCGCTGCAGTTCAAGTTTCTGAAATGAAAACGAACGTTAAGGCAGTCCACTTTACTGGACAATATTGCAGAAAAAAAAACGAAAGAGATAAAAATCTTTCTCTAACTGCTCACAATTAACCCATAACAGCCCAAAGTATTTCGAGTAAAATTTAGCTTAAGAGGAATTGGAAGGATTTTTCCCATTAAATTATGACATTTTACTCTTCGGAAAATGCCCAAATTATTTAATTTCAGGTTTCCAGAGGGGTGATATTTTCTGAAGTTTGGCAACACTGACCAAAAAGGTCCTATAACATAAATTTTTCTGTTTCCGAACGGCAACGCTGGGCGGTAGAGGGTTAAGCTGGATCACTTGACGAATGAACCAGTTACAAAAACTGTTCTAAAAGGTGTTTCATGCGCCGAATTTTATTGGTTTTGAAAAGTACTGCGAGCATTTTCCGAAGCACAGGACGTAGTAATTCAGGCCTACCTGGGCTTTACTTAACGCAAAAAGCCAACGCTTAAGTTCGCACCAGGTTTTGTCGGTCGGACAAAGTTGCTAGGAAGTAGCGGTGACGTTCTTTCTGAGAGTTATTAGGTTTCAGATAAAAGAAAGACGTCTCGTTTCCGGGACGGAAGCGCGGGAAAACCCACACGAACATCGTATCGACCAACCTGAAAGCTTTCTCTGCCAAGAAACGCAGATTGTCGTCGGTGAGAGGGCGCCCGGTCGCAGAGCGGAACTTCATGTTGAGCGCTTCCGCCACCGCCTTCCACGCAACTTTTTCGGGAACTGCAAAGGGTATTCTGCCCGGCTCGGCAAATGCGTTATCCCACGTGACCGTTGCCCAAGCATGCGGCTCCTGGTTGCCATGGACGATAACCACGACGGGCAGAGACAGCGTCCACACCTGGAACACAACGGAAATTTTAACAACTGTCGAGGGCAGAGATATACCACTGGAACCCGCCACGGCCAGATACCCGCACGGTTCCTACGACAAAATGTTGATTCCGTCCAGTAATTTATAACGCAGTTATCGGAGATCGAAGAAGGTGGCACATCCGTCAGAAAGAGACAGACAGACGGACGGATAGACCGACATACTGACATTTCGCTCGACATACATGCTTTCTCGCCGTTTCTGAGAATCCATAAACGAATTCGGTCCAATCTCAAATTAGATTTTTTGTTGTTGTGAATTTACTACACTACAAATGGACTTAGGTAAATACATAACGACGGGTTTTACCCTACCTTCAACTTAACCCTGTAGTGCCTGAAATGTTGAGAAATGAAGTTCGCTTCTCGAGTAATTGCAAGACTTTGAACAAGTATGTGGTTCTGAGTTGTAGTTCATTATACGGATTCAACGAAGTTACCGGTAGTTGTTATAAGCATGATTTCCATGAAATTGACGACTTACCTGGAAAACCAACTCTCCACCACCGACAGTGAATTGTGATTGGAATAAAAGAGAGAACTTCTCGTCCATTACCGACTCGGTGCCTTTCTTCTCTGCCCTCTTGATCTTCTTCAACTGCATGTTCCTGAGAAAAAGAAAAAAAAAAAAGATTATCGAGTCCCATAGACGTACGGCCGCCTTGATTCACATGGCTGTGGCACCATTGTTTTTCCATATAACTCAAAACCAATAACCATTCCTTGCAAAACACTTAAATGTAGCGTCTGCGGTTGAAATTTTGAGGAATTTGCGATATTTCCAGCCGTTTCTGAAATATAGGCAATTTTTCGTGTCCTGGCATTTTTAGTTCAATTTTTAACGCTCCTTTCAAGGTAGAAAAAATGCATTCTGGCAGCAAGTTTTGGGCTTAAGTATCTTGTCATACAACTATCCCAAAGTTCTGAAAATTTCAAGAAAATCGGAGGCGTCATGTAAAGGTACCCTTGTTAGCGAAAGTTAGTAACGGTTAACTTATGTTAACAGCCTTCTGCCTCGCTGCGATCGTTTTGGCGATGAAAGATACAAGTTGTACAAAATGCAACCTTTTATATTTGCGGTAGACTGTACCTGAAGCTGACGGACAGCTGCCTTGTCTGCTGGTGGTATTCCATTGTGCCCGAGCAGTTTATGATCTCCCCGCTCGCATCGCCTTTGGCAATTTTATCACTCTTGAGGAGTAAATTCGCCTGTGCTTCACTTATAATCGACACCTTGACCTGCCAGAACAAAAACGATGTTAACCACGACTTGATACAACAACCATTGGGATGAGCGAACCAATATTACCTGAGGTGGAGTCATGTGAACATTGAGTTTCCCACCAACCAAGAGACGGACGGTGGAGGTAAACCTTGTGTTTGTTTTCATCACTTGCGGCGGTTGCTTTTCGATAATAAAGGTACTGAAACAAAAAACAGACAGTAGGGTATGTCATCCCAACAAAATCATACCTGCTTTGTCATGTGGATTACACAGAAAAACGCGCCCGAAACTTGGCGTAATTGGAAGAGAAATTCAATTTTGAAAGACTGTTTAACAAAATGTAGCGTGGAATCTTATAGGGCAATATACATATGATTGGTGAATAATTCAAGCTTATTATTTGTTGTTGGATACTTTGTCTTGATAATCATGGATAAGATCAATCTTGGTATAAAATCATTTCATCATATCGTCAGAAGTTTGGCGAAAATTTAAATCAAATCGGAGGCGGTCACGTGAAAAAGTTTTTGGGTTAAACGTGGCATGATATCAGACATTCAGAGTGAGGCAGCTCACCTTGTTACTAACGAACTGAGAAGTTGCGTTATTCGCGAGTTAAGCTCCGGAATCACGTTGCCGACGGCCGGAGGGTCAAGTCCCAGCTTCTGTTTGAGTCTCTCCAGCTCCTTGATTTGCTGTCTGTTGGACCAGATGATCTCGGCCAGATTTTCGCACCTGCAAAATATCATTGGCTCAAAGAGACAGCTACACAACGCAAGGACGGACTGGCCAGAACTGGTGGCACGGATTTCCGCACGGGGCCTCCCCAACGAACCTTAAAGGGTTTCCTGAAAGTCTCCCCAATGGGGCTCTTAGAGCTCCCTTGGGGAGACCGAGGGCCAACAGATACGTTCTTAAAGCAATTAATGCCCGCGCTATCCACTAGGTTGTATCAATTATTTTTTCTCTCCAGACGCCGTTAAGCCGTAAAGTTGCGCATCACCCAAAGAAACTGAAAAAAAAATCATGAGTGATCTCTGCCACCTAACACAGCTTTTCCGCACTAACGCGTCTGGGGAGAGAACTTTCTATTTTTTTCGATACACTCTCTTATCCACTCCACGAACGGTTTTTGCGTAGACAAGACTTTCGCGTATAGTACCTGGGTTGTTGGTAGTGGGCCCCTTAGCGGGGATTTGGGCCCTAAATGTCCAGTCCACTTCTGACACAACGCACACCCTATATTACAAGAAATGTATTTCGAAAGTATTTACCTATTGTGTGCTAGTGTTGTAATGTAAACAACCTCATAAGCACTTATATTTTTTTTCATTTTTTTGTTTGTGCCAGCCTTTTAAGTGTGCAATTATGAACACAAATTGAATTACTTTTCCTGTGGGATATTCGTTTGTTGGAATTTTACAATCAAATCATTCAAAAAATACGATATTTTTCAAGTGACTTGCTAAAAGCTTTAACAAGACGCAAAAAAAAAGAAGCAAGGGCTACGCCCGCGCAAAAAGTTCTCGTTATTTACAGAGTAACCGAATGTTTCTCTGGATACTTCGATCTTATATCGACTCTTGCGAGGCCCTTAAATGTCCCCCATAATTCATGGGAGCCAGGTTGTCGGGTCTGAAAAGTCGTTGCCTAGGTAAAAGCTAAACGGCGGCGTGCTATTTGGGTTGCCCATGGAGTGCACGCTCAAGACCTTGGGTACTCCTCTATGCAGCTCTGGCGCAGCTGGGACTTTAGTCAGAGGCGCAGCAAATATGGGGGGAGGAGACTGGTTACCACCCTTGAAAGAAACAAATTTTGTTGTTGTTTTGTTCTTGATGCGGACGTTTGTGCCCAACGCCAACAAGGCGTCGTGGCTGAGTGGTCAGCGTGTCCGCCTGTTAATCTCGCGACGCGGGTTCGATTCTCGGATCCGCTGCATTTTTCTTTCTTTCTTTCTCCGAGGCCACGTCACTAAAGTACACCTCTGAACACGATCGTCAAACGTCTTCTCAGTGGCCGAGTGGTTAGCGTTGCTACGTTACCAGTGATGGTGTCTAGACTCGGTTAGAGGTTCGTGGTTCGAATCCGCGATTAAATGCCGCGCGCAGCCTCGCAAAATCGCGGAGATCCTTGGAATCTGGCCGGATGGGTAACACCTCGCCAGCCACGGAGCCGCTGAGAAGATACTCTACCTGACCTCATATCTGACGAATTGCGCGTCAGGAGGTAGCCTCTCAAACACCCCATCCCGTAAGATCTGGGAAGTTAAGGGGGGCTTAACCACGGGTAGTTTTGTTGTTTTTTTTCCAAGTTTCTTAATGCTTTTGTAGACACCGGTAGAAGAGATCCGAGCTTTTTGGTTCAAACCCTCGATGAAATGCCGTGGGCAGCCTCGCAAAATCGCGAAGATCCTTGGAATCTGGCCGGCTGAGTAACACCTCGGCTTCCACGGATCAGCTGAATTGACCTACCCATCCTCACTCTGACGAAGTACGCGTCAGGAGGTAGCGCCTGAAAACGTCCTTCATTTTCCACATGCACCTTTCCCAATCATACCCTCAGGATAAAGAATTTCACTTTTCATCTAACACATTTTCTTGATAGACGCAGCTTTTGGCGACAATAATCACTTCTCGGTCTGTTGCAGTATCAGCCATCGCAGTGTGCCAGAATTTTTTCGAAGTCCAACCGCGGCAAAAGAATAACATTTCTGTAAAACTAATTGTTTTTTCCCCCTTTTCTCTTACGTTCGTCGAATCTCACAGAATAACCGAAAATTTCAATGGATATTTGAATCTTGAAACGATTCTTGCTTAGGCCCTTGTTCCGATGCACGCATCATTCGTGCGTTATTTTCAAAAGTTTTAAAAAGTAGTTTTTATCTTGAAATTTCAGTGAAATGTGGCACATCAGTATCTCTCATAAGCGTACAAAGGAATTTGTCTGTTCTAACCCTATACGAAGCCCTATAAGAGTACTTTTCTTCGTACGTTAAAATGTTCAAGCCACATAAGTGCTGTACGGCGTGTTGTATTTTGACGCATCTTTCCTATTCACACCTCGGCATAAGGAGCTTCATTTCTTGTCTTGGACTTTTCCTTGTAAAACCTTTGGTTTCGGCTGTGATACATGTTGGCTAACGGGCGTCATCGGAGTTGAGCGCTATACTCGTTCTTTCTACCTCTAAAATAGAGGGTAGGAAGGGAGAGGTAAAGCACGAGTAAAAAGGGAAAGCTGCAGACGTCCATTCGGTAAATGAGTTTTTGACAGCTTGGCTAAGTGACACACATCTCAAGCATGTATGAAAAAATGCTCCGATTTCCAGGCGGAGGCGGTCCAACTCACCATTCTTGGATGTTATCTAGAGTGGTGTTGAACTGAGATCCGTTTCCGGCCAGTTGCTGGTCTCGCTTCCAGCTGATGAGTTCCTCGTCCAGGACGCGGGCCTGCAGACTTGTCAGGTGGTTCACTGTGCGCTGAAGTTTCTCAGCAAGCGTAAGGCGCAGCTGCATGAGCCCAGCAACCTTAACACAAGATACGTATAAAACCACCCGTGATTCCAAAACCAGCTTGGAAGAGTTCAGATACATTAGGTTTTTAAGATTGCGTTTTCCACCTCTGTGTTCCACCGTGGTTCTACCTCTCATTACGTTATGTTGATTATCGACATGCAACCGCGTAAGTTAACCTCGGTGAGGCTGCGTGACTTATGCCTCCCTACGTTACCGCTCCGCTGTCTCCCAGCCTGAGGCCGCTCACTTCCCTGGAGCAGCTGCTGCAGCCGGGACGCAAGCGGCATCAGGCTTGACGACTAATGTTATTCTATAAAGACAAGTGTCTTCTTGCTGTTTCCAGCTAGACTGTGAAAGGTGGAATGCAAGAGATGGAAAGCCAAACTCTGAGATTTACAGTGTAGGTTTTGAAACGATGTCTGTTTTCGGTCAGGTCTTACCATTTGATTGAGTCTGAGTTCCTGCTGTTCTTTTTGTTCCTGTATTTTCTTGATCATATCTAATGTTTGCGGGGTCTGCGGCTGAGTATTAAGGTGCTGTAAGTGGGCTGCAACGAAAAATACACGTTACAACGTGACCGCAACACCGACGCGCCGAGAAAAATCGCGTAAATTTGATTTTTTATTATTTTCACAGCTCTCTTGGGAGAAGACCTTATTGAGAGACGGTCCGTAAGTATTCCTGAGCGATGGTAACGGTTTACTTCTAACTTGAAAAAAAAAAGAAAAAAATACAAAAAAAAAAAAAAGGAGGACGGAATAATTACGTCAAATACCGCAAGAAATCGCAGTTTGTCCGGTTTCAAAATCTGATCGAAGGCTTTTCCCGGGCTAAGTCATTTAATTATTTTTTTTAATTAAAAAAAAAAAAAAATTTTTTGTTTTTATTTTAATTTTTTTTTAATTTCTTTATTTTATTTTTTATTTGGGGACTGAACATGAGTTAGATGGATAAATGTGTGGTTATACTTCAGTAAAATAAGAACTGGGTTGTTTAAAACGGTTACATCGAAAATTTTCATAATAAAAGATTTTTTTCTACCTGCGTCATGTGTAGAA
>Ga0058701_10001203_pt1 | contig 18120 bp, 8 predicted proteins | sample AgamicOrMae_FD_97039 | JGI IMG/M metagenome (GOLD analysis project Ga0058701, IMG submission 97039) | Agave microbial communities from Guanajuato, Mexico - Or.Ma.e | ecosystem: Host-associated > Plants > Phyllosphere > Phylloplane/Leaf | place: Guanajuato, Mexico | collected 2012-06-04
AAGGCCCCATCCTGTATACCTTCTACTACAATACACTATACTCGGTGAGTGCTTGGCGGTCTTATTGATCAACCCCCAAACATCCCCCATAACCACTACAACCCTCTCGTCACAGCTTGTTGCATATTACTGAATGACCGCCGTGACTATCGCAAACAAATTCTTAAGAATTTTTGGACTCAAAACAAATTTATAGACGCACCTGAAGCCAACTCCTCGTTACGTACCGGACAACAGTTTAAAGGAGGAGACTTATAAGGGGACTAAGTCGGGAGCATATCGACAGTGACTAGGCTGGTGGAAACTCGCGAATAGTTCAGGAGTCATACCCTTTTCCTTCTTTTTTTTCCTTCTGAAATCGCCCTACGTGTGTCAGTTGCATTGTGCAAAGAATAATAATAATAAAAAAGTCGTTAAAGTCATTGTCCAATCGATTTGAATCAATGAAGTGGACAGCTTATCTTTTTAAGCTAATTTCTAATGGATTCTCTCATATTACGGTTATTTTCAAGGCATCTTGACCATGTCATAAAAAAACCAATAAATTCAGTTTTTCATTTTTCAATTGTGGCGATGTAAATCTTATGGGAACCACTTTACAAGGACGAAGACATCGATAGTTATTAAGATGTAGCACTATAAACGTGTACACTCTCTGAAAGGGCTCCTAAATTTTAAATGTGAAGAGTCGTGAATCTTGGTTGGATCTTTGACGGTGCTCTTGTTCATTCTTAAAGAATTGTAGCTAGAGTTTATTCGTGCGTGTTATTGTCAGAGTAAAAGTGGAAAAAATGGTTGACGGTGGCGCAGGGGGATTCTCGGCATGGTGTCGCGTTCTGTTCTTTTGTTTATTGCCTTTCCATGAAGTCATAAACGTTCGGCACGTGAGGAGCGTCCGGCTGCTAAAGTTGTTGGAAGGAATGTTGTAAATGCATCCCGAGCCGCTAACGTGCTCCGAGCGTACGCAGACCCTTCCCGAAACCAACTACGCCTTCACATTCATCGCAGAACCGCATAATACTGAAACACCGATGTTGGAGCGTGCTAAAGTCTAGTGGAGAACAGTTATGAATCAGAACAATGTCGCGCGTTCAGGATGCTTTTTGAGCCTCAATGAAATCAACCACACTGCTTTGAGGTAGATTGTCATACCTCCTTTTCATATTTACTTGTGTTACCAACTACTCGTCACTTTTATTATTACTCATTGTCCGATTTCCTCTTAATTTTTTTTTGGGGAGTGTTATCTTAAATTGTTTTTATTCCTTCTGTGAGTTTATATTCGACTTCTTTTATCAGTTTAAAACGAGGAAAAGGTGACTACGAGGAATTGGTGACCTCTGCCCAGGGCATCAATTAGATTAGGTACGGCTCGGACATGTAATCATGTTTCCCGAGAAATCATCAGGAGAAAAATCGAAAAATAATACAGAAAGTCTAATTACGTGACGTATTTTGTCCGGTCTCGGCAAAAATTTATGCTGACGATAAAAGTAAAGTGAACTACCCGTGCCAATGAATGTAAAGAAGACCATGTGTCGCGTTTCGCAATATCTGGGTGGGGGTTGAGGAACAAATCACAAATGTCCACAGGACGGCATTATTGGGCTGGCTCAAGCTAAAATAAAATGGCCCGCGCTTTATGGGGACTGAATTTGTCCTGGCTAAGTGACTTACTCGTTCACAAGAAGCCTTGTTATTTTATTTTTTGCTGTCACCTGAATCGTCTTACTCGAATATCAAGCTTTAATGAGATGATAGGAAAATAAGACCTTCCACTCGTCGGATGCTAGGTATCAAAGGAGTTTCCTTTATATTCCAGCAAAAGATACAATGATACATGCGGAAGAGTGTTAATCTGCGTGCTTGAACCTAACAGAGGATTTCGCTTCGTAGACGTCAGAACAGCCCCCTAAAAAAACTCCCCGTTTTATTGAAAATCGATGCGATCTGCAAGAGAAGCTGTTCTTTTTCTTTAACAGTTTACCACACGCTCCTAAATTGAGATCTTTTAAAAAGATCACGCCCCTCTTTTTCTTTGCACCTTTCTCTCCTTTCTTTGCACGTGTGTGATCTTTCCCTTCTATTCAGTAAGTTGTAATACTCTCCAATATCCTCATGTATATTTTTTGTTAGCAGCAATAGAGGTCGATGAGGAGATTGGTGAAAATCGCAGCGCTGATGAGCAACCGGGGGAGTGCAATATCCACGACAAGTTGAATAATTAAAAGTAGTTTCGACGTGTCCTGTAGAAAAGTTAGAAGCGTGACAACCTGAGAGTTCCGAACGTAGCTCCCAGAAGCTCGTATTTGAAAGACATAAACTACTGACAAAAGTCCATTGTAGTAAACACAACAAAAGACATCACCGCTGTGCGTCGGTGAATGCAGAAGGAGAAAATGAATTGAGTACGAAAGCTGCCTTCAAGTATCGTTTGAGAGACGAGCTCAGACTTATTGATCTGAGGGACCAAGGACCAACTTATTTATCTTCCAATTTGCAGTCACCTACGCAAGCTGGTTTTCCTTCTAACTCTGTCAATACAGTCATTTTCCATGCGAATATTAGTAATGCTTATTGAGGATTGTTATCATAGCCGCTATCGAATGCGAGATACAGTATTATTTCTAGAGCCGATTGTTGTTTGAAGGGAATCTCGCCTCCAAGAACAGTATTTTTATCGCAAAAACATTTCTTTGTGCTTTTCCAAGGTTAAGAGCTAACTCAAGAATCTCTCTGTTATCACAGAATTCTTATTTTGTCAGTGTAATGTTTTCCGTCTTCTTTTCATTTTATAATCCTGTAAACGACTCAAAAGAAAGAAGAACATAGTTCTCTTTGCGTGTTCAATGTTAAAAATAGTTTTTTTGACTGGAAGGGATTGATTTTTAAAGCCTTGTAGAACGATAGTTGTTTTTAATTATTATTACTTTGGTTCTTTACGTTTCTTCAAAATTTCATCTACAGGCATTTCTTCAAAATTTGTTCCAAGGAGTATCCAAAAGTAATAAGATTATACGTGAGAATCAAAAATAAGTATACATATAAAGACCAAGAGACCGAGAGTGGATAGTTTAAGTATGATTCTTGTGAAAATTATGTTCATATAATGTACTTGAAATAAGGTATTGTTGACACTTCCTCTCTCGGTACTTTGAACAGGATCAAACACGACGACCAGCAAAGCTAGGATAATCTGAGTAGATGTCGCTTCGACGTCTATGCTCAGCCAAGTTTTCATTGGCTAGTGTATTGGCCACTAAGATTTGGTATCAACTCGATGGGCATTCGGTGCGCGCATCCGGTGTCCGACACAATGGACAAATAGGCGATGCCCCGTTGTGGCATCCACGCCGCAAGCTCGTCAAAACCAGGAGAGCACCTCAGGTTGCTTCATCAAGAAAAGTCAAGGCCACTTGTAATCTCCTGCCAAAGTCCCAGTCACCTTCAAAAACTACGCTCTGTGATCACTTGTCACCACTATCACTTTCAACGGCGGATTTGGCTTGCAAGTTGTGTGTTCTGGGCGGTCTCAACTGTATTCTCTGAGGAAGACTCGAGATTTTCTGATATGATGGTGCAGCCCAATCAGGAAGATTGCCATGCATATTACAACGGGCCGAATGTATAGCTGGTATAGTCCATTGTAGGCAGTACTCATGGTACTCGTATTGACCTGGTTGTATCGTCCTTGTAGAATATCCTTAGGGACTTATTGTCCCGTCTTGCAACAAAAACGCTGATAAAAATTACTTAGTTTATTTTGTGAGGAAAGGATCTGCCAAGTCCGAAGTAGGTTATCAAGATAGATGGTGAAGTAGCCGCGTCTGGATATGAAGTCTGTTTAGTTGATATCTGAGGAAGTGATTTTCAGAGACTGGGAGTTTAGCATAACATTCTATCAAAGAAGGGGAAAAGGTGGGACGCTTTCAAAAGACTGCGCAAGCATTGATTTAAGGAGCTCCCATATTGCCTTCGTTGTTTTTCTCGTGTATTTATGCAATAAACAAAATTGACGAAGCTCGGTTAACAACCCATGCCTGCCTGAAGAGCTTTTCTTGTTTATTTGCTTGCGATATCGGAGTCTATAACGTGTTATCAACGGAATGGCGTCGTTACAAGATTCGGAACCATTGTCCTCGACATTGTACAACACAGACCGAGCGTTGTGCCACCTTTGGACCATTCCATAAAACAGGGTGACAAGACTTTTGATTTGGAATTGCGTATGAAAAAAGCTCTATACGTTGGAAGACTTCAAGAAATTTTATGGGAGCTGTTAAGGATATGAACGGCTTTCTCGATTTGATTCCCATCAGGAGCAACCTCTTTTTTCACGTCACATGACAAAGCCAAGGACGAAAATTTCCGCCCAACTATGGAGCTGAGAGGTAGTTGGAGCACCAGCCTGGAATGGATCACGTGGAAATCTCCCGTTTTTAATTTCTGAGGAGGAGATCAGAAATGGTACTCCATCACGTAAAACGTTGTGTGGGGTGTTGCCCATAAAAACGCCTAAAGTACCCTAATCCCTCCGGGCGATAAAGATACGAGGCTCGCCTTTGTAGCAAAATAATTTTCTAAGTCCAATTAACATTTGTCGTTATGAAGGCAAGCTCGAGGTGCTAAAAGGGGCACTCGTATAAATTGCAGAATAAAAAGAGAAGGTGGATTTAGACGAACATACGTGACCAAACTGGAAGGGGATTATATGGGAGCCCACAGACTGCGTCTGTACTTCAATTTTTCAGTCTCATTTTTCGCTACCTGCCGTGGAGTTTTCATTGTGGCGCCTGTATTCAGCGGGCAGACTGTCTGTAATTGCGTATGTGGACATTGTATAAGTTATCCTAAACAAAAGAAGATACTACTGGCAACCCCTCTGGCGCCGCGACGCCGAGAGCCCACCGCCTCCCCACCGGCGACCCGCCATCACCGCGCCGCTGCGCCCCTATCACCGCGCCGCACCACGCGGGGGAATTGTTAACGAGGTCCACCAGTATTATACCCCGGCTCTCAAAGTGCTTCGCGTTAAGCTCAATATCCAAATGGCCAAATGCGATTTGAATAATGTTCTTCACTTTTATGTTGTAAGTCATTTAACACTCTGTAGTGAAACCCTTTACAACATTTCACAAATTGGTGCCTGTTAGATGAGTGTATGTGAATTGCTTACTACTTGAAATGTTAGCTTTCCCGGTAATCATTGGGAAATATGTAAAGGGAAAGGATACCCAGGTTATAAAAAAATTCGTTCCCGCAAATGCCCGCAATGTTGGAGACCACAGCAGCGTTAACCATAGCTTTTTTTTGTAGTGGGTCTAGTGAACTTCCCGCACTCGGAAAAGTTTGGGTTTTCAGAGGAAGTGTTTTTGTAAAAGTGAGAGCTCCTTCTTAGAGCTTGTTGGCCATGTAAAACGTTCCGGACGAAATAGCCAAGCAAACAGGTTTTTATGATGGGTACTTTTGTCTTAAGGCTTCTTTAGAAAAGACCAGGTATTTCCGGGCAGTTGCCAGTTCCAGGAAGTGAATGATGCATTTGTCATCCCTGCTACCTGAAATAATTTGCACGGGATACCAGAAAAAACGTGTTACTTCCACGCAAAACCTCTGCCAACCCTGCATTCTTAAGAACCCGTGTCAACCAACAAACAAGAGGCACTTTTGAAGGTGCGGGTACTTGGCGACAATATTGCACAGATATCTTGGGTTTGTGGGGTAGCAGTTTGGCGCTTGTGGGGAAACCTCAGCATTACTTGTATTCAGTATTTAAGATCCGTACTCAGCTATCATAGCTCTCAAACGGGTCCATTCAGTTAATCTATTCCGCCGAAGTGAATTCAAGATTCCACGTTGCAGCATATTTTGTTGTTTATCCAAATACAAAGCCAGGATTGGAAGGGTTTGATGTCTGAGAGAATAGCAAGAGGGATGTAGCAATCAGAACAGAACTCAAGTTGGACCCCCTAAGGTGCTCTGGGCAGAAGCGGCACAAGTGCTGTGACGTCCTTTCCCACCTCCCTTTCACCCTCTCACCTAGTAAGCCGCATGACATGCTATGTGGGGAAAATAGAAACCTTGCTGATTGGCTAACAATTTCTTTCCTTTTTACTACATGAGTGGTCGGAGGCGAGGTGCAAGATATTGGTTGATTTATGTTTTTGTATTTTCGCTTTTGTTGCTGGGATGTTGGCCTGTAGTACGGGAACCCCCTCTGACAAGTGAGTTACTTATTGATTTAGCTTGCAACTCCTGACGTACATGTGTGACTCGATTGTCCACACGTCAAAAATGACTTTAAAAGGCTGAAAGGCTGAGTCATGTCCCTCTGCCAGTTGCTTCACACAGTCTCCTTTTATTTCCCGACTCGATGATTCCCGTACGACTGACTAATTCAAAAATCATCTAAAAACAGTGACTTATAAGGCGACATAAAGCTCCACAACCTAATTCATATTAGAGCTAATAATTATAGTTGAGACATTTATATTTTATCGCAAGTGTTCAAATAGTTGAGGTCATAGAAGGGCATTCAAACATTGTCAGATGGTCCTCAACGACGATTTCTTTTTTCTTTTGCAGCAACGTACATGGCAGTGCATCAACCTTCAACAGAAATGGTGAGTGATTCTGAATGAGCTGCTGATAGGTGGGAAGCCTTTCAAAATTAGGGAATCTTTATTGGCATTTTTTTTCGTTTGTCCTCCATCACCCTCGCCACCGCGCCGCCACGGTACCACAAAACCGGTATTTGGCTTGTTGGTCATTGTTTAACGTCTCCTGATCATTCCAGTACCGACTGGAATTTAATTAAAACTAAGCTACCACTTCGGGCATTCGGCTCCTGTGTTGAACTCGTTGACAGTTGACGGGCTCCACGCTCCACCAAATAGCTCTGCCACCTTTTAATTATAATGGCCGGAAGCGCACATTTTGTTCAGCCCCCTTTGTTGCTCTCTTATGCACCGGAAGTGAAGTTCAAATCATCAAATCTATCATCAGTATCAAATTTGGTAATTTTACCACAAAAGACATTCTAATAAACTGGATAAATAGTGTTTAACGTACACTGCTTAGGTACGGTGCGATTTCGTGATTGGTGCATGGTAACAACTGTAACCGCATGTCCTAACTGGTTGGAAGAAAGTTTTGGAACGCGTTGCATTTTTTCCCATTTCTTTCGATTTTACGACCCTTATCCCTCGCTGTCCATCTCTGAGATATGCTCTTATTACTACTTTCACTGGGGTCCGATCTCCTGAGACAGTTACTTACGAAGGCCCTGATCATGGGCATTGTACCCACAAGTCAATGTGTTGGTACTTCTATCGTGGATCTGACAATCGGGGTGTCTTGCTCAAATTGCCGAGTTTCACTTTGACTTTTGACAGGTTCTTCGTTTGGCCTTTAAGGGCCTTGCGAAATAAGGAGTACATTTTGCCCGGGGGAGGGGGGTCATTAATATCTACCGATTGCATGTTTTCATATATGGTTACTTAAAGAAAAGTTACAGTAAAAATGTTGCCGATAAAAGTGTTTTTAAAAAGCTGCTTATTGATGTTTTTGGTATTCTGGAACCATGCAATCTGTCATGTAAGTATTTTATCAATATCAAACTTATTTGTGCATAGAATTTAAAACTGAAACATCGTGGATGCGTCATTTTTACTATTTTACTGAAGACAACGAGCCAAGTGCTGAGTATTTTAACTGAACAGGTAGAGGATGAAAATGCAAAATTGATAATTCCATAGGTTATTCATAGATTGATAGCCATATTTCAGCTTTAGAGTGTTGAATCTATTAAAAAAATGCATTTTGGTATGTGCTTTGATAGTATTTTTCCTTGCAAATTAAAGGATAAAACTCACATAGAATATTGGCAGTATTTCTGATGTTACTCTGAACGTCTAAGTGGGTTAAGTTTTTAAAAATAAATTTAAGTAGCTTTGTCGTTAAGTTCTTGTTTTGCCTTCAAAAAAAAAGTTTGACGACGGCTCGAAATAGCGCTATGATGTTATGCTTTCACGTTTTCCTACCTGACGGCAATCTCGCTGCAATTTTAATCCTTTGATGTTGTTTTCTGTTATGGCTGTCAACCTATCTGGAAACAATCTCTTGGAGGTGTTTTTCCTGTATGAGTAGGCGGTAACATGTGGGTCTGGACGAATTCACCATCACCCTGCGTCACTCAGAAAACTAACACGCTTTGTTGCTCTGGGGCTTTACAAGTCAATGCATTGCTCTTAGCCAAATATCTTCATTCAGTACCAAGTTCAAATTTTTGAGGCAACAAAGTTTTCATCATCCAAAGGTTCTTTCTTCGTGACTTGGTTGAGAGGGGGTTCGACTCTGAGTCCACTTAACACAACTAAGCGCACATGATATAAGATTACGGAATGACTCAATGCAAAGATTTTAACAAAGGTATTTACCCACATTTTTAACTATCGGTTGAATATCACGTGGAATCATTAATACAGCTTGTGAATATTAGATATTGTAAAATATTAATTCTTGGGGGCTTACGGGCTTACAATTAAGGCGATATTCCTTTAACCGGATACAAAGAGAAGCACAGTACTAGTTTTACCACTAAATGACTGTAATCTTAAGAACTCCAAACCCTTTTAGCTAAGTTTTTTTTTCTTTTTCTCGTATATGTCACCGTCAAAATACCTTTCTTGTAACCACTTGGTAGTTTTTCGTTCAAATTGCGAAACGTTTGACGTCGTTATTCGTCTCTGGAATTGTTAAAGGAAAGTTGAATTACATTGAAATGAAAACGCGCTCCGTCTGGTATTTTCTTTGCAACAGAAAAGCAATCATTCGAAGCAATCTGGCAACCGGTACAGCAGCTGCAGATTCGATTCAAAGTAGGTGGATGTAGATGCCATGGATTCGGTATGCTTAATCAGTACCTCCATGGTTTTACTTTCCCAAAAAGGCATTTGAAATACTGCAATGACGTTTCAGACTAAAAAGGGACGGACGACCGTCTTGGATTTTTAAAAAAATTCTGAAAGGGTTTTAGGATTGATTATCTGAATCCTTAGCCATATTTTCAGATAACGTTACACAAATGAGACTGTCGCTAGCCCATAGCTATGTAAGTACCTACATGGCAGATTTTTCGAGGTGTTTTATAATGAATAATACTCTGATGATAAGTGTGAAATACGTATGGAACATACGTAGATGCTGAACACATTCGGGGAATATTTTGTGGATCACACGCAAGGAAACAAAAAGTTAAGGCCTGAACGCTATGGAATACGTATAGGAGTTTGTGGGTATGTGGAATAGTAAGAAAAGCGGCCACTTCGCGTTTAAGGATGTTATGCTGCAAGAAATTTTTGAATTGAAATTCGTCTATCCATAATCAAGCTAATAAAATGAGAGTTGTTTTTTTTTAATGGTAAAGGTCAGATACGACATGACGTCATCTCGAAAAATTGCCACCTGGACTACGTGGAGGATCAGAGCGAACGGGTAAATGAGCTTGCGTGGGTTTAGGGAAAAAATCGAACTGGACAAAGCCCGATGAATGCTCGTATCAGGAGACTCAAATACTAATTAGGCTCTTTGGTGGCTCCTTTCAGTATGTTGATAGCTGCAAGCGCCCAACTCCAAGCACTGTAGCTTGCCGCTCATGAATTTTTGCAACAGCTTTCGGAGCTAGATCGTTTTGGTTAACATCTTTACTGGTGCATCGTTATCTATTGCCTCGCGGCAACTACGGTCTTAGGAGAAGAGCACGCGCAAGGTATTCACTCGTTGATTGGAGCCATCGGGTTGTAACTGAACTCCTCAAACGACATGCAATAACATATGCCCTCTGCCGGAAGCGCATACTACTTGATATTCGCGCAAGTCCTTCATAGAGTTAATAAACACAATCCTGTGGAAGAAACTAACTAATCCTTGTTTTACTACGGGGTAGGTTAGTTTGGAGGTCACGGGAACATAGTAAAACGCGCAAAGTCCAAATCGTTGATCTGTCATATGGAAGGCAGTCGACTTGTGGTAGCATTCGACAGAAGAAACCTTGCCAAAATCGGTATGAGAAAGTGACTGGACAAACCTCGGAAAACGAATTCATTAATAAAGACGGGGACAGTGGTTCTTGGATGTACTGTGTTCCTGTAAACAAATGCTAAGGGTGTCGCAACAAATAATGTAGCAGGTGCCATGCCATGGATGGCGCGACAAAACGCTGCCGGCCCTGAATTTTTCATCTTCCTGACAGAGGGATAGGTAGCAATCCATGGGCGGCTCACAGCTTTCAGGTCTGGAAATGGGTGAAAAAATCGCCGGCTTCACTACCCAAGCCGTCATTATTTTTATACTTGGCTGTATATCAACTTGAATTATGGCGACCCGGTGAGAACGGGACTAAAAATAATAACTGTTTACTTCCCTGAGTTATGAATCTTTTTCGGGGGGCCGGTGGGATTTTCTGTTGATTTTATACCTAGCAGATTCTTAAACTAAGGCATTTTATTCGGTGGACAATCCGACTTTCATACGGAGGTTAGCGAGATTCATTGCCGACCAGCTGTAATTTTAAAGTAATGTAAAAGTTGTAGATGGATTACTGCTTTGCTGAAAAATCGACTCTGTTGTAATATTTTTGTTTGGAGTTTTGCGATTAAGGATATTCCCTCGAGGCAAACTAATCAAGTTCACATGGAACTGTTAAGTGCATATTTAAAAATAATCTATAGCTTAGAATCTCTTTCAGACAGACTAACATACGGGTTCAACATCTCGTATCTACCTTGACATCAGTTGATTTCGAATTCTTAAAAAATCTTCAGGTGCTGATTTGACTCATTTTCTGCGAAAAATGCGTGTTCGTTTAGGTTTCTCTCGGATTTTTCTTAAACAAAACGGAGGTTTCAATTTTCGTGGTTTAAAGTTTTGTTATATATTCTTTAAACTGAAAGAAATATTTTCTTTACTCTCTTATCTTCACTAGATATAACTAAATTTATCGATTATGCAATTTCTTTTATGAGGTCCCCATATATCACAGTGTATTTTTTGTCAATTTTGACAAGCTCAAGCTCGAAAACTAGATGACGGACCTTGCTTTAATTTTCCAACTATGCGAGGATGTATAATAAGTACGAACTCTTCGATTTCAGCTTTCCATCTTCGTTTTGTCATCGCGGCCTTATAATATCCTTAAAAACAACCCTGAAGAGGAGTTAGCATTGCCAATGAGTTGCAACTTTGACTTAAGAGCAGAACTGTACATGCCGTTTTGATGAACTCCGACGATGGAAAGAAGGCTTTGTCCTTTCACGCCAGCTTATTTTATAGCTACTTTTAAGCTAGCGCTTCTTACAAATTACTTACCGACTAACGAAGTCTGTGTTTTGATATTTTCTTCAAATCAATGACTTTTTAAGAGCATTCGGTTTCTGAGCTGTAGCATAAAAACCGAGGTGGGGTTTATAAAAAAAAACGCGATAAGTTGCTGTGACTTTTTCGAAGCTTTGATTTAATAGGCCTACTGTAAGGTTAAGCTAGCCTACTACATTAACCGTGCCAAGTTAAGTTACGTTCTTTGCTATTCAGGTAAAACCTATTTTTGTACGAATGTTTGATGTCACTTAAAATTTGACACGTTGATTTTCTGTAGACTCGATGTTTAATGTATAACGTGTAATGTATAATGTAATAAGTGAAAATTGCTAATTGTCACTTTTGTTAGCGGTCTTATTTGTAAGTGTTATCTCAGTGCTTTTGTTGAAAGACATTTCATGTCATTCATATGATATTTACGATGTTACTTAAAATTTTTATACGTCGATTTTCCGTTCTCTTGACGATTAGTGCGCACATTCGTACAGAGTGCTTATTGTCATTTTTTCTAGTGGTCTTATTTGTAAGTTTTATTTTCGTATTCTTGTTTTTTTAAGACATTTCATGATACTCATATGATATTTAGTACAAATGAAACTGTTCCGTCCACAAAAACGCGTATTTTTTGCGATTCCAACACACCACGAAGTGCACGAGGGTGTACATTTAATTTTAGTAGCAGCAGAGCCCATTTGTTTCGATAGCTAGCAACTTGCAGATTGAACAGATTTAGACTAGCTATAATAGCAGGTCGCTTGCAGGCTTCGCAAACCGCTTTCTGGCATAGCGAAACACTGCCAGCTAGCACTACTAATTTGGCTAGTTAAGACTGCAAACTCGCGTTAGCAAAAAATTCTAGTAGTTACAGCTGGCAGATTAGCAGTACGTATTATAAAAGTCCAAACTTGCTGTTTTTGCAAACTTTTAGCTACATCAGCAAATCTTTCTCCTCCGTGCATTCATCTTACTCAATTCTGGTCTTTTTTCTTCCTTGTTAATCGTCAAGAGCCTACGTCAACGCTGTGTTCCAATGTGTCGCAATGTTTATGGACGTCCCCCGGTCAGTGAGCACAACAAATCGGCTACACTGAACCGCACTCCAGCGGAAGCATCGATGGAGTCGAGCCGTGCGAAAGGGGCTGCAGCCACGCCACGCCGTTGGAGCCGCTGCCATCAGGTCCAACCTACGTCCAGATATATTTTCTAGCGACCATTTGGGACCGGCCGCGAATTAATGTCACCCACAGACTCCGGCGTAACATTCTACTCCTTCTGGAGAAACGGCAAACCTCGCAAATTATAGTTGCTCACAACGTGTGGAGAGTTTCCCAACCATAAAACAATGCTAACTACCAACGTCTTTTACGAAATACACCACCTATAAAATACGGTGAACGCCCGAACAATGCGGGACCAAGTTCTGTACCCTGCAGCAAGTTCGTGCCATTGCAATCGAAGTTCCTCTCCGGAAATAGCACTTATAACATATATTAAAAAATCAGGCCAGTGTAAATTTCAAAACTACGAAAAATCATCTCTTTATTACAGTTTTGTTGTGTGCAGAGGATTAGTACCATACATGATTGTGTTCAGTCATTGGTGAAGTTCTGGAAGATGATATTTTTAAAGAAGGATCAGCATCTGAGACCTTCAAATTCTCTTAAGAATAGAGTTCCAGCCTCGCTCGGAAACTTGACAAATACATCAAGTCTCAATGCGGCTCATTTTAAGAGTGCGTGCCCAAGATCGAGCGAGGAAGACTATAAAGACTATACCACGTGCGGAGCGGAGTGCTGAGAAGGGTGCAGATACAGCAGCTGTTTGTGATTGCCCTGAATCGGGGGGTGCCAACACCTCCTCCTCTTTACATTCCGATATTTGGTCCCTTCCAGTGTCGGCGAATGCCACAACAGATATCGAACTTCCCCAGCTATGTCTGTTTGGTTACATTAGCTATCGGTATATGCTATTTGTCGACTCGAATTATCACAACATTGACAGAATGCTGGGGTTATCGATTTCATCTGCCTCTGGTGCGTGCACAAGGCAAACATCACGCGGAACCATGTTTATTTAGGATGGTTAAGTTACCATTAAGCGATTGCACGCTGGAACAGCGAACTAATTAGCAGCTTGTGAATGCTATGTTAGTTCGTTGGCTCTTGGATTGTTAAACCATAATGTGCAGGTGGCCGCATTGAAAAGCCGCAAGTAACAAAATGGACTATCGTCATGCTCTGAGTTTATCATGCCTTTGTCTCTAGATGCCTCCAGTGTTGAAGAGCTCGTCTAAACCAATGAGCTCGGCTGATTGGCCTGCTATTTTTGTGAATTTATCACTGTCGGCATTGGGAGGCCACACCTTCCGAATGGAGAGCTGTGACCTTGGCCATCTAGTGTGCACCCTCGTTGTGAAAGGAGTTTCAAAGGACAGTTTCGAATTTACACGCCCTACCGATCATCGACCGTGAGTTTAAGATTCCAGCAAAATTTGAAAAGAGCGGTTTGCCAAAGGAGACCTCTGAGAAGTACTTATCGTTAAAGGCCTTTCCTTCCAATCCTGCGGCCGCACTGACTCAAAATCGTCACCAACTCCAATGACAGGTTAAGTAGGCTATCACGCTGGTGAACGCTTCAGAGCCTTGGGCCATGAAGAATTCTTCCAGTACCTGGAACAAGGAGAAAGACAAGAAAATTAAGTTCGCAAAACCTCTCGAATTTTAATCACTGTGAGAACTTTTGCTGAACGATGCGCCCCCCGAGGTAAATGCAGTTTTATCGGATTGCAGTATCAGCTTTACTTCTTTGAAATACTTCATCCAACTCAAATTCAACTTGTCTTGATCTAATAATAAAATTGGTGCAAGATTTGACTGTTCCTGCACTGCTGCTTGCCATTAATATTGTGACCTCATTTCAGCTTATTTGTTGGGGCCGTTTGCGCTTGCTACAGAAATTTCTGAAGACATTTTGAGAATCGGCTGACAGCACGTTGATGGATGGGAAGAGCAGAGAAGGAAAAAAGAAAATACTGTGTGCTAGATGGAGCGTAACCAATGGATTCAGATTTGAAGACAGCTCGCCATCTTCACGTATTTCCGACCGTATTTCCTGTTATTTCCACGCTGCTGATAAACAGATAGTGTGGTTTTGCCAAGGCGGGCGTGCGGTTCCTGCATTAAGTAAAAGTAGCAAACTCTTACTTGCTATCGATTTATCTCAACACTTTTACAGTTGTACGATACCAAAACTTTCTCTCTGCTTGATGAACAGAGCGCTTTTTAGATGGTCGCCGGATATGAAGAAAGCTATGTTCAGTTAAGCTCATCATTCATATCGCACAAGATGGATTACCGCATAAATATGGTGAGGTAACTTATCATCTCGACTATCTCGTGGATTCTTATTCTTACTCATTAACTTGCTGGATATATGAAGCTGAGTCCCTTATATTAGGGATTTTGTAAAATCGTTATTAGGAGTAGATTAGTTTTGTTCTCTCATACAGTAAAATATTCGAGAGGGATACATCGACATACGAACGCCATACCAGTGATGTCAACGAGCTTGTGGTTGACAGTAAATTTCTGGATGAAGTTTGAAAAGCACCGGCTTTCCGATAAGTTTGCTGGAGGTAAAGATTTAGGAAGGCTTGAAATGTCGATTTAAAGGAAAGTTTTCATTCGTCGGCTTCCTCAGTAAGTTAAGTAATGGAGGTAAGATGCTTGTCCCTAAAGTCTAATCAGGATAAAAGGCAGTGCTGTGGTTTGATTTTCTAAGTCATTCGGGATGTCCCTCGCGCGAGAGTCGTATTTCTGTCGCGTAGTAGTTGTGCTCCGGGCGAGATATCTCAGCCAAAATGGCCGACAGCACCATCCGATAAATAGGCCCAGGTTTTGTGCCAATTAGATAAGCAACAAGATTGGAAAAATTATCCGGGCTGCAGATCGGTAAACAGAGGAGTGTAACCCGGATCCAATGTATGCTTGGTATACTCTTTGGTTATAATTACCGCGTAAGTGCACCCTGAATAGAAGTAATGGCCTAGGGAAAGGATTTTATTGCAAATTGAAAACCGTTACTGCTATGGGAATTTATCTAGTTGACCCCTAACGTTGAGAGCGACCAGAACTGTGTGAAGTCTTTCCGGCAAAGCAGTATGCGCTCGCGAAATCTTCGTAATTTTCTAGATTTTCCTTGAACTAGACAGCATCTTCTGTAGAATTGTGAAAAATTGTTGTCGGTGAAATCGAGGTCTTGTTAATCTTGCAGGACTCGACGGAGGAGAATGATAAGCACTCCCAAAATTCTGCATGAAAATGTCTGCAGATTTTCTTTGTTCTCGTTTACGACAGAAACTTGACTGTGACTGTTCTGTTAGTTTATCTTCATCACCAGCGAACAAACAGACTCTGGTCCTAGTAAATAGGAGCTATTCACTTTAAGGAAAGTTTCGCGTATGGTACCTTACGTAGGTCGGTAGAGTAAATAGATAAAGTGGGGAAACTTGGAGGGCGCAGCGAATGTCATTGCTGTTCCTCCTACAAATGGAATTTCTGATAAAGCATTTTTTACTCTTTTCTTTCTATTCTCCGCCAGGTGGATTTCTCAAAGGAAAGGGCGATCAGGATATGTCGGTTATATTTTTGGTATTGTTCTTGATAAGACCTTTCCCGACGTCAAAATAGGAACGCCGCTAAAACACACATGACCGTTTCATGCATGATGGTTCGCCAGTCTCTCCAGATAAGCAGGATATGAGGTATTCATATAACTTCTTAAGGGATACTCAAAGTATTGACAGATAAACGAAGATAGAAGTCCATTACCCTAAGATCTTACATCGTAGTAATTGAACGTAAGTTATTTCGTTTTACGAACGAGGCAGCGTACGCACGAATTGTCAGAGAACCAGTGAGAATCCCAGCTATTACATGAACACACATCTCCCTTTCTTAGGGACGCAAACTGGGCCGGTCTTGCTTGTGTGGTTTTCGTGCTTCACATGTCAGTTGCAGCGAAGATTTTCTTTTATTCAGGTTCTACATATGCAGCCGGGCAAGTCCAACGAATGCAGCGTGTACATGCACAAAATATGGATATTCTTTTCAGGGATCTGAAGGAAAGAACTCAAGGATATTTTCATATCGGTCAATATCTTTCCGAGATTCGGAGCAGGGTTCAAGCGCATGTTTCCGGAAAGAACATCAAGACCGGAAGCACTCTCCAACTTATTCTGATGTATGAATATCATTTGCACCTGTCCTCGATTCTGATCTTAGCACTTAATCATTCTGATCTCGCCCCTAATGCTTCGACCGACCCGGCTTGATTGTAGTTGCATGTCTTCGCACATCAAATTCGAACGACTTTGAACCCTACTTTCTTCAGTCAGCCCGTCTGATTTTGTGGCGAGGGCAAAACGTTCGGCTTTGGCAATAACTCCTGTTCTTCGATTTATCATTTAACCACTCAATGATAACCACCTCTAACACACCTATTAAGGCTTGATATATCAGTTTGATCTCTCCAATGAACAATCGATCAAAAAAAATGCGTGTTAAAAAAAAACAATCAAATGACTGTTGTTAGAATGAAAACTAGATCAACTGCCATTCTTACATGGCAGTTGATCGTTTTTTCCAACGTACTTTTTTTTGTCGAGTTTTGAAACAGGCCCTCCCACTTAATCTTTTTCCCCCCTTGGGGGAACAGAGTTGTTGGTTTAAATGGGACAAAAGTTCTTTAAGAGGAAGTAAATGATGATAGAGAAAAAGACTATCCAATTTTCGAAACGTTTCTTGTAATAACGTGCATTAGCATCGAGACTCGAGATTTTTCTTGTGGTCAGACCGAATTTAAGGAAACCCAATGAAAGTATCTTTCTGTTTTCAGTTGAATGAATATCTTTTCATCTCGGAGAGGCGGTTCTATTTTGAGTAAAGCTGGCCATTTCAAGCCATGGACGACGGTTTGACCAGTACTTACCATAATCGCACCTTTCAGACGCCCAGACTTTCCTTTGAAATCGTCGCGCCTCTCAAACTTCTTTAAGCATAAGGACTATGGACCCTACCTTGCTTCGCACACGAACTTCCCAGTTTGTTGTTTATTCGAAAAAGACATTTTACAACTTGAGAAATTACCGTCGCGAGCAAATAGAGCCTCCGTGGCAGCAGCCTAGAATCGGAGCTCTCCCTCGTTGGAACTAAGAAAGAAAACTTTTTCCAACAATACCCGCTGCACATTTTTTCCTCGTTAGAGGAGAAAGAAATGTGCAATGGCTAGCTTTTCTCCCTCCACTTCAAAATAACATCCGAGCGCTTTTATTTATTTTAGAGGCCTATAGGAATTGAGAGTGTTTTGCCATCTAGCTCCGGCAGCACTTAAACCGCGCTTTTTGCCCACCCATACTCAACTCATGTATGAAAATAGACGCTTTTGCGATACTGTTGGCTTTCCCCTCGAACCTAAGGCGACGGATTTTCCAATGCTAAGGTAAAAGGTAGAGGGCATGTTTCGTATTCTTACATTACGTTTGCCGATTTCTAGGAAGAACATCATCTCTAGGATCCCGAACATCGACTTAAACATTCTTCTTAAGGAATCGTCGCTCAACGAAAATCACAGCAGCAGCATACATTCTCTCATACTCTGTTTATTTCGTGATACAGAGTCAGCACAATAGCGTTGCTGATGTCTGCCTGCCTATTCAAGAGTTTCAATCCATTATGATAACATTTCCGG
>Ga0058701_10001204_pt1 | contig 18117 bp, 10 predicted proteins | sample AgamicOrMae_FD_97039 | JGI IMG/M metagenome (GOLD analysis project Ga0058701, IMG submission 97039) | Agave microbial communities from Guanajuato, Mexico - Or.Ma.e | ecosystem: Host-associated > Plants > Phyllosphere > Phylloplane/Leaf | place: Guanajuato, Mexico | collected 2012-06-04
CTATACAGCACGGTATTAGGTCAACATACTAGCGGAGTGCCTTAACTTGCCGCCTCCGATTTTCTTGAAACGTTCAGGACTTAAAAAAGATGTATGAAAAAATAATCCCCAAAACCTGCTCCCTCAATGAAGTTTTTCTACCTTAAAACAGCGTTAAAAATCGAACAGAAAATGTAAAAACTCGAAAAATTGCCAATATCTTGGAAACGGCTAGAAGTATCGCAAAACCCTCAAAATTTCAGTCTAAGTAAGACGGGACTTATAGGTGTTCTAAGAATGATTTTTGGTTTCAAATTGTATGGAAAACAATTTTTCCGGCCAAAATTGAACTCTCTTTTTAAAGTAGGAAAAAATGAATTTCGGCAGCAAAGTTTAGGGCTTGGGTATTTTTCCATACCGCTATCTAACTGTCCTGAAAATTTTGAGAAAATCTGGGGCAGCCAGTTGTAGTAATACCCTATAATAGTTTAGGTTGTGTTGTGCCTCGCTCCGAAGTAATAAGAGCGAATTTTTGTTTCAGATCAGTGCGGTCGATGTTGAGGCAGGTGACGGCGCTGTCTGGCGTCGGCTAATGGCGGTCTCGCGGCCCCCGGCGGACCTGGTGCACCACCTGGTGCAGCGCTCCCATGGCGGCACGCGCCTGGACGGCGGCCTGCTGTTCGTCGCGATCCTGGTGGTGGCGATGCCCCTGCTGGTCGCGCTGCCCGAGCCGGCGCTCGCCATCGGGGTGCCCCTGCCCCTCCCCCTGCTCGACTGGGGAAGAGCTGACAGGCCTCCCATAGAAGTCAACATACCCTGGTTACCCTGTACGTTTCGTAAACGTCGTTTGAAATCCAGTGTATGGCGTCCGTTTGACCTATTAAGATCCATATGAAGTTTTCTGGAGACAACTCTACCGAACTTAATTTCACCTGTACCAACCTAACAGCTATTTACACCTGACTTAACCCATAACAGCCCAAAGTATATGGAGTGAAATTTCGCTTAAGAGAAATTGGAAGGATTTTTTCCATTAAAATACGCAATTTTAAGCTTTGGAGAATGCCTAAATAATTAAATTTCAGGTTTCCAGAGGGGTGATATTTTTGAAATTGTGACAAAACTGAGCTGGAAAGACCCTCTAAAATATTTTTTTTTGTTTCCGAACGGCATCGCTGAGCGGTAGTGGGTTAATTTCACAATCAGCTATTCCGTGTTTGCAGTCTCTCCCCCAAACTCCGTTTTTTCGCTCGTTCAGGCCCGCTATTTGTAATCCCAAGCGTTCTCATTGGATGGGTATGCCTTGGATCGCAAATGGTGGACCTGAGCGAGCGAGAAAACGGAGTTTGGGGGAGAGAGAGGGGAGATGGTGCAAACACAGAATACTTAACATCTATAAATAAACCGAATCAAAACTCAAATTATCTAGCTTGAACTCTAGTGAGCTAAAGTGTGTTAATCTCTAACGCTCCGTCCTCGTATTTTTATTGCCGTGGAACCGCCTAAAAAGTCAACATCATGAAGTTTGCTATGTTTTGTTTTCCAGTTGAGAACGAGACGCGATGTTACGACGAACTGGGATGCTTGAACGTAACTCGCGAGTGGTATCATCTCATCTACAGACCCTTCAATGTGTTCCCCCTCCCGAGGGCTGTGATCGACACGAAGTTTATTCTATATACACGAAAAAACCCGAACGAGGTAAGCATACGCGTCTCTCAAGCACGGCCAGCACGAGTGCTTGTGGGTTGGCAGCATTGCGAAAGTGGCAGGGTTGTTTCAGTGTCTTCGTAGTCGGTATCGTGTTGATATATTGTGCTTCGCAGGGCCAACTTTTACGGGTTCAAAACGAGAAAACAATTGTCAAGTCAAACTTTGACCCTAAGAAGGAGACGAAGATGATAATTCACGGCTTCATTGATACCCCGCTGAGCAGCTGGGTCAAGGTAACACCAATGGTTGCGCCTCGCTAAAACACTATCCCACTTATTTTCACTTGAATTGAATAGTACCTCATTCTCTTATTTCCGCTCTAAAGGAAATATATATCCACAAACAGGAATATAACATGTTTTTGACTTACAGTACTGATATCAGTTCTCGGAATACCTAAATACAGTTATGACGAATGAATCGTTATCAAATTGTATATCTACGTTAGTCGCGTTACATCGATTTTAATTGACCTTACACACTATGACAAAATAGTGGCTCTAAGATCAGTCATTAAAAAATTAGGGAGGTGGCCCCGAAATATTTGCTCCGGTATTCTTTTTTCTGTTTTTTATTCCCTTTTTTTAAAAAAAAAAATAATCAATTAATTTTTGGGGGATATACGTTTGAGGAGGCGGAAACTCCTCGAGTTGAGCTTTTATCGCACCCTGGGAAACTCATATTAATCAAGCAGAGAGCCAAACGGAATGGACAGAAAAGCACTTTGCCAGTTTTAGAGTTACTTATCCAGCCTTTTTTTATTGGTCTACCAGATTTGTCACTTCAGGCCATTAAATTTGCTAATAAAATATACGTTAACAAACTAGAACTTCTTATATTGGAGCAGTAACCAAAATTGTACACTGTTGAAAAGAGGAATTCTCCACCTCTTGTTTTCTTCCTCTCGTCGCGAAGCCGAGTGCATCGAGGTACCAAGCAAGCAACTTAACAAAAGCACCGCTCGCCAAGCCTGATGCTGCTAATTTCTCGAGGGCCCTATCTGTTGCCATACGACAGGCTTTAGGCTTTGCGAGAGTGGAGCGGTTAGGAAGCGAGGTTGAAAAATGGAATTGTAACTAGCGTTGGTTGTATCTCTTTAATGCTCCTAATTTAATGAAAAGTTTAACGAGGGTGGTTCACATGGATAGAGAATCCAACGTCCAAAACTGAGATTGTGAATGAGGGATTTTTGTTCTCATTGTCAGCTAAACCGGTTCGTAACTGCCTTGTTGTGTTTCACAGGACATGCGCCGTGAGTTGCTGAAACGTGATGACTGGAATGTTGTTGTTGTTGACTGGGCAGGCGGATCGCTGCCCCTGTATACGCAAGCGACGGCCAACACTCGCCTAGTCGGCTTAGAAATTGCCTATTTTGTTAATTATCTGCAGGTACGTTGAAAACGACGCTCCTTCCGGAAGAGAAGACTTGCTCCGCGTGGGGGAGCGAGAAAGTGTCTTGGAAGTGACTTAGAGGCCTTACTAGAGAGGAGGCATTTAGGGTGCAAAACGGCGCCGTGGGCGTCGCCATCTTGTTTCTGAAGTTTCTCCGTAAGCTACAATGCATTTGACAGTCCCATCAGAAACAAAATGGCTGTCCAATGCCTCCTCTCTGGTATATCCAGGCCTCCGTGAACGATCACAATTCGCATGTATTAAGTCTCTCTTCAGAAACCTGACAGCTGTGACATTTCTTCCATTTTCCTAACTTAAAATCGAAATTAATCAGTAAACTTTTTGTTTCGTAAAAAAAGGATGTATTAAGATATTGACCGTTTATTCAAAATATTGTGCAGCGTATAGAGAAGCGTGTTGTGTTAGCTTATTACCATGATTTGCTTTAAATCACCTTTCACGCGATTCAGGGATTTATCGAGTACTTAGACGCAATCCCTTTCACGATACTGATTTCTGAAACGTGAACTGCTTCTGCTTCTTAAGATTATTGATTATATTGCTTACCTTTCAAAACGGATGGGTTAGATCAAGGTTTACAAGCCTATGGAAAATTGCATCAAAAACACATTCCATTGGGTTACCGGTCTTGGGTCAATTGATTCATTTGACCTTATCCTCCATTTTCCACCGCGTTTTGTTCGTGTCCATCGCGAATTTTCTCCTAGTTTCAATTTTATGGACTTATTCCCTTATTATTCAATTGGATTTATTCAATAATTCCTTTTTAAAAAAAATCTTCAATCTGTAAAACTGGATTTTGAGTAAATTTATTCTTTATTGGATATTGGATCAATTCAATGTGTCACTTCTATAAGATAAAAACCTTTAAAGACTTGCATTTTTTATTAATTTTTGATATCACTTCCAGAAAAATATGGACTTGGATCCTGGCAAAGTCCATTTGATTGGCCACTCGCTTGGGGCTCATACCGCAGGATATGCTGGCCAGAGGATATCAGGATTGGGCAGGATAACAGGATTAGATCCTGCCGAACCTTATTTCCAGGGCATGCCCACAAGCGTGCGCCTGGACACCAGCGATGCTCAGTTCGTTGACGTCATCCATACCGACGGCACATCCATATTCTTACTCGGTAAAGCATATTTCGACATAACCTGTCAGTGCACATCTCTGAAAGTACTTTTTTTGGACAGCAATTTGCTTGATGTAAATTGGCCTGATACCCATCGAGGTGGTTCTGCTGATTCAGTTAGCGAAATGGTTGGAAAATTTGCCTCATTGAAAGTCCTGTTCGGGAACTTGCTTGGTTAAGAAGACGATCATAACTATTTTCTGGTTTTAGACAGCTATCTCAAAACTAGCTGGAATCCCCTGATTTCATCAAGATCGTTGTCGCTTGCCGCTTGTTATTTTTCAGATGATGTTTCAATGGAGGAAAATCAAGACTATCAAGACTAGGGTCGATTTTTAAGGTTAGGTAAAATTAAATCGCGTTTTCGGAGCGCCGCCTTGTCAAAGAACTCCGTGCATTTTCTGTGGAGTGTTTCATTTGCTGATCTTTTTTTAAACGGTGTAGTATGCAAGATATCCTCTGCTTGGGATTAATTTTAACTCGTCGGTTTATTCTGTTTGTTTTTTGTAGTTATTTTTGTGTGACCGACAAAAATTTCCTAGTGATTTTTTTTTGCAATAGGCAACCCGAATGCCTCAAAATATTTGGTAAGTTGCCTGTACAAATTGATATTTTGCAACGGGCACTTAAACACTGTTTTGCTTGACAACCGAGCACAAAAAAATGCACTGACCTCAAAACACTGTCTCAAAGCCAAGCAATGTCCGACCGCCGAAAAAAATGTGATTATTCCCCAAGGTCTCCTTAAAACTTCTGGAGCGTTGGATGTATTAGCGTGTTAAGGTTCCCTCAGCACGCCTTTGACAATTTTCGTGTCCCATACAGGGTTATAACCTTATCCGCACCGCTTAAATCCCCTTGTAAACCGTGGTCAAAGTATCCGTAGCACGGACAATTCGACACGGGCATCCGTGCGGGTATCCTTATGGATATCAATGTAAATTGTCGCCCTGAGAAGAGGAGGTACATGTTATGCCCTCTCGGCAGCTCCATCTTTTACATGTATTCGTTCTAGCACTATCGTCCCAAAAGGTATTGTCCGGTTCTTGTCGCGCAGGAAGGCTCCGCTTTATGGGGAAATACATTGACCACCGCCTTGTTGCACGACCTGAACCGCACAATACCTTTTCGGACGATAGTACACCGCAAAAGCGGGGCCTTTGTAACCGCTTGTGGGCCTGTTTGCAGGTTACGGAATGTCACAGCCTTGCGGCCACGTGGACTTCTACCCGAACAACGGCAAAGAGCAGCCAGGCTGTGACCGACTCACAGACGCCCCGACGCCGCTGACGCTGATTCGCGAAGGCCTGGAAGAGGCCAGTCGGGTTCTCGTGGCCTGCAGCCACGTCCGGGCCATCAAACTCTTCACTGATTCCATTAATAATCAGTGTCCTTACGTCGCTCATCGCTGTGATTCCTACGACCACTTCCTCGAGGTGCGCACAATATTCGTCAAGCCTGATGCCGCTTAATTCTTAGTTGTTGCCGCCGGCGTAATAGCTGGGCAGTGAGACGCACAGCACCCAATGCGGTTGCATGTTGTCGTTCAGGATGACATTGGATAGTGGAGGAATACAAAACATAATATGATCCTCCATGTAAATGATGCTAAACTCTTGCGGGCAAAAGGAACTCGAGTAGATCAGAGATTCATTGCTAGGATTGTCCTTTATAGACAACATTTATCTATCATGAAGGCATTACAAAGCACTGAATATTTTTTTCCAAAGGGCCTAAGTTACATTCTTTAAGTGAACTAAATTCTCCGCATAGCTCACATATCAAGCGTTTTAAAGAACTTAATCCAGAAATGACTTCCAACAATTCTGAAGAATTCGAAGAAGTGGCCTTTTGAAATCAAAATAAAAAATCGAAAAATACGGTACCGTAAATCGCTTGGAAAGGCCAGTTTCAGCTACCCCCAAAACTGAAATTGCCTGACTTTAAGGTTTTTTTTTTTTTAAGTGACTTTTTCGGTAACTGATGATTTTGTTTGTTTTTTTCCGGCAGGGCAAATGCTTCAATTGCGCCGCGAACCGGAGCAACTGCGCCCTTATGGGTATGCAGGCAGCCGAGACAGCCGTAGGAGTTCCTCCAGGAAGCAAGTATTTCCTAGCAACAGGGAAGGACCAAGCTTTTTGTCGTGAGTGTCTAGCAGTTCCCAGCCGTCAATTTTGAACTCAAACCATGCCCTGTAAAAGATTTTAGTGACCTTTCCTTGGCTAGTGTAAAACCTCGCCCTGGTGCTATCTTCCAAGCTGCGAAGAGATTTTTTCAGGGTTACTCACCGCGCTATTTTTGCAGGTCGGCATTACCGAATAACGGTACATCTGGCGCGGCCTCCTCGCGCAGAGTCCTGGGTTCAAGGCTTCATGAAAGCTGCCCTTCATAGTGACAAAGGAGTTGTAAGGAACCTCGACTTAACACCCAGGTAATTACTTCTTGGAAATTATTACCGCTCTCGCTGCGCACTTGGCGACGCAACTTGGACCACGAAAGGTGGAAAATACAACCTTCAAAACTGATATTTTATTTATTTTATCTTTTATTTTTGTGGGGTAGCAATGAAATTTGATAAGCTGGAAATGGGAATAAGAATGTACTCGACACATATGCCTCTCGGAGGGGAACAGCTTCAATGCGTATGCAAACTTCCTGCATCTCGTCTTTTCGACGAGAGGCAGCCCACCTCACATGCGTGCGTAGCATATTGCCTACCGCGCAAATTCGTTTGCCTTTGCATAATTTTTTACTTGAAGTTTTCGATCGTTTCGAGTTTGAGTTTTACTTTTAGCATTCTTTTCAAGGTTGAATTTTCTTCATCTTGAATTCTTCCCTAGTTCAACCTTTAGTTCATCACGAGGTTGAACAACGAATGTCCGACATCGGCTTTTGCCAAGCCTTATGTCCTGTAGCCTACTTCTCGGTGATATCAGGCTTGGTGACGAAATGTTACGCTATATTAGATTCGCCCATGTAAAGAAAAGCGAGGTTAGGTTAAGTTAGATTACGCAAGTTTAGGTCAAGTTAGGATACGTACCATGTAATTGACTCCGCTATCGCTTTTGTTAGCACGGCAACGAAAAGTACTATACCAGAGGTGTTGTTGAAAAGTGGTACTCTTGTCCGCAGCGGGTACGTTCGGCTGGAACACGGTGAGTCCCGAAGTTTCGTCGTGACTCACCCGAACGACATCGGGCCTGTGAAGCGCGCGGAGCTATACTGGGAATACGATATGGACGTGCTGCAGCCGCGCTCCCTGTGCTTCTTTTGGTGCAACGACCACCTGTACGTGTCCAGCGTGCAGGTCCAGGAGCTCGAGATGCCCCCAGACCTTCTCTCAAGGGACAAACGAGCGATAGATCCTCCTTCTCACTTGTGCTCCCTGGGAACGAGAGAGTACGCCGATATCGCTTCAAGGTCCTCAGCATCCTTCTTCGATAACTGCGGGGGAGTGAGGTCAGGCAGACATTACACAGAAACAAACGAAGATACGTGACGGATCCAAGATCCTTCGAGTTGCGCTCTCATACCAGTGATGCTTTCAAAGCAGTGATCGTACTATTGATCGACAGTCTAGTGATGATATACGTATAGGTCGATAGTACTAGTGACCGATACGGAAGCATCATGTGAAACATAAGGTTGATTTTTCCGTTACCAGTAGAATTTTTTATTGGAGCAACGATATTACTTTGTCAGTGACAGCGAATATGCGACGTCGAATACGTACTACGGTATTGTGTCACTATGAAGACGTTCTACCAGTGACGATACCTACAAAGTTACCTTAACCAGAATTTTATCATGTTGAAGGTACTACAAAGCGTACGTTTTGAGTGCGTTCATAACTGAGCTTTAATTATTTTTGAAGTATTGAATATCGAGTTAATTAGGTTGCTGAGATCAGGTATATCGGCGGAATCTCAAGCAGTCACCAGTAATGTCTAGTAATTTTATTGCCTTTGACCAAGAAAATATTGTGGTCCAGGAGTTATGAGGTTGCCACGCTGTAAACACGTAGCAGCGATGTACTATCTGTGAGCTGCGGAGCAATATTCGTTTATCAAGAGTTTCGGATAATCCTCAGACTTTGATAGCTTTGCCGTCAGCAATAAACGGCTTTCGAGTTTGAAGTTTTCATGAAAAAACGGAGAGAAGTGCTTGAGAGTTATGGCACTCCCAGCCAATCAACAAAGCTGACTTTCAAAGTTGATGACTGCTTCCAGACATTCATTGTATGTCATTGTTACAAGTATGTTTTTATTCATAATTAGGAAGTGGAAGTTTCTGAATCCACAAGTTAAAATAAGTGCGAAAGTAAACTTTAGTGTGGGGCCATTTTACCCAAGACGACTGATGTTTCCACATCGATTGAGTTATCAAAGTCTCAAGAAAACGAGTCTTGTGAGTTATTTCGTGTACTGTTATGTAGGAGTGCACATGTGTAATCAGAGATGTGTTATAGATATTGATAAGTGATACCTGACTTTCTGCGGAGTGAGAGTTCCCATGACCACACTTGCGGAGTATGCACTGGAAGTGTGCATTGTCAAGAAGGGTTCGCAAGCCTGGAAAAATTTCCTGAAAATTTGAAGAGCAAAAAATGGCAAATATGGAAGTTCACAATTTTTATTGGGAAATGTTTGGTCTCTGTTTCCCGCCTTTTTTTGCCCTGTCCTGTAAATCCTTTCTTTCATAACCACAAGTTTTGAATAACTGTTCCAAAGTTTGAATGCTCTGAGACTTGTCTAAGAGGTCGGTTCTCCATCTCGGCATATACCTGTTTTTAAACTTCCATACAGTTTCTTGCCAATTTTAATTTCATTCGCTGTTTTTCAACCAATTACGCAAATTTTCGCGGAAATTTTTCCGAATGAATTCATGTTTAAAAGTACGAACCCGGTCAAGTTTCTGAAACTTGCATTTTTATTTAAGACTGAAATCTAATCGCTCAAAGAAGTCAATCGGCATTGACAACTATTTTTAGTTATCATAAAACATACTCCAGTTGAAATTTTAGGAGGAATGGGTATTGGTGTGCCAAACTAGAAAATGTGTCAAAACTAGAACGTACTAAAACTAGGAGTGTCAAGTTGGAAAGCCATTGTTAGCACTGGCTTGAGGGTTGCTGGAGAAAACGAGATTAAAAATAGTCACAAATTATAGATTGAAATCAATGGAGAAGTTTATGAATATTTAATTCACATACTTCTAGTGTAAGTACTGAATAATTCGTATGTAATTTTCAGAAGGGAGCTTTGTCATTAATAATTTAGTAAAATTTTCCTTTTTCTGTGGCAGTAGTTTTGACTATTTTGAGGCTACAGCTACAGAACAGCCCTGCTCCAGTTTCCTCTCGTCCCGTTGTTGCCTTTTTTTAGTATTTCAGCCGTTGGAATCGAATACGACGGACGATGGTTTACATTATGGCGGACGAAAATAATTTTGAAAAACGACAGCAAGCTCATTTTTCTTGCTTCTTTGTATAGGCATATCATTGATAAGGAACCGTCAAGGTATAATGTCGACTGAATATCGTAAGTGCGCCAGGTGAAATGCTTTTCGTAGTTTTTATTTCTTGACCTGATCTTAAGAGAAGGTATCCTAAAACTAGAGAGGTCATCCCTGTTGTATTTCCTTTGGCACTTTTGTTTACCGTTTGAGTTGATTTTGGTTTTTATGATGAGGTAAATAAAAGGTAAATCTATACAATTTTTCCCGCCCTCAAAAACGAAAAATCGGTTAAATATTAAGCAGAGGGACTAAATGATAAAGTAGCATTTTAGTTGAGTGTGACTGACCTTAGCCTCGCATTTCTTATAGTTTGTCTGTGGATGAGCGCAATTTTAGAAAGAAATAGCCATGACAAATTTTAAACGCAACTTCAATTTAAAATTGAGAGCAGAATTGTGATCTCCTTGTTGATGTGGATTTATGATGTATTCAACCAAAATGCAAGCTATTCACCATTTTAATTTTTGCGAAAAATCAAATCGTGTAAATATGTCTGATGGTTTATGCTGCAAGTTTTATCCTTAACTAAAAATTGAACCATGAGTTCCTCACATGCAAGGGCGCATTATCTACGCTACTGCAAAGATCTGGTTTTGAAAAAATGTGACTAACTTACATTATGGGATTTTATTGTTCTTGATACATTTTACCCTTTGCGAATATTTTACGGCGTGAACTCAAATAGTGGTCGTGGAGTATTGATCAAATATGACATTGTTGTTCTTATGATTGTTTTCTTTTTTTTGTTATTTGGGAAGGTGGTGAATACTTTATATACCCACCAAAAAAGCGAATTTGAATTTTCGGTTACCAAATTCAAATCTTCGAAGACGAATGTGCCATTAAATTGTAAGAGAGAGGAAAACATTTTAGGACGTAATCATGTTGTGCGTTCATAGATTGTTTTTTTTCGTGCTTTCTTTTTTTTGTCTTTTTCTTTTTTTCTTTTACAAAAAAAAAACACTTTTTCCTGGTAATGTAACACAACTCAAAAGTGAATCCGGGGAAAAAGTTTTCGTAAAATTAAGTTTCATTCTTACATCCTCAATAACGTACTTAAATATTTCTTACGAAACGGGTTAAAAATAATAAAGTTAATTGGGATATATATATGCAATTTATGTAAAAGCTCTAACATCTGAATTAAATCGAATATGTCTTCAAGAATACTAATTGACCGACAATGTGATTTTTATTTTTTTAAATGAATAACCGAAAATGTGATTTCTTCGTTGTGTGAAATAATGTGCAATGAGAACTTTGTTATGTAAATAAATATCTATTTTCAAGTTACATTTTTATTCTGTGTAACATCTTGTTAAACCTTCATTTCAAACGGCACTTGAATCTTGATAGTTTTTTAGTCAATCCGGCATACTTGGTTTCTTACAGCGCTCTTTCGAGGACTTTAGTCAATCCGAAGGATGCAAACTGGTAGAATCGATATGGAAGTTCGTGTTTGTAAACCGTATTGACGCTAGGCGAGAAATATTCGCGAATCTCAGCCGTGCGCGAGCGCATAAAGAAAGGTACGATAAGACTCATTGGGCCGAGTATATTTCTCACGCGAGTCAAGGCAATCCGACCTTCGATTTTCGCGTACGCTAAAGTAAGAGCAAACTTTTTGCCCAGAAAAAGTGAACAGTTGGACAGATTCACACTGCGATTTCGCTCTCGCTCACGTGAGATATTTTAAAAACTTGGCGCGCAAATCAACATGCGTGCGTCGTGGAGATTTCAGTGATAATAATCGTAACCTGTGAAAAAGAATGGTCTCTGAATCTTGTATGTCAGGGGTGCTTCTTACGTGTGGGCAATGTTCGAAGGGGAGGAGGAATGACTGAAGTAAACCAGCTTTCCGTCAACCCCGCACTAAAACAACCTGCGGAAACGTAAAGCGTGGGACGGTGCAACGGTATCATATTAAATGACTAATAAGGTCTGTACTATTTTAAATATACGCTATACTATTTGAAATATACGAGATCAATCTTTACAAAGATAGAAGCTGGTACGGGGCCGTTATGCAACGCCATGAAGGCGGTGTGAATTAAGGGGAACAGCTCATTATGTTGACCCTGAAATAGTTTCTTGCCAGAGCCACACTTTTAATTTAAAATATTTTCCGAATTGCGGAACTAATCCAATTTACATCAATTTATGTGGTACAGGAAATATGACCATTTTATACAGATGAACGTAGAAAGGAAAGGATTCGTGGCAGTTCTTCTATTATTAATTTCGAGTTAGAGGTCTTAGCTTTAAAGATAAAAGAACGAGAACATTATTTTGACTAACAAAAGAGATTATATCTCTGCTCCTCTCTGATGAACTTTAAGGTTTTCCTCGGTGATTACTGCAGGTACGTTGTTGGATACTCGAGGTACCAGTACCTTTTGAAGACTGTCATCTGTAATCGTTTTGTATGAGTCACCGCGTCAGTAATTTTTTTCCATGATTACCAAAAAGCAGGATTTGACGAGCAATTCGTGATAAACAAGTGAGGCCCCCGGGTTGAAGTATCCATGCTATGTCCATGATAATATCCATGCCGAGGAATCTATTCACTTAAAAATACTCGAATGACATCCATGGTTCCTGGATATAACATAGACACGTGGATATCCATTTGTGTATTTTCAATCAATGGATAATTCGGCATGGATATCGCATGGACACTTCAACCCGGGTCGGTGTTAGGCCCGAAAAGGGGAATGAAAAAAAGTGATGAAGTGAGACTGCTTGTTAAAATCGATAGGTGGGTGAGAAACGAGGGCCGGGAGGGAGCAAGAATGGTGAAAATTCTTGCATGACAGGTCTGCGTGTCAGCAGAAAATGTGGTGCATGCAGGTGAGGTGCTAAGGCCATCTTGGTGAAAGCATTTAAAAACGGCGTTAACAAGGGAAGCAACTAGCTAGGTGCACGCCAAAATGATTTAAATTCTCATCTGTTGGTGACAAATAAAAAAGCAAAACCAAAGCTGTATATAGCGTTGAAAATCACAAAAGTACGGACTTTGTAACTTGCATGTAACGAATATCTCCTTCATGCTGATAAAAAATATCTCAAAAAATAGTGTCTTTTGTTATTTTTTAAAGTATCTAGCATTGTTTGCTTACGCTTTTTTTATTCATTTTTTAATGATATCTTTGGTCTTGCCTTTCTCAGCACCCTAAGATGATGGCAACCAACACGAGTTACTGACGCCAACACTTCCGCACTCATCAAGAGACACGCGATGCTAAATTTTGCAGGCGACAATCTATGCTATTTCATACACCGTAGATCGAGTAGAAAATCCATATCGAACAACCGGATCGATATAGAGAGCGCATCGGTCCTCTAAAATCAGTGTATTTGATTATTTTCTTCAGGACAAGGTAAAATTTAATTTTATCTCGCATCATGTCTTTTAATTTAGCCTTTTTGTCACGCTGTGGGATGCCCGCACACCTAGCGCAGCGCATCGCAGGACTGCGATGTTCTCGGAGATGAGGAAACCTTCGGGCAAGCACCGCTGATTTTTCGTGTTTACCAGTGATTTGAAAGACATGTTTGTTCGGAATACCAACAAGAATAAAATTACAAAATAATGAAAGCGACTGCACCAGGGCCCGAGCGTGGTCCAAGTCCACGCCTGGTTCGTATTTTCGCGCGTTCGGGTCGTCGAGGGATGTGAGAATACGGTTCGGGAGACTTCGGCATTGATCGGCTGATTTCGGCTGTCCATGCAATTCAACCTGAATTCAACTGTTTTTTTTTGTTTGTTTTTTCTGGTTTGTTGTTTACCGTTTTGGTCAGTTTGCTCTGTGCTCTCCTCGTGGGGCTCATGTTCCGACGAAAGACAGTCAGATGACAGTTGACTTAAATTAGTGTGTGGACTGCATGTTGTCTCTGGTGCATGAACCTACTTGTAGGTTCTTGATCTGGTGTGTGAAGTTGTATACCAATCTGCTCCATTTCAAAGAGTGTCGTGTGAGTACTGAACACCGGCAAGGATGATGTACTGTTTAAAACAAGAATGAGTTTTGGATGACGACTGCGTGAAGCAAGAATGGATTGACGGGTAAACATTGCATTTATTTTGATATCAAACTGTGCCCTGATAGCCTAACCCTGTCTAACAAGCCTGGGTGGGCCGTAGCCACCCGGCCTATATGGGACATTTGATTGAATGATCGTAACTCTATACCGCTGGTAATCCTTGGGCCTTTTTTTTTAAAAAAAAGGAGTGTTTATTGACCCGACTGCCACATTTAATATGTATTAGGTTAGGTTCCGTGCGTTCAAGTCACCTCCCATTCAAAATTCATAAGGTTAGTTGCGTGCGTTCAAGTCTCCATATATTAATAAATGACGGGTCAATATCAACACCCTTAAAAAAATCTATCCTCTGACGAGAAGTGGTGCCTAATAAATAGAACGATAGACGGGAATTTGAAACTTTCCAGTTTTAGTCTTATGATGTAAATGTCACCAGCAAACGGATTAATTACTTTCACGAAGTAATCAAATGAAAAATTTGTTGCAGCAACACGCTCAGTGTGCGCTGGCGGCGCGCCATCTGGAAGTGGCGCGATGCATGCTCGGTGCGGCATTCCGGCGCGGCACCCTTAGTGAGAGGCGCCAAAGCGAGGGTGGCGCTAGTGGCGCCGGCGCCGGCGTGGGGTGATCGCTGCACGCAGTCGAATCGGCACAGGGGAATCGGTTCGGTTCGACGGGCGGCGCCACCGCGACGTGGCGGCGTTCGACGGCCACCTCGCGCACCTCGCGCACCTCGCGCACCTCGCGCCCACCGGGCCGGCCTCCGCGCCAGGATCGCCAGGATGCAGGTCGCCGACGTCGAGGACGCGGCTCAGGCCAGCTGGCCGCGGAGGGCCAGCACGGGGGACCTCCACATACCCAAGGAAAGCAACGAGGAAGACGCACCTACAGTGAGTTTTACAGCTCTTCGTATCACGTTGATAAATTCAGTCTAAAAGGATGCTTCGTCACGCAACCATTGCATTTCCTTATGGAGGAAAGAAAACCCATATAAAAAACGCATTATCTTATAGATTGCCATTGAACATATATTAAAAGGTCAGTTCTATTCGCACGCCTGTGTTAATTCAAGAGAGACTGGAACGCACGGAAACCAACCTAATACATTTTAAATGAAGCAGCGTGTAAATAGTTCGTTTTTGAAGTGATTCTTATTTAGGGGACACTTTTAAACGCGTTGGTTTTGTTTTTAGGGGGTTGTTGGGGTTCTAAATTTCGTGGTAAAAATGATATTTATTCTGCGTTCTCTTCGTTTTTGTTTTAATAAGCTATTGTATCGCGGAAAGATTTTTGTTCAGCGTTTATTAATAAAGGACAGCAGGCATGTGTGCGCTAATCCTGTGTTGGATGAACAGTTAAGTGTTTTTAAAACATTTGAACTCGACAGTGTTTTTCTACTGTTGGTATAATTCAAAACCGATAAAACACGGTCTATCTTCTTTAAGGGTCTGAAATTGGTCGGTTTTAGTGTCTTCCTGCTCTGTGTTCGTTTAATTTTTCATAGAATAATTCAATAAGATTTTGTGATTATATTAATCATTTGAGTTGTCTATGCTCACCATGTGAGCAGATTTTAATAATCGACAATGATCGTATTTTCATTCAAAGGTAGACTGTGTTTGCGCTTTACTTTTGGAGACGTTACATGGCAAAAGGCGGAATATTTGGCAGGAATCGATTTGTCTACAAAATGCGCGATGGGTGCCATATCACTTACCGCGTCAACAAAGACAGACAGTGCAAGTTTAAGTTAAGTGGGTCGCTGTCATTTTTTAGAACCAACACTGCTGTGCAAAGTGGCTCTGCTCTCATATCAAATGCATCCAAAACTTTCGTTTTGAATAATTACGTGATGATCATTGACACACTTCAGAGATTCAGGAATTTCTCCAGCACAGATATTCTCCGTTCAAAACATAACCTGACATAGCCTGCCTTGAACAATAATTGTGTGACGAAGGACATACTCTTCCCAGTCGTGAACTCATCCCATATCATCCCTATGGGCTGTTGTAGACTCTGCAAAAAATTACTCTTCGACGAAAATCTTGTATTCAATACTGGTAGTTTTCGAAGCTGGAGTTCTGTCGGTGCCCAATAGTCCTAAATTTTAATACTGTCTTTTTCTTATTTTATCCTAAATCTCCCCACAAAGGTTACGCTCTATTCAGGGCGTGCAGTAACTATTTATTAAACTAGTAATCGTGCGGAGCGGTAGAAGTGTTTCGATTATCTCGGTACACAGTGACACTTAAGAATGCCTTATTGATGGATGGTGTTTTATCAAGGCTTGGGACAGGGGCTCCCGTTTCTCATATCGTGCGCCTTAATAATTTTCACTAGACGCTATTCTACTTTGATCGAGCACTAGGGATTTCCTAGTCTTTCGAGTTATAGTAACAAACCACAGCATGCCGTAGATTTAAACGAATTTCAAGCGTAAAGTTAGAACGCTTCGATAGGCAACGTTCAATGCGTAACTGTAAGGGGGGTTGCCTACCTCCACACTTGCGCGACACGGAAGTTGATTATAAAACATGGCATCAGTCAGAAATGGGAGGTAAGGAACGCTCAAAGACACTGTTGGTGCTTTAGTAATATCCTGTAAATGCCCTGACTGTAAATTTAGCCTGCGATTGAATTAGGCTGGAGGAGGTTCTTCGAAAGTTCTCTCATGATTAGATTTTATTGGAAATTCTTCTGTTGATGGATTGAAGTTTCTACACCTGAAAAGCATTAAGAAACGACCGAGTGTGCTGCTTTAGATAACAGAGGTCTTGCTCCGCTCTTGAGGTAACCTACTGTACAACTCTGCCGGCAAGGCAATCGTGACTGGCGCCCATATAGGGGAGAGTACAAGCTCTCTGGCGCCATTCTCAAGTTCGCGGCGTCGCGCTCGGCAGCTCTCTGCTCAACAACTTTATCTAGTGGGCTTATTTCATTTTTCGCAGAACGGGAAGGGTTCGGACAGCGCTGGCAGCACCACCGCCGCCGCCGCCGCAGCGGGCGCTGCAACGCGCCTCGTGTCCATGGCCCGGCCGCGGACGACGGGCGCCCTCAAGTTCCACGCCCTGGCCAAGTCGCTGGCCGCCACCAAGACGGGCTGGGACCGCGCCATCATCGCGAGGAGTGGCGGTGAGTTGCTCCTCAGCAAAAGAGGAATTCTCAGAATTTCTCCGTTCTTGAAGATATGAAACTCGTGATTCGCGAAGCATATCAAAGCATGTCGGGTCAATAGCTACACCCTTAAAATTTATGTCGTAATGAGCTTTTGCTGAGCGAACATCGCTGTTCTAACTTATTGCGGTTTCAAGACAAACTTTCGAATGCAGGCGTTATCCGCTGTTCCTCCAAAGATGTTGGTTAGTGATCCGTCCACGATGTTCCCATGTCTATCTCAAGGCGCTAGCCGTAGTAATAAATTCCGTTCGAGGCGAGGCGAGAGTCGCAAGCGCTCACACCTGCCAGCTGTTGCCACCTGGTAATCTGGCAGGTGTGAGCCTGAGACTTGAGCCGGCCACGTTGCATCGGCCAGGCGGGGCGGGGCGGGGCGGGGGTGCATGTTGGAGGTCCTTGCCCTCTACGTGACTCCCCCTTCCTGTGTTTGGACATACCCTTTGCTCCCCTCCCCTCCCCTCCCCTCGCAGGACTATGGATGCATTGCCTTCGTGTCGGGTTTATTCCCTCAAAAGGACCGTGTTCCTAACGAGGATCGGTTTCACCTACGTTTTAATTATTCTTTGTATCAGAGAAAGTTGAATACTCTCGCAACTGCTAATCTTTTCAAAATCTTTTTAAGAAAACTATTCAGAAAATGTGGCCCCGTCAAACAAATTTAGAATAGAAGTTGTATATTAGGTAATGCTCTTAAGGGGGAGGGGGGTTAACATTATGCGGTACTCGGAAAAGGCGTTACAAGGGGAGGGGGAACACAACAAATGGCGTTTAATGCGTTATATAATTTGTGCACGACCCTGTATCTGAAATCCCTGTACCCGTTTTTCGAATGCCTTGAACAATCATTCCAAAACTAAACAAAATAATATCCTATACTATAATATCGATTTTATGATAAAACCAGCGGTATATATTTTAGTATTACTCTTAACTGTTGGGGAATATATTGGATTCTTAATTTTAAAATAGGATAAAAAAAACGGGCCTGAAGCAGACCAATACTTCCATGTCCGTTCCCCCATTGGCTTCATATGAATGGGCTATAAAACACAAGAGGAATAGGAAAACCACAGAAAAACAAGCGCGATCAAATCCGTATTGTCCCATTTTAGGCCCGTGTCCCACCTTAGGGACAATC
>Ga0058701_10001205_pt1 | contig 18115 bp, 11 predicted proteins | sample AgamicOrMae_FD_97039 | JGI IMG/M metagenome (GOLD analysis project Ga0058701, IMG submission 97039) | Agave microbial communities from Guanajuato, Mexico - Or.Ma.e | ecosystem: Host-associated > Plants > Phyllosphere > Phylloplane/Leaf | place: Guanajuato, Mexico | collected 2012-06-04
AAAAAAAAAAGAAAGAACGTGGATATGTTTTTCATCAAACAGCGCACGTTACGACGAAATAATGTCTATCTAAAAAAAAAAAAAAAAAAAAAAAAAAAAACTGCACTAGAAAAAAAAAGTCCGTTTATCGGTATAATATATACAACCAAAAATTCTGTCCTATGGACACGCCAAAATTATTGTGACGAATTATTTCTCATGGTGGACTGCTGTGTGTCCGAAGCATTGACAGGCTGTTTACAGGGTGTCAGGCAAATACGCATATGTAATTGGGAGTCTGCCAACCCTACTGTGCCGGTTTGGCCGGACACCCTGTATATTATTGCTTATTTTATAGTTATTTCTTTTTCCCGGAATGCTGCACGCCAATGTTTGACCTTCATCTCGAAGTGTAAATTTACAATACGGTTAGAGGCTTAAATATCTTTGAATTGGAATGAAATTAACTACTACTGCGAAGCTATCTCGCAGATATTTTTGATTTTTAGGGCCTGTATGAAAGCCTCGCCTTGTTTAGCCCATCTCCCCCTTCTCTAATTCAATTCGAGTTTTTTTTTTCGGTGCATCAAAGGTGCACTGAAAAAAAAAGAACAAGAAGGTGTTTTCAGCGGTGCAGCGAAGAACCGATGTCTGATTTTCAAGGTCACCAATGCCAGGTGTTCCTCTTTGAAACTTTTCTAGATATTTATTTCACCTTAATTTTGACAAAGATTCTCTCAGTGGTTTATAGCCGCCAACTTATCTTAGAAATCCCAGTATTTAAATGGTTTTCTTAAATTATTTTCTTAAATAATACGCAGTCGATTTAAGTATTTTCTAACACAGCAGACCGGGCGGTAAACATCCGTGCGCAGAAATCTCCCCCCCCCCCTCGAAAAAAAAAGAAACATTCAATCCTGGCGGGCGGATAAGGTAGCCATTCCCACGTAGATTCTGGTCTGCATAACCCTCTGAAATCAGTGTTATCAGATTCCGCGACTCTGTCCAATCTAAACGCGTCTAACTTTTTAACCGCTTAAGATAGCACAATGTTGAATTCGATTTTTGGAATGCTCAACTCGAGGGCGATCCAAAACATACCCGACATGCTAGGTTATCTTGAATGGTCGCGATTAAAATTTACAAAATTGCGGAATCTGGCAACACTGTCTGAAATGCAGTTTCCCCTCGGATGCCTAGCAAAACTTCTTGCGTAGAAGTCTCTGAAAAGTAGAGAGCAATATTATCGTTGTTGTGGTGTCTTTTTTGGAGCAACTCGGGAACTAGTTGTTGTTGTTTGCAGCAGGCCGGTCCAAAGAGCACACCAGCAGCGTAGACCACATAGACCCAGAGATTCACACCGAGAAGGTGAAACACGACGGAAACGAAAACCCAACCGCTAATCACGCCAGCTCGGAGTACATCAACGGACACGAAATCAAGAAAGAAATCAAAGAAGACACCCCCGTCTAGACTAAACACTTTCTAGACTTGGACTTCTGCTTTAAGACGTCGATACAAGCATGAAAGACTCGTGCTTTAAGACTGTATTGCGCGTTTGATTTTATTTTTTTTTCGTTTATTCTGTCTTGGGATTGCTTATGACTGCTAGGCGTTTTAGACCACGTGGTTTCGAAAGATTTTTAGCTTGAAAGTATCGTAAATTTTAATTCATCGACCTTTGAAAATGTTTCTCTTAGAATACAAAATGTAACGAGTATTTGTGCAAAAAATCAAAATAGCCTTTAAACGGTTAGATTGGAAGGACACATCTGCAAGTTTTTGTCCTCCTATCTAATCCGAAGATATTTTAGGTGAGAACTTTTTGCTGCTGATACACTTGTGATAATTTGTTTCCTAAGAGAGTCACTTTCTTCCTTTTTGTTTTAATAATATCTCAATTAAGTTCCTTTTTTACTGAATTAATCTTGCCAATTCGTCAACGTGGTTCATTTAGCTAAAAATGCGCTTTTCGAATCTAGCGAATATGTTTAGGCGAATGTTAGAATGACGTAGAGATGGCATTCAATGTAACCAATTTTGATACAAGCAAGTTTGAATTAAAGTTGATAAGATTTTTGCCCGTGGCCGCTCTCAAAGTCGCTTATCAACAGGATTCCAGCTTGATTAAGCTGGAACTGACTGAAATATTTGGAGGACCATGCTGGGCATAACGGAACGCTTGTGTTAGCTGTCTCACTGCCACGAGAATACAGCTTCTAATTTAGTTCAAATTTGAATCGCTTTCAACTTATTTAATTTGGCGTTCCCGTTACGAATCTCTTAATTTATGTATGTTAATTGTGTGATCGAATGCTTGGAGGAATGTTGTGTTATTTGTGACTACGTCATTGTCGGTACAGAAATCCTTCAGTATTTCTTGTTCCTAAAGCAAATTAATAACTCGCCTAGTTCACAACGAAAATTTGTACTCGTTTTCATTGGACCCAGGGCGTTACCGAATCAGTAACGATGACCGAGGACATTCGAAGGATGGGTCTTCCAACGAGGTAACCTACGGGTCTTCATTGTGGATACGAGTTATAATTACTTTAGGGCAGTCGTGTGTTGTGATCCCGTTTACCTCTAACCTCTGGATTAATCCGGCTTAGCTTAACCGGAAATCTAAAACAAAAAGTGTGGCCTAACACTCGATTTCGGGGTTGGCATAACGAAATAAAGGTGTATTTTCACTAAAAATGAGAATTGAGATTTGGTAGATGGGTTGTACTTAATACGTTGCTAGTGCCTACCGAAATTTTCAAAATTCCGTTGGGAATCGCCCTGGACCAGTTATTCTGTCAGAGTTTGGCATAGCTACGCCAGATTGCAATCCAGAAGGTTTACGGGATGAGATTAATGTGAAACGTCAGTGGAAGAAGACAGAAACTTGTGCCCGACTGAATGGACAGGTTCATAGGCTATGTTGCCTACGTGATTTTATGTTATTTTCGCACTCCGTATGGTCAGTTTTTCTTTTAAGTGTAAATATATGAGTTCTTTTTACCTGTCCGATTTGATGTTAAAACTAGCCCGTCACCACCTTCAGCTTTGTTAGCTTAAGTTTATTTCTTCGCGTTGCACCTTTTTTCTACTTATTGCACCAAGAAATGGTCGGGCTCTCGCCTTACCTCTCACGCCTTGCTATTGTTATGTTCGCTGGACGTTGTTCGGGCCGTGGCCAGTAGCCTTTGCTACTTGCTAGGCACGCCAATGGTTTCGCCTGGGTCGCCAGTGGAAGTCGCCATGGGACCTCACCATCGGACGGAATTTGCGAAATGGCGTAACGAAATCAAGAGGAAAATACTCTCGTCTAAACTTTTAAGGATGAATATTGTTTTTCTTAACGTCATTAATGGCCCGAAATGCGATGTAGGCGTGTCTTAGATATGTGCAATTTTTATCATGGCTTCTGCAAGCGTATTTGAGCTCATGAAAATTTTAGCTGTTTTTTGAAGGTACCCGCAGTCAATTTGAGGTTATGATACCTGAAACCTATATGATTAGCAAGCGTGATTGCAAAAGCGAGGTGAGAAACTGCAGATGTCTAATGGACGAGTACAGAGACAGGGTTTACTTAGAGGCGAATCGTCTGCAAAAGTTGTTGCACTATGGTAGGTTTAATCGCTCAAATTTTTCCTTCTGCGTCTTTCAACTTTTGCGAATTCGTTCCAGAGCTCATGATGGCGTTATCATTTTCCGCGAATTTACATTCCCACCTTGTGATAAGCACAAATTTTATTGAATTTACTTTCAGTGTTTTCGTCGGTTAGAGCTAGAGTAGATATGATCTCACCGTCCGGGGAAGGAGACACAACGCAAATTCCCAAAGAGAAATTCGAAATGTTGTAGTCCAAGTTTGGGAACAAAATTATCAAAGGATCAAAAAAAAAGTTTTGGAAATTCAAAATTTTCGAATTGGGAAATTTGTGTATGTGAAGGAAGGTTGGTCATGCCAAAAGTTACTCTGTTGTATGTACGTGCCATTTTCATTGAAATGCCGCTTGGAAATTGAATACACGGTCAATTTCTTCTCCTTTTTTGCACTCGTTCATACAACTGAGTATACAGGAGTGCGCTTTTTCCTTTATCAGTATTACGTTTGACGAATCTCACGAATGTTTTTGTTTCCTAAATTATTCGGTTTAGTTTGATATGAAAAATGTATCGTTCATCATCTCCTCTCATGGGAAAACAACTTCTCCAAGATCTAGAGCCCTGGAAACCAGTATTGTCAAAAGTGGAGGAAAATAAGAAAAATACCATTTTTTCCGGCTTGAAGAGTTAAGAGCTAACAAAACAGTTTCTTTCTCCGTTTTTTTTTTAATACTTGCTATTTTTAAACTACCAAAAAGATCTCCAAATTTTATGTTGTTTACCATGCGGGCTACTTAAGTAGAATAAAACTTTGAAAGAGACCGTTTAAACTGGCCCGATTAATCTTGCGCCGTATAATAGCGGAGGCTATTTAATATAAACAACTTCCTTTATAGAACCAGGGCGCTTCTCTTGGTAATCAGGGCGTTTTTTTTCGGCGAGTGATATTGTATTTTTGGGCGATACAATTATTGTAAAGCTTGACAATCTCTTTTGAAATAGTTCGGCATTATTGACGCGAGATTTGTGAACTGTTTGAAGTTGCCGGGATAAAGATAGGTTGACAGCGGCGCAGAGTTGAGTTCTTTTTTTTATTGGAGGAGAATGTTCGACTTACTCATAACTTAAATCAAGTTAAAGAGGTCCATCTCTTTAATGTGTCGAAGTATTAGAACCGGAAAGACATTACTGTGAGGAATGATGCGTTCGGGAAGGTTATGCGGAATCACTCAGTGTAGTGAAAATCACTCGAACGAGTGACGTGTAAGTTCTCTAGAAGTAACTGTATTTACTTTATTTTTATACTAAAAGTAGGATATAATTTCGAGTCTAGTTGTTTTTATTTATTTCCGATCCGAGTTTGTACGCCTTTATCAGATCAGGGTTTACGAGCTCCCAAACTGCCGGTTTTCGGACGTCTTCGGTTGTGCGGTTTAACCAAGAGTCGACCGTTCAACGTAACTGAACGAAAGTCGATTCTCCGCGTCGGATCTAACCTCAGAAGCACTGACAGGTTTGGTTCAATCTTTTTCGTCTGTTAAATTTCGTTTTAATAACATCTCACAATTAATGTCAGTGACGCGACAACAATACGGACACTGTAACCGTGCTTTTACTTTACCGCACTTGATAAAATAAACATTGTTTTGTTGATACGTCGACGAGGTGATCTGGAGTTTAGACCGACCAATCTAACACCAAGTCGGATTATGGTTGGTTATTTAAAAGACCAGCCCGTTGACCAAAGTGCAATCCGAAGACGCCTCACTATGCGAAAAGTTCTTTAAATGTCGTACATAACAGCTCATTTCCATTCAACTTTTTTCCACACCCAATTAAAGTGTACTTAAGAGCAGGATTTGTATGTTTCTACCCCCGTTGTTATCAAAATATAGCTATTTCAACTGAGTATATTGTGAATTTGTACATACTGTCCGAAATTTTAACCGAGATTTAACGCATTTATTTCATGTACGGATTTGTTGTATATAAATGTAGGACGGGTCCTGCTAAGAATATTCTTATTGATGTATGTTATGTTGGTGAACACAGTTACCGTCACATAAAAATGTTTCCGACTTTCTGCTTTATGTATTTGTATGTCAAAATTATGTACTTCGCTGCTTAAAACTGTTTTGAAACTGGATGTAGTTGATTTACCAACACCGACGTAATTATACATAAATATTTTGTACAATAATTAAATCTTATATAAAATTGTACACATTGAATATTTTAATTGGAATTTCCTTATATCTAACTTCTTATGGTGATAGACGGAAACCAACGAAGACTTCATTGTTACGTTCACGATTTTGAAGTAAACGTTGTTTTAAGTTTAATCCTTTATATCGAAAATGTTTGGAGTGAGTGTAGCTGTTTTTGAATTAAGAGCAAGTCGCAAATAAGTTAAACGACACCTTTTGCGAGACAGAGTCAAATGGGTCACGAAAGCGGACGAAAGTATCCCCATAATAAAAGCTAATTATAATTAGGTAAACCGATGAGATTCTTTCTACCGAGCCGAGTTATTTCGCCATGCTGTGCTTACACAAAGTAGTGCTGCTTGGGAAGATGGTCTTAAATACTTGCCCATTTGACTGTTCCCACCTTGCTTTCGATGGGAAAGTCACAGTACCGCTAATTTTTTAACTGTCGGCATTGTACTGTTGACAAAGCTGTAAACTAACTGTCAGTGTAGCCTGGAACGTTTGGTAACGTAGGCTCGTAACAAGTAAAGCAATAATTGTGGCTGTAGTCTTTTTTTGTAATAACGCCAATTTTTAGAACGCACTTATTGTAAGTTTCCTAACTAGCACGGCGAACCTACGTAAGATTTTTCAGCTAGTTTTTGGGTCAGGCCAAAGCTATGGTACTCAAGTCTCTATTAGATGTATATTCTAAGGGATATCCGGCCAAGTATTTTTGCTGTTTGCCGATTCTCGCGGGCTTTGCTAATTAAACTTTTTGTTCATTAATAAAATAAACCATTTTTCCCAATGAATTGGGGTTAAAATAATCTGCTCGAAGTATACCGTTTAAGTCCTACATTTCCAGTCAAATGTAGACTCCTAAACCGTAAAATTGTAGTTGGATATTTTTGCTTTTTTTCAGGAGGTGCTCCACGCCATGCCGGAGAAACGTGAGTATTTCCCTGTTGACATGCTTTTTGGTTGGTCTTTTAAGGGGATTCCGCATGGTGGTATATGCGATTGAGATTTTTAGATTATCTCAAATCTAAACTGTGACTACATACAGTACGTTTCACACTTTGTGAAGCTCAACCAGTGACTAACTACTGTTGCGTAAAGCATGTATGTGCTTCGTCTATGTATATTTTAAAACCCACAAAACGAGTCGGTACTCAGGAAATTGATTCCTTGCCAACATTGGAATTCGAATGAGCGCGTATGTATCGGCAACCTTTGCCGTTAAGTTTTGAGACCATAACTTCGATTTTTGATAACCTTGAGCTGGATGGTAATCGTAGAAATGTTGTCCACAATTTTTGACCAGAAGTACAATTATTATACAATTTGAAATGCTAAAATTTTAAGGTATTTCGTGGCTGTTTTAAGTCGTGAACTACAGGTATTTCAAATGGAAAAAAAATTAATAAGAAAATCAGTGATAAGAACGAATAACTGTTTTGATTCCCGACAGCGTAGATTTCTATTTTTTTTCCCTGGAAAGGATTTTTCGAAGGTCGTAGTCTTTGGGCTAAACAAAAAATTTGAGGAATATACGAACGTTCGGCCGAGAAAGATTCTTTTTCGGTACGGACACCAGCAGTCGTTTTCCCCTCGTATGCCATTTATTTTACGTGCCCTTGCCTTTCTATATTCCTAGGTTGGCATTTTGAGTACTTTGACTAGTATCTTGCTCCGTAATTAAGTGTGTGCAATAATTTAACCGCATGTTAATGAAAAAATGTGTTGAAGGGTACTGTAGGTTTGGAGGGTTTTTCAGGTGGTTGAACGTGTATTTTATTCAAAAATTAAGTGTAGTAGAAAGGTTTTGGAAGGATTGCATTCAAGATACGAAATATTTGGTGTTTAGAATTCAAGTTTATTTCAAGGAGTGACAGTAAATTTTTGTTATTATTTTCGTTAAGAAGTACCGATCCTGAAGCTTAGCAAACAAATACAAATAAAAACTTAAATGAAATTCATTCATTTGCGAAGTTAGTTTATTACTACAAAAGATCAGTTTGCTTTGAGGCAAGCTAGGGAAACAGCCTTTTAAGGATACATTTATTCATTCAAATCTGAAGTTTGTCTTTGTTTGAATACTTTACTTTTCGCAAAAATGGTAAGTACGCGATTTTGGTAGTGCATGGAAATCCGTTTTCTCGTGTGAAATGTAACCATTTGGGGAGGTGGCAGCGTTTTTTTGGTTTTATTCAAGAGGGTGAGGTCCTAAACTTTTTAGAAGAGGGAACTATTTCTGTAGAACTTCGGGAAAATCTTTCTCGGAAAGCCAAGAGTGAATAAATGATTTGCTTTATCTGCATTGCCGGTAATGTCTCTTCAGCCTTGTGGTAAAATCTCGTGTTCGATTTTTTTAAAATGTTTAAAAAGAATAATATTAGAAGTCAACTATTTTCTTTGGGGACCGGTTACCAGTACTGTCGCCCGAGAGAGATTTTCCTGTATGGTTCGGCGCTCCCCAATTATTGGTTTTGAGATTTTTTTTCCTATTTCGCGGGTGGTGTAAGTCAAACTAGTTGTATAAATTGTTTGTACCCTTTCAGAAAAGCTGATCCCGAGGACCCCAGCAAAACCGAAGAGGCGAAACGACTGACCGATAAGAGCGTTTCCACCCGCGTTTCGACCAATAGCGAGCAGCTTCTTGGACAAAGGCAAGCAGCCATCCAATCAGAGACTGTCAAAGTCCCGCTAAATTTAAAGTTGCGATTTAACGAAACGTCCATGTGAGATGCAGCGCTTTTCTCACTAGATCGAAACTTGCCCTAAATACCGGTATCAATTGTATCATACAGATCTAGTCATTTTTTCCGTTAATTTATTCTTGTTCTTGCTTTTGTTTTTGCTTGCGGATCTTCCAAATGCTGTCGCATTTTTAGACATGAAGATATTGCGTAAGTTGCGCTCGTAAAAATTCTAGGATCCGTTTGACGTTGTTGAGTTAGGTTACTGTTTCATGTCGGTCTGTTTTTCTTGGCACCTCATGTTTCCCTCCTTTCATTCGAAACACTCCTTTTTTTGTTTTTCACTCGCACTGTTAGTATAAATTTACACAGGCGTTGCGTTCGTGTGAACTGATCAAATTTCGCATCAACTCTCTGTACTCGTCCTTTTTTTGTTGTCACATTACATACGGTACTAACCCGCTCGAGTCCAAACTATCGTGGGGACTAAGGTTGTGAAGACCTACGGTATTTTACATTCAAAGGCCGTTCTTTTTTATTTTTTTAAGCCTATTATCCTTTACTCAGAAATGCATGATTTTGATGACCCTAAGCCTTTGTGAAGTTTTTCAAGTTTATCACCTCGATCGAATTCGCGCACTTCTGCATGGAAACTCTTCACCCCGAAGTTCGATTTTATTTCGCACATTTTCATCCGTTTGTGCATGTCGTAGTGCCAAAATTTTCATTTTTCATTTCGATCTCCCCACATAGGTACCATCACACCACCGCCAGTTTCATTAATTCTGATGGTTTTGACACATGTGGTTATTTGCATCTTGTATATCTCTTTGACTTTCCCGATTTTTTACTGGGCGTCTGAGAAATTTCGCAAACAAACGCCTCGTTTGGACGCCGACTTTTTCTTATTGCGACCCCAGTGAAAAACTTAAAGCATTCTAGAAGGAGGCTAATTATTTCATTGGTTGCTAATTGTTAGATGGACGAAGAAGGGTTTGTTTTTGTTGCTCAGTTGCATGTGCATGTTTTGTTCTACCGCTTTTTGTGTGTGCATGATTGTGTATATGATAATTTAATTGCATGAATATTTAAAATGCATGCCTGGAACAACTCCTTTGTAAAAGTATTTTCCACAGAACCTAATTGTACATATGTGGCGTTTTGCAATAAATGTATTGTAACCCGTTTGTAACTTCGGTAGTTTTGTATACTAACTTTACTAAACAACCTGGGACTGAAAAAAACCCAAGTCGAAAGAGACAAAACATCTGCTTTTTTTCCAACCTCTCCATAGACATTTCCTTTGAAAATTTTGCGGCAACTAATTTTATAATTATAGACTTATTATTGCGAGTATTCCGACTGAAAATTTAACATGGATGACGACACTACCGACGTTAAATATTTCCAAAAATTATAAACATTCTGTCAATAACTTGGGATTTCTGACCTCTTACTAATTGATTATTAACTTGGGAATCCATGCCACAAATTCTCATGGTATACACATCACGGTGAAATCAATTTTACTTTCATTCATTGAACAGTCCTGCCACAACACAACCACCCATTTCGTTGGTCATATCATTATCAAACAGTCAACACTTTCTGTAACAAAGACCCTGATTTTTTGATATTTTTTTTCGAAAGGTAAGTCGCATTGGATTCATTTTCTGTGACGACCTTGTGTTTAGCGCTGATTCACGATTTTATTTTACGTTTAAAAAACAAGATCATACTTAGCCGGACGCAGCTTATCCTTTCCGTGCAGTAAAACTTTACGACTGCTAACCTAATACGGTCTTACTTAATTTTGTTGCTGTGATAGTCACAGCTTCTTACATTCAATGAAAATCGATCTACATTTTAATGATTTATAACTTTTTGTTTTTCTCGTTGAAACGGTTTGTTTGATCTGTCTGTTGTGGTAGCTATTTCAAAAATACAGTTTCCACCACAAGTTTTTTTCTCTGTTTTTCCTACAAAAAGTTTTTTTAGATGTAACTACGAGGAACGGCTAAATAATCGTTTATTTTGATTTCTTTCAGTAGCGACACTGAGAGTGCGGATCATGGGCCAACACACAAGAAGACCAGTAAGAGGAAAGGGATGATTAATTTCACGACTGTTTTCAAGAAGGCCAAGGATAAAGTAGCCGGGGACTCAGAAGCACTCAAGGTATGCAATATGCGAAGCTTAAACAGAAAATGTGTATCATTACGTGCTGCAACTAGTCCCCTAAAAGTGGCAGTCACTTCTTTTAAAATATCGTTATAAGCAAGTTCGAAGCGTGACATTACTTATTTTTCTTTTGTGGTCATAATCCCCCGTCACGGACCGTTAGTCCGTGCAAGTTTCAATCGAATTCAATAGAGAGGCACCGAAATCTGTCAGAGAAACTTCGCGTGCTCAGATTTTTTTTTCCTTTGTGTCAATACCGGTAGCGAACATATGCGAATGTTAGTGCATTGAAATGAAACCTCCTTCAAATGGATTGGCATATCAAATCGACTAATAGTTTTTTCGTCCTTGTTTTGTTTCAGAACGTGACAGTCATCGAAGAGAAGGTAAGCCAATGAGAATCCTGGCAGCCAGTGCTTTCGTTCCGCTTTTGATGCGTCTGTAAAATGTTGCGCGTTATACCTTTTGCGTTTTACCTTGGTTTAACTTAAATTACTTTTAAAGGGCGAACGACATATATATCCGCGAAGGCAAGGGTAGATGTTCTGTGCCTCGCTTCCCTATTGCTCCGCTCGCTCTGCGACGGCAGTAACTGCCGCCGTTAAGCAAGTGGCACAAGGCATGGTGACTAAATTTTAAGCCAAAACAGACTAGGTGCCCTTTACCGTGTTTTGCAAGGCTTTGTGACGAAAAGTTAAGACTTTCGTGTCTAACAGTGCTTAGTCATGGCTAAAATTCAGAGTGTAAGAAAGAGTTCCCGAAAAGTGGGGTCCAATAAGTGATTTTGTGTTCAGGATGCTGAGAAAGCCGCCACCATCGACGTCCAGCAGGAGCCGTCGACCCCGCCGATAGCCGGGAAAGAACAAAAGGAAGGCGTTGTTTACGCGGAACTTGACTTGCAGGCAACGACTCAACACAGCCGACCAACAGTAGTTGTGCGACCAGATGACGACAAGACGGAGTACGCAGAAATCATCCATACGAAGAACAAGGATCCTCCCGCGGGAAAGTGAACTGCTTTTTAATTTTAGTGTAGTCTTTTCTACTGGCGCGAATATCCAGACCATCACGTGACCCAAAAATGATTGCTGGGGAGTGAAGCTCTACTTTGAAATGACAACGACGGAGAGTGGGACGTGTTAAAAGTCTTCATGTTGTGAATACTTGTTTGGTCTAAGTGGGTTGTTTTTATTGCCCGTGTTGGGCGAGTCCTTTACAAAAACGGACATTTTTTTCTATCTCTTCCCCTTTTGTCCACCGTTCTTTTTTTTAATCATTTTTATACTTAAACGCCTTTAGAAAGACTGACAAAACTGTAACGCCTCTGCTTTCCTTTTTTTTTTTTGACACCAGTTGAAAATCTTGCTGTCGTAATTTTATCATGACAATTAATGTTCTTTAGGTATAGTTTTTAGAGTTGTAGTTGTTCTGTATGAACTACGCGAGTTACTTACGAGACGTAAAGGAGTGTGCACCTCTTGAATTACTTTTAAGAGTGTCTTTCATTGACGGAGTTGTAAATTATTTGTACTTAAGTATTCCGGAGCCGTATTGTAAGACCAAACTTTAATTTTACACTTGTAATTCCAGTGTATTTTTTTTTTTAGTGCAACCAAATAATTTTACGAGTATGCTTTATGTTCGTATTTAAAATATATACCACCGTAACGTATGGTGCCTTGTAGACAAAGTACGTATTTTAATTTTTATAATCACTTTCGTGTTTTTTAATATTTGTAATCGTGCACTATTATATGTGTCGAACATCGAGTGAATTTTGTGAAAGAAACACATTTTGACAAGGTTTCTTGTGTTGTTATATGTTTGCATGATAGTACGGTACATTGAACGCAAGCAATCTTTTTATTTTGCATTTCTTATTCTGCGATGAGAGATTCCGAGAGCCGTGCAACGTGTACGACAAAAACATACGTACAATCACAGTTTGGTGCGTGTTAGCTTTAGGTGTTTTTTTGTACTTAGCTTACTGTTAGTTCATTAGTCAATTAATTCAGATTTAGTCAATTTACTTTATTAGTATTTCAAATTTAATGTGTAAGTTTGCCGCTCTACTGCGTTTAATTTGACATTTTGAGATTACCTTTATTTCAACTTTTGGTATTTTTCGTAGTGATCAGTATCTTCACCACAACATTACTGCCTTAACCTTGATTGTAAGAAAAATTAATACCTCGTTATTTCTCGTCTTCTTTTTTTTAAGATTTTGTGGACTTATCCACTTCTCAGTGGAAATGTTTGACTCAGTATTTATTGCAATATTTGCATTTTTTTCTAATGATTATGAGCCAGTATTATGTGTTTTCATACTTAAATGTTACATTTTGAAAATATTTTTTATCTAGTACATTTCATTACTCAAATTTACAAGCGGTGCATATAAAAGCATTTGTATCCATGTCAACTTTGATGTTGAAAATTCTAAAAAAATAAGTGCCTTTAAGTAGTTTACTGAATTTGTACACAGTTTTGACGTAAAGTAAGCGAGCGGTACTCAGCAGCGTTTGGTAATTATTATTTTGTTTTTTGAAGTGCACAGAGTGATTGAAAGATTCCTAATGGTATGATTGTAATCTATGTATTTGATAAATAGTTTTTATGTACCGTTTCTACTTGTTTCTAATGCCCAAATAGACCGCCGATCTTGCTAGTGTGCCTTGCCGGTGTTGTGTTTCACGACTGGATCTATTAAACTAACGTGTATGAACATATGTATACACGACGATGTATACATAAAGTAAATATATGAACCTCAAATCATGTCCAGCTTTTTCTTCTTTACACTCCCCCCCCCTCTGATTCAAATTTGTCAGACGGACCAATGAGTAGGGCAGAAATGATCAAGTTCTTTCACTCCTAAAGTTGTTTTTCTTTTTCTTTTTTTCGAAGTGGCGAATCTTGGTGACATTTAGGTCCGTGCACTTGGCCATTCGTAAAAAAAATAGACAATAGTCTCAAAACCTGTTCTTGTTTCACTTGAGAGCACAAATTTTGAGGTGCACTCTACGGACAGTGATTATTCTTATTCTCCATTATTGAACTGCTATTCGAACATCCCCATAAAAATATGCATACGCACTCGTTGGATGTTATGTAAACGAAAGGAGGGCGGTACAATGACGCACATGAGAATTTATTCGTCCCGCGAAACCCGTTTTTTCTATGTTATGTGGAGGTCGAGCTTATAGTGTTAGGCATGAGTCGATATAGGCAACCCACCTTACACGGGTGTCGTGTGTTGGCCTACCTTAGGGGCAGTTTAGTCCCTGAGGAAAATACTCACTAATAGTTGGCAATTTATTATTCTCGATCAACAAAATATGTTACCTTTTTACTAGCAATTTTAGTTGGTTACCTTCATTTTGTAAACAAAAAACTTACTTTGGTTGTTCACCAATTGAAATTAGAGGTAAATCGTTGACATTTTAGTTCACACACATTAATTCTGACTAAACAATGATTGTTGGTCAAACCATAAAACACCGTGATTTAAGTTGATGGACATGATTTTTGTAAGCCAGATCACTATTAAAGTTGTACACCAACTTATTAGTTGACCTTTCAGTTACTTTGGTCGCCTAACTAGCTCTTAAGTTGAATTGATGCACAAAATTTGTAAGCAAGATACCTACCGGTACTTTTGTAGTACGCTAACTTGTTTAGTTGACCTGTCATTTATGCTGGTCGGTTAGCTAGCGGACAATTTAAATTGACGCACAAATTTTATGAACAAGACGACTACCTACTAATGAGGCAACTAATTTAGTTGACCTATGAATTATATTCGCAGGTTAAGCTGACAATCTAGCTTGACGCGCAAAATCTGTAAGTAAAAACCTCCCAAAATAGTAAGTCAACTAATAAAGTTGACTAGTCGATTCGTCTCTACTTTTTGTTAGCGGAAATAGGTCCTATCTTTCTTTTGATATCTTAAAATACGGAGATTTTTCAACGACAATAATACTGCTACTTTAAATAAAGAAAAAGGATTTAAAAAATACTTTTAATGTTCAATTCATGTACCATAAATGTGCCTATCTTTATGTGTGCTATCGTACTAAACGTAGTAATCGTTTCTTTATCTCGAAGAAAAATGGGTTTAGCAACAAATTCGGCGCTGTTAGTACTGTTTTTGTCGATGGAACAAACCGGTTAGTCTCCGGAATAAAGTGAATGCTTCGTATACTGCTAAAAAAAGAGCGACCTTTGTTCCGTCGACAAGATAAATCTCTTGTTGCTGATTTTCTTATTTGAACATAAAGATTTGTTATGGGAACAAACCATGCCGTGCAGCAAACTCGTTAATGGACGGTTTGAAGCCATGGAGGAAAGAACCTTTCCTCCATGTTCTTTCTCTCCTCCTTGTTGTAGCTAACAAAGCGTTGTGTTGAATTGCGCGCGGTATCTTCTTCCCCACCAAACTACGTCACCATGAGTTTGGGGCAGTTTGGGGGGTTTGGGGCAAGGTGACTCTATATCGGTAGAGTCACTTCAGGCCCTTCAGGCCTTATCTGGGCCTTATACACAGAGAGAACGGGAGACGTTTTCTGACGCCCCTGTGCGGATTGCCTACTTACAGGATGAGAGGCAGCTCGCTCGGGTAAGTCCGGAGGGGCATTTTGCTCGGGCCGAACGAAGCCGAACGCCTCCGGACTTTTCCGAGCAAGCTGCCTCTAACCCTGTAAATAGGCAACCTGCACTAAAAACTGGCGTTTGGAAACGTCTCCTGGTTTTGATTGGAGTGGAAGTTACCTTGGTTGCGACGTTACCTTCGTCGAAATTTTAGGAAAATTCCCCCCGCTTGCTGATTTTTGCATACGTACAGCAATATTATTGATGAATGCGACCCATAAGAACATTTAAGATGCCATTATTAGTGCCAGTGCCCAACTGGGAAGCTCCAAGGAGAAAGACTCCTTGGAAACTCGCAGTACTCCTTGGTAGTAGGCAAAACTAACCTCGATGGACGTGCTGCGAAACTCAGATTTGAATCCAGTGATTTGCTCATGTGTTTTGTTGCTGTATTTCAATCATTTGAACATCCTCCCAACTTAGTTTGTGGGAACATCTTTACACGGAGGTTAGTGGCATACCTGCTCCTTTGTTACTTTGTATTTATGCTTATTTATTATATATAATATCTTCTTTGGATAGTTGATGATAACCATAAAAATATTCGTCATGTACTTTCTTTATGTATTCTTGCTATGCTGCCTTTTTTGAGGATATTAGTACTGTACAGTACTTACCTGTAGATGGTTTATGATCACATGATGTAACCTCACTCCATCAAACAAAGCTGAGAAAATGGTGCCACATTAGTTTCTACATTTGTGTCTTAATCTTAATCTTCAAGGGTAATTAGTGTCATATTTTCAGATTTTTCAGGTAGAGTACATATACCTAAACCGTACAATGCCATTAGATGTGATGTTGAGAGTTAGGGTTCTTCTCTAATCCAATACCTCATTTGTAAATCTTTATGGTAGAGGCTTAATGATATTGTAACATGGAAATTAGCAAAGTCCTTTATTGCTCATAATGAAAGATAGAGTTAAAGCAGCTGATTAGCCTTTTTTTTTCTCTTTTCTGTTGAGAACCTTGCTCCCAGCAAATATTTGTCTTGCTTATTGCTTTTTTGTTTCTGTTTTTTTGTAGTTATTTACTCTTCTATATTGCAGATTTTAATACTGCTTGATGTGCTGAACTTCATGGTCAACCTGTAGTGACACTTCTCATTGCTGTGTGGATATGTTCACTGTGTTGAAGTTCCTCTGGCAATAGACTTTGGACCACCTGTGCAACTTTGTCTGGTGTTTGTGATTGGATTTGTTTCAGGTATGTATGCTACATGTTAATCAGTATGATAATACATGATCATGTCATGAGGTTGTTAGAGATTGAAAAAAGAGTTTATTACTGTAGGGTCCTACGTTTTACTATGAACTGAATTGCAAAGCATTTCAATGCAGTGCAATTTCTTGGACTGGTTTTGAAACTTCAATCATCTTTAGCTATCCAATGTATTATACCTCATATTATAATAATAAAGCTGAGCTCACACAATCAGCATTTTGGGTGAAGGTGCTGTTTTAAGTCACCTTTTAAAAATAACTTTTAATTTTATGATTGTTCGAGTGGATGTGCCACTGCACTGAACTAGTGTGCTACGCTGGATTCATTTTCAATTGTTTTCTGGAGGGGCAATTTTTTTTTGTTTGATTTAATAGCATACTCCTTATATAGTAGTAAATTTCAAAGCACTGGCCAGGCCTTCCAGTGTTTCACTTGATCTATTTAATTCCTAAACCAGACATTTTGTCAATTGCCTATCTTTAACCATTAATATGACTCCTATCACTACCTGCCTTGTCATAATGTCTTTGATATCTAAAAGTCTTTTAACTTAAAATTATAGTTGAATGATGGACTTAGTTATAAGCCTCCACCAAGCTCAATGTAAAGAAGGAAGGGAGTTATGGGCAAAGCGGCTTGTCATTTTACTAGTAAAGTCATTGTTCTAAACAAGTGCAATATTTAGTGAAAAACGAATACGCGAAACATTATCATTTTTTTCATCATCCAGTTCTTTAAAAGGAAAAGAAAAAGAATTTCAGTTTTTTTTTGTTTTTTTTTCAGGCTGCCACTTTGATGCTAAGGCAGTCAGATGTCTGCTCGTATTCCAGTTGTACTGCTCTAATCCTCAAGATCGCATCACCCACTGCAAGCATCAGCTGGTTTTCTCTTCTTGTCTTATGATTCTACCTACCAATAGAAAGTTTCTTCTCTTTTGCTTATGACTGTCTCTGCTCAAAAGCTTTGTCCCCAGACCCATGTCTTCAAGTCTGCAAGACCATGCCATTGCAAGCAAACGGGATTGAGAAGTATTAGCTCAAAAACAGCATTATCAAAATCATCAAGGTAAGACAGCAATGCATCTCAATTGATGAAGCCATGAATTGGCCAAGAATGTGAGAGGAGGCGGTTAGGCAACGCGCGTTCTTGGCTGCGATGCGTGTTGTCTATGCTCGATGGGTGCTTGCTGATTTCACCCTGAAAGTTCAAGAGGGCCGCCAAAGCACAAACGTACCATCCTCAATAAATCTGCTCCCTCGGGAAAAAACCGAATCCCCAAATGTAAACGATTATATTTATCATAAGCAGAAACAATATTTCTTTTTATGAATATTTCATGACGCTTCTATGTACTGTGAAGCTCCAACATTTCTATTATTTTGTAAAATGTTGGTAAATTGTAAGGATCATAAAGTGTGACGTGACGTGGCTATCGAAGTGTGACTGGGGAAGGAGAGGCTGAAAATAGATACCTTAGCTCTTGTGAACGGCCTCTACAGCAGCTATGAGAGGGGCTCTGTACCGTGCTTCGCTCAGCTTGGGGAGGAAGGGAGGTTGTTCATCTGAGATGGGAAATGCAACCTTTGTTATATA
>Ga0058701_10001207_pt1 | contig 18103 bp, 5 predicted proteins | sample AgamicOrMae_FD_97039 | JGI IMG/M metagenome (GOLD analysis project Ga0058701, IMG submission 97039) | Agave microbial communities from Guanajuato, Mexico - Or.Ma.e | ecosystem: Host-associated > Plants > Phyllosphere > Phylloplane/Leaf | place: Guanajuato, Mexico | collected 2012-06-04
AGTGTTAGGTTAACTTTAGGTTATTAAGTTTCCTTAGGTTAAGTAAGGTGAAGTTATGTTATTTTATTGTTAGTTTAACTTAGGTTAAGTTAGGTTAATTCCTAGTTTATATCTTAAGTTAACTACGATCAACGTAGGTTAACTTACGTCGAATTAGGATAACCCAGGATAACTTAGGTTAACTTAGGTTAACTAAGGTTAACTTAGGTTAACTTAGCTCAACAAAGGTCAACATAGGTTGACTGTTGAGTTAACCTAAATCAACTTAGGTTGACTTAATGTTAGGTTAACTTAGATTCGCTCAGGTTAAATTAGGTATCCTTAGGTTTAGCTGAGTGCGTCGTGTCTGCCTGTGTTTACAAACGTAAGTGAAACTCCAGAGGTGGAAACTGCAACCTTAAAAACAGTGTACAGAGACCCAGTGTTTGAGCGGCCTTGTAGAATGCATAATCTATTTGGCATGTTAAATAAACGAACAGATTTTGTGTAAGGCGAGCTAAACTTGGCCCGGACTCAAGTTACAGAGGCTGCACCGTAAAATGGTTCCTTGGCCGAATCTGTTTTCGTTGTGACTGTGGTTCCAAAAGGAACAACTGCGAGTCCGGCCGGGCTGAGACCGGGCCGGGACCGGGCCGCGCAGCTGGCGTCTGATCTTATGCAGATGGAGACTACGGCGGCGTTACGGCTGCGTTACGGCGGCGGCGTTTTGATGGAAATGGAGCATCAAAGGAAGACAGACTAGGCTCCAATCCTCGGGGGGGAAAGAGACACTGGACCGAATAGGCTGGTTAAACTAATGCCATCTGTCTTGACATGCCTTTAATGATCGCAAATTCAAATGGTCCGAGACTAAAAGCATTTCAGTTGATTTTTACGCAGGTAAAGCTTCTTTGATTTTTGGTAAAGTAGATTTAGCGTTAAGCGCGGAAGAGGTGGCAGTCGCTCAAGGAAAACCTTAAAAAGTTTGAGTCAGAAAAAACGTGATTATCTTGAGTGATTCTAGCAAGCCTTAAGAGTGTTTTCATCATCGAAAAACGACGCTGAAATCCAAGTATTATCATACGCACTGAGGAGTGCGTTTTAAATTTTTAAAATTCCTCCATGCAGGAAGGTCATAATTGAAAAACCAAGTGCTGTAACGTCATAAAAGAGAAAGCCTGTAAGATCACTAATTTTTTGGGGAAAATTTTAATGCTTTCAGAATTTATTTAAGGCTAATTTTGACGCATATTTCATGTTGGAAGCCTACATTGATGTATAAATTTTTTATTTGGTAAAACCAATGTTAAAAAAATTATCCGTGAGCGTAAAAATCAGAATTCCTAGAGCGCTAATATTTTCAGGCGGAAATTAATGACCTTATAGCACTTGGTTTCTCAGTTATGACCTTTAGAGCACTGGGGTTTTGAGTAATGACCTTCCTGCATGGAGGTATCGCATTAATTAATAACGTTTGGTGACATTAATTTTTAAGAGGCCCGGAATATTTAGATCGTAACAATTATGGTCACAGAGAATCCATGTCGGGGTTATATCGATATTTCCAAAGCCTCCCCGTTCTTTTCCGCTTCCTAGTCCACTGACATGCCCATCCCAATGACGCATCATTCCGTCGTAAAAAATGCTGAAAGAAGTCCAGAAGACGGCTGATATTTGATGCCGGCAAAAAGAGGAATGTTATCGGTTAGAAAAAGCATAACTATCAAAGACTGAACTGACCGAGTGCGATTCAATTGTCATAAAAAAACGCAAAATCGACCGTCCAATGTCACAGACTCGCTGTTCGCGTCACGTCCGTCGATTTTCTTCAGAATAGACGTGACTTCATCCCCCACCAAGAAAGCTGTGGTAAGCAGAACACTGGTTAATTGTACCAAGCGCGACAAATACCAAGACTCAAAACCCTTTGCTTCTCATCAGGCTCATTTACTTTTCTCAAAGGTTGGCTGACATTCTTCTTTCTCTAAGATGAGAAGAATGTTCTTAGATGTATCATTATTTACACGATAAAACACGATAACGTAACCTAACAAGAATCACTTCAGATCTGTCAAACTGTAGATATTCTTAATTATAAAAATCTCAATTCTTAAAATATAGCCTTCTACCTCGTCGGAAAACGAGAAATTGGCGAAAGCGGAGAGGAAAGATAATAAAGCAAATACCAGCAGACACCTAACCTAACTTAACGTAACCTTTCCTAACCTTACCTAACCTTACCTGACCGTGCCAACCTAACCTTAACTAACCTAATCTTACCTAACCTTACCTAACCTAACCTTACCTAACCTAACCTTATCTAACCTTACCTAACCTTACCTAACCTTGCCAAAGCTAACCTAATCTTACCTAACCATGCCTAACCTAAACTTACGGTCTAGCGAGAAGTTGATTTCAACCTTGACGCTATGCAATTTTCTTTACGGTCCAGACGAATTAGTGAGAGAAATTGTCGATATATTTTTAAGCCAGACAAGAAAAATATGAGCTCGGAAATGCTTTCGAAGTTGAAATAAATTAGAATTGGTAATGTGTATGTGAATTAATGTCAACACACGCGTTTGTCCGTGGCAGCAGCTGTTCCAGCGAAATAAACCGCCTTTTGACATTGTTTTAGCGCACGTCGTCTGGTGGCCCGCCCGACGCTTCGTCTCGGCGAGCACCGCCTTGCCACTTTGTAGATAACTGCTTATATTTACGTTCCCGCCATCCACTTTTACTATTCCAGATCAGCGTCAACATTTTATCGCTCTGCATACCGATTTTTCGACACGCTGCTTTCCTTCTTTGCTACACTTTCAGACACATCACACGGATTTACTCAACTGCTCCGTGCCCACCAAAAAAAGGTTAGATTTGAATTCAAAACAACGTAGTAAAATCTAAGGCCTGTTTTCGGTAATGAGTGAAAACAGGGGAAGAGCGTAATTTGATTTTTCTTAAAGATGAATCTCTGAATAACAATATCAATACTGTAAAAAAGAGAATCCTAAATTCAGATGCAACAAGAGTCAATCACATTTAAAGGAAAAAAATCTGTCGAATTATATGCTGGACTTCAGACATTGTTTTTAATTTCTATAAAGACCTTATTTAAAGACAACTGAAATGTGGTGAATATTTGGACTACAATTTTTTCAGACCAGTAATTTGACTTTTGTTGCACCTGATATTAAGATTATCTTTTTACAGTGAATGGATAGCTCTCGACAAGACCTTTTCATGGATATGCTTGTTGATAGCTATCTTCGAAAGTAACGAAGTTACGCTTTTACCCTCTTACACCTTCGTACCTAAAATAAAGGTTAGCTATTATCGCGAAATAGCGAAAAAGGATTTTAGGTCAAAGCTTTGCAGAATGGTACTTTGCAACCGATAAAGTTCATGGTTTTGGAATTGATGAGAGCTAAGGTGTTTTTACTTATAAAAAAATGTTATTAAGGAAATTTCGTCGTTGATAAAAAAATAAACAAAAAGAAAGAAACAATCGATTAAAGCATCGGAATCGACTCAGAAGCAACACTCTTAAACCCACCAGAATGATTGTAAGTTTTTAATGAGGAGAAGATGCCGAAAAGCAGGGATAATTCCTGGATTGAGCGGGAGCGTTTTCCCCCCTTAAAAGTCTATTTTATTTGACTACCTCATGATTTGACGAAAAGGCTGATTTCGAGACTTATCTTCCAAATGGGAATCAAATCGTTTGGAATAAGAAACAGGGAAATCTAATATAAAGAAAATTAGCTGTTATTTTTAATTGGTTTTTTCATGGATGAAACGTTCCTTAAAAACGAAATCTACTTCGTAAAGTAAACACTTAAAGAATTCATATCATACAGGAAAAGATCTCTTGTAGCAAAATCACTCCGGTGTAAAACAGGTCGACACAGAAAACAAACATTTTTTTCCTGTAAACATACAAGGCATTCAAAACATCACTTTTTCCCCTTCAGAAAGCAAATAACTGTAGCTGTTCCCTTATCCATGAAATTCCCTCTAAAGAAAAACAATAAAATCATCAATTAAATTTCGGTTGATGATTCGGGGATCTTGCCACTAATTCTATCACAAACTCTAAATTCTCTGATCAACTATTTCTCGAAGGAAAAATCAATAAATAAAAAATTTAAATGAAATAAAATAATAAAAACGATTTGAAAAGCAATTTTGGTGAGCATCCCGTCCTTCTACATCTGTCAATCCAATGCAGGTGGTGAAGCTTATTCAAGTTTCCAGACAACTTTTATTTGAAACGAAAACTTTGCGCTTTCCTCTTTTTTTTTCGCGGAGAGTTCCGAGGATTTAAATTTTACGGCGTTAAGTCAACAAATGAAGTCTGAGACAACATTGCAAGGCTCTTTCGCTGCGAAAACGCTTTTTATACAATGTCCACCGAACAACGTGTGTTTTCTCGTAAAAAAAAAACTTTAAAATGTAGAAGAGTACACAAAAGATTGGCACAACCGTTTGGGGTTTCCACAAGTTTCACACAATGGATCAAGATCAGGACACACTCCTCCATTTTTTTTAAAAGTACACATGCAGGCTTCGATTAAAGTTTGTTTTGAAATTTTATAATCTGAAATTCCCTTTCATATTATGTTAACTAGAAAAGCATTTTTTAAAATGCATCCGTTCGAATCTGCAGCGGAAAGTTCTTTGTAAAAAAAAAGTTATATTTTTTTAAGAACAGGAAATGATACGATATCTTCACAAAAGCCACATTTCGTATAACCTTCAACGCCAGCCTTTAGTAAGGGAACAATGATGTATAAGAGCTTACATAGAAATTCACTCGTCTTTGATCGAAAGAAAATTTATTATTGGGGCGACGATTTGGGCGTGAACCATTAAGAGCAGAGGCGTATGAGAAGGCTACGACCTGAGAGTTTTCCGATTTCTTGGACAAAAAAAAAGAGGTAAGTGAGGTCTGTGTTGGCATGCAATTTCTAACGTGTACCAAAAAGCCATTAAGTCGACTTTAATTTCCCAGGCGCCATGCCCGACAGTGCAAACAGATTCAGAATAACAAAGCGGGAAGAGTTGGCGTTGGTTGGAATCGGCGGGAAGAGGAGGCATTGGTCAGAATCGGCGGGAAGGAGAGTTGTTGGTCAGAATTGGCGGGAAGAACGGGGTTGGTCAGAATGGGCGGGAAGAGGTGGTATTGGTCAGATTTGGCGGGAACCAGTTTTCCGTCGATAATTATGTAACCGGAGATTGTATTAGGCGATACTTCTTTTTTGTGGGGGCATTGCGAGTGGATGGTTTTCGGGAACGCTGCCGACACCTAATAAATCATTTCCTTTCCATTACTCAAAAAGAAAGAAGATATTGAAAATCGCGGGCTTGTAAAAGGTGGCAGTTTTAATGGCTGCTGCGGGATCCACAGTATTATTAGCGCCCCCGCCTGCGACTAGCTCACTCAAAATAACGATGTTTCAGTTGTCTCTTCCCGAGAAACTACCCGTCAGTAATTGCATCACATAACGACTCTCATGATCAGTCCATTCTAGAAAAGAAGTTAAAAGCCTTCTCACTCAAACACAAAGTAATTCATGACATCACAGCTGGCTGTAATCAATCAAGAGAATAAATGTAGTGACAAGTATATTTTTGATCTTGATTCTTTTTTTTAAAAAAACATAAAACTGCAAATATGATTTTGGGTATCGAAACAACTTAGAGACAATGTGAAAATGAAACCAAAATCTTGCCTAAAACTTAGCCTTTTTTTTCTTTTTTTTGGCAATAGAATTAGAGACTGTTTAACGATCGAAAACCTAGACAGCCAAAACTACTTCCAATTCAAAATATTTTTGAATATTTTTAAGGTATGAAAGGGGGTCTCGAATTCATCTGAAACATTAATAAAATTCGTCGAAAAAAATATAATTCCAAAGATGTAAAATGCGTCTATTCGATAATATCCTGGCAACTACTTTGAAAATGTTCTTCATTTGGGGTAATCACTAGAAATCCGCACGGTCAAAATAGCATTGACGTATATTTCCGAATCGTTCGTATCTCATCGTTTCTAAGTGCGCATCTTCAAATTAAACCTTTCGATGAAATAACATTTAAGAGACCTAATTTCGAAGAAAAGCGCTCATCGGAGAGATTTTCAAAGTTAGTAATAATCCCACGAAAAGCTTCAAGCGAAGAATATGGACAAAGTTAACCCGAAGTGCATATTGAACCGGCACCTTGATCACATTGTAACAAACTTCTAAAGGTTATCAAAATATTTCGCGCCGAGTTTCCGATTGAGTTTTCCTTTCTGAAAGGTGCGAGGGTACACGTCTCATATCCGACTTCCAACTTTTTACGATTTCAAGAAGCCATAAAAAGATTTGACTTTTATGGTGTCAAAATCAAAGCGTTTATGAAGATATCGTGCACAGCTGCTTCGAGCACTATACACTGCTTGCTAAAACACCACATATCGCTGAGAACTTTGCTCCTACGATTTTAGGAGTTACTAAAGGAGTAAGAATGATTGTAGCATGCGCAAATTTTTCAATCGAATGGGTAAACACCAGGCGTGTACCCGGACTACTACATTTGCCGGTCTAAAGGGTTAACACAGTAAGAACAACAAACCCGTTTTGGGGAATGCTATATCTATTTTGGGTATGAAAACGGGGATGGAACGTACTTCGATGATTTTTTAAGATAGGCCTATGTTTAGCCAGATAATTCAAAGCGTCTCGGCGAGAGCTTTTCAATGATGTTGCTGAATATAGGTCTATCTTGAAAAAATACCAAAATACGTACCACACCCGTTTTGGTTTCACACCCTAAACAGGTATGGCATTCCCCAAAACGGGAGTTTTGTTTTTACTGTGAACGTTGAAAGACAAACTGAAATAAATCAGGTAGATACCAGAAGGGCAGCGAGTCGGATGGAACATAGTAATTAACCCACTACAGCTAAGCGATGCCGTTCGGGAACAGAAAATAAAATGATCTTTTCAGTTCAGTATTGTCACAATTTTAAAATATCCCCCCCCCGGAATACCTTAAATTCAAATATTTAGGGCTGTTATGGGTTAAGAAAATCTTGTGCTACGGTACAAAAATAATGAGTTGGAAAAATAGTAAAACCGCAATGAATAGAGCAATAGATAGATTTTTTTAATGGAAGAAGACTAATTGAATAATGAATCGTTTGGGTCAGTTGTTTATAATCATGTAATTAGTACATAGGCTGATCAGCCGAATAGAGAAGATCGACACGAAGTCAAAAGGGGTAATAGATTCGGCGTTGTACGTAAATAAAAGGCTCAATTTAAGGTTTCGAGTTGATGGCAGTAAAATGCAGACACCGTATGCCGTATCGGAAAAGTGTTTATCAAGTCCTGTTTACTCAGTTGCCAGCGCAGCGGGAAAACTCTTTCGGGAGAGCGTCACGTGAAAGATGAAACAACTAGCGGGACTCCACATTCACGACACGAGCTAGCCCCTCCCCTGGTCCAACTTTCTCCCGAAAAGTCCCGCATTCCGGGGAGCCACTCAACAAGCATCCACCCACGCGCTAAAGTGTCACCGAATTGGCCAATGTACTGAGTAACATTACAAGGATGACTTACCCATTTGATTTACGCGACGGAACATCTCCATTGTCACAGCTTACCAGTGTTGCCAGATCCCTCAATTTCGTAAATTTTAATCGCTTCTTACTTTTTAACCATTCAAGATAACCTAGCATGTCGGGTATGTTTTGGATCGCTCTCGAGCTGAGCATTCCAAACATAGGATTCAACATTATGTTATCTTTAACGGTTTAGAAGTTAGACGCGTTTAAATTTGACGGAATCGCGGAATCTGACAACACTGCAGCTTACCACGGGCAATTACGAGAATGTCTACAGTTGTTAAAGACAAGCACATGTTTTCGGTAGTCCCATACCTGTTTATGAATTTAAAACAGGGGAAGAGCGTAATTTGGTTATTTTGAAAGATAGATCAACGAAAAGTCTCATCGAGAGCTTGCAGTTGATATGATTGTAAGTAAAGTAAAAAGTGTCTGAATCATGCTCTTCCACTCACAAGTTTCAATCAGCCAGAATGCTATTCTAACTTGAAACCTAAACCAGGTATGGGACTAGCTAGAATAGGGGCAAGTTTTTACTGTGTCCATTGGCTTGCAAGTCAGAAAAACCTCTTTACAGCTACCCTTTTTACTTCAGTGAATCAATTATTATCAAGGGAAATTTTCCTAGCTGAAGAGGCTGGCGGAAACAAGTGAACTCGGAAAGTTTGTTACCGAAATAGAATGATTAGTCAGTCAGGCACTCATATTCAACTTTCTCCGGGAAGTTTATCAAAGAGAGGGTACTTTGTTCATCTCCGTGACCCGGAAAAGGTTTATACCGTATTTTTTTCTGTTACTGGAGGCCGCGAGGACAAAATAGACTTACGAGGCAGGAATACACCTGGGATATCCTTAAGCCTCTTTTTAAGGACTCCCTATTTGGGTCGTACGTTTACTAGAAGCCCGTAGTCGGCTGGAGCAGAGCTGCAACAGGCCCCCCTAAGGAGGATAGGCTGAGCTACTCTGCTGCAACGGGAACTAAACACGGCTTTCGAGTAATTATGCAGCCTTGCCGAGTGCCAAGTCTCGTGCTTAACGTATGATAACAAGGCTTGTTATGCGTCCTCCTAAGACCGCGCAAAACTCGTTGGAATATGCAATAGATAGACAAACAGAGCGCCTCTTCGGCGGAATTTCAAGGGTCCTTGCGACTGAGTTTATCGATGGAGACTGGAAAAGGTCACATTACGGACGTTCTCGACTTCCTGCATAGGCTTTCTCTCTCCCCCTAACGGTTATCTCGGCTCAGACTAAAGGATGGCGCCTTTGTTGAGTGCGACCTTGAAGCTCCAGTCTATAGTCCCATTCGACTGATGCTGGTATTTTCTAGCCCCATTCGACTGATAAAAGTCCCAAACGGAACGTCGTCATCCTCATTCAATTCACAACTCTCGTCAAACGTTTCTGTTAGTAAAAAAATGACTATCAAGGGTGGTAATGTGATAGTGAAAACGAAAGAACAGTCATAACGTCTTATTTCATCACAACGGCGAGGCCCTTCACTAGTTAGTGTTGAATCCTTTTCGCAGTGATTCAAAGAAAGGACTACACGAGGCGCTAAGGGCACATGGGATTTAGACCTCAGTTTTCCCCACCTGAATCCCCTCGTTATGCAACACTGGTAAATTCCGTGCCGCAGATTGCGCGCATACCTAACGCAAGCATATATAAGCTCCGTAATTTTCCTCTTTGAGAATTGAGACAAGAATGTTGGCTAAAGAGAAATGGCGGGGCAATGTTATTTTTATGGCCGTTTGCCTGAGTACTTGCATATCGGTATCAACTGTTTGCGTTCCAGGATTATGCAATAGCACGAGTGCTTCCCCAATGATGGAAGTTCCCGAAGTAAAGCAAGAGCTGCTACCAGCGCACGTTTATACAGTATTTCGACTGGTTCAAAGGTTACAAGCAAATCGACTGTCTCGTTTCTAAAAAGAACACGGACTTACACTTAGCGGGCCATAAATAATGAAGCTCATCACCAGCTCATATTCCTTTTTTGTCCGAATAAGGACCGTCGGTTTAGGGACCGTCGATAAAAGATTGTCGAGACAGCGACAGTCTAGACTTCCTCAGTTAAGAAAGTAATAATCAAGAAAAGCTTAGTTGAAATAGTCACAGTCTAGATAACGACAGTCTATAAAGCAACAGTCAAGATAGCGACGATTGAAATAGCCACACTTAAAATAGCGACAGTCAAGATAGTGAGTGTCCAAATGACTGAATGCCACGGTTTCTTTGATCCGTAACAGCCCGAAGTATTTGGAGTAAAATTCAGCTTAAGAGAAATGAAAAGGATTTTTCCCATAAAATGCAGTTTTAAGCTTTGGAAAATGTCTTAATAATTAAATTTCAGGCTTCCAGAGGGGTAATATTTTTTTAACTGTGGCAATATTGAACTGCAAAGATCTTCTGAAATATTTTTTTCTGTTGCCGGACATCGCTGGGCGGTAGTGGGTTAAGAAAGGTCTGTAGGCTTAAAATCCAGATAAAACACCTTTCCTTAGTGATAACAAAATTGCTAAAGAAAAACCCCACAGCCCGATTGAAGCATTCTCGAAGTCATTAAAAGGACGGAAAAGGTTGATGCTTGGCTATAACACTGACCCATTTAGAGAAAAGAAAAAAGCTTATGCTTGAGAGGAATTGGCTGGCAACTTTGTCGACGGCGTGAGCTACAATAGCTCCTAACCTAAATATTTGGTTGGTTTCGCTGTAAATCGGTCTGAGTGGTCAAATGCGCCAATCTCATTACCTCTGCGTTAGCAAACTAACAATGTTTTCCGCAACTGCAATTTATAGTTTCCTGAATAGCTGTCCCATTACGGGACCAGAATACAATCGGGTCTGAAAGCTCTCACAGTGCCACCGGGGAGTCCCCCCACGGGACATCAAAAATGGTAGGAGTATAATATAGTGTAAAAGGATACATATTAACACTGATTGCGAAGCGAAAACAAAACAAGTTTTTTTTTGTTTTTTAAAAGGTGCACCTAAACGAGAAGAGTTGAATACCGCAACATTAATCTGTTTCGGTGAGACTGTTCAGCGAACAAAGGCCAATCCTGGCGTTGAACAAGTCGGAAGGAGTTAAGACCTGAGACATCTAGCTCCTGGCCTGATTAAAAGGATTGTCTAAAAACTCAATTAACGAAAATTTGAAAGAAACTTTAATTAAGCCAAAGCCATTCCAAGGTAATTAATGTCGTTGGCTTGTACTTTTGAAATACGCTTCCAGGATGATGTTCCCCTTGAAACAACACGCAGAGGACTCAAGACGGTACCCTTAATAAACTCGAAATCATAGCCTTCAAGAAATACGACAACACAGTTTTTTTAATCTTGAACAACTAAAAAACGAACTCAATACTGATTGACAACGCACTCTATACTTATTTGTGTGACTTTAAAGAATTCAAATGGTAAACTTAAAGAACTCGACCCTTTTTTTGTGGAGCAAGAACGTTTTTTGACAAGAAATAGGCTTCATAATTGAGTACAGTTTGGTTTTTGTGTACGTCGCATAAATCCTAAATTGGAGAGCTTTTACTATCATCGATAGAGTAATGGAAATGCCAAACTTCGTGGCGATGTATTAAAAATTGATCTTTGGAAATACTTTATTTAGTGGTATGAAAGAGAGATCGCTAATTCTGGTCGGGCGGCGTGAGTTGGTGTCAAAGGAAGGCGATAAGTTGATTGAAAGGAACACTCCATCACACCCTGTCAATCACAAAATACCTAAACAAGCTATAGGACGCAATTTAGTGGCGCGACTTGCATGCGGCCTACTTTACAGGCCGCTATCCATGTCTTGATAATTTTCCCTAAGTTTCCGATATTGGATTCGGTTTTCCCGAATCGATATCCGAACGGCCCCAAGGACCGAACAAGCGGTCTGCTCGTGGTCCTTTGACTAATATCGGCTTCACGAACACGTGTACGAATCTCCGTTTCTTACTCTCATTTTTCCTCACTTCAAACCACGCACTTTCACAGCTTCAAACTTCCGCAGATATGTTTTTCTGATGCTAAGAAAATTTTTCCTGATACAGTGACAACGCACTTTCACAGCTTCAAACTCCTACAGATATGTTTTTTCTGGTGCTAAGAAAAGTTTTCCTGATATAGTGACAATACAATTTTCATTTTCTCTTACGACAATAATGTTGTTGTTTTTTTTCTCTTGGTACGGGAACGTTAAGAAAAGAAATCTAGAGCCAAGAAGAAAAATGTTTTCCGGCATCAGAAATCATTTTCGTGGGGGTAAACTTGAAAGCTGGAACAGGTATGTTTTCTGATAGAAAAATTTGCTTGATATAGTGACAATACATTTTTTTTCTTGCAACAGTAACCTTTTTTTCTCGGCATAGGAATTTTATGAAAAAAATCTAGAGGCAAGAGAAAAAATGTTGTTCTTTTTTTTGGCATCAGGAATAACTTTTATGGGAGTAAATTTTATGAAACGAGCTATTCAAACTTTCCCCGTACCTCCACATGCAAGTGCATTCAAGTATAAGAAATAAAAAAAATCGGAACAACGTTGACAAGACCGCAATGTTACATCTATTACACATCAGAGATTCTTACTTTCATTTCTCATTGAGCTAATTGAAAATACATTCACTTCATGCAAACCTCATTCATTTTTGGCTAAAGTTAACTATAAACGCTATCTTAAAACAAGTGCATTCCACTGAAGGAGCTTTCCTGGCTCACAGCTCTTCGCACTCGCAGTTATTCCGTCCACGCGAAATTTTTCCGTTTCCGGAATTTGCCACACCAAAGCTTAAGCTCCGACGGTAATTGAGTGAATTTCGCCAGAAGAGTTCCACTGAATTGTAAAGCTATTTGCACGTGTATTAAATTATTTTATTGTACGAGGAATTCTCTTTTTTTAACTGGAATTATTCCTAATCATGCAATTATTAAACTAAAGACTAATAAATCCCGTTGAAAGAATAAGATTTCTCGGTACCGATCATTTTATTAGCACATAACTGTAGGCAAATGTGTGAGGTGTTTTTTCGCGTCATTTGAATAATTGACCTCATTTATAATAGTCTTCCATGAAAGAACTAAACTGCGGCCTCAGTAGCTAGTTAACTAAATTTGCAAAAAGCGGATCGTACCTGACGAATATGTTCCGGAGTACCCTTCCTAGTTTGACAGATCTTATTTTGTTTGGAAGTTGAACCAAAGTTTTTTTTGTTGTTGTTTTTTTTCGCAAATAACACCGGCTGCGAGGACTTATTCGTAGTTGGAAGGTTTAAGCCCTTTCTGCGGTCCGTTTTCGACGTACGCATACATTTAATTCACAGAAATCTTCGCTAAATCATGAATTTCACGCACTAAAAATCTAATCGCAACTTTTACTACATCAAGTTTTTAATATTTAAGGCACGTTAACTTATTTTTTAGCAGTTCCTGGGATCAACAATGGTTATTAAGATGCATATTCGGCGTGGAAGTTGGAGCCCAAGAATATTAGGTTGGTGAAATCTGACAGGAAATCTTTCAAACCGATTTTTTGGGGGCGAGAAGGTTGGTCAGCATTGCCCATTGATTTGACGTTATCTCGGGGAAGAAAAATGAGACGGTTCCGGCGCGTGGGGAAGAGGAGGAAAGAGATAGAGGGGAGGGAGGGGGGCATAGGGGAGGGAGGATAAGAGGGGAGGGGGGGAGGGGAGAGGGAACAAGCGGCAAGAAACGGATATTTCCCTACGAGACAATCGGCAAGCGATCGACTCAAGGTGCAAGAATATTATCAAACTAGAATAGTTCCCCGTCTAAGATATTGCATTTTCCTCCTCACGTGTTTCGCCTTCAGTGTCCAAGCCAAGAGGAGACGCGACGTAGCGGGGCATAGTGCAATGTCCCGCTAGTTTTCTATCGCAAGGCTAGAAAACTAGAGGTCGGAAATAGATCGATCTTAAAAACTTAGAGATCGATAGAAAACGAGCTTTTTTCTTGTTACCCATGGCCGAGGGTTCGAGAGCGTTTGCTTTGTGTGAACAATGTGAAATGCATCCAATTTATTACGAACCGGTTTTGTTTGATATAGGTCCGAACCCTTAACGAAGAAACAACAAATTTTAAAATCCAATGTTCATGTAAATTGGTTTATTTTGTTTTCTGAGCAGCTTGGTAAAATACTTTACCTTAAAAAGTTGGAGCATATTTTCTGATATTCTTTGAAACCACTGAATTTTCAATTTAACAAGTCGATTTTGCAAATTTTTCCGCTGAAGATTTTTGGAATTGATTTGACTAAAAATAAAGTTTCTCAAAAAATCAATGAGCGAAATTCGCCCGACCTCTTTTTTTGTTCCCTAAAACAGGCCTAAAAAATCGTGTTCCGTTTTTTAATGTGATCACGGCGGACAGCGAAAAAAGGAACCGTCTTCACGAGATTAATCAAGAGGGCAATCGAATCACGGTGCAAGAGTATAATCAAACTAATATGGAAGTACGGACGCTGTCGAGTTTCCTCCGTCGGAGGAAACTTTCAAGACAACACGAAGTCGAACCTCCTGTCAAAAGCACACTTCCGATAGTTGTCGGCTTGAAAGGGAAGTACCCACTCTCCTGTCAAATGTCCTGTCAAATGGAGAGGTGGAGATGATAAAAACTTGGCCATCCTCCACAGGACTTCCTCATGCACTTTCGATTTGAGGAACCCATTTCCAGCGAAAGGTTTCACGAAATCATATTTACGAGAGGTTAACTTTAAAACAGTCAAGTCTACCTCGTGAAAAAGCCTACTTCGCAATGCTGAGCACGACGCTAAACAACATACGATATTAATGCTGAGTTAAATCTGATTCTATAGACGCATTTTTTTGTCCTTAAATAATTTTAGATTTTTTTTCATATAGGTTTAAACTGCCGATATTTGTTTTAAATGTATGTGAGATATTTTTGATAAGTTAATTAAATCTTACTTTGTTTGACTTCCCCCAAATGTCCAGGAAAACCTTTCGTCCCTCTTTGCATTCCCTCCCACAATGCAGATAATGCCTGCGTGGAACAAGACACTTTGTTGAGCAGACTGTACTGATACCTGAAACAGAACAAAAAAAATTGTTAGAGCTAAAACATTTTTTTTCATGTTATTCCGTGGTAACGGAAGGAAAGGTTAGTTTTGTAGCGAGTCGGGAAACAGTTCTTTTGGACATACAGGTAGAATAACTTCTAAAATTGTGCCTAAACGAGTTTCCGTGAAATGAGACTTTGATAGTGTTAAGTTCCAAATAAATATAGCTTTGTTGGGTGAGGTTATAACATGTTGAATGTGTTCAGGACAGGTTGGCTTAGATCACAACACAGTCATGTTTTTATTTGAATCAGGTTTAAGGCTGTTATCCATAACATAAATAACGTCAGTATAGGTTAGAAGCTCAAATAGGTTGGATTAAGTCAGAAATGGTTAAGTAACGTGGTGTCAAAAAATTCACTTTTTCAACCGGATTTGAACCGTTAACAGTACAACATATACGCGCACTCGCTAGCCACTACGCCAACGCATATTTCAACAAATCGAGGGCTCGTCTAGCAAGCACGAGCGCAATCTTCTCGAGGCGAAGAGGCTTCTCAATGTGAGGTTAAGCGGTTAACCAGCCACACAAAAGCATCGCAAACACGAAGGTCCCAACCAAGAGTCAACCAAATTCCACCGAAACGAGGTCGAGGGTCAGGTGACCACACTCTAAGACTTTGCTACACCAAATCTACTTCATCTCAGACTACTAAAGAGCTTCTAGTGTTTATTAGAAACCAGGAGCCAAAGAACCCCTCAAAGAGAAGTCTACAGTGTCAATTCTAAAGGTAAAATTACCTCCAAGTATCTTATTCATTTCAACCCCAAGCTGACAGAGGCATCTTCCAATCCTCACACTTCTCACGCGGTCCAAAAATATTTTACTCACATGCTGTGCTAGACTGAAGCCTGCTTCTAGTATTCCCAAATAAAAAAAAACGTTTTCCGAAGCAATATTGTAGATACAAATCAGGGTAACTCGCCCGATTTCTTTTCAAGGATGTTTTTTAAAATGTTTACTAACGTTTTGAGAATGTATCGCATGAAATCGCTCGAGTACAGTACTTTATTTTTGTGTTTGTAATTTAACTAAACAAATTTCATTCAAAGTTTGGTTATTTCAAAGTTAAGACTTCAATTATAAAACCCGACTCAATATCTTGTAATTACATTTAAAAGTGAAGAGCGAAAGAAAAGTTGCATCAAAATAAGAGGATTCGTGCCTGAAGAAGTACTAAGCGGTGACGTCTGTGGCTGAGCTCCTAAAATCAGATTTCCTTGAATAACTCAAAATGACAACGGCTGACAAGGTTTATCGCAGCCTTATTAAGGTTCACGTCCATTTCAAAGGCTGTAATAAACGTTATAATACGTTTGGTAACAGTGATACCTACCAAAAAATTAAGTAAACCTCAGAGGTAGGTGGACTTTGAAGTAAGATACTCCTACAGCAATACGTATAGATGCGGGTTGCTGCTCCAGCAATAAACGTACCAGCAATCTTATCTTCTGCGGCAGTTTTTTTTTTCTCCTCAGGAATCCCATGTTGGTAATGCTGATGAATTTAGAGACGATGCTTAAGTCATGTCATTTCAATGGTAATGTGTGCCCAGATTTATAGACCAATAAAAAGCATCGTACTCAAGTTTTAGTTACGGTCTGAACTGAGGTACAGTGCCATTCGAAGAAACAGAAATAAAATTAACCAACCTTTTCCAAGCGACTTTTGATGATCTACTGAATTTCTTTCCCCTCAACGATACTTTCAGTTACTTATGATCTTGCGTAATTTATTTACCCAGGTTACGTTGCTTCAAGTGAGGTAGTATTGAATGTGTCTCGCTCCGATCGGTTTGGAAGCAAGGTAGAAGAAAAGAGGCAGAAAGTGTTTTCTTCAAAACTGAGATTGACCCGGAAAGGAAGAAGCAGAGGAAGCAAAGAAAATTAATGGACGCGAGCAAGATATCTACGTAGTCGCGATTCAAGCAATGGACCAATGACGATCCCCAAAAACGCGCAGTTTGGAAAAATGGCCAAACTGCCTTTCTTCCTCAAAGAAAATTCAAGCGGATGAAACAGTCGAATAAACAATCCTTATGCCTGATCGGCTTTTCAAACAAATTCCCTTAGCAAAGAAAAAAAAGGGAGTTCCTTTTGATCTAATTTAGTGAAAACACGCAAACATGGAGCTTTTCCTCGACATGCAGAAGGTGCAAATAGCTTTTTTTCTGCTAATTAGAAAACTTACAAATTTGATTTCCTGAGACACGTAAAAGACCAAATGAGCTGATGTTAATAATTACGTATTATTTAAACAATGCTCAGTAACTTTAATTTTATTTTTAATAACATCATCACATAAGAAGTGATTTCACAGGTTTTAGTTTCATATATTTATTATTTATTTTAAGTTTGTTGCTTTTTGTTTCGTACTGTTGTACTTTTTTATAGAGGGAACCCTGGAAAACGTTTTATGGACGGAAAGCTGGTTTCAACTTCCAAAAAAAAAAAGGTAAACAGTAAAAATCAAATACAAAAACGTTAGCAATTTTTCACGAAGGTAAGTGTTTGCTCGAGGCTTTCTCTTCAATCTTTCAATCGCGATGAATAGTTTTCTTTCATTAAGTTACTCACACATTTGCGTAGTCTAAAACAAAATGAATGTAAATATTTCGAGATTCCATCCCTTGTAGTGCTCTTTTTTCGAAGTAAATACGTTCGTTTCTCGTGGAATCAAATTCGTTCCTCTTACTGTTAGACCATACATTCACCCATCTTCAAGCACAACTTCTCCCCGAACAAAATTACTCTTCCTCGCAAACTATATTTCCTCGAATGAAATTACATCTTCCTCGAACAAAAGCCACTCCTTCTCGAACGAAATTCACTCCTCCTTGAACAAACGTCACTTGTTCTAGAATGAAATTCATTCCTCCTCGAACAAAAATCACTCCTTCTCGAATGAAATTCACTCCTTCTCGAACAAAAGTCACTCTTCCTCGAATGAAATTCACTCCTCCTCAAACAAAAGTCACTCTCTTTCGAAAGAAATTCACTCACCCTTCTTCAGCACAACTCGTTCATCTTAAATCAAACTTTACTTTTTCCTCTGAGGAAATTTAACTTTCTCCGTCACGGGCTAAAAAAAATATGTATTCATTTTAAAAATAGATTTATTCATAATACGTCGACAATCGTTTCCGGCTCCTCCGGAAGGAGCCCCGAGTGTCCGCACGACTTCCGCGTGCGCTGCGGGTCTTATTTTATTTGCCTACTTTACAGGCGGCAAATTATATGATTAGAGTGAGTTGTGGCGGGCGGCCAGGAGTCTTTTGAATTACGACCCTCTCCATTCATTTTTTTCAGAAGAGAGGTGCTACTATTGAGCTCACGAGCCGCCTCCCCGCGCAAGCGTTTTAAATTACGAAAAAAAAAATACTTCGAGAGGAGTTTAAGATTCATTAAATGAT
>Ga0058701_10001208_pt1 | contig 18099 bp, 16 predicted proteins | sample AgamicOrMae_FD_97039 | JGI IMG/M metagenome (GOLD analysis project Ga0058701, IMG submission 97039) | Agave microbial communities from Guanajuato, Mexico - Or.Ma.e | ecosystem: Host-associated > Plants > Phyllosphere > Phylloplane/Leaf | place: Guanajuato, Mexico | collected 2012-06-04
CTCTGGCGAGTTCAGCCGGTCATAAGAAGTATCCTTTTAATCAACCGAAGGTAGCAAGACCCCCATTTTTCCCGGACGGAATCACTTGTTAAAATAAGAATAAAAACTTAATACTACAGAAATATAGTGTCATCTGCCGATCCTTACGGGTTGCCTACCACAGGGCAAACCCGTAACAGATGACAGTTCTGGCACACCACCTAACCTAACTTAACCTAGGTTAAGTTAGGTTAGGTTTCAAAATAACCCTAGACCTCACTACTGCTATACTGCAAATCACTATGCCTTTCAAAACTCTGTTTTTATCACATTCAAAACTGCGTGTTGGTAGGTTAAGTTAGGTTTCAAAATAACCCTAGGTTAAGCTAGGTTAGGTGGTGTGCCAGAACTGTCATAGCCCTAACTACTTAGCATTTATTCCGCTGGCGGGCGAATAGCCATTTCCTTTCGTTGGAAAAGCAAAAACTTGTCTTTAAAGTATTCCTTTTCCCTCCAGGTGATGGTTTACCATTCATATATTTATCGACGTCGAGGTTCGTTGAATTGCATTTCATCGCAAATCGGATGACTGCGGTGGACGATTTCCGGAATATTTTCGCGGCGGGCGAGTGGAGTTCGGTCCACAAGTCGGCGTGTTATCGCCAAAGCCGCGTTGCCGGCCCCTCGGGCGAGATCCGCCTGATCGCGCCCAGCCGGGGCCCGCAAGAGGTTTGTTACCACCACACAGCACAAAAATATACCTGGAATATGCTCAGAATATTCTCATTTACGAGCGCTGTTGTTTTTGATCAGGAGGCGTGTGAGGATCACCCGTGGCTGGTGGAGCCGGGGCCCGGGCGCTTCCTGTATGTGTCCGTGCGGGGCACCCTGCTGCACCGCATCGACGCCGCAACGGGCGGCGTTGCCAACTCGTCGGCGCACCCCAACGAGATCGTCCCCGACTGCCGCACGAGGAACCGCGTGGCGCTGCATGCAGGCACCCTGCGCCTACTCGTCTGCCCCCAGCCGCCCCCCTCGGCGGCGCACCACGTCGTCGAGGCAAGCATTCAACAAATCGATCCCTCGACAAAAAATCGATCAAGTGTTTCCATAATCGACCACAAAAGAGAGCCACAAAAGTAATAACCCTTGCTTCCGTAAGAAATACATGGGAGCAGAGGTCACGACTTTTGTGGCTCACCGTACGTTTGAAAAATCGACCAGGTACACGATGTTAGAAAAGCTGTTGGTCGAACTCTCAAACAAACACGTTTATAGGTTGATTAGTATAACACGCATTTCTGTATAAATCACCATAGACTTTTGCATTTCAAAATTCAATATTGCGATATTTCTAGCAGAAAATCTAGGGTTTGGGGAGAAGTTTCAGCTTTAATCTGAAGAACTGTGTAAGCTGTTAATAAGCACCAGTAAAACCAAACACCTATTTTGCGGAATGCTTTATAAGTTACCTGTTTTGGGCATGAAAATAAAACGGGGGTAGTGCGTATTTTGGTAATTTTTCAACATAGACCTATTTCCAGCCACATCAATGGAAAGCTTTCGCCGAGACCTTTAGAATGATACGGCTGAACATAGGTCTACCTTGAAAAATTACCAAAACACGCACTACCCCCGTTTGTGTTTCACACCCAAAGCAGGTATGCGGAACTCCCTGAAACGCTTGTTCTGTTTTTTTTTACTGTGGTTGTGTAACTCTCTGTTCGGCTCTGCGAAAGGCTAGCTTCTAGGCTATATGGTAGGCTTTGTTTGGCACCTGTTTTATATTCAGTAAGAACTCCCTAAAACAGACGTTTTGTGGTTAATTGGGCCAGAACGACAAGAAACGCGAAAACATCGGAAATGATATTAAATTACAAGGCAGAGATCTCGTCGTAGGTTGGTCCCACAAGTGAGACATTGAAGCTAAAGCTTTTCAACTTGCAGGTGGTGTCAGAAGGATGGCTCCTGGGTTCGACGCTCCAGCAGCCGCCGCCGCCTTGGCCGCAGTCCCCGTGGCCGTTCCCCGGGTGGCCCGAGGAGGCGACCCGCGGCGTGGTGGTGGAGTTCGTCGGCCGGGACAGCGGCTCCTACTCGGTCAACTGGCTGGAGCTGTCGCGGCGCCGGCACCTGGGGCTGTCCGGCGGCGCGGCGCTGCCCAGCGTGGGCCAGGCCGAGGGAGCGGCCACGCTCTGGGACTGTCCCCACCGATGTCCCGAGCTGGACGCGTGCATCAACCAGTCGCTGTGGTGCGACGGCCGGCCGCACTGTCCCTCGGGATACGACGAGGCGCCCGCGCATTGTTGGCTTATTTTGAGGAATCCTATTATGCACTTTATTTTCGGTGAGTTGAGTAAGAAGTTTTTGTGGAAACGGCGCTTTGTTAACCCATAATATCCCAAAGTATTTGGAGTAAAATTTAGCTTAAGAGAAATTGGAAGGATTTTCCCCATTAAAATAGGCAATTTTAAGCTTTGAAAAATGCCTAAATAATTAAATTTCAGGTTTCCAGAGGGGTGATATTTTTTGAATTGTGAAAATACTGACCTGAAAATATCCTCTAAAATATTTTTTTCTGTTTCCGAACGGCATCGCTGGGCGGTAGTGGGTTAAGGTGCGTTTCAAGTGTGTTGGGCTAGGGGGCCAAACTGCCGAAAGGGCCAGTTTCACAGTAAAAACGTACCCGTCCTTTTCTGTCCCTTGCTTTATTGCTATTGTCCTATGCATACTCCTAGTTTTGAGTATGAAGATAAAACAGGAGGAGACCGGAGACCGTTTATTATCGTAAGTTTTAAAGGTATGGAGCATACTCAATTTAGGCGATGCTTCTGCTAGCTTTAGCTATGAATATTGCAAACGTTATCTTATAGATTATTTTGCAAACTTAGGCTAACTTCAGCTAGGAGGATAGCAAACATAGGTTAAATTAAGCTAAATATATCTCAAACCTAGCTGAACGTAGGCTACTTATTTTGCAAACCTAGGTTAACTTTAGGTAGGTAGATAGCAAACCCAGGTTAACTCAAGGTAGGTATATTGCAAACCTAGCTTAACTTTAGGCTGGGTATTTCGCAAACCTAGGCTAATTTCAGCTAGGTAGATATCAAAACCTAGGTTAACTTAAACCATGTGTATATCTTAAACTTAGCTTAACTTAGGCTAGGCATTTTCAAATCCTAGGCTAACTTAAGCTACAGGAATATTGCTAAGCAAGCAGGTTACCTTAAGCTAGCACGATCACTCGCAGGAAAGAGTCGCTAGGTCAATGGCTAAATCGGTTGGACATCGTATAACTTTGGGTGCTGCTATTGACCCGACATACAAATAATACATGGAGCGACTTGAACGCACGTAACCTATTGCATTTCAAATGAGAGGTGACTTGAACGCACGGAACCCAATACATTTTATTTGGGGCAGTCGAGTCAACAGACTCTTCCTTTTAACCCTTTACCGCCCAGCGATACCGTTCGGAAACCGAAAATTTTATTTTAGACAATCTTTTCAGTTCAGTATTGTTATTTAAAAAATATCACCCATCTGGAAACATGCAATTTATTAATTTAGGCATTTTTAAAGCTTAAAATTGCGTAAATTTAATGGGACAAATGTTTCGAAAACATGCAATTCAATAATTTAGGCATTTTTCAAAGCTTGAAATTGCGTAAATTTAATGGGATAAATGCTTCGAAATCATGCAATTTCATAATTTAGGCATATTTAAAGCTTAGGATAAATGCTTCGAAAACATGCAATTTAATAATTTAGGCATTTTTCAAAGCTTAAAATTGCGTATATTTAATGGGAAAAATGGGGATTTATGTTCGCAGGCGCCCTGGCAGCTGGGGGCGCGGCGGCGGCCGTGTGCATCGTGGTGGTGCGCGCCGGCCGCGCGTCGCAGCGCCGCCGGATACGCAGGGACTCGCTGCAGCGACGACTCGAGGACGCCGTCAACCCGGACAGCAAGGAGGTCATCTGCTGACATAGCCAGGATTCTGCGCGATACGTCGAGGTGGACCGAGTCACCACTGTCTGAACACCCCCACAAGGAATCTTGCACTCCTGTCTGTCACTCTGCTCAATTAATCCATGCATCGGAAGTTATTGAAATTGTAGAATACATACGTGTAAAAGGTGTGTGAGTGACTACGGATATGAATAGTTTCGCGTTTAGAAAGAACAATTTTCCATCTAGAATTATTCATATTCCTAGTCTACTAAATATGTTTGATTTAACACTAGAATAGGAACATATCTGTACTATCGTTTGAACTGAAAACAGAGGAGAAGCACAAACTCAACATCTGCCGGAAGTTTTGAAATGATAGTACAACAAAATTTATGTTAAGTGCCGTGGGTTCAGCATTAATCCAAGGTACTGTACTATGCAAAATTTCAACGCTCCGAAAGTACGTTAATAAGATACCTAAAAACTGCTCGAATAATAGACATAGGATGGATTATGCCACTTATTTTAAATTAGAATTGCTTAATATTAATTTAAAGAAAATGTCCTCTTTTACACAGGCTTACCCCCAAAAATAAAAGATCTTTTTATATGATGACATAAGCGTTTTTAATGTGTACCGGTGTTAAGTTTCAAACAGGTTTGATTTGACATGTTCAATAATTTAGACAGGCTATGCACCTTAGTCGCTCTAAGCAACGCTATTCGTTTGTTTGGCATAAAAACTCAAAAGCCTTTTTCCCCTCAAAAACGATGTCCTTGCCTCTCTCGCAGTTATTTGAAGAATATAGTAATGTACTTTCGGAGTATGTGCGATGAAATCGGTAAAGAAAACGAACCAATCTTAATGTGCTTTTTTTTAAAAAAAATACTGATACTTTATATGTTTTCTCGTGGGGGGCATCCGTAAGCACGTTATCGGTGGGATTGTAATCTCGACGTCGCTTATGAGTATGAGTTTTCATGTTCGTCTTATAAAGACGATCCTTTACAAGGAAAAGTGACCATCAACTGCCAGTTACTGCCAAAAAGTTCACACTGCCTCCTTCACACTCAAAATTGCAACAAAAAAAATGCAAGGATAAATTTTTACCCACGTTAATTCCATCAGGGCTGCCAGTCTAATTTCATCTCCAAAAAGTGACTTAATTGACATTTTATCCAAACATAAGTTACAAAAAAAAATCTAATCGTGACCCAGAAGTGATCTCAGATACAAACAATTCAAGTCCAACGTGCATTATTTTTTGGTTTATCGATGGAAAATGGTAAGCTTGCTTTTCTGGGTCCTGACAAACGGGACATCCTGCAAGGAGGGGAAACGTGAAAGTATGCCTCCCAGTTATAGTTATTAGGGCTTCATTTATACCAAAATATATGATGCTCGAAACAATATACGAGCGATAAGACCCCACGGAATAACAAGTAAGCTCAATCATGTGCCCCGACAATTCTTGGGCTGGGGATTTTAAATTCCGATTTTCAAGTGATTTATGAACCAAGCGGGCAAAAGCCTATGGTGAAGACAATTATTAGTTCCCCTTAAAGAATTCCAACCATCAAACGTTAAAAATTAAACAAAAAATTTCGACGGAAAAATCGAAAAAAAAGCAAGGGGTACCCCTAGGTTTTGTTTCAATTTTTCGGCCCAAATTTTTTCGTGGGATCTTCCTGTTTTAACGGTTGGATCTGATTGAGAAACAGTAAAAAAAGGATAGAACCGATGTTTGTTGCTTAATTTGTCGATTTTAAATGGATCGGGAGTGGGGTCAGCGCGCGGCCGGGAGGTCGGAGGCGAAGGCGTAACTTACAATGCTCCTCTACACAAGGACAGGCCGCGAATTACCGATCATATTTGGGGGTCATCGGTCCGCACAAAAACAATGTCTCCACGAATTAGGCTATCAAAGAAGGATCTTTAAATAGTGACAAAAAGTGACAAAATTTACGGAAAAGTGACAACTGGAGACAGACATTGTTTTGAGTGACAAAAAGTGATCAAAGTGACTTACTGGTAGCCCTGCTTTCCATTTGAAGAAAACAAGAGCCCACAAATATTTTACTGAAACTCATTGACCAATATTCGCTCATTTCCACCAATGAAACGGAATTGGCTGACAATACCGTGCCATATTGTTTAAGTCCGACTATGCAAAGCAAAATCGCATCATTACTCAAATTTGCTCGATGAAAATTATTTTGCCGGCGTCTCGAGCAGATATTTGTTTCGAGCTAAATAAACGAGATTATAGCAAACTAAATAGTTAATTAAATTTAATGAGACATTTGTCTTCCAATTAGCTCTAGTTCTTAGAACGCATGTTGGGTTATTAAAACAAATAACTCTTTGCTTGACTTTAACAACAAATTCAGATTTAGCGAGAAAATTAAAAGTTTGATTTAAAAAACGGGTTCATAAACTTGCTTGCGAGACAGAGTTTGTTGTATTTTTAGAGTAGTTATATCACTGTTATAAAAAAAACAAAATTCATTAAAATAATATATCGATTTGTTTGTCAACTACGTTGTACCTAAAGTACCGTATTTTTGCTAACGAATTAAAAAAATGGCACATGACAACTGAAAACTCCGAACACTGCCAAACACCGCCATTTTTATACGGTATTTGATTGTTAGTGTTTTACAGATCTGCGCGTTGCGCAGTTCACACGATGCATGGATGAGTGTACAGTGAACTTGATACAGAATGTGACAAAAACATTTTTGTGATTCAACCGCGAGTGGCAAGATTGCGGGGAAGATGCGCGCAGAATCCACGACGAAAAGTGATGGAAATCACTCTTCAAAGTGAATATCACTTATTAAATCAGCACTACAAACTGTTTTTTGTAGATAATAAAACCAACGATTGCATCGGGTATACACGATGGCAAGTTAATTAATTCTTATAATTGCTTAAATGAATAATTAGAACTGCTCAAATGTGATATTTTGCAAAGCATCAATGGTGTTCATGTGGAGATTAGCTGTTGTGAATAAAGAATTGTATGGTTAGGGCTCTGTCGGATGGATATCAGATAGCGATGTTGCCATATTGTTGCAGTTGCCGGAAGGCTTAAGCAATACGATAACTTCCTCGGAGTGAATTTTAAATGTGGCGTTTTCCTCCTCTTGTGACCTACATTTTGTTACCTAGAGCGCCGAGGTATCGAGCACCTAACCCAACCTATAGACTGCACCGCCTCCTCAGAAGTAAGCGGCATCAATGCGCGCTACTCACATGATCAAACTTGGCAACATAGCGAAGTAAGGCACAAGCTAACCTAACTTACGCGTTCATATGTCGTTATTCACGTGACGAAATGTGAAATCAAGGTATACACACAAGAAACACAAGAGACGGAAAATGAAACCTTTGAAACTTACAAAGAGTGTACGTACTAGCAGTCAAAACAGTGTTGACCGCTCCAATGGTTTTAACCTCCTTAATTTTGGAACGGATAGAGATACAAAAATCAAAGTAAAAAAATCACGAAATAAAATCGCTAGATTTTCAAAAGATCTATCAATTTGATATTCCTTTTTTTTGTCGTATCTCGTTTCAAAGTTACGGAGGTTTAAAGAAAATTGGAGCGGTCGATACTTTTATGATTGCTACCACAATATGCTTGGAGCATTCTCGTATGTCTGGATGATTAATTTATTTTCTACAGCGTGAGGGTTGTTAACCATATTACAGGGGAAATTCTAGGCAAATAGGAAAAAAATCAGATTACGGACAGTTATTGACAAATATTTTGATTATTTTTAATAAGTTACAGTATCAATAATTACTGGTTAAAAATTTAATTTTGAGGTGTAAAAGTTATATTTTTCAAAATTTTTAGCATATTTTTGTTTGATTTTTTTTAGTACTTATAAAATTTGTTTTGGGGCAAAAAAATGTTTAAAAGCGATTCAGCATGTCCACGACAACTAATCCGCACGCTGTGAACATTCCATTATTGTATTGCTAGTACGGTACATGAAATGTTTGAGTCCGTATGATTGGTTGATTCTTCCGAGTTGCTAAACACTGTTTAACACTTAAGTGGGAAATGGGCAGTAATTAGCGCCGCATGAGATTCGACTATGAATACGTCTAGATGTTGCCGAAACTAGTCAACGACCAATTTTGAAAATAAGTTATTTAGATGTTAAGTCCAGAGAACAGGGTGATAGAGACAGAGGATATGGTGGAGAGTAAGAAGGAGTGAGAAAACAATAAATTTATGATATATATCATAGTTATAACAAATGCAGGAATTGTAGGTACTTATAACTCGTAGTGGGTTCATGTTGAAAATTCCAACTTTCTTCCTTCTATTTCGGTTACTTTTTACTATAGAAACTATTTCTATCTGAAATAAATAAAAATTTACTAGAAAATAAGAGTAGCGAAATTTTTTCGACTATTAGGATCTTTGCATGTCGAGTTGGAAAATATGTTGTTTAATGTGCCTATACTTCAATAGCTGCGCTATAGGAATTTATATTGGTTGAAATTGTGACGAAGAATTTTTTTCCTACTTGCATTCCAATGTGGCAAGATATTGCGTCGAGGTTGAAGGCGACTTACTTTGAGATAAGGTTGTCAAACAGTACGCTATGAAAGTGCTAGCTATCAAAAAACGTACAATAAATGTTAACTCTTTGTTAGTTGTCGAGGAGCCGTGGCTAGAATTTAAATTGACGATTTGGGCAACACTTAAACTGGTTCCTTTCCTCGGCCGAATTTTGTTTGTTTTACGATAAGACAGATTTGGCTTAAGTGAGTTTGTAATGGTTTGTTGTTTTGTTGGAGCTTTAGACTACTCGCAATATTTTTATACCCTAAATTTCGTTTTTATTACAATTTTAAATAGGATTCTGAACCTTATGTATGTTATAACTTGATGTTGGTATATTTGTTGTTAAATGTGGGAGAAAAAAGCGAACTGTATGGTAAACAAAATGAACGCTGGCCGTTATAGGCAATACGCACATGACAGGTGCAAACTGCGTTGCCCACCTCGACGAATTTACATTATCAAGCTCTGAATAAGTAAGATTTGAATAGAAGAACAGTTTCTTTTGAACAAAAGAAGTTTTCGGGGCAGTTTGAGATTTCGGGGCTGGACTTGCTTTGGATGTAAGATTAAAACGGGAAATATTTAAGACATAGCAAGATATATCTATCAGCCATAACAAAAAGGCTCGACGATCTAAATGACTACACGTCGATTCAAATTTGGTGAATGCCCGGAACCACAGACAGCTTGGACAGTTGTTAGACAAAAGAGAAATCAACACTGGGTCTAAAATCGTCCATAGTTTGGTGACAAGACGCTAGGAATTAGTTCTCGTCCGTCTTTTGAGTAATTTACTTCGAGCTAAACGGTTCACGATTTATGATCCGCTGAGTGTTTTTAGTGATTCACGCTAGGAGGACGATTGTGCGTTGAGCGCGCTCAGGTTCTGGAAGCAAAATACAAACACTGACCATTTTGACCATGAGAGAAGGGCCTCTCATGTTTTGACGTAATATTTTTAAACAACGGTTTTCCTGTTTCAAGCGCCTCAACAGTTCAGGGTACTGTATTAGTTCTGATAAAAATTAGCTCAAAAGCATCATGCAACTTCACAAATTGTTTTCCTCAAGTGAGGAAATTTCAAATTAAAATTCAGGAAGTTGGAAAACAGATCGCAGTCGTTTAGACGCCGATCAGTACGTTTCAGATTACGTTAATTTCATTACATCGTTCCAGATGGTCAAAGCAGTCTGTGGTTACCAACCATCAAAATTAAATCAGCCTGTGTGTCCACGAGATAGGACCGTCTTACATTCTTACACAAAACAAGTTCAAAGCCCTTTTTTCTTTTCAACCCATGTGTATTGAAAACTTGAGTATACCGAGATAACGTTGAACGACTTTCAAACAGTGTTGCCAGATTTGTGACCTTTGTCGTATTTAATCGCGATTAATTAGAGATCGCTATCTCTTTATCACAGAAACCCGCGGCATATTATATTTTGGGTTGCTCTGGAGCAGTTTGAGTACGGAGGTTTCCTTTATGTCCCTGATTTAAATTTGACGGATTCCCACGATCTGACAACACTGCCTCGGAGAGGGAAGCATGTACATTTTCAGGGAAAATGAAAGTACGGTGTTAAAAACCCAAATCTTGTACGAAAATTATGAATATGATTTAATACCAGAATTGTACCGGTATGGAAATGTTTTCTGATTTTTTGGACAAGTAAAAAGAGATTTCTTCAAAAACTGAACGTTGTTTGTTTTGCTGAGCGCGAAACCTGCTGACAACAATTTGATACTTTGAGAGAGGGCCGAGGGTTTTCCTCTGTCAACATTCGTTACAGAACCAATTTACTTAGTTTTTTAAAAAAAAACAGAGAGAAATGAATTAGTCATCTGGTAAAATTAGAGGAAAGAAAACAACGATTTCCATAACTTATCAGAATTAAAGGTTAGTGAGTGACAGACTCTTCACGTTAAAATATACTGTGTGTCCAAGAGCTTCACCCGAGAAAACATCCGTTTATCAGATTTTTCGCGCTTTTACGGAGCACTACATGTATTAAAGAACTGTCTAAATCAAACTCTCTTTCTTATTCCATTCAACAGAATGTATAAGAAAAGAGTACAAGAATACAACCTGCATAAAAATTAAACTTTTTTAAATTCATGTTTCGTAAACGTATTCATGTTTTCACGTTTTCGGAGCATCCTCTAAAGACATTGTTTTGGTTTTCTGACCGCCAATTTCAGAAGAAATTAAGAAAAAAAAGGGTAGCTGTCACAAGCGCCAACGCCGCAAGCGCCAATCCGTAAGCACCAAACGAGAAAAGTCGCAAACGCCAAAGGTCTTAACCGCAATACTAACCTTAGCTAACCTAACCTAACTTAGCCTAAACTAACTTAGCCTAACCTAACTTAACCTAACCTAACTTAACCTAACTTGATTTAACCTAACCTATACGAACTTTGGCGTTTGCGACTTTTCTCGTTTGGCGGTTACGGACTGGCGCTTGCGGCGCGGCGTTGGCGCTTGTGGTTTATGGCGCTATCGAATGCCGCCCCTCTAAAGACATTGTTTTGGTTTTCTGACCGCCAATTTCAGGAGAAATTAAGAAAAAAATTGAAGTAAGGTTATAAAAAAGGTAGCAGAATGTCTTCGAGCCGGCCATCGATGATCTCCTTCAAAGGCGCGAGCGCCAGTCGCTCAAAGCTCACCAAGACTGCCTTCCCCTCCCGGAAACTTCCATACAAGGTAAAATACCCTAAGAATACGCAAATAACTTTCCGCTGACCATTAAAATAAGTTAATACGGAAAGAAAACGGGCAGGAAAAAGTAATTAGGGGTTCCAGTGATAAAATTAAAGAAAAAAGCGATGTATGTACTCACCGACTCCTATTCAGAATACTTTGAGCTTTGTTGACGTGCGTTAAAATCGCCCTATGCGTTCTTGTCGAGGGTGCGTAAATGGAACTGACCGAAAAAGAAAAAGGAAAAAAGTAGAAAATAAGGGAAAAGGGGAAGGGAGGGGGAAAAAGAAAGAAAAAAAGGAAAAGGTGGAAAAACGTGAAAAGGGGGGAAAAGGAAAGAGACGGAAAAAAGGCAAAAAAGGAAAAATAAGGAGAAAGGAGGGAGCGAATAAAAAGGAAAACAGCAGAAAAAAGGAAAAGTAAAGGGGTAAAGGAAAGCAGGAAAAAGAAACCAAAAAAAAGGTAAAGAGCGAAAAAAAACAAGGGAAAAAGGGAAAAGAGAAAAAAAAAGAAATATACGGAAAAAATAAAGTATAAAAGGGAAAAAAAGGAAAAATGGAAAGGACAAAAAGAAAAAAGAGGAAAAAGAGAAAAAGAAGGAAAAAGTAACGGGCAAAAAAAGGAAAAATAGGGGAAAAGGGAAAACAAGGAAAACAGGGGAAAAAACAAAGGAGGAGAGAAAGAGGGAAAAAAGGAAGGGGAAAAGGAAAAAATGAAAAAGGAAAAGAAAAAAGTTGAGAAACAAGACAACACATCTCCAATATTTGGTTTACAAGACAGACCTGCCTATCCACGAAAAAAATGTTCTGCGGGAGCTATCCAGACACAGTTCGCGGCGAGAAAGCAGTAATAATACCAAAAACGGTGTGAATAGCCGCAAAACTGATACTTCCCCGCCCCAACCCGTTATTTTTCTATCAACCAGGTTCATTTAGATGGCGTAGACGTGACGCCCAGTCCGCTGATGGAAACCGCGGCGAACGCGGCCCTGGGGGCCGCGGCGGCCGCCACGGCGACGGCCTCCACCATCCAGAACGTGGTGGACTTCCTGGAGGCGGGCGTCGAGAGCGCCCTCCCCTGGGAGCCGTCGGGGCTGCCCCTGCAGGCGTCCGCGTCGGCCTCGGCCGCCCTCGGGGGCGCCATCTCCGGCATCCCGTCGCTCACGGCTGTCGCCAGCATTGACTATGCCTACCACCGGAGGAGTATGAGCTTCTTGTCGCTTATCGCCGAAGAGAGTTCGGCGCTGCCCGGATCTGTTCGGAAGATCCCGACAGCTGAGCAACACGACAAGGTAAATTACAATACAACAATAAATAGTTGTTGCAGCTATACATCTTTAAGCAAGTTTAAAATAGGAACTATGGGGGAGAGATGACTTGGATTCTCGGTTTTGGGGAAGCCGCCAGAGGAAGGGGCCGGCGAGGTGGGGCCCATCTCCGTCGTCCTCGAGGAGACTCCCTTCATGGACCTCCTCGAGCTGGCGAGCGAGTGTCGCGTGCCAAGCGACCCTGACTACGAGCAGCACCTCCAGGACAGAGTGGGTCTTGCCGCGGCCGGCGGGGGAACCGGTGGGGGGGCAAGCGGGGGGTCCACTTGGGGGGCCAAGACGCGCGCGGATGCTGTGGTCCAGACGGCCGATGTGTGGGTGCGCACCAAGTGGACGCAGAAGCACCGGAAACAGAAGCGCAACCAGCACACCATGGTGACTACTTGGGAGATTTGGGACATGGAGGTAAGTGACCCATTACTTCAATAAATCTCAATTTTAGCTCGTAACTTAGATGTTGTTATCTTGAATCGAGAACTGATATACAGGTATGAGACGGCTGAAATTCTCAGAAATAGGCAATTTTGTTCGGTCAGATTGGTCGTGCAACCGGTCGTGCAACTTTCACAGTTAAAAAAAATTGGGAAATGCTATACCTGTTTTGGGTACGAAACTAAAACGGGGGTAGTGCGTACTTTGGTAATTTTCCAACATCGACCTAGGTTCAGCCTTATCAATGGAAAGCTCTCGCCGAGACCATTTAAATGATGTGGCTGAACACAGGTCTATTTTGAAGAATAACCTACAGGGGTGCATTCGATAGCGTCAAAAACCACAAGCGCCAGTCCGTAACCGCCAAACGAGAAAAGTCGCAAACGCCAAAGTTCGTATAGGTTAGGGTAGGTCAAGTTTGGTTAAGTTAGGTACGGCTAAGTTAGGTTAGGTTAACTTAGGTTAGTATTGCGGTTAAGACCTTTGGCGTTTGCAACTTTTCTCGTTTGGCGCTTGCGGCGTTGGCGCTTGTGATTTTTGGTGCTTATGACAGCTACCCTAACCTAAATACGCACTACTTGATTGTTTAAGGTAGATATGTTGAGTCACATCCATGGAAAGCTCTTCGCCGAGATCTTTTGAATGATATGGCTGAACATAGGCCTATCTTGAAAAATACATAACACCCCCGTTTTGGTTTCACACCCAAAAGAGGCACAGCATCCCCCAAAACGGGTTTTTTGTTTTTACTGTGTTCCCTGCGGCCTAGTAGTGCCTTTGGTGATCAGAACACCGGCAAAGAGGAGGACGAGCGAGCGGCGGCGCTGCGACGGCGGCAGATCCGCAAGCAGGCGACGGAGGGGGCCGCGGCGCCCCGCGCGCTTGGGCGCCTCAGCACCACCTCCGTCAGCGACTTCACCCCCACCGACGAGCCCGCGTCCGAGATGAGCGACGCGACTGAACAGCGCTCCCTCTCCCGCCTCTCTGTCTCCGCAGACAGGAAGACAACCCTCAACGACAACAAGGAATTCAGGTTCTGCACCCGCAGTCCACAATCCGTGCCCTACCTTAACCCACTACCGCCCAGCGATCCCGTTCGGAAACAGAAAAAAATATTTCAGAGGATCTTTTTAGCTCAGTATTGTCACAGTTCAAAAAATATCACTCCCCCCTGGAAACCTGAAATTTAATTATTTAGGCATTTTCCAAAGCCTTAAATTGCGTATTTCTATGGAAAAAGTCCTTACAATTTCTCTAAAGCTAAATTTCACTACTTTGGGCTGTTATGAGTTAAGGTACTAGCAGTCTCAAATGTATTGACCGCTTTAATTTTTCAAATCTCGTAACTTTGAAACGGAGGGAGATACGACATGAAAGCTCAAACCAAATTGATAGATCTAAAGATCTAGCGATTTTATTCCATGCTTCTCTGGCGTATCTCCCTCCGTTTCAAAGTTACGAGAGTTTGAAAAAATTAGAGCGGTCAATACATTTGAGACTGCTAGTACCAACCCGCGGGACGGGTAAAAAAAATGACAACCCTAAAAATTTCTTGCGAGTTGTTAGTAAGGATCAATATCGTTATTTGAAGTCTTGCTTCCGAACGAGTGCTTGAGCTCCAAAAACACGTGAGGTCAAACATGCAACTCGTAAAACTTGGAGTCCGATACTCTATAAATTATAAACGCTGTTCACTAAAGATAACGTGATGATTAATTCTACTTTTCGTACCGCTCATTTTGAGATCGATCCAAAATATAGAATTGATGGCGTATCATGCTCGCCGTAACTGATTCATCGATACGAATCGGCGTAAATGAGAAAAGCACAGACGTTAACTTCTTGGGGGAGCCGCACCACGTTCTGGCCAAGAAAAAACACCGCTCTTTGGTCGCTCCTCGAGTTAACCGCGACAATATCTGGTTGGCAGAAACGCCGCGATGGTGATCGAGCGGCTGCTGCAGGAACGGGAGTCGCGAAAAAGCCAGATGTTGTATTGCGGCATTCCAGCGAAAAGTCCCCTGGAGCCAGATTTGAGGTATAAGTACGAGCCTCAAACTCTGTGGACCCTACAAACTCCACTCACCGTTATGAATGACAGGTGAGGCAATCCCAGTAGATAGGGCTAGGAGAGAACTGGCACACCACCTAACTTGACCTAGGGTTATTTTGCAACCTAACCTAACTTAACCTAGGGTTATTTTGCAACCTTACCTTACCTAACCTAATCTAACCTAACCTTACCTAAGCTAGCCCAACCTAACCAAGGCTTTAGCTACCCTAGGTTAAGTTAGGTTAGGTTGCAAAATAACCCTAGGTTAAGTTCGGGTAGGTTGCAAAATAACCCTAGGTCAAGTTAGGTTAGGTGGTGTGCCAGTTCTCTCTTAGCCCCATCTACTAATCCCTAAGGTGGGGATGGGAGGGGCTGTTTGAAAAGTTTGAATTCATACAAGCTATCTGGAAACGCCTCCCTCCTGATATGTAGATCTGATATAAGATATAAGCGATTTTCCAGGAGCGTGACCTGCATCGTGTGGTCCTCCAATCCGCTGATATTCGCCGTGGGCTACGGCCGCTACTTCTTCACTCCTAACAACTCGGACGGACTAGTCTACGTATGGAACATCAAGAACCCTGTGCTTCCCGAGAGAACCATTCGGCTCAAATCCCCGACGAGTGCGTGCGCCTTCTCGAAACGTCACCCGAATCTACTCGCCATCGGCCTCATCAGTGGCAGCATGGTTTTAGTCGATATATCGACACCCAATTGCCCCGTTATTTTTGAAAGTCAAGAAACAGGGGACCCTTTGTGGTCCATAACTTGGCTTCAGATGGAGAGCTACGGCGAAGATGAGATGCTGTTAGCCGGAACTCAGGTATTCCGTATTCCAAGTTTGGGGAATTACTAATTTAGGGTAACTTAACTTCCAATATTACTGGATGACCTTATTTATCATCAAAGGGCACGCCCGTTGGCTGATCGCTGGCGCAAGGGTCAGGTTCACCGTCATATGTGTACGCTCGCCAAAATAGTCCCCCGCTTTCGATTTTCGTTTGTTTTTTTAGGTCGAATTTGCGTTTTGAAGTTCTTGAAATTCAGACAAGGTAATACATGATCATGCAAATAAATACTGTTTTTTCTTGTTTATACTAAAATCAAAAATAAGCTAAATAAACGAACAATGCAGATCAAAGAAGCGTAGTGTCGCGCTTGTTTGTAAACACAGGGTGAACCAAGACCTTCGCGCCAGCCATCAGCAGCGAGGCTGGTACTGTCTCTGTCTCACTCGCTCCCAAGAGCCGAGCCGGCCTCCACTTCCCTCGCTACGCTATGCCAGGCGCCGGCTAGTCTCGTATAGGGCGGCCTCAAAATTCATACTTCAGCCTCAATTTTGAATGGCGCTTCTGACAGCTGCTATAAATGGTACCACTCTGATCAGGAGGAATGTTCGCCATCTCCCATCCATGTTTCATCGAAATCTGACAGTTGCATTCTCTGGGTTCCCATAGTCCAGAGGAGCAGATCTATTTGACTATCCCCCGCAGAAACAATACAACGAAGAGGAAAGTATACCATGTTTTTGAGGTTATGGTCCTAAACACGTCTTATTTTCCATCAAAAAGAACACCGAATAAATAGGTTAAATTCTTAAAGGTACTCTCGATCCATTCTGGAGACAATGAAAACGCGACAGAACTCACCTGGCATTGGTGCACTTTAGAGAAGTTAAGTTCCGGAACCACTTATAGGTTAATTCACAACCACAAGACTTTCTAAGTTTACGATATTCTTAGTGAAAGCCAGTTATCACGATTGAATGATTCATGTTTCCTACATCGTAGCTGATTTCCAAATCCTTTACCGGGTCGAGATGAATCAATTTTACGGCTGGAGGAAAAACGAAATGTTTTCCTTGGATTATCAAACACGAACTAATAAGGCTACCACTTAGCTTCATTTACAGAGAAATAATTGATCAAATCTAGTCTTATAATCAAACGAAAAATCAAAATACGAAGACCGAAACGAACACGAACACAAGCACTCACGAAATCACCAGTGAAGAGTCGCGCCAAGAAAGACAGCTGATTGTGAGCGACTCCCGCGGTTCGCATCTCCTCATTGGCGAAATTCAAATGAAACGCTCTTCTGCCCATTAAGAAATATCCTCCCTCGCATGTGTTACAGAAAAAAAATGCATTTCAAAATGTAAGAAAGAAAGAATAAATGCTTACTATTAGAAAACAGCTTTGGGCACTACACATAAAAAGGAAATCTCCTGACTGATCTCACAAGTAAATATCATGTAGGGGTTAACTAGAGGGTCCTCTAGAGTTAACAAAACAAAGACATGCGGTCTCAAGACAAGGGCTACGTAACTTTGCTTGAAATATAGACCTACTGCGCAGTAAATCAGACCTAGAACTAACAAGTCCCACCGGAATAGACTTAATTAGTCAATTCAGCTTTGAAGTGGTCAAATCGGATAGCCGAGACTATCTCCGAGAGCGTACACCGGACTACCAGGTAGGAGGTTACCGCCTCATCTAAAATGTTTACTCCAAATTTGTGTTTAGGACGGTCGTATTATGCGGTTCAGGCGTTCGGAACAGTTCAAATCGGTGCAAATGATGCGAGTGGCCCGAAGCCAAGGCAGTACCCGCGGGATTTCGCGGCTCAAAACCGCGACTCCATCTGTACCTTCCTCTCACTATGCTGCCGTTTTAACTCTATGCGAGTGCCCCACGGAAAGTGACGGTTATTTGGCTGGCACTGACGACGGATGCATCCATCTGTGCTCCGCACATTATCTCCACCGCCACCTAGATGCGTCGGCATGCCATCTCGGCCCCGTTTATGCCTGCGAGGTGTCGCCCTTCGTCGACAAGATCTATATGACCTGCGGTGCGGATTGGACTATAAGAATCTGGGCCCAAGGCATCCATGACCCTATGCTAACCTTTACTTCTAGCATGGAGGTAAGCCGTCATGCGCGATCAAGGTGACTCTATAACGGTGTAACCACTCCCGTCGAAAATGGGAGACGTTTTCTGACGCCACTTGTTTGCGCGGGTTGCCTACTTACAGGGTGTGAGGCAGTCTTTGCTCGGGCCGAACTCCTCC
>Ga0058701_10001209_pt1 | contig 18092 bp, 13 predicted proteins | sample AgamicOrMae_FD_97039 | JGI IMG/M metagenome (GOLD analysis project Ga0058701, IMG submission 97039) | Agave microbial communities from Guanajuato, Mexico - Or.Ma.e | ecosystem: Host-associated > Plants > Phyllosphere > Phylloplane/Leaf | place: Guanajuato, Mexico | collected 2012-06-04
ACCTTCGAGTTGGCTAATAACTCTCTTAGAGAGTTCGTTTTCCTCCCTCCACTCAGATTCGCCTCTTGATTGTGCTTCTGGGTTGAGCAGGCGACATCCTTTGGGACCTTTTCCTCTCTGAGGATCGCCTTTGATTTTGCTCGATGGTCCATAGTCTGTTTTTGCCGATTTGTGCTGTAGGTGTCTAAATAATAGGTATAAAATAGCCACAAGAAGAGAATCGCACCGGCAAAGGCAACGTATAGAAATCCTCGTGGATATTGGCAATGCTCGTTGCCGGTCAATGGAATACTGGCTAGTTGTATCAAAATGAGCACAAATTGTACTATCTGCAGTGAGGTCAAGTATCTTTTCCACCACAAATATGGTTGCAGTTTAGGGCCGAAAGTTGCCAGAAAATAGTACGTGTACATGATTGAGTGAACAAGTGAGTTGACTAATGGAAAGAAGGCCATAGTATAACCAGGATGATACTTCAGATAAGTCCAGCTAATCAGTGGAACAAACGAGTGGTGAAATACATGCAACTTGGTCACTTGTTTGTCCTTCTTTCTCAGAACGAAAAATATCGTATCAAGCCATTCAACTATGCGCGACATAAAGAACAACCAACCATAATGGAGCAGCTCTATTGCGCTTGGCGAGTAATCTTTGTGATTGATTGTTTCGCAACCAAAACACTTTATACCATAATTGAGTATTCTGGTTCCATGGTAAAAGGCCCAAATATTGCTAAAGACCATCAATAAATTATAAGCACGAATAACCCAATTCAATTCGAATGGCTTCTGTGCTTGCATCAGACGTGGAAGTAGCCTTTTGATTAGGTATAAATACACCAGAGTCGCATAGAGTAATTTCCAGGGGCTAGCCCCAATGAATGGAAGCCTATTGGTTCTCTCGTCGCCAGTTTCGACCCAAAGATCGTGGGAGAAATAGTTAAGCTTCGAGTCAATGAGCTGCATTGGTTGGATAAGATAGTCTTCTGCAAATTGAGACAATGGTTCCATTTTAAACTGTGCGCTAAGATCACTAGTGGCTAAAAGATTTTGACCGTCGAAACTTTGTTTGTGACTAATACTCTCTTGGTGGCCCATAAGACTTCCGTTGATAGAGGACTCTTGTTGGCCTAGATTGCTGTGCGCTGTATGGCAACTGGCCACCGCAGCCAGAGTATCTCTGACCGGCTGACAGTATGAAGACCATTCATTGAGGCCCGTCATTGTATCTTCTTTGAACTATTGGACACTTGTTGCTGGTACTATTTTTGCTAATTTGCTCGCTTACTTGACGACTTCTCGATAAAACGTTCGTTCACTGATGCTAAAAGATTTGCTCTTGATTGTTTGGCTACGCTTTCATAGCAGACTTGAGGCACTGAGATTTTTGGAGGAAGGAGCTTGGACTATGGACCGACGAGTATTCCTGGCAAGCTCCCGAATGCGATTGGAAAGACAATGTTGCGGGAAGCTGAGGAGGTTGACTGAGACTGTGTCTTGTACTTTCTCTCACTCTTTCAATCGGATTCTGTTGTCATCGTCAGAGAAAAACAACAACAGCAACAGAGCAGTTTACAAGAGGGCCGACGATGAATAAAAAGAAAAAAGGCGAGCAAAGAATCAAGTGCAGAGGCTGGATGGAGAGTGAAAGAAATTCCAATTCTATCTCGCTCCCTTATCCCAGTGGCAACACAACAAAGCTCGATGGGCCCACTTGAACTTGGACTTGAGAGAGTTTCCAAACCAAGCGAATACTCTAGTGCATTTTGCTCCCCCCCATTTGCTTCCAGCACAAGAGATCTCTTCACAGCACGAGCCAAGCTTTCTAATCGGCGAGAAGAAAAAGTCTCGCTCTGACAGACGAGAAGTGCTTGAAGTTTACCTTTAGTGGGCGGTTCAATAAATCCATTGGCTCGCCACTCTCTAGCACCTAAGCCAATAACTGTCCCCCTTCCTCCCCTACCTTTTTCCTTTCCCCTTTTCCTTTCTCTTTCCCTGTCGCTCTATGTGTGCTGATTGTGTTTCTAAAACATTTTTAGCCCAAATCCAACCGGCTGCACTGATTTTGTCGCCCAAATCATTCAGTCAGCTTTTCACCAACCACAACGGACCAGATATATTTATATATATATAAACACGTATTGAGCTATTTGTATCCTACAAAGGTGGTTCCTTGCTGGTCAGACAATGCGTACGATTGTCACGATAAGGCGACAGAAAATAGGCACGTGCCACTATTCCTGTCGTCGCTTAGAGCATTGTTAGTTCCCACTTCGAGATTACCACCAAGACAGTAGCAGTTGTGTGTGCCCTATTGGAATTGTGTAGCTATGCGTAAGAATGAAGCCAGTTGTTGGAAATGGTGACAACTGAATGATTGAAGGGCTACTTGTGACACGTTTGGCTGCTCGCGGCGGCCAAAAGTCGCCTTCCACTCGGACTGGCCAGCGGCTGCTTTCTGCGTTATTATCGGACAACGGCCAAAACAAAAGTAGTAAGCCTACAAACAAACGGCTAGCTTGTGTTCTCCAAGCGAGATAGTGCACCTTTGTTGTTAAATGCTAAAAACAAGTTTATGGTAGATGTATTTTTGCCCGCTGACGAGAGTTAGTGGGCTCTAACACAATTTGGTAGGCGTCTGCAGGGCGAGTTCGCCTGCTCTCGGTCTCTGGCCGTGACGGAAAGAGGCAAAGTTAGCTAAATACAACGGACACTGGCGCCAGTGTTTTCCTCCGAATCGGGAACCAATTTTCAAGTGCAACTTTTTGGCATTGGGCTCTGGTTGACGACGCGAGATTTGTTGCCAATCAGTGGGACCAACTGTTATCATGCTGGCTTCCTGATTCGAAGAGCATATGCTTTGAATTTGAATGAGGGCGACATAGGCAGTCGGTTTGCATGAATGGATTTGCAGCCCATTGCGGAAAGTGTCACTAGTGAGTTAGAATTAACTATATTGATGTGAACGCATTCTACATGGGCGCCTAATTTGTTCCTGGTGCTTAGTTAGTTAGGAGAAAACAACATTATTACTCGTGCGGTAATGCGGCGCAAGATAAAGAAAGTTAGGCTAAGCTTGAGAGGCTAACTTCTTTGCCTTAGCCTCTTGGGGTTTTAGGAGAATTTCCCCTTCCACGAAAAACTTCTAGCTCACTTCCTATTTCGTCAAGCAGACAGACCGGCATTTCCTTTCTCAGGGCTTTCGAGTGCTCAAAGGCTTGACGAGGGAGACGCGGACTATGAATGATCGATAACGAGAGATTGGAGGAGAACCAGGGCCAATTGTTGTCTGGTCCCAGCTCGCAGCCTCAGCAGCTTCTGAGTGGCTCTAAAGAAAGGCACTTACATCAACTCTGGGCGAATCTAATTCCTGCCCAAGGCCAACAATCGATTTGTTGGGAATACGCTAACAATTATAACATTCAATTTTAAACACTCTCCTCATCCCGGACGAAGAGCGGGAAGAAGACAGGAACTTTGCAGGTTTGTGGCGCTATTTTCTATGCCTGAGTAATGAGTACTCGCTCTCTGCAGGGGAGAGTTCACAAAGATAGAATTCGAAAACCATGCTAGACAAAGATGACAACACCAACGGATGGTAATGATGATGATCAGCAGTTTCATCGGCTATCAGAGATTGTTTCTTGTTTCTACGTTTGTTTTTGGCAAGCCTGCGCAATAAGTAACAATAATAGCCGTTTCCTCTACAAAAAAACACACACATGAGCGATTCCAATGAATTGGCGTTCGATTTTAGAGAGAAGCTCGCGAAATCGTCATCTCATCTTCAATCTTTTGTTCTCCCCCTCTCGTCTCAACTTTGAATCGATCAATCAACAGGGATCTCTCCATTTTTCTCGGGCTTCCCTAGCCTCAACCCAAGGATATCGGGGGGGCAGGAAATTCCGCTCTTCTAATAAGCACATTGCACGCAATCCTTGAAAATAATGGAACAGGAGCTCAAATCATCGGACCAATTGTTTATGACCGATTCTTGTGAGCTCCCTCCAGAGAGCTCGAGGTTTGGCAATGATTCTGACACAGCTAATACAACTTTTTTCGTCACGAGCATGCAAAACGACGAAATCTCTAGCTGAAACAGGTGCTCACTCTGCAAAGCATGCGTGTGGCCCCACATAAGTTCATGTTTTGCACCGATTTAGAATCTCGATTGGTACTTCTGTGGAAAAAGAAATTCAAACACCAACAGTTTTGCATAGATCCTCTACGAAAGTTAGCTTTTTGCTGCCTCTTCCGCCTCCGTCGATATAAATAGCCAAAAATGGCCCCTCTGAAAAAGGTCGAGAGAGCGAGTCGAGCACCAATGCGGGTCCTTCTGAATCAGGAGCGATATATATTGAATGTATGTCGCTTGCTCGAAACAGAGACGAAGAACTGATCAAATTTATACGATCGTCAAATCGCTGTCCAAGGGCACTGACTAAAAATGAAGTCGTACCGATCGTTGATTAGCAAGACCGCTGTGCTTGGTCTAATCGTAGCTTTGGTATGCAACGAGGGCCGAGCAAATGGTGATGATGAAGAGGACGAGCAGTTGAAGCAGCTCAAATTAGCAAGAGAGGCTAACAGTCGATTGTTCAGGAAAAAATCGTCCGTTACTCCAGAGGAGGCCTTTGAATTGCTACAAATCTTGGAATCTGGAGGTCACTCGACCGCGATGGACGCAGGCACACTTATCTCTTATGCAGACGTGACAGAGGATAAGTGCTCTCAGGACCTGGTTTTACGGATGAGACGTGATTTCGATACAGCCAAGAGTGACTATCCAGCCCTCTTGCCCTATATTCGTTTGCATTTTACGCGCCAATTCGAGCTTTGTGGTTACCATGTCAAATACAAGGAGGATTTTGACAAATTCAAGGTGAAACACAGCGGCGTTTGGGGAAAGATGGCGAAATTCGGCAAGTACGTTTCGGGTAGAGGAAAGGTGTCTAAGGATTGGAACAGACAGAAGCTGGACAATCCGGTGCAACACAATGAGGCCTACTATGATATGTACGATGACAACAAACGCTACTCCAACTCGGGAGGTGAGAGCTACATCGACAGGGGTGATGCAGCAATCAATGCCTACAGGGACATGCAGGATGTCAGGCACGGGTCAAACTTGTGGCACGATGAAGTGAACCCATCCGTCACCTTTGCTACCTACCATCCTGACTCCATGCAAGACGAAGACCTCAAAGATACCCTAAGGCACAACAATGTCTACGAGCAGGTGCGACGCACCAATTATGCGGACGGAATGGGTAGAGCGTTCGCTGATGCCCATTACGACCAGGACAATGCTATGTGGGACACATGGAGAAGTTGGCAAGAAAACTACTTCTGACCATACTAAACCCTGTCTGTATCATTGATATCAGACATTAATTCTTCAGTGATTTGCAATCTCTTTCTCTTTCATCTCTCACTCGTCCATCCTATCCGATTTGAAGGCATCTGAGAAACTTATGTCGCCTCCGCTCAAACTAAGGACTCGTAAGGTACCTCACCTCGAGTCAAGATAATCCCAGATAAAAGAAAGTTTTACTGAATTTAGCTGGATATCGATTACGTTCTACCGCCCTCCATCGTGTCGATATCGAATGATCAAACAGATTAATCAGATTATCTTTGGAGGCAAAAAACTAGGTGACACCGAGTTGGAGGTATCACAAACTACGGAAATCGCGACAATGAGCTGTACATCGAAGATCTTTTGAATGTGCTAAACTTGCTTTGTTTGGTAACGAGATCAAATTTATGGTTTGTTCAACAAATAATTAAATTACGCTTAAACTCTACGAGTACATCTTCATCGCCCAACTACTGGACTATCCACGTGAGTAGGAAGGACGAGTTAATCCCTGAAAATATTCCAAATACCAAGAAAAAGGCCGCCAGCATTCCCCCTGTGGGCGCATCTTCCGGCTTGAGGTTGCTTGACGCGAACATCATGCACAAACTACTTAAATAACCAGACGTCAAGGCCATGAGAACGTTGCCAGCCATGTATACGAGATCGTTCTCAATCAATACCGGCCAACTGCGTGTTTTGGGGCTGAAATTGCAGAATAAGAAGAAAGGCACAAATAAGAATCTGGCAAAGACTATCATCCAAACACTGTCGCGTCCTGGCCAAGTTGTCCATCCTGAAATAAGATTTCCTATCATGGCAAATAAGTTGAATAGGAAGAAGCAGGCAAACGGGACAAAGTACTTTGGACTGATGTAGCTTTGCTTAGCTTGAATATCCGCCATGACCGATGGGAAGAGGGCCAAAGTTACGTAGAATGTGAAGAACACATTCAGACACTGGGGCCAACACTGTTTGAAAACTAGCCACTTCATGTTGAGCTGTTCGGTAAAGGATGGCCCAGTGGAGGTGTCAGGATTAGGGGGTCTCGGCACCATGGCATCCACCGTTTGCCTTAAAGAATCAGGGATATCATTGTTGGCACCCGCCACCTGTAGATTGACACCATCAGCCGTGGTAGATATCTCGAGTTTGGCCTTGTCGGAGCCTGAATTGTCGAAATGCCTGAAGAAAGGGTTCATCGGTAGCATGTTGTAACTGATGATGCAGATGAGAATGATGAACAGAGCAGTGATAAAATAATACATTGCTGCTTCTTTCTCTTTGGGTGCCAGCCAGATGGACAAAAGATTGACAGTGGAAGTGAACGTACCGCTAAGATTGCTACCAATCAAGATCGCATTGGTATATTTGCCTGGAAATTTTGCACCAGTTCCGTAGATACAATTCTGGTATATTCCACTGGCCATATTCAAGATGACCACTGAGAGCATGGTGACGTAGAAGAAGGTACCTGGCCACTTGCTCGAATCCACAACGGCCAATATGATGGTGATTAAAAATATGAACGCCTCAATGGCTAGAGTTATGTTAACTCTGAGCTTTAGGTTACCTGATCCCATGTTGACCAACAAGTTGAGTCCATTGAAAAGGACGTTAGGTATCTGGGCAGCGAGACCCAAATAGGATAGAAAATAGTTACGAAGTTTGGCTAGTTGTTCGGGACTTATGTCCATGGAGTTTGGATCGGTATCGTTGCTAGGGGTCAGCTTGTATTTGCGAAAATAATCTTCCGCGTTGATGAACATATTCCAGGGCATTAGGGTGCCCACACCATGAAGTAATAGTACGAAAAAAACAATTTTGTATACATCCATTGGCTGGCCTTGTGAATCTCTGACCAAATCTCCGTCTCGAGATCCAATTAAAACGACATCAGGCATTTGTTCCCCATTGGGAGGAGCGGGAGCCTTGGACGGATCCTGGGCGCTATAACGATTACTCTGGTCATCGTCATGTTCTGTCACATGGCGGAGCTCGTAATTCGACATGATTACACAATTGAGGTATCAATATCGCATCCGTGTATAATGCCAGACTGATCTCTCTGTCTCTCCTTCTCTTATCTCGATAAGGCTTGTGAGAATCTAAAACTTGAGGAGGATCTTTGACCGTTGAACTGAGGGTACTGGTGACTAGCTGGGCCCTAGGGAGTGGGTGTAGTGGCTTGAGTGGACACCCACTTTTTGGGCTTGAGGACGGAAGATTAGTGGACCTGGTGTGATAAGAAATCGACGAAGAGAGGAGATTTGTGTGAAGTGGAGATATGCGGATCTCTCGGTCTGTCATCATCGTCTTGCCGGCGTCCATCGGAGCGCTCGAGGGGCGGGCGCCCCTTGTGAGAGGCTTGCTCGCGCGCATATGCCAACAAACAAGAGCCAGGCCCACGAGGTCGTGCAATGTTGTGGGCGTGTTTCTGCATGCGGACGAGCGCCGGCCAGAGACGTGCCTGCGCACCGCTTCAGTGAGCAAGTCTGTGCTTCTAGTTGCACTAGTTCCATGCAGCCGCTCGCAAGCGAAGAAGCCAGCGCATGCGAGCCAAATAGACAGTCACATAGAGAGAGAGAGAGACGCTTGCCCAGCAGTTGCATGCTAGCCCATGCAGTTGTCAAGATCGTGCTGTTTTCGATTCAACATCTGCCCCATCTAGACCATGGGACAGGATGGCCCTTTCTGTCTCATTGGATTCCGCACCACTGATCAGATAACTACTCGCTAGAAGCATAAGACACGCTGGCACTAATCCTTGTTCCTGAACTGTCGGCAAGCTTGTCAATCGACATAATTTTGATTTCATGATTCCTGTAGTTAGCTCCTGTAATCAGATACAGCTACATCCATGTCTCCATGTCTGAAAGATCGCCTCCCTCCCTCCCTCTTTCTCTCGGTTCCCACCTCGCGTGTCTATCTAATCCTGCTGCTCTCCAGCGGCAGAGCCCACAACAAGTGGCAAACTATCAAATGATGACAAAAACGGCTGCCACAATATTCCGGAAAAGCGACATAGCAGCCACTTCTCCCCCTTCACTACTCTAATACTTTTATTATTAAGCTTCATTTTCAAAATAAAAAACACATTAATCTAAGTTGTTGAAAATTGTAAAGTAATTCAAGAGAGTGAGAAACTCATATTGCTAGGGGGTGTCATGTTTTACAAATTCCTAATCGAATTGCATCATCAAGTGCCGTAGATCCAAGAAATTGGAATCCATTGTGGCGCCATGCTCAGGGCGTCCATTGCCTCGCGCAACTGCTGATAAGTAAGCTCAAAATTGTTATTAACTAAAACTATGTCAAAGTAATTCTCATAGATCCTAAACAGCTTTGCACTCTCCTCCACGGTCACCTGGAGGTCTTCGTCTTCGAAGAAGTCAAAGGCAAAATCTTGCAACGTTTTGGCACGCCTCGACTGGCGACTCAATGAACGATCAAACGTAGAGTAGAGCTTGTAGTTCTGCTGGCCGCCCATCGGGCCCAAACTTCGGCCATACTCTTGCATGTAGCGCAATTGGTCCAGAGTTGGGGCCGCAATGAAGGCAACGAATGGCAAGTAGTCGGACGTCTTGAGTATCTTCAAGCAAGTGGGACTGCAATCCAGGACACACACCTTTCCCGAGCCAATGATTTCGCGAATGGAATCTAGCTTAGTTCCATACAAGGCCCCGTCGTATTCGCCGTACTCGAGATACTTTCCATCCAAGATGTCCTCCTCCATTGCTTCCCTGGTGGTGAAGTGATAATGTATCCCATGCTCCTCGCCTTCGCGCGGCAAACGCGAGGTATGTGGCAATGGGGTGCCAAATCTGTCCGGCTCCATGCTGACCAATCGGTGTTTGAAGGCCTGCTTGCCAACACCGTTGGCTCCAATCAGCACCAAAGTGCGCCTCTCGAAGGCGGGCGTACGGCAAACCTCTTCGTATAGCTGCAACTCGGCCTTGTCGAAGTCATTGTTCAGCCCAACGTTGTAGATCTCCTTCTTCTTGCTCTTCTTCGACACTCTGGTTCCACAGATTGAAGTTCGAGTGGCAAGATCATAATCGGGCAACACGAAGGCCCGCCTTCTCTCCTCCAAATCTTGCGACGGTATCAAGCCTGTTTGTAGGTTCTCGGAGTCGACGCGACGCGCCTGCCACCAATTGGGATCCTCCTGGTTCACAACCTCCAGAATATCGCCTTGATTGAAGGCTACCCCAACCTCTTTGCAAGGCAACAGGGAGTCCTCGTTTGGGTCGTATGTAAACAATGCACGCAAGTAGATGCACAAAGTGGGCAACTCCTCACGAAATGAGGGAACGATCTTCAGGAAAACTATGTCCTCCTCTTCGGGTCCACGTTTCAGCTGCTCTTGCAACTGCTCAGGTGTGTATACTTCTCTATTGTTCACTGCCAATATTATGTCACCCACTTGCAGAGCTCCCTGTTTGTCGGCCAGACTTCCCGCCAGTATGCGAGCAACCACAATGTTTCCATTCTCGATCTTCACCGTCACCCCAAGGGATCTTTCCTCCTTATTGCGCTCAATTTTCACCACTCTTACTTCAGAAAAGTTCCTCACTGGCACCTCTTGCTGTTCCTTCTCCTCCTGTTCGTTGCCCTTCTTCTTGCTCTTGCTCTTGTTCTTCTTCGAGCTTCTCCTCCTCACATCAACCGCCCTCTCGTTCATATTTTCCGGCGTGGAATCGCCAATTTCCACAAGCTGAATTGAGTCGTCCACCTCAGTGTCTGCCACTGGGGTTCTCGACGAAGCGCCCTCAAGCTGCTCCGATTTCGGTCTAACTTTGGGCCGATTCACCTTCAGCCTGATGGAGTCGTGGGCCCTCAGAAGCGAGTTGTAGAGAGGCTTTCTGGCAAATGTTTGTGGCGGAATAGGTGGGTCGATTGGCAGAGCAGAACCGGCACGCATGTGGCTCTCTGTTTCCGTGGTTGGACTCTTGCGTCTGGCCAGTGGACGGGCGCCGGATCGGGCCAGCTCGAGCTCGTCGGCACCTCGAGCCAGTGAAGAAAACGACGAGGTCATGAATTGTCTGGGAACTGTGGGCGGAGTTTTGCGGCCACTTGTTGCGATGGCATTGTTGCTACTTTGTCGGCTTAGATTCTCCTTGCTGGGGGCTCGCTTCCCATTCGACTCGTATTTGGGCGCCTCAAAGTTCTTGTTCACTGAGCCGGTCGATTTGTCAAGGTCTGAGCTCTTGTATCGTTGATAAAGTTGTCTGATTGAAGCAACCGGTGGCGCTGGTGGAGGCGTCGGTGTTGAGGATCCATCGTCGTCGATTGAAGGAAAGTCATCCTCGTCTCTGGAGAATTCTGTCTCCAATTCGTTGTTCATCCGCTGGCTAGGTCGATCTGTCTGTTCTATGCCGATTCGTTGTCTCAGAGCTCTTTGCTGATTCAATATGTTCTCCTTGTATTGCCTTAAGTAGGGATTTTTTTGAGCCATCTTGCAGGCTCATTTGGTTTTGAGATTCAAAAGTATAAGTCTAAGTATGATAATTCGATGGAACGAAGTTGCTTCGTCTATTTTGTCATAGATTCTTACTGAGAGGTGTTTGTCAATTATTGTACAATATTATCTTAGTATTAAGTTATGCCAGATAAAGGGACATCATGGAATGCTCGAATGGATCTCATTGTTGACACGTCACATGATAAAAAATTTTCTAATTTTCTCTTGGACCATTATGTAAGCCGGGCAAGAATTTGCACAAACCCAATGCAAACACTTGTGGACGGTGGCCAATCTGTTTGGAAGAAAAGAACACACCCATTATTGAATCGGCGTCTACCTGCGCGCAGGCACCTTAATAAAAGCAACAAAAACATGGCCAGTTTGATGCGATCCAAACCGTTCTCTTCTTGCGCAACAGCCCCGTTTATGTGACACGCACCCTCTGAGGTGGTGTCTGGAGGTAGCACCTGCATTGCACGGTTGCCATAGCACTGGAGTGGCTATACAAATTGAGTTGCGAGCAATTTCTCCCAATTGCTTGACCACAGACAGCATGATATAATCGGCACTATCAGCTCTTCTTTTTCGGCTCTCAACGGATTTAACTTGTCCAGCATCTCTCCTAGACTGTCTGGACTTTCTAAGGCTAGATTACAGCGAGCCAGACGGCAGGATCGAGCCGCCTCGGAAGTGCGTCGCCGGACACAAGATGGACACACCGTCGCTTTTTCCTGACCACTGCTTGGCTCTCCGCGATGGTCAAGCGCGCGCTCCCAGAGAGGCGCTGCCAGTCGGCACGAGCAAACTTCTGGGGCACGTAAACACCATGTCCAGTAGCCCAAATGGCGCCCCCGAGGAGAAAATCTACCCCAAATGATATTCTTATCAACAACTAGAACTATCTCTCTATGCATATCATTTTCCATCAACCTGGAGAAAACATGACGCTCTCTAAAAACTTATTTATATCCTTGGTCATTCTATCGACATTATCGAACCTAGTGGTAGCCCTCGACACCCCGACCAGCAGCAATTCGGAGCAAAACGTGGTAGAATATGGCTCCACTTGCCAATGTAATTGTTGTCATCTTTGTCCAGCCTACAAACAACAGGAGGCGACTCATTTGATTCCCACCCTAAGCACTGCCGTCTCAGCCAACGGTCTTCCAAGAGGCGGCAAAGCCGACGCCAATATTGCGACAGGCCAAAACCAAACTTCAACAGCACCTAAGAGACGCCGGAAAAATAAAAAGAACCGGCCTGCTGCTGGAAAAATACAACCCTTCGATAACACAACAATAGCTAACAACTTGAGCTCAACCATTAGCTATGACGTGGCTCCTCCTGTTAACCCCACTTTACCACAACCAACCACCAGCACCGTCAATTTGGCCCACGAACGAAACACGGAAGAAGTCCCTCAAACGACCAGTACAACAACAGCATTAATTGTCGCAGCAACAACGGATGTCATAGCTTTAACCTCTGGTCCTAAGTTGTCGATAACTCCCGCTCCGAAACTCTATGACAGCGCACCTCCTGATGCAACGACATCTGACCAGAGAAGTGGTCAAGATGTTGAGGAAAGCACCACGATCTCAACAAACAATCAGAATTTTATGTCTGAAAATCTCACTGACGATCTCATCAAATTACTGTGCTCATATCGGCCCGATTGGTTGATCAAGACCAAGCTCTCGGATGGCAGACTTGTCTCAGCCATACAGAAACAAAAGCTCAAGGTCCGGGCTTATAGACCGATATTCGGCATCTTGGAAGGCAACAAGCACTCGGAAACTATCAACCCAAATGCTGCTAGTACAAACTTAAACCAAGCGTTCCTAATCAGTGATACTAAACCTCCAACTTCGCTGCCGAATATATTCTTGCGCCTCTCAAACACTACCAGTTTCATAACAGCTATGGGCTCCGCAGTCTATCACCAACCACTGAATGAGGTTATCTCTGCCCAAAATCTTGGCGCCAAACTTGGCCCAGATAGCACGGAAAATTCTGTTCCTCATTTAGGGGCTAAGGATGGAAGCTCGTCGAGCTCAGGAACACCTAGTCGTATTTACCTAATCTTTGGAACCGGCTCATCAAACAGTACGCACAGTAAGCTTGCCTCCGCTTTTGTTGTTTGGCCTAGTCAAAGAAATCGGCCCAGCTCGGCAGCCGATTTGCCGCCAATCTTGCGGCAAGATGGTGGCCAAAATGGATCTCAGGAGATCATGAAAGCTTATCGCGTTTTCAAAATGAACGGCTCCTCTGTATGCAACCCGTACCAAGGCGCACAGGCAGTCAACTCCAGAAGCTCCACGACCACTGCCACTACTACAACTATGTTGGCCACAACGCCCAAAACCCCTAACGCCCTGGTGGCTACAATTCCTCCTGATACCATGATGCAGCCAGTTAATCGGACTGACATGCCGTCTGAGCAAAGAAAGCGGCCAAGATCGAGGAAACACAAGAGGAAAGAATCCGAACTAAGAAACGCACACACAGTCGACAGCCATCAATGATGCTGGACATCGATTGAGTTCAGGCTGTCACAAGCTTCTGAGACGATATAGCTTTCTATCCCAATTCAACTTTTGGGATTTCGATTCGCTTCTGTGGCGTTTTGTCAACGTTCGAAGTGGAAGTAAATAGAATGGAGATTAATAAACTCATTTCACTCATCTATCAAGCACAATCTCTATTCATTCTTATCCGAGACTCTTCCGCTTCCAATAATTTGACTATTCGACGGTTAGACAGGTCTTAAAGTCAGTGACGAATCACAGTGTACTGTTCATGTTGTGACGATCGACAAAATTTACAATTCCTATCGACTCCTGAACACTGGACCACCTAGTCTCTAGATGCTGACACAACTTGTCGCATTGATTCGGCAATTTGTTTGGATTCTCTAGCCTTTCTAGATCGGAGCTACAGTGACAACTCAGTGACAAGTCTTGAGGTGGGAGCATGTAATGTGATAATCCGTCCTGCAAGTACAGCTCAAGAGTCAACTCCGACCGGCGACCATGTCGTACTGCCATGGGATCCAATTCATCATGCTCAGATGTTATGGCCACTCGCTAGATGTTGAAAAAACGTTAAGATTTATCACAAAAACAGAGGGCAAAAGGAATTAGGCTCACTCGTCATGCATATCGAGCGGTCAGTCTAGAGGGGTTTTCGGAAGTGGAAGAAATAGCCAACATCTGCCGACACTGTGGCAAAATTAGGCCTATTTCTGTTCTAGTTCAACTTCTCTGCAAGTGTGCTAATGAAGCGTTAATTAATTTGAAATAGGCGTGGAGAAGAAAAGAGACTACCTCAACTTTTGGGCTTATTTTATTGTCAAGAGAGCATTGGCCATCCAAGAATGAGCGCATTCTTCGATAGCACGCAAATGGAATTGTAAGGGCTTGTATATATATAACTATGTGAGAGTATATCATTTAGAATGCTAGCGTGAAGAGTCGTTCGTTTATCGAGCTACAGCTGTTTCAAAACGATTACTTAGTTCCAAGCTAAGTGTTACTAATTTGTGAGCACGAGCATCCGCTGGTCTGGGCAGGAGGTCGCTTGTGATGACTCCTAAGGAAGCTTGGCCGCACTAGTTGAGCAAGAGGAAGAGACGAAAGAGAGGCTGAGCCTCGAGACAAGAGTGGCCACTTCCGACTTACCTAAAAGGAAAAGTGATCATTGCAACTGGCGGACACACGCTGATTCTGCTCCCAATTTCCCAATTGCCAATTGCCAATTGCCAATTCCATTTCCTTTTCCTTTTCCTCCTCCTCGAAAAGGACTGTTGGCAGCAACTGTTGATGATCTCTGCTTCCGATTGTGTTTTGGTGCATCTGTGGCAAAAGCAACCACAGCATCGAGAACAACTAGACCCAGTGCCACACACAGATACAGACACGGACACACTCACACGCCATTTGTTAATGATAACAATTTCCTGCCTATTGATCTAATGAAGGGATCTAAATTGAATAAATCAGCGCCAGTTCAGTTTAAGCGAACGAATTAGGCTTAGCTAACCTACTTAGCTATTGGCCACCACTGATTTGCTGGCCTCTTATGGTAGGAAATGATGAGGAAGCGAATGATCGATTCGCTTGCCCACACTGTTCCGGCATTTGTTGTTGCAGTCGATGGGCAGAAATCGACTAGCAACAGTTTGGTCCACTTTGCGGCCAGTGGCTCCACTTGGGCGGACCATCATTCATTGTTATATTGCCTGTTGTTCGCTGTTGAAGTCCTGAAATGATACTGAGCATTTGGGGAAAGAGTTTAAAAGCCACGCCGGGCACCTAATGAGAGCACCCTGTTTTAATTTTTGCTCCTCGCTTGCCCCCGCGAACTCTATGGAACGGCGCCAGAGCGGAAGCAACGGTGGCGGCGGGGCCAGCCTGCCGGGAGGACACACAAAGTAGGTGGGCGTTTAGGTTGCGGTTCCGGTGGCGGTTACTTCGGCCACTTGTGTGCTTGGTCGCCGGTCTCAGTCAGCCATGAGCTTCTTCAGAGCAGGGCTCTTCCTTTCCGCTGGAGAGGACTGATCAGAAGGGGCAAGGAAGGTGGGGGGAGGCAGAATCCGGGAACTCAGCTTGAAACCATTAGGAGTGAGCGCATTTGTGTGCTACTTTTGTTCTCCGCGCCGAGAGATGAGACGAGAATGAGAATAAGAATAAGAGGAGGAATAATGGAGGGGGGAAATGGGAGAAGAATGAGAATGGTTATTGCAAATTAGTGATTTTGGCAGCAGACTACATTGCGGCGCCCGCGACAATGCCCAACATACTGGCCGCTGTTGGCCCGTCTCGGTGGCTCAGGTGGAATGGGACATGGAGAGATGTGTGGCGGCCAACTGGGCCGTTTGCCAGCTCTTTGTCGGCCCAATGGAGCGGCGCCACTCCAGTGCACTCCCACGCCAAAAACAATCCACCTAGCTGGTCGCCTTTTGGCTCGAGACCAAAGGCGAGCGGTGGGCAAAAAAGGAAACAAAACGCTCCACATGCAAAATGCTGCCCAATGGTCAGCCGCCGGATGCTGCAAAGGGAGGTGGAAGTGGAAGTCGAGAAGAGGGCGACGTTGGCGACCAGTGACCGCAGAGTCGCTTTGTGTGATCCTTTGGTTAGCCGCCCATTTGCTCAGACACTTTTGTCCTCTTAAAAACAACTGTTCCTCTCGCTCTCTGCTCTTGCCCCCCTTTTGGGCTCTGTTCGAATGCGGCTCTGGCGGAGGCAAACAATAAGAACCACTGGCTGGCAAGCCAGACAAACAGACAGACAGACAGTTCGCCACCATGACGGACGCACCTCCGGACTTTTATTCCTCCGAAGAGAGTCTATTTTAATTTGGTCCTTGTCTTGTCTCGTCTCGTCTTGCTGTTTCTCGCCTTCTTAGTCTCGTCATTTCAACTGGCCTGCCTCTGGCTCAGCCAAATGGAATGGAAACCAAGACACACGAGCAAATATATAACAACATCATCTGATTTCGTGTCTGTGAGGGGCGAGAATAAAGCGTAAATAAAGGATATAAAGAATAAATAAAGCGCAAATAAAGACACTGAGAAATGGAACATTTTTCTCCAATCTCTCTTCGTGTCTGCAAAGAGCCTGCAAAGAAGCGCGGCCTTCTTTCGATTGCCGCCAGAGATCTCTGCTGGCAAAGCTGATCCCATCGGACAAAGTCGAAGCGAGAGAAAAGAAGCCAAAGAAGCCGAGAAGAAGCGCCATAAGTTTATTATTATTATTATTGTTAGCATTACTGTTATTATTATTATTATTTTTATTCCGATTCCAAATCGGGACGCACAATGGAGAAGAATGGACGAGGGAGGAGAGGTTGCACTTTTATTGCTATTTCTCCTTTCGGAACAGAAGCTAGAGAGCTTCTATTCTGGTGATTGAACTCCTTTGTTGCGTTCGTTTGATTGTTGGTTTGTTTTGAATTTGTTTGGCCAAAGCAAAGAGGCCGGGCGGAGATCAGCCGTCCAACTGGCTGGCCGATGATCAGATGAGCCGATCTGGTCAGATGGACGGCGAGCCGAAAGGGTGCTGAGGAGGAGAGAAGAAAGAGATTGATACAGACAGACTGGAATTTCGATTTCGACGAGTCTGCTCGGCCGCCGAGCGACTCGTTGGCCGGCGCCCCCGATTAGCTCGCCAGCGCAAAGGGTCGACCCTAAGGTCTAGCTAAGGTCCATTCATTTGCGCTTGTGGTTGTGGCCAAATGAATCATCGGCAGCGGTTTCCTTTCGGCCATCCTTTGCATTCCGTTTGCGGCCGTTGAAAAATGCACTGCAATGGCGTTCGCTTTGGTGGTGGCCGCAAATTGGTGCTTGGCAAATAAATCACACGATCGGCCAGTTTGTTTCTCGCAAATGCACTCAAATGAGAGCCCATTTTCATGATCAAGGCTCGGCGAGATTTAGACAATTAATAAGGTGGAAAAGCGATGCATTTTTCATTTCTGTCTCGAGTCGAGCTGAGGGCAAACTAATGGCCGGCCAGTGTTTTCGGCCGTGCGGTCCATTGTGCAGAGCTGGCCCGTTGGGCTGCCGCTCTGCCCTGCACTGCGTCCAGTGCTCTGGGCGCCCAATCGGCGGCCATTAGAATTTGGACTTGGATTTGGATCGCGCAACTTGAGCGCCGTGTTCGCTCGATAAAGAATAACGAGCCCCCATTATGGTCAAGCGTCGGGGCGCCCAGCAGAAGTGGAGTCTCACCCTCTTGCGCTTGCCGTCGGCCGCCAGCAGCTGAGTGAGCCCCCTCAGCTTGGGGGCATCGGTGGGCGCCTTCCGGCCGCCTTCCACTGAAACACCGGCGGCCACTTGTGGCGCCCCCGCTCGTCGCCCGGCAAGTGGAGGAAGTGGTCAGGCTCGCTCGACAGGCGACGATCGTCGCCTGTCGATTGGCGACTCCTCCAGACTGAGCTCGGCGAGGCTCGTATGAAATATGTTTGTCCAGCCGAGCTCGGCAAGCTGTGCGGCTGGCCGGTCTATCGACAGCGCCAAGCTTGCCGGCGAACCTTTGGGCAAACTTTGGGCTCGCTTGCGGCCATTGCGACCGTTGCGACCATTGCGGCCTCTCGGCCGCCGCCATGGCATGTCTACGGGCCATTGAGAGAAAGAGAGAGAGTTTCGAGTTGGCCTTCCAGTTGGTCGCCTGCGTCGAGGTGGCCACTCTTGCGCCTTCGGCAGCTGGCCGACGATATCAATTAGACCTCATTGGTCTTTGACGTGCACTTTCGCCTTCGATTGGCC
>Ga0058701_10001210_pt1 | contig 18090 bp, 16 predicted proteins | sample AgamicOrMae_FD_97039 | JGI IMG/M metagenome (GOLD analysis project Ga0058701, IMG submission 97039) | Agave microbial communities from Guanajuato, Mexico - Or.Ma.e | ecosystem: Host-associated > Plants > Phyllosphere > Phylloplane/Leaf | place: Guanajuato, Mexico | collected 2012-06-04
GTATGAGTTTAGTTTTTAATTACAGGGAATAGTGTAGAAATTTTAACGAAGAAATTGTTGGCAACGCAAATGCGCGCGTTGAAATGCCTGCGTGTCAATGCACACGATTTCCCCTTTCCACGACTGCTATTAACCAATCTATCCTCTGGTTTGTTTTGAGTGGTTCTCGGCTTGTTTGCCATCTTTTCGATGAGACCTACTTTGATCCCGTCAGAATAGAAAATTGCAAGAAATTTGTCATTGTCTACCAGCGGGCCTTACGCCCTTGTGTTTACTACGTCTTAGACCAAAAGAAAATCGTGTCCGGCCGTATTATAATTCCAAAAATTCAGGCCGGTTGCCCATACGTGGAATCATGAGATTCCTCTCATGGTGGGATGAACTACTAAGAAATCATAAGATTCTTTATCGTTTCATATAAATAAATTACACCTTTCGATAATTAGGGAATAACCCTTAATTGGTTCTAGGTGCATTTCATTGATTTTTGAGGAATTTAAAAATTTACCATGCAGCCATGAGAGAAGGGTGCCCTTCTCTCATGATGCAGCTCAACAGTCAATGGTTTGTGAGCAATAGTAACCAAATGGCGAATCCGCCCTAAGCTGATTGTTAAACAGATGGGCTTATTTCTGGGGACCCTAAATTTTTCAGGAATCTTTTTGTTTTTGACAAACTTTTTTTTTCTTTTCTTCCCCCATTTAGAGCAGATGGTTACAAACAAATTTTGTTTTTAATCATCTGATATCGGAGATGTTTCCTTTTGACGGTGGGTTCACCAGAGAGAAAAATAAACGGGGATTAGAAACATCGATGTTGAAATAAACGCATGCTCGTAAATATTCAGTCATTTATGTAGGAATAACGGTTAAAAAAATCAATTTTCTTGCTTTGGCACTAACAAATTTGTGGTATTCGAGCGCTGTCCTTCGGCGGCATGAGCATCGTAAAGGACCCGCGCGAAGTCCGCAACCACCGCAATGTCTTTTTGGGGCACATCCTTGGAAGTTATGTACCTCGCCGCTGTTTCGTAGGCGCGGAGGGCCTCTATGAAGGTGGGGACTCGTTTCGAGTCCGTGGACTCCTTCGGGGCGTCGTGGGTCGCAGCCCCGTCGTCGCCGACCTCGTCCTTGAGGTCCTCGTCTCCTGACGAGTCCCCGTCGTCGGAGAAGGCTTCGTACTTCATGTGGGGGGGCTGTTCGCACACGTCCAGGTTGTCGTTGTGGCAGATGAAGTCCTCGTAGTTGATCCGGTCCGAGATCTTGTGCCAGTCGTTCGGGGGCTCGCCGACGTCCATGTGGATGTGCAGAGGCAGCGCCTCGCCGTAGAGGGACGACTCATCGGCGTGCGTTGGCGGCTCCGCTCGCCCGTCCGACGTTATTCCCGCCAGACGGAAACATTTTGCGAGGGACTCCGCGGGAATGTCGTACCACGATGCCGCCACGAAGTGCATAGCCTGCCAACAAACGAACAAAACTTGCTTCATCCTTTGCGTCAGGCAACTGCGCTAAAAATCAACGTTCCGCGAAATCGGAGCGATTTTGCAAAGACCTGTTTAAAAAAACATTTCTTGCCGTAAACTGTATGAAAGAGGCGTGGAAATTTTCGGCATTGTGAATGGGTGATACTGACTTTATGAGGTGCGTTTACGAAGCACTTCCTCGTTGAAATTTGAGAAGTGCGTATTCGTTTTTAATTATTTTTTAAAATAATTTTAGTTCATTTCCATTGGTTGAAAATATTTTTCAAATTGAGTATCCTCCAAAGTAGTTTGGGACTAAACACCTACATTTGTGTCTCGGATTCTGTAACTTTTCATCAAGGTAGATTTTTTTAATTCGCTCGGGTGGATAGGGCATTGAGACTGATCAAAGGATGGTATCTCACCTCAAGGAGGTCGAGTTGCGGCGATAACCGGCGATCAGTTTGTTGCTGGAGACTCGCAAGTGCTCTCTGCACTTGCAATTTTTTGTATCGTATCTTCAGAGCTGCTATAATTCCTAGGTGCACCGGCTGCACTCGGCTGCTGCAGTTGGGCGGGAAGAACTGTAGCTGAATGTTGGTGAACTTGAGCGCCGGTGGATGAGCCGGACTCGTTTCTAAGAAAACTAGGATTTTCCTCTTTTCGTGGCGCATTCGGCTGTCGAGCTTGTCTAAGTAGTTCTTGAAGAGCGCCGGAGTCATCCAGGCTTTTGGATCGCTAGCGTACTCCGTCGGCAGGGTGCGCACCGTCTCGGTGCATCGCGGGTCCTTGTCCTTCCCGATGACGAAGAGGGGCAGCTTATCGGAGCCGTCGGCGTTGACGCCGGCGAGCAAAGTTAACCGGCCTCTCGTCCGCCGTCTCCTCATTATTTCCTTGTCCTGCTCGTCCTTGGCGCCGGAGAACTTATTCGGTAAGTCAAGGCACAGTCCGGTCTCCCCTAAATTGTAAATATCACATGGTTTGTAGTTGCCCGTGAGGTCGGGAAGGGTTCCCTCGATCCAGAGGCGGTCGGTCTCGAAGTCGAGGCTCGCGATCTCGGCCGCGTTGCCCCTGCCGCAGATGCCGTGGCGCTTGCGGAACTTGTCCACCCAGCCTGACGACGCCTTGAAGTCGTTGGCGATGTTCATTTCCCTCGCCATCTCCAAAGCCTTTATCTTGAGCTGGGTGCCGCTGACGGGGATGTCAGAGTCCCTCTGCTCGCGGAACCACTCGAACAGGACCTTCTCCAGCTCGGAGTACATGCCGTTCTGGGAGCGACTTCGCTTCGAGCCGCTGGGACCCACTTCAGCCGCGTACCTGCGTGTTTCATCCTTCTTGATATAAATTGACTTGAGCGTGGTGACGGGTATGCCTAGCCGTTCCGCGACGCTGGCCCGCGACTCCTGGGGATTACTCTCGATTTCTTCGATGACACGAAGCTTCTGCTCCAGCGTGATGGCCCGCCGCTTCACTTCGCGCGGAATCATGTCTCCACACGCTGTCATAGCAATTGACGTTAACTACACGCCACAACGACAGCCATACTCGTTCGTGTGTTCGTAATATGTTTCATGGAACTGTCGCAATTGGGAACCGCAGTAAAACTGAAGCAAGCAGGCCCGACGCTGTTACTTCCCCCACTACTCTTGTTAACATCACATGTCCCGCGCCTTCCTCGCTTCCCTGCTGCTTCCCTGCCTTCCCCGCTGTGCGGCTCTTCCCCGTGCGTCCCTTCTCTTTAAGAGTAGTTGCGACGGTGGCCGCAGAGGCGCTGGCGGGCGGCGCCACCGTCGCGGAGCGCGACGCAGCGAACGATAGGAGGACGGACAGACCGTTGGCGTCGCGGATTTCCCTCTCGAGCTTCGACCGGCTCGGCTCGGCGGCGCGCCACGGCTCGGCTCAGCTCGGCTCGGCGCCGTACTAATGAGACCGAACGGGGTTCAAGACTCGACCCACAACCGTGACCGGACCGATCGACTGGCGCGACTGAGCCGGAGCCGAGCCGCTGCCGCCGCAACAGCAACTTGCTCAGGCGGCCCATGGGCGGCCACCAGATATCGACGTACAACCTTGAATGACGTATAAACGAGGAGCAGTGGGAGAAATCGAGAGGGGGAGGGACCGCAGCAGCACCAGCCCGCTTATTGTTAGCTGATGGGAGGTTGTTCCTCCATAGTTACAGTATTTTGACTTTCGAACGATGTCTGCAGCCCTTCGATTATTAAAGTCCCAACCCTTTTTTTCCTTGTAACCTTTATTCCCTTTCCTTTTTCAAACGAAACTCATCCCATTGTTTAAGAAGTTGTTCTCTTTTGGGGGTCCCTCAAAAATTATCTTAATGAGTAGTGATACTGTTGACCTAAAAAATGTATCACAAACCCAAATTTTGGGCTTTTTTTTTCGTTTTGACGAGGTATTGCGAAGTTTTAGAATTTTTTCGTAGGTTCTTAATGAGGTGTTCACATGTCGCTTTTCAGAATTTAGACAACTTTCTTCATTTGAGTAAGCAGCGTTCCGTAAATGACCGGATATGCTCTGCGTTACAGAAATTTAAGAAGAAAAAAGAAAAAGCGTGTTTCCAAAATTACGAGGTTACTAAACGCATTTCTCCTTTTGTTTCAGGAGTTGACATCGCAATGCTGTACTTTTAAAGTATTTTTATAAATTTTAATCTACGACGAAGGTAGGTAATTTTCCCGTGTCGCGTAGATTAAGGAGAGCGCAAAAAAAAAAAACAAAAAAAAAAAAAACATGGAGCGTGAACCATCGCCGCCGAAGATAATAGCCTTAAAAACCTTTTGCGCGATACGTGATCATGTTCTCGAGCCCTGCCCTACCCAATCCAGGGATGTCACAGGTCTGGAAAGTCCGGAAAAAGTCAGTAAAGAAAAAGTCGTTCAGGAAAAGTCAGGGAAAATGTGTGCAAAGTCAGTAAAAAATTCCTATTTTGACTTACGTACAAGAAAAACTGTGTCTCGGTTGTGATCGAGACGCCGCGCCGGCAGACAGGGGCAATGGGATTGTCAAACGCTCTTCGCTTGTACGGAGCCAAGTTGATAACCTGGCTTCCAGTCGTTACCGATTTGATTTTTATGTGTAAATTTTTCCCTTTCGAGTTCATTGAGTCTATCTCCTGTATTAAATCTGACTTGTCTTTGAATTTATCGGTCGTATGCGCAGGTGTCCGATTACCCTCGTAGGCAATGTCACTCGGTGATACTAAAACTTATCGATGTTTTGTTCTTACAGACAAAATGAGCAGCGGAGAGCTGAAAAACGCCGAATGTCAACTTGTAAAAGGGCCCTTGAAGATCGCTTGCTCCTTCTGTAAAACAAAAATTATTGACGAGTTGAAGCTAGGACCAGTTTATGAAAGTCGCGGATTAATTGTTCATTATTTCTGCTTGGTAAGTCTTGTCTATCTTCTCCGTTGATATTTGTCCGAATGAACCTCCTAATTTTGTTTCCTTTTGTTCCAGTTAACCGCATCAAGTCTCCCCCAAAATGGCGGCGACGAAGAAGGCATATTAGGTTTTCATTTAAAGGATATTCAAAATGAATTAAAACTGACTGGAACGAGGGTAAGTTTCCTTCATATCAGGATAATTTTTCAACGGTTTCTTCTCAACCCACAGATGAAGAAAACGAGTTGAATTCACCACGATATATTTTGGCGAGGAAATAATTCGATTACGTGCAGTTTCAGGGTTGTCCTCTCAAGGCCTTTAAAATATTTGTTTTTCTTGTGAATATTGTCAGTGCTAATGTGTCGTTTAATAAATAGCCTAATGACTTTGCATGTTTAAATATCTTTTCAAATTTTCTTTTTTAAATAAACATTTGATTTTTTTTGAAAATTTTCCAGACATGTGTTTACTGCAAGAAAAAGGGTGCAAGCGTGAGTTGTTGCACGGCAAGGTGCAAGAGATGGTTTCATTTAACATGTGGCAGAAAAAATAACTCTCTACATCAATTTTTTGGCCGGTTTAAGTAAGTATTCTGCGCTTATTTTCAAGTCTTGAACCTGTTCAAGCAAATAGATCTCTAAACTGTCTTTGAGGAAGTTGGGAAATAACGTTTCGATCTACGCGCAACAACCTTCATGACAGCTCACTTGAGATCACATGTCCAGTAGCTCTTGTAGAGTGGAGATCAAACGTCGTGATGCATTTGAATTTAGTGACATTCTGTTTACAGAGAGTAATGTTGGCAGTATCATTGAAATGAACTGACTTTGCGCGGGATCCTCCGTACTTAAATGCATTAGTGTTACCAACACAAATCACGAAAAGCCACCAGATTCGAATTAATGATCTCGACTGTACTCGGTAAAAACCGACGAAGTGTGACATGTTTGATTTCGACTGGACGCACATACGGGCTCGCACTGACTTGGACTGACTAGACCTTGTGATCGAGTGTCCTAAAAGGACTTTCCAGGGGTGAATTGGAATGATTGTGTTAGGATATTTGAAGTAATATCCAAGCGTTTTCGTTTCGCAGATCTTTCTGTTGTGAACATCGACCAAAGCAGCGCATTGATAAGGCGGGGCTGAGCTCGGTTCAGAGCAGCGACGACCTGGTCTGCCCGATTTGCTACGAACATGTGGTTGTAGATTCTTTGGACACTTTATGGGCTCCATGTTGCAAGAAAAACGCCTGGTTTCATAGGGATTGTGTACAGGTAAGTTTCCTTGAAGGACAACTCTTAGCTCATTTTGGATGCGTAACCGACTTGTTATCCTCTCTTCCAGAAATTAGCGCTAAGCGCGGGATATTTTTTTAAGTGCCCTCTCTGTAATAATGAAGCTACATTTCGCGAAGCAATGGAAAGATTGGGGATTTATATACCTCAGAGGTAAGTGCTCTTTCTTTGTAATTTATAGCACACTTTCAGTTTAATATTAAGCATTTTCTTCCTCTCGTTTTCAACTTGGTTCAACCTTACATTAACAATGTGCAATCACGTTAACGTTAACCTAGACCAGATGGATCAAGGTTAGGTTAACTTCGGTGGGTCGCTTTGAGGTCAACTGTTGCCAAACTTGATGCCGCTGACTTCTCGGTGGCTTGGCGACGGTAGGTGTGCCTCAGTGGCTTTCCGATGTAAGGTGAAACACAAGAGGTAGAAACTGCGACGTTGAAAATATACAGTAAGCAGTTTGGCTCGTGTGGCTTATGGTATCTTGTCATTGTTGCAGAGATGCTTTATGGGAACAAGTGCCAAACGCGTATCAGGAGCTTTTATACCAGTACCGACGATGCGATGCTCCGATCTGCAAATGTCCTCGGGGGAGAACGCACAATGGCCAATCGTAAGCATTTCCTGCTCTCTCAGTTTCGGAACGCTGTTATCGTTGTGAACTCCAAGTTTTGATTGTACTCTGATGATTTTGCCCTTTTATCAGAAATTGGGAGTTGATCCGTTGCAAGACTTGTGGCTCACAAGGCGTGCATATTTCTTGTGGCCGTCTGAAATTCTCCGATCCCGAATGGCTCTGCGGTCTCTGCACAAACGTCGTAAGCACAAGTGGTGAGTAGTCTGCTTGATAGCTTCTTTAAGGAAACCTGGATAAAATAGAGAATTTTTCTCCGGAAAGTCGGGGATTTTCCGTTTTACTCTCGAAAAAAATAGTTATCTTCGTTAAAAGTAGTGTCAGACTTTCTAAAATCTAGTTTAACGGGTAAATTGCAAATCAGGGTAGCTTAAGCGAGGTGTATGGCAAACTTAGATAAACTTAAATTGCGAATCGAGCTTGACTTAGGTATTTTACCAACGGAGGTGAACTTGAGCGAATATCAGCCAAGTCATTTTTTTGGATAAAGTCACTGAACGGTGATTTTCTGGGTGAGAGTAAAAGGAAAACTGTTTCTCTTATTCACCTGGAAAAATCGGGGAATGTATTACCTTCGGTCGACAACATTTATTTCTGCAGAAGTAGGTTCTCAAGTCACTCTTAACGTGTTGTTTCAGATACAGCGGATAGAAGAGCTATGGCGAGATCTCGCTCGGCGTCATCTTCTTCCAGTAGAAGCGATCAGGAAGAAGAGGAATCTTCAGTTCCTAGTAATGAAGCAACGAATGAAGATTCGCAATCCTCTAGCAGTAGCAATTCGTCCCGAAAATCAAGTATCAAGCCAAGCCGTTGTACGAGGTCAAACCCAAGCTCCCCCGCATACATTGCCAACAAGTAAGTACTCTGTATGAAAGATGGAGTTTTTAGCCTTTATTTTCCACTTTTCAGCGGAGCGAGGCACTAACTTAACCAAGCTTAACCTGCACTGAAGGTCACCTGATGTTGCTTACTTCTCGCTGTCAGTAACTGCTGCCGAGAAGTAAGCGGCGTCAGGCTTGGCGATAGCCTAGCGGAGTGGCTGCGAAGCAAGACTCATCCAACTTGACCAAGGTTTTCGTAACCTATTTTACGCTGTTTTACGTTGTTCATTCTCTAAATATTATGAAAAAGTAAAGTGGAGTGCAAGAGCTTGAAAATTCTACCTTTGATATTAGTAATGTTGTGCACTAAGATCAATGAACCGAGCCTTCATTAACCTTAAGAACTGGCTTAACTTTGTCTACTGTACCTCAATCGTGCATTAATTTACCCTTATTAAATCGGATTCAACCAAATTTCACTTGACCTAACTAAGTCTAACCTAACTCAATCTAACTATTCTACCTCAACTTGACCAAATCGTCCAACGTGACCTAACAAAACCTAACCTTATCAGTTTCTTTTGAATGAAATTTAAAAGTGACGAATCTTAACTGAACCTAACCTTATCAATTTTGTTGTGCTAAAGGAGTGTTCTCTGTTGGCAGGCCTGGAAAAGTATCCAATTCTGAAACTCGGTCCCCTCCAATAAATCGCTCGAAACCGTGCCCGAAGCGTTTTAAAAAAGACTACGTTGGTAAGTTGTGTTGTCTCGGACCATTGTAGCCATTCGTTCACTACTGTGAAATAATCTTTTCTTCTATGGTGATTTCAGAATTTGAGACTGAGGAGAAAAACGTGAATAAGACTGAATCCCCGGAGGTGCTAAAACGGAACACTTCTTTATCGCTTCTACAGGAGTACCCTCCAGAAGAGGCCACAGAAAATATTATGGTTTTAGAATCCGACTCAGATGAAGAGATAGAGGTAGTGTGAAGTATTCTTTTCGTTTTTATCTTTTGAAATATCAAATCAGTGTTTTGCCTGCCATATCCTTCAGAGGAAAATATCTATGTTAAATTGTGACAAAGATTTTCGTACTTTTTCACGCGCAGAGTTTGAAATTAGTCATCGTTACCAGTGAAATAATTGGGGGAAGGAAAAGCTAATTTGCCAGTTTATTTTAATTTTATTTGTTTTAGTCTAACATTAAGTGATAGACGACGCTTTTTGAAACTTCTTTTCGAAGTTTTTATTTCTCTCTCGTGCGTTTCTATGATGTAACAAGAAGTATAAATCCATCCTTGTTTTAAAGAATGTTAGCTTGAAAAGCCTTTAAGGTTAGTGATGGATTAGGCGAGAATGAGAAGGTATTACGAGTTTGATACCTTATATGAATGAGATTGTAGCTATAGCGCAGAATATTTGAAGTTTTGTTCATTTTCTGAATAGTTTTTAGTTTTGACCTCGGCGTAACGTTACCATTCAAGTTACTCCTTGAAATAGACCTTTAGTTTGAAAATATTTTGTAATCGAAATTTTGTTAGGATTATCTTTTCTTTTTTCTTTAATTCTTTATTTTGTAATACCGATTGTTGCGATCTTATTTGCGTTTGAATTTTAGTTTTCGTGTATTTAGACGTCAGCAGTCTTTTTCATTAATTAATTAGTGTACTGGCTCAGATCGAGTTGGTATCTTGGTTGAATCAAATTAATATTTTTGTTTTCTTTTCATGAAATACTCATACGTTGTTTCCATATCCCATGTGGCACAAATGTATACCAATTTCTTGTTACTTCTTTCTGATACTTTATTTCCAGAATAAATGTTTGTCTTCAACTTTCCATTTTTATTTTTTAAGTTTTTCTTTTTTTTTCAATGCGCTTTAATCTTCTTTCCCATTCGAGTCCGTTTCCAAATTCTTTTCGTGTTGACTCTTGCTTTTCTTTTTTTTTCGCTCATTCACATTTTGTCCTTTTTTGTTTGTAGAAGAAGTAAAACCCTTGTAGGCAATGGTATTATATTATTTTTAGAGCTAAATTTTGGAATGGTTTGGCAGTTGTTTCTGAGAAAAATCCATTCTACTGTTGAGAAGGCCAGAGGTTTGTCTAAAATTATTCCTGTTACCAGTGAACAGAAATTTCGCGCACGACATTCAAGTAGCCTTTTCACGTTCGCCCGGTTCATTATTTTACAAATAATTAGCTTTTCCTTAGTACTGCCATTTTTCGCAACATCGTAAAATTTAAACGCGATTTCCATTTTAACCGGTTTAGATAACCTAGCCAATAAGCTCACGTTTCGAATGCTCACTTTTCGAGCAATCCATAACCCATGAGATATGCTTGGTTACACCAGCGGTTAAAATACTGCAGATCGCTATAAAGGCAACACTGCGTACCCAGCCGGCAATTTATCATTTTCTACCAAAATATTTCTGAATCACGATTTTCTCCTTGATTTTTCAACGTGTTCTAATGTCACTTAAGATTTGATATTTTCGCTGAAAATGTAACGGAAACAGCGTAGCTTCCTGTAGGAGATCGCTCGTTAAACTCGTTTTATTTTTGCGATTGAAGGTTCTTGAGGTTCACAGAGTTCTGGAGAAAAGGCTCACCGCGAACGATGGAACGAAATTAGAGGTAAGCTTTCATTTTCCTCTCCTCTACTTGACACTGAGCAACTGGGTAATCGTGTATTGACTCATCAGGTTTACCCGGTAGCTGAAAAGAAAGACGTTTTCTATGAAATCCGAGATGTGGAGCCCTCCAAATCAACCGCAACTTCAGCATCTCAAGTTTTATCATCTTCAAAACATAGTACAGAAGTGTCCGCGTCCAGCACGCCTCCGAATAGCTCATCGTGGCGACCGGTTGATCCGAAAATTTTTTATAAGGCTACTACGTCTTCCGCAGAGGAGGTACGTAACATAACGTATATTTTTTTTGGGGGGGAGAGAGGTGTTGGTGCGGAGGAATGCTTGAAGGAGTAGCTACTGTTTTGTTAAATTCGCATGTTTCTCTACGATCTGATATCGTCATTTTATCGTGAGTTTGTCTTATTTTGACGTTATCTATGGGAAAAAAAATATTCGGAAAAAATGGCTCGATTCTAGAAACTTTTTTTTTTTTAAGGTGTTAGCTAATTAAGAGCTTCTCTCTTTCTTCTGATGTCTGTTCTTCACCGTCCTTTTTTCTGTTTTGATTTTTTTTTGTGGTATTTAAAAATGATTTTTTGGAGATAAAAAAATTGAGTGATATTTCTTAAAATCATCTTCACTAAGCCTAGCGTTCAAACTAATGTCAGATAAGATTCACCCTCAGCCCTCATGTCGTTACTTTTGAGGTCTTCTGCCTCTTGGAGACCAGATGCTGATTAGATTGTGTGTTTCACATGATGAATTGTTTGAAATTAAACTAACTTGGTTAGAAGTTAACGTCATTTCTAAATGAATTTTTAGCTAAACTGAGCTCGCAAATAGCGGGTGCTTTTGAGCTGCTAGCTGTGTGGCAAGCTTTTGCTCATGCCAAAATTTCTAAAGCTAAATTTAACCGTGGGCACGTCTATAATCGACTGAAGTAACCGGACAAATATCATTTTTGAAATGCTCCTCTAAAGCGCTTTCCAGAAATGGTATTATTTGCATGGTCAATGGTCATCCATCCGCGGCGGTTCGACTGATTACCGTGAATAAATTTAGCCTTTTCGCGAATTAACGCTACTCCTTACAGTATTCCTCTAATAGTGTTGAGTTCCCGTTTTTTTCTTCTTTGTTCTATTTTTTTCCTCTCGATCCTTTGTCGACTCGCATTTTCGAATCTCATTGAAGTTTTTTCATTGATTCTTTTTTTTTTTTTCTTTCGTTTTTGAAGGAAATGATCTCTTATTTTTTTCTATTCATGAAGGATGTAGAACTTAGGGAAATTTCATTTTCTGGTCCGAGACAGCTAGCGCTCATTCCACTAACCAAAAAGCACGCTTAATTTGATTTTTAATTTTAAAAATGGATTGAGAAAACTCTTTAATCAACCTTTTAGGCTCATTGAATTAAAGTAAGTTGTTTGCAAAAAAGTCATACTCTGCAAGATGAAGAGAAACAGAGCCGCATTTAGGTCTACATTAAAATGAGAAATAGGGAAAAAAGGCGTATTTTACTATTCGAATAGTTAAAACGCTTGCGGTACTTTTCCAAACTTCAGTTTTAAAGTGACTAGTGACCTGGCTTTTAGACAGGACAATCACCGCAAAATCGCGTCAAGCTTTATTAAATCAGGGTGGCCAGCGATGAATCAATATTTCTTCGCTTCGCAACATCTTCATTCAGAAATCGAGATCAGGGTTCAATTATTTTTTCTGTGACCTCTTGTAAGAAATTTTTCTGCGTTCCGCATCCGCCCACATTATGCAATGCCTATACTGTGCATTTTCTCTCTAGCATTGCAAGACAGTTGAACATTTTGTGTGGTTTGTGTGTACAGTGTGATATGTTGACAAAGGAAAGAAGCGGATTACAGGGGCCCAGAAAAGAAAGCGCTGAGGCTCTGCTTACAAGCTCTGCCAGTCAAACAAAGCAATTTTGCGCTGCACCAAAGACTTATCCCGCTAAGACAGAAGGAAAAAGTAAAAGTTTAGTGAAACCGTCCTTGACGGTTATTCCGCTGGCGTCGAGCAATAGCCCGCCGGGCATCACACTGAATTCTGATCCATCTCCCTTTAAAAGTTGCTCGGAAAGTGTTCCTCAACGACCCTCGCCGTCGAGGTCCAGCATGGGAAACTCTTCTTTGTCAAGCATCAATACCGGAAAACCTAATCTTCCAAGAAGAAGCTCGATCGAGGAAATCATTCTAATCGACGAGGCATCGTCGAGTAAACCTCACACGACTCCAGTAACTCCCAGTCCAGAAGATAACTTCCAACCGCAGATCACAGATGTAAGGTCTTGCGGAAAAGTAGCCAGTGGCAGAATCGAGACGATATCGAGGGCGATGACTTCGATGCCCTCGGAACCTGTCCCTTTGGGAGCTCATCCTCGGAGAGCTGTCTCAGCGGAAACTGTTCCATCGAGAACTGTTTCATCGGGAACTGTCCCGTCGAGAGCTGTCCCATCAGGAAATGCCCCATCAGGAACTCTCACATCGGGCACTGTTCCATCTGGAACCATCCCATCGGGGGCTGCTCCATCGGGAGCTGCTCCATCGGGAGCTGTCCAGTGGGGACCTCTATCGGGGCCGTTCCCACCGGGAGCTTCACCATCGGGAGTTTTTCGATGCAGGACTGTCCCATCGGGAGGTGTTCCATCGGGGGCTGTTCCATCGGGAACTTTTCATTGGAGACCTCAATCGGGATCTCTCCGATCGGGACCTGTCCCAGTGAGACCTGTCCGATCGGGACCTGTCCCAACGGTGCCTGTCCCAGCGGGGCCTGTCCGATCGGGACCTGTCCCAGTGGGACCTGTTCCATTTGGATCTGTCCGATCGGGACCTGTCCCAGTGGGACCTGTTCCATTTGGATCTGTCCGATCGGGACCTGTCCCATCGACACCCGTCTCATCGGGAGCTACCCCATCGGGAGCTGTTCGATTTGGAGCTGTCCCATCGGGAGCTGTCCAGTGGAGACATCTAGCAGGAGCTGTCCCATCGGGAAGTGTCCCATCGGGAGCTGCCCCACCGGGAACAGTGTCAATGGGATCAATAGTCCCATCTGTGCAATCGACAGGAGCCAGCTCTGTGCAAACGAATATGATATTTTGCACGACGAGTCTCTGGCTGCCAACTTCAGAATCATTTTTGGCGGCACCTAGCAATCAGACGCCACAACCTGCCTCAATCATGCCACGTCAAGTATTCACATCGACGCCACTCAAAGTGTATCAACCTCACAAATCGACGCCAGCAACAGCAACGGTGAGTTATGTTGTTTTTTTATGTACTCGATGCGTCTGGGCGTGTGCCGTTTAGTGTAGAAACATAATTGAAATGCTTGGTTTTGATTTGTGTTGTAGGACTCCGGATTCAACATTAAAATCAGTGATGTACGGCATTCTAATGAGGTAAGCAGATGATTTCAAAAGCTCAAACCAGTTTCTAAGAAAAAAAAATATTTAAACGAAAAGTAGGCAAAACGAACGCTTTTTTCAGAAGCATGAAGTCTTCGTTGCGTTCAGTTAAGAAAACGATGTTGGATATTATGGACTTGCGAAAGGAATGTTGTTTTGTTTGAAATAAAACTGCGGTGAGTTCCGAGAGGAAAGATTTCTCACGTTGAAAACTGATTCGAATCACGGTCGAGTAACACTTTTCAGTAGGCATATTTTTTGTTTATTTTAGGTTATCTAACCACAGTAAATGTTTTTGAATCAGCTTCATTGTGGTCGTCGTTACCTAAACATAAGTCAGAGAAATTTACCGTGCACTGGGCCCATTTTTTTTTCTCGTTTGTCTCTGTTCTGACTCCGCTTAATGTCTTACTTGGTTTCTTTTGTTTTGCAGTTTTTTAATTCCCCTTCCAACAGCCTAAACACTTCAGTAATCCAGCATACGGCCGGAGATTTAGGGGGCAGACTAACGTCGAATTTTCCAACCGCGACAGAAAGGCCCACTCCCCTGCGGAAAGAATGGGTACAGCCATCACCTACCACCCCGCAGCTCACACTCCAAGGTCAACCGAGCCAGCCAGCTATCCCCGAACTCAATCCGGGAGTTCACCACACATCTTCAAATATCGGTATGTATTTATATTTTTTTCGATCAATATTTCTCCGTTTTTTGCGCCTTTTATTGCACTCAAGTCAGCAGCGGATCTGTGAGAAATCTATGGGATCTATACTCGAAAGGAGGGTATTTATTTTAAGGGAAGGTCTGGGCTTTCACAGCCTCATGGCTCAGTCGGTGGTAATTTTTTAACAAGTTCCCAGAAAAAATCGAGTCCTGGTGTACTTAAAAAACACATGATCGGAACGAATTTTTTCTCCTTATCCACTCGTTTTCCTGTTTTCACCGTTTTCTCTAAACTGGAGTGGCTAAAATCGAACGAGTTACGGAATATTCACAAAAACTGCCCCACAGGAAGGGTCGTTTAACTGCAAAAATCGTTCAGATCATTCGTTTGCGTACGAGTTTAGAAAAGGTACACCATGATTCGATTTTTTGTGTCCTTAATTTTTTTTGGGGGGGGGATTTCTAACGGGAGACGATTCATGGCACGTCATGTGTTCTCGAACAGAAATTAACACAAGAACTTAGCTTACAAAGTCAGCAGTACCATCATCATGGAGAAAGGAGATTTAATAAGGAAAAGACGCTCTTCTTTTCATCAGTATAAAAAAAAAATTGCTGTACCGAAAATTTTGAGGTAGCATCTTCTCATAGACTGATCTGGAAAAATTCACCGACGTTCCATTTAAAGAAATTAGTCGATCTCATCGGTAGACCGTTTTAATGTATGTCACTGCGTTTACGAGAATGCCTTTTTAATTTAGTTCCTGGACATTCAGCTCATTGCGTCGATCATACAGAGTGTAATTTGTTTTTCAAGGTCAAAGCTATCGCATAAAGGCGATCACACGAGTACCAACGAGTTCAAGCCGGCCAGCGCCTCAAAATCCACTAGCCCCCGACCTACTGAGAAATTACCTGACACGTCCAAATCAACCGCTTCCAGCGTCCGGAATGAACTCGGCGCCGGACGTTATCGTGTTGGAGTAGAGGTAAGTGTGTTAACGTACTCTGTTTAATTACAAGGTTGCTTTTTCCTCCCCGTGTTCTGTCCCAAGTCGCTATAAGCTGAGCGACGCAGGAGCTACGCAACCTAATCGAGGCAACTCTATTCTTTCATGTCCAAATGAATTGAAATCGAATTCTCTTTACCCGCTTTTAGTTGACACCGTATGCAATTTAGAACAGTGATTCAAACCAGTAATATTTGTGTTGAACGTTTCAGGACGGGTCAGCTGCAGTCTCACCCGAAGTTCTCCGAGAAATCACTGCGAATAATCATCAGACAGTCGCGAAACGAAAAATTTCGCGGTTCAACCGACCTTGTCCGAAACGATTTAAGCCAGCGAACGCCGAAACGGAGCTTGCTCAAGCGCGTTCGGCATCACCATCCGAACCAAGCTCGGATGAAGAAAAGCTGGTCCGAAGAGAGCCACTTCCGCCTAAGCGTTCTTGTCGGTTGTGCCCCAAGTGTTTAAAACCTCGCAGAGGTCGGTGATTTCCGTGCCATTCCACCGTCACCTTGAGGCCGCTCCTCTTCACTCAAGACAGTGTGTGCTTTGCTCTGAGCAATGCTAGCAACGCTGCTTACGAAGAAGGACGGGTACAGTTTGGCCTCCTCTTCTCGAACGTTTCCAGCGTTGCGTCAGTGGAAAGCATCTGCTCCCCTTCTGGATCCTAATCATAAAATTTTTACTACTGAATGATCCAATCTAGAAAAGTTATTTTTACTTTTAAGTCGTGGCTGTGCATTCAGAACAAATTCTTGTTTTAAATTATCTATTTTCTCTGTGCATCCAGAATTGATCTTCTTTTGTTGATTATTCTCTGTTTCTCGTTCGTGAATTGAATCAATCAACCTGTATTGGCAGCTGGCGTCGAGATTACAGGAGGAGTTGACGTGAAATATCTTAAATATGTGCTGTCAGTTGCCTTTTATGTACCCCTCTCATCACACACATAAGGTATGTAACATCATATCATCAGTCATAAGGTAAATTGATTACAGAAATGATCAACTTTCTTTCCCAGACATACTTTTGATTTCAGTTTTACAGATTGGGCTAAAAATTCTTACACCGCTTTAAAAAGTAGTTCACATGATATTACTCAAGGTGGACCGGAACTGGTGCATCTGCACTGACGGATAAGAGTGGAGGACAAACAACAATAATTTTGTCTGCAAGAGGTCACAATAAAAATAAAAATCATCGCAATCACTGTGACATAATTTATTGCATGAACAAATTCATTCAAAATTAACTAGTTTACGGTAACAGTGCAACTAAGAGTTGCGTAGCTACTGCACATTATCACAAGAACTTTCCTAGGGGTCTCTTCACTTGTTCCTCCTCTTCTCTGCCATTTTGTGCAAAACATAGGTGGGGTACGAAAAGTTGGCTAAGACGAAAATTGAAGCCATGGCGATGAATTCCTGCAGGTGAAAGATGTAACAAATCACTACGAACAACCTCTTCCATGATCATTACAACAGGCCTAGCTTGACATTGCAAAGGCTGATACAGTCTTTTCTTGGACTCATTCCCTAGTAAATCTCATTAAGGCAGAGGTTTTCTAGAATGTAAAAACACTAAATATTGATTGAGCAACCTAACCAAGAAATTGTGCAAACTATCATGCGTTCAAGGATTCCTCCTTTGAAATGGTAAAGGACAAGTATGAGAAAGATGATAATTATCAGCAGAAAAGTGCAATCGGAGCCGGTGAACCGTTTCTTTTCCTAGAATAAGTTAAAACTAGAATGATACTTACGCCCTTGGAAACCTTGTTTCTTGGTGGGCCCGCAATAACGGTAAGGGATCGCGCTGGGACGGTCGTCCTTACAGCCTGTGTAGCTTTCAAAATTGATTGCACACCAAACATCTTGAATTCCTTGGTTTTTTGTTCAACTGAACAGATCTTTGGTTATTAATGAAGTTTAGTAAACTTGCTTTCAGCACCTTAGTACGCCACAAGCTGGCCACAAGGTTGGTCGACAAGCGATGTTGCCGTTGCCCAATTCCGTCGCCGTCTGCAAGGAAAATTAATAGCTCGTCTATGATGAACGCTAACCGATATCCTGCTGAAATCTCAGGCTAGGTTTAGTTTCAACCTGGTCCGACCGCTATCAACAATTTTTAATAACCCCGTAAACCTAAAAAAAATACACGATTTCGATCGGTTCGAGTTTTTTACTTAACGTGGAGGAAGAATTTTACTGGCACCGCTTTGCATTAGAGAGCCAATGGCGGTGTCTCCGTCGTGATTGGTTCCATTTGCGCGCTAGCCATGCTAGCCATTTAAATAGTGCATCTGGTTAACCAATCAGATTAGTTTCTTTGTCCAGCTCTGGTCAAGGGCTCTACTCTGGTCCAGCTCGTCCAGCTTTAAGGCCATATATAATCCATACAGCCTTATCCAGCTTCTCCCAGAGGGCCTACAAGGAGAGGGTAGCGAACTTGGCCCCAGTCGCTGATTGGCTAAGTAGAAGTTGGCCTAAAATCGGTCCAGTGGAGGCTAAAATGTAAAACAAGTTGACTAGTATACCCACTGGATTGCGTAGATTTGCTTTATTTTAGTTTATTCGTAGCGTTATTGCTTGTTATTTTGAGATTTTGTCCCAAGTATAGAACTACGTATAAAAACTCCCAAAGCGCCCTTAACCTCTATGAGATTGAACGGTCCAGTGTGGGAAACACCGGGAAATACGGTGTAATCGAGTTTATCTTTGGTATTTTGTTTAGTAGGATTGATACGTAA
>Ga0058701_10001211_pt1 | contig 18085 bp, 8 predicted proteins | sample AgamicOrMae_FD_97039 | JGI IMG/M metagenome (GOLD analysis project Ga0058701, IMG submission 97039) | Agave microbial communities from Guanajuato, Mexico - Or.Ma.e | ecosystem: Host-associated > Plants > Phyllosphere > Phylloplane/Leaf | place: Guanajuato, Mexico | collected 2012-06-04
AAAGAAACGGAACCGCCCGGTGGCCCGGGTGGTGGGGGGGGGGGGGGGCTTTTTTCTGTCTATGATAGAACAGTTGTATACTATTTCTTTGGATAACTTTATTTTTATTTTATGAGATAACAGCCGGGAATCCGTGTTTCAGCATAATTGAAATGAAGTTGGAATGGATTTCAAGATAGCCCACAAAACTTAAAAGATCTCATAGGCCTCCTCGATTTTCTATCGTTTTGAATGACCTGATATCGATTGGTAACATGTTCAGTAAAAATGAATCACTTGTGGTAGAGAAATCTTACCTGGGTGTGAAATGAAACGGAGATAGCACGTATTCGGATAATTTTTCGAGATAGATCTATGTTTAGACATCATTTAAAAGGTCTCGGTAAGAGCTTTCCATTGATGTGGATCAACATAGGTCTATCTTCGCGTACTATCCCCGTATTATTTTCATACCCAAAACAGGTCAGAACTCCCTAATTAACCAGGTGTTCCGGATTTGCTTTACTGTAAGGAGGCCGCAAAGGAAGTAAACCGTACTTGATAGAGGAAGTATTGCGTATTGCGAAGGGAATAATCCCTTTGAAAGCTTTGTTAGCCACGTTTACCTTTGGTACCTTAAATATTCCACGCTATAGGAAAAGAACAATCATCTTTTAAATATCCTGCAACGACCTCGGCATCAATTGATGAACGCAGCATTCGGGAAATCAGAATCGCCTCATATTAGCTGCCATAACCAAGTTTTCGATTGTTTCATCGGTGCAGCGCGCCGAGACCAGCCGAGGCCAGCCCCGCGCAGGGAGCGCGTCATTTTGCGTAGAGAATCGGTTTTGGAACAATTCCTTACTTTCACTTTCACAATACGCGCGCATTCAAACGATTGAAATTATGTGCGAAGCTCGATCATTTCTCTGATACGACACGTTCTGTGACCGGGCCACGCCTCGAGAGTTCCTGCGGGGGCAGAAGGGGACCCCCTCCCCCGTCTGCGTTTACGTGCAAGGGGATAACTTACACTGCTCTCCTTTCTCCGAGGAAATACCTCTTAGCGCGATCTTCATCGCTGCTCTTGAATTACATCCATTTTGCCTGAAACGATTTCCGGCGCGCAAAAGGAACCCAATAATCGGGTCCGATCGCGAAACTCCGCGAATTTGAAAGATAAGACGCTGACCTCACAAGGAGCATAATTCGCTGACAAAACGACGCTCCGCCTCGAAACACTCTCCAAAAGTCTCTCTCTCTCGTTCGAATAGCAGCTTTCAAAACATTTTTTTTAAAAAAAAGCGTGAAAAAATGACTTTTTTTTTTTAAAAAAGGAGTTTTTGGAATAGTTTATGGGAACAGTACAATTATAAGTTAAAACAAAGCATCCTCAACATTGTTCAAATGAAATATTCAAATTATAACAAGTTTAAACACTAAAGTTTGTAGCATTTTCAGCGCAAAATATTGTTATTTTTGAGACAAATTTAAGACAAACAAGCTACACTTTAAATAAAATCTCGTGAAATTCTAGTTTAACATTAGAGTCGATTAAGCAGCTTAAAAATAAGTAAAATCTATTGTTTTCAATTAGTCAACTTTGACTATATAATAGTTAAAATTTACTTAAAGATTGTCAAGGGCTACCATATTTTATAGTCAGAAATTCTACTTTTTTGTCAGATGCTCAGTCGGTGCTAATGTATGGTAGATTTTTACCATTTTTTTCACATTTGAGAGTATCAAAGCATGTGCTCAATATTACCATATTTGTGCGTTTAGTGCCATAAGCGAGTTACGAGCCCCTCCGGCGAATATGCAACCCGTTCGACGTTCGTGTAATGCTCGTGGCCTATTAAAAGCTGAGTATTAAGCCCTTTTCATCCGGTGGCAGGCAACACGCCAAATACTCATGTCGAGCAGTTTGCATATAATCATTTTAGAAATTTATCGGGGGCTTTAAACCCGGTTGATATTAATAACGATTCAAAAGTGTGGTTCTCCTTCCAGGGAAACTCACAAGCAGTTGGAATTGGGACAAAGATTTTAAAATCGGAGGAACCTTGCGATCTTTTTGACTAGAAAAGATAGCGGATTGGGTCGGCATTGATAGAGCGCACGAAGAGGCGTCCGATACGGCCTTTCCCGACCTCTGATTGGCTGACTTGGCTCTTTCGCCAACAAGGTGAGCAATCTCGCTTCCCATTGTTTTCTGTCTCTTTCGGATACCCTTATCAGGCGCTCGCGATCGGCATGACCTACCGTAATGACAAAGCGAAATTTCACCGTCGCAATTTTCGCCAAGATATTTGAATTTTAAATGTATCATCTACAAGCAATTTTTTTTTGGTTTACTATCGTGTTAGTCGACATGAATCTTTGCTCAGCTATTTTGGAAGGCCAAAATTTTGTTATTCGCTGGTATGAGCATCTGACACAAGGGTAAAACTGTTTGCATGTGTATAACCCTTAAATGAAATGCTGGCTCAAAACCAGACCAGACCAAATATTTACGCACAAGAGAAGGGCTAAAGCATCCATTTTAAATTCTGAAAAAATTCCGATCAAATATTCCAATTATAAATTAAACCTTGTATCCATTCATCATTTTTTTTTGAAAAAGTCTCAAAATCACTAATTGGTAAGTGAATTTATGGAAAATTCACCTCAGTTCATCCACTGCCATCATGATCATCTTTTAATCGCTTTTAATCCCGGAAGACGTATAAGATGATACCCCCACAAAGAGGTTTTGCAAAATAGGAAAGGTATTTTTTAAATAAGTTTCTTTTTTTTTACTTTCATGTTTCTAATAATTGTTAACAAGAAGACTAGTTAACACCATAACAAGCGAGGAGTGAAAAGGTGAACCAGCCCGACATACAAAGCAGTTCTCATGAAACACGAACAACTCGAGATTGTCACACAGAAAAATTACAAGGAAAATTAATTGAAAGTCGGTCAAGTGTTAGCTCTAATTATGTTTTTTTATGACCGATTAAACGGGTTGTACCCGCCAGTGTGAGTAATGAGTTCACGGTTATTCTAATTACGCCTTTCGTTGCTGATAGACTGGAACTTAATTTTTTAAACTATAAAACTCTCAGAAAGCCTAATCAAGAGCTGATTTTATTAATGAAAAATAACGGCATAAGATTTTTAGTATTTGCTTTGTATGATGTTCACTAAAAAAATATCTGGATTACTTTTGATTCAAACGGTGTTGAATTGCGGTGTCAAACAAGTGATTGTCCTTGGAAAACGAAATTCGACCATCGATCCGTATTCGAATTTTGAAAACGGTACATACAATAATTTTCAAAACTCTCTTTAATAGGTTATGATTCCTCCTTGATTTGGAACAGTACGAGTCTGAGATTCAGTGAAAATTCACTGCTTCAAACTCCGATTGACCCCAATTACAACCGAGTGTAGTAACGCGACAGTAACGGAAAGGCATAAGCTGCGGTGATATTGCTGGGTAGCTGAATCAAAAGGCCCCACACACGGAAATGTGTGAAACAATCCCTTACGTAAATAACAAAAACCTGAAATAGACTACTTGCAAAATACTTGTGGTTTTAAAACAATAAGGTCAGATCCGTGTACTGGGCGCCAACAAATTGAGAAAAGCGGCTTTAATTCATTATTCAAAAATATGGTAATGTAATTTTTTGATAACATCTCGTTCATGAGCAAAAGCCGGTCGTAAAAGTTGTGTCTTTTCTAACGAAAAGACCACAATACCAAATCCAATCGTTACACTTGAATTATTTGTGCATTTGACATTTCGACATATGTTTATTTTCATTTTAACAAAAAAAATTAAAAAAATAATTATCGATTGGAAAGGTTTGCGGCTGTGGCAGCCTTTACAGAAACACAATCACTACAAAAAATAACGAAGTTTTCAGCAACTTTGTCATTCTGTTATAAATGGTGTTATTTAGGAGGGAAAAACTACTCTCAAAGAGCGGTTATAGCAATTCTTTATGGATGTTTGCAAGCATCTATACCAGTAACGAGTATTGAAATTTACTATCAAGCGACAGTTGATTGACGAGGTGGTCAAGCTTTCTTTAGGGACTGTCTTGAGCTTTTCTTTTGGGGGGTGAGGTTAAGGGAAGGCCTTAAGTCATCTTACGAGGAAAGCTGGCGTTCACTCTAAAAACAAAAACGTGAATTCCGGGGATGAACAATTTCGTCCACGCAGCGTACTTTACCCTTCACCCTAAAAGACGCGGAATTTTCGCAAAAATCGACGCAAAAGAACACAGCTAGCGTAATTTACTCTAACTTTTAGGGAATTTACTTGCTGTCCAGGGCGTAAAGAAAATTCTTCTGCGTAAGTGGACTCGTCCAGCCCCGGAATGTACGCTTTTGTTTTTACAGTGTTTTAGGGTACGGAGGGAAATACGACGACAACAAAGTAGCATCGAATAAGTAGTTTACGGACGGACCCTTAGGTCTATACTCCACGTCAAGTAAAGTTCGATACCTTTATGCAGAAAGGTCGTAAATGAAGAGCCAAGCAGTGCTGTAGGTCATAACTTTTCGGCCGAAAATTTTAGTGCCTTTAGCTTTTCAATTTCTGCGCCCACGGGCCAATCTCGGTGCATATTTCACGTTGTAAGCCTACTTTGATGTGTACATTCTTTTACTTTGTAGAAAAAACGTTGAAAAATTCATCTCTGAGGTAGAAATCAGAATTCTAAAAGCGCTATTTTCAGGCGGACAGTTATGACCTTTTAGCACTAGGTTTCTCAGTTATGACCTTACAGCACTGCGGGTTTTTCAATTGTGACCTCCCTGCATGGAGGTATCGAGTTCCCTGAAGAAGTGCACATTCAGTAACACGATAAACTCTCCAGGTTACCCATAATTTTGTATATAAATGGACTTTGGTAGAGTCGGCAGTTTCTGCCACCGAGAAACGGCACCGAGCGAGGCGACGGTTGTTAAGGTGCCCTGTGTCTTGCTCCGCTCAGCTAAGGTAGAGCACAAGGAGGAAATGCAACTTTTAAATGCGTACTATTGTTGTTTTGTACCCCAGAGAGGAACATTTAACGAGAACGGCCTCGTTGGTAGAATACACGAGGCAATGTCATGCGAGATTCCTATCCTGAATACGGCCAGTCCGCAATCCCATTAATATCGTCCCTGGACTTTTAACTAGACCAACGTAAGGTGATCAAGATGAGATGGAGCCAAACACAAGCTCAGTAAGGATTACCCAACGCCTCTCCGAGTCCAGTCTGCTATGTCACTGGCCAATTTACGGCCTCTTCCGACGTCCTGATCAACAGATTAACCTACTGGCATTCCTCTGGCGCCAGGATAATCTGGGGTGCGCTACAGGAAAACTTAAGACGACAAAAAACTACACCAACTAGATTGCACCAAAGCAGCATATGTTTGAAAGGTTAGATTTTCCACCTAGATTTCAATCCGCACCGTTTTCGCCGAAGCAATTTAATGCCCAGAATAGAAGAGCGGGGCAGGAGGCACTGCGTCTTACCTTGGTTAACCTCACATAACGGTCGCACCAATTGCAAAATGCTTTCTGATAAAATTTCCAGGATACCAACGGTTTTAATGTCATTAAAACCAGGTGAAACGTTGTATGTTTAACTCAACTTTGATTATTTAATGATATTTGAAAACATTTCCACTTGCTCTACGAACATGAAAGTAAAAATTAATATCAGTAAAAACAATAATGAGAGAGTGAACAGTTTAGGGAGCTTACGAATGGGGGGCATTCGATAGCGCCAAAACCACAAGCGCCAACGCCGCAAGCGCCAGTCCGTAACCGCCAAACGAGGAAAGTCGCAAACGCCAAAGTTCGTATAGGTTAGGTTAGGTCAAGTTAGGTTATGTTAGGTTAGGCTAAGGTAGGTTAGGTTAGCTAAGGTTAGTTCTGCGGTTAAAACCTTTGGCGTTTGCGACTTTTCTCGTTTGGCGGTTACGGATTGGCGCTTGCGGCGTTGGCGATTGTGGTTTTTGGCGCTTATGACAGCTACCCATATCATTTCGGGGCGTTCGGAATATGAAGTTTCCAAGTTGCTGAGGAAATGATTTTGATTTTAGTGACTACACCTACATTCTCTTCCGGTTTTATCGTTCCTTCATTCCCCCCCTCCTTTCTTTCACTTTTTTTTATATTTTTTCGGTCTAAGCATGGGGCGAATATTTGCCCTCGTTCTTTACCTGTGAGCTTGGAGGAATACCTTCCTCCAACATTTTTCTTTATACGTTTCGTTTCCATCTCGTAATAACTCCGTTGAACTGCTAATTACTACCAACACAAACGTGAAAATCTTCAAAGTCGGCGAAAACTGTTGCTGACGCGTGCTTTTCTTGCTAGCGATGCAATTTCATTCACTCTTGATTGGTGCTACTATCCGAAGGCAACAATAAGAAAACAACAATAGTCAATAGCACGTCACTCCAGCTTCCCGCGTTGTGGGACTAAAAGCGAATCTGTCTTCTTCAGACTGCGCAGCACACTCTCAATCCCCAAGAAACAAAGAAAAATGCTCGCTCATGGGCGGAGACTTTTTGCACGATCCACAGATCTAAAAGCGTTTCTTCCAACAGGAAATGAAGTTTTTGCAGTTTCCGGTCGAAGCAAAATCGCATTACGGACGGTAGCGTCAAACCCTGAAACTCGCTAGTGCAAAGTGATAAAGTCAATGGGTCTACTGGTTATAAGATCTATGTTTCTGGTAACACTGGCGCACACAATTAATTTCAAAGGTTGTACACTATAAAATGAGTATCTTAAATTCAGATGCAACAAAAATCAAATCATAGATCTGAAAACTTTTCAGTCAAAATTTTAACTGAATTTCAGTTACATCGTTCTTAAAATGAGCCGTTTATAAAAATCAAAAACTTTGTCTGAAATTCAGTGAACACTTCAAGTGAAATTCTTTTCAGGTAAGTGATTGGACTTTTGTTGCATCTGAATTTAAGAGTACTTTCTCTTTATTCCTTACCCGCCTCTACCTTTGGTCGCCAAGCCGAGGGGGGCAAGGCAAAGGGCATTCAACCAACTGACGTATTCTATCTTATCTCGTCTTGCCTCAAGCCACTTACGCTAGGTTTAAGGTACCTTGTGCCTCACTTCGATATCAATCCACTCCATATACAACCTAGACTCAAAGGCAATTACGCCGAATAGTGGCATCAAGCCTTCCGTTAGGTTTGGTTAACCTATATATAGGTTAACCTTTAGCAAGAATCAGTGAAAGGTCACTGATTACCAGTGACCCAGGTGCCACTGGAAAATTCAGTGGAATCCCACTGAAAATTCAGTGGAATCCCACTGGAAATTCAGTGAAATTCTCCTGGAAACCAGTTAAACTTCACTGAATGACCTGTGCCACGGTACTGAAATTCCCAGTGGCACCTGGGTCACTGGAGCTTGCTAAGAGTGATAGGTTTCGTGCCATTTGCCTCGCTTTGCTGCTCTTCCTCGAGAAAGGTGGAAATGGAAAAATCCACTCGAGTGTTTACCGCGAATCCATTCACGAGGCATCCAGTCAATTTAAACGAGTCCCCCAGCCGCCGAAACATGTAATTACTGCTAAATGAAAAGGTGCGAAAGGATATAATTTCTCAGTGGCGTTAACCTTTTCCTAGGAAAGGAGATAAAAAGTTGGAAAGGCTGGAAGAGTGACGGAGCGCACACGGGTGTTGATGAGATATTTCAAGATAATAGGGACCAAAGTTTTAGACTCGACAACAATGCTAACATCGCTTCTCACATTCTCACAAGAGAGGCGAGAGGCGTCTCGAGATCTCATAATCCATCGTCAAAAGCGCAACGTAGGAATGCAAGACTTCGTCGCTACACAAATGAAAAGAAATATTTTTTTATAATTAAAAACACGGTTTTTGTTCTGTCTTCGAGATAAGAAAAGTTCCTCAGAGGTGAAATGTTTTATTTTCATGATGACTAACAACCTCTGAGACGAAAATTTACAACTTGCTCTTGATATGCGCTCTATATACTCCGTCTAGGCAGGGCAAACACTCCTGGAATGGGATATGACGAATTCTTAATTTTAAACAATTCTGGAATGGGATATGACGAATTCTTAATTTTAGAACATTAAAAGTTCTTTTTATCGTCGCAGTTGTTGATGTTGATATCGCATCACAAAAAGCAGCCGGTTATAGTGAGCAAACTTAATTGTAACTTTGGTTGGGAATCTCAATGTAAAGAGTATTGTTGTAAAGAAAACCTTATTTCAGGCATTGAGCTATGCAATAACGTATTTTTAATGGGGAACAGATTCCAGTATTTCCAAGAAAAGGCAAGAAAACGATGTCATCTATTTGAGGACCTCTTTTGATCGCAGTCAATGCATACCATAATTTTATTAAGGGTATTATTGGGCTCATATCCGTACTATGCCGTCTTCGAAAGCCGGTGCAGATACCCAACAGACACAGTTGTCCTCCTATTTTAGGGCACCATTTCGTTTTGCAATTACAAAAATGTCAACTCCTCTCGAAAAGATCCTCTTGTACAAACATATATCCTCCTCATATATCAAGTATCCTCTTGAACAAACATATATTCTCAACGTTTTTTTCATGTGCACTGTTAAGGAATAAAATAGCAAAAAAAGGACCTCAGCTCGTTTTTTTTTTGTTTTTTTTAAAGATCTTTGTCTCATTGTTAGAATGAGGACGACGAAAAGTGGTCTACAAGAAAACTCTCAGTAACAGATTAACGAGTGACTAGCAAATCTCTGGCAATAATTTACAAGCATTTAACAAGTTAAGCAGCCTATTATCAATCAAATTGTCAACGTTTACGACGTAATCATCGAAGAAAAATCCTTGTATTCCCACTCTTAACGCCTCCTGCTCTCCTTAAATTCCTACAGTTCCGCGAGCAAACATTAAAATCTCAGAATGAAATCGGGAGACATTTACACAAGGCAACGCTGCTAAAAAAAATCAACTTTTCCGGGATAAGGCTTACAGCAGTTTTGATATGCACTTTAAAAATTAGTCCGTCGTATTTATTCGACATTTTCAATACAGACCCATAAACAATAGAAACGAAAGAGGTCTGTCAGGCCCATTACACAGGGAGTCACAAAGGTCGCATTTCCACCTTTTGTGTTCCACCTTGCAGCGACAAGCCGATCTAAGCAATACAAGTGAGGTTAGGTTATGGGCCCAGCTTTATCACATCGTCAATCCGCTTAGCTTAGCGTCGGAATGTGGAACAATAAGAACTAAGAAATTCAAGCTTTCAAACTTATAGTGCTGATCTGTGACATACGTACAGGATCTACTGTGTGATGGGTGGCCAGGGATCTTTAAAAACTCTCCAAATTACGAGTTGAGCTTCTTGTTTTGTCCTTTACCGATAGGTATAACACCATTTCAAATAGGCGTTTTCCTCGTGAGCGCAAGTACGAATAAAGCCCGCTAGATGGCCCCGCGCGAGGGAAAAGTTCGTGAGCATCTCCAGAGTTGTGCCCTTTGAGATCGTGCGGCTCAGCGGCTCCGACAAAGCGATATTTTCACGTACAGGTACTGAGACCCTAATCCATTAATTCACGAGATTGATCAGGCATGATGTAAGCCCAAGGTGCGCTGCTCTATATTTTTCGTCATACATTCACAAACCTGACCCAAATACTACCATGCTCCAAACATAATAACGGATAAAAAAGGTTCTAACGGTGTTTTTAGAAGACAATTCAATACAGCTTTAGTAATGGCATGGCAAGAGCTCACGTAATAATGTCGACAACCGCGTAATAAATGAGCTACCGCGGCAAAAGCTCTTAACGACATAAAACGACGCGTAATCATAAGTAAAGGAGTCTTAATCGTCATGTCAAAGTAATTATTGCGTAATAATAAGGATAATGGAACACAAAATAAAGTTATAATATTCATCAAATGAACCTTCTCGAATCTTGCAATACGAGTGCTAACGTAGATTTTGCAGGCTCTGCAAGTACCTAACAAAAAATATTTTAAATGTATGGAAGTATATCCCCTTATACATCTGATTTTAAAAAATTTGTAAGGAAGAAAAAATCTTCTTATTTTGAAATGTAGTCCTGGTAAATGAACAGCTGAAGAGCTTGGATTCCCTAATTATTTTTCTTTTCCATCATAAACGAAGTAATTTGATTAATGAGAAAATTATGGCGATGATAAAAAAAAATATTCCCAACGACTTCTTTAACCATTAAATTCAAACCTCCGCAAAATTCCATTTACCAGCTTATTATTTTAAATAAACACTGCGCAATAATCAGCTCTTTTGATAAGTTTGTCGCACTATATCTTATTTTACAGGGTGGAGCGTTTTCAGGCTTTATGTCCCTTCTGACACGCAAAATTTCTCTATCCTACTTACAATGTTAGAACAATTAAAATGCACAAAAAGGTAGTTCAACGCTAATATGATAGCTTAAAATTGGTGATGTTCAGAAAAGTGCGTCTATCTTTTCAGTTTGCTTCAATTTCCGATGCATAAGGCACACTGCTATCTAAAACACTGTAAAAACTCTGTTTATTTACAAATTTTTTAAATCCTTAAAGGCAAACAAATCAAATAAAAGCCTTTTCCTTGATTGGTGTAATTAAACTTGATTTGACATGTTCATCCGACACGTTTCAGGCACGTGATAAGGTGGAAACAGCGAACAGACACTAACTTAGGAATGGAAAGTAAAAACGTGAGTTTATGACAACCGCAATCTTGGATAGCCTCAACAGAGGTTTCAGTTAATTCAGCAACCGCTAGTGGATTAGCTTAAACCTCTGTTAGGGCTTATCAAGATGACATGTCCTCAACATGCGTAACTACTTTCCATTCACATTGTATGTTCGTTGTTTTCATGTCACCGCACGTGCTAGGAACGTGTCGTATGAGAATGTCAGAGCAAAGTTTAATTACACAATGCAAGACACATTCAGTTATCTATTCGTGGGTTTCACTTCGTAAACCTTTTCAGTGGCCATTTGAAGGTCTTAATTTAGTCTAATCGTTTTTTTTCCCGATAGATGTCACGGTTTCGTAACTTTTAAACGCGGTTAACTCAAGAGCCATTATAAGAAGCAAGAATGTTGGGATTTACTTTGGATCACTGTCAAAATAAACCGTTGAAAAATGGAATAATTCCTGAGGTTGTCCATGCCAGTTGCAAAGGCGATCGCGTTTAAAAATAGGGGAAATGTGAAATCTTGTCAATGCTGAAATATAATGGGAATAATTAAGAAAATAGAGAAAATTTAGACACCCCTCATCACCAAGACCAAGGTTTAGAATAACAGGAGAAAATAATCGAACTTGTTAGTTTAAACTTCCTCTATCCTTACGTTGAGCCCCATAAGATCGTCTCCGCTTTGTATGACATCAGAACGGCACATACAGGCATTAACCGTCCATTTCGAGGTCCACTCAAAACTGCGTTTTCTGTGATCTGGAATCCTTCCATTCACCAGTATGTGTGTATTTTGGTCCGCAGAAACAGTCAACATTACCTTAGTCTACAACCTCTGCTGAACAAAAAAACAGCCATACCGGCGAAAGGAATTCTTACAGCGTACGGAAAACGCCCGTTTTGAATGGTCCTCAAACTGGACGGTTAAGGAAACGTCTTCTCGAACTAGACGGTTATTGCTTGCAGGTACCGAGACTGCTGAAAATAAATAAGCAAAAACGTTTTCACAAAGACAAATTGCACGGGTACACAAAAGAAACCATCAACTCGGACAGAATCAAGTTATTTTAGATGACTTAAAAACATTTTTTGCACGAAACTTTTGAGAGCAAGGTTAAGCAAAGTCGGGCGATGTGGATATAGGCTTGGTTAGAATAGGCTACGTTACGTTTCAGCTTATTTATGTTGGGCTACGTTAGGCTAGCCTTGTTTGGGTCTTGTATCATGAGAAGGTTTGTTACTGCTGTAGCTAACCTTTGAAATGATAAGGCTTAATACGCCGATTGAGAGTTTAGTTGATTGGAATTCTTTGGATTAGAAAAGTGCATTACATAAGGTGAGTTTCATGATGCAAACATTTTTTCATACCTCTGACCTTTACTTCACATTGGGTCAAATCTCACTTTTAAAATGCGAGGAAAAGAGCATTCCGCGAACTAGACCAGCGCACGGCACATTTGTACAGAGACGACGCTGCGAACATTTCTACAAACATTGTTAGTGGATGTTGACATGAAAGAAAGTGCAGAAATTCGCAGGCGGAGGCAAAGTCATCAACATTGAAAGGCAACAATTTCTACCATTGCGTTTCACCCCAGTTTAATTTTTCGAAGTGACAATTCACACGCTTCCCAATTTAAAATGTATTGGGGTTGGTTTCTGTGAGTTCAAGTCACCTCCCATTTAAAATGCATTGGGTTCGTATACGTGCGTTCAAGTCTCCCTTGTATAAACATATAGGTGAGCAAATAGAAATGTCCTTATTCATATTACATTATGATTACAGCGTAGGTTAGGTTAGGTCACATGCTTTGTGCCTCGCTCCACCCAGTTTGTTGACAAAAGGTGGAAAACTCCATCTCCTGATGATGAAAGGTGGAATTTTCGGTCCATCTTTCAGCACAATGTTCGGAGGAGCCGAAGCGACGCTTAGGAGGCGTTAAAATCTCTGGGGCCGGCGTCAAATACCTTATCGAAGCAGTAAAGCAGAAAGAGATCGGGGCGATATCTGGTGCGCAGCACGCTGGGTAGGCCTAGGCCCACTGTTTGACGAGGAAGGAGGGCTGACGCAACATACCCATCAACGGATGCCCTGCCCATTAAGGGATGGCCCGCGATAACGGCTAACAATGGAGACGGGGCTTATTGTCAGCTTTAACCTCACTTCTAACTTTAACCGATTGCAGATTTCGAACTTGAATACTGGTTACGTTGCGAAGCCTCCTTTCCCCCGATGGAACTCGATCAAAATTTTGCAGAAAATACACCATTTCTTTACCTATTCCAGGACCGGCTATAGGTCACTTGTCACATGTATGTAAAATACATGGAAGTAGCTATTTTGGATGCAACAATTACTTCCTCAAAATGCCGGAAATCAACAGCGTTGTTAAAAATTGCAAAAAGGTCTAACAATCATAAGAACTTTATGTAGTTTTAAAATATTGTGAGAAAAGTATTCAAAATTTTACTTGATTTATTCGGTTAAAGATGTTCATTTTTAGAAAAAAGGCAAAATGTTTAAGCTCTTTTCCTAAAAATAAACTTTATTATTTATTTGCATCGTAGACTAACACAATCGAAATGATTTGTACAAGAATATTATATAGAATAATAGATACTTTAAGTTTTACAATACTCCAACACCTATCTTTCCCACGTCACACAAAGTACCTGTATTTCAGATTTTGTCTTACGCGGAGTTTTGGCAATCAAACTGAGCATTTTAGACCCTCGCTTAAAAAAATTAACCTGACGTCAGAACGGTCTAATTACGATTTTTAGGTTTCGATCCATCCCTTTGCAAATTTAACTGCATGTTAGTAAAGGCTGATGTTGCTACTGTTCACCATAATTGCATCACTTGTATGACGCACTTTCTAGGACCAAGTTTCAAATTTACTCCACTCCACTTGTGCGCTTTCCATCGGCGCGATGTCAAGCATACTAGCCGATCCTTATCTTCGAGAAATTCATATAATTATTTAAAAAAAATTGAATGCTTATTTTGGCATAATTTGATTCAATATTGTTCTCAGGTTGACTGCCCGAAGACTTAACTACTGCTATTTTTTCACCACCGCTCGTTCATCAAAAGATGGAGACACCTGTCAAAAACACTGACACTTCCGTCTACAAAAACTCTTTACCGACACTCATTAATTATGTTTTGGTATAAATGAATAGCGATCATGTCTATATCATCAACATCGTCCAAGTAAGATTCCCTCAATATAAGAAATTACTCTTTCATCATCAAAATTTACATCATTCAGCGTTACTATTAATTTCCAGAAATTGCAAACATGAATTCAAAATCATATATGCTCAATTCCCAGTCCAAAAAAAAGGTGGACGCAACAAAAGATTAATGCTGCCGACGGTTTTGCGGCACTTAGATTTAATATACTGGTAATCGCCAAGGATATCAGACACATAACCTCAAAATTACAGCCTAATACTCCCAAAACCAATATAAGTTCACTAAGTATTACGAATATCATACGTTCCTAAACCTCCAAACTTTTGTGTCATTCATCGTTTGCCATATTAATTTCGCAAATATTGCAAACATAACCTTGACGTATCGCAATACTTTACAACTTCCTCTATATTTGCTCATTTCTCCTTTTTCAAAATAGAGATGAAGCGTTATTCGCCCGACAAAATCGGATGCATATTACCGGACGCCGTTTGTCTGGCGCCTCCGACGTTCAAACAAGCGAACTTCCTCGTGATGGGAGTAGCAGACGACAAAAAAACGACGTCCGTTTTTATGATAAATTTAACGTTTCCTCGAAAAACTTTTTTCTTGTTTCATGACGATGTCCATTTTTTTAAGGCGGTAGTTAAGTGCGATTCCCTTTTGCGGATCTTCTCGGATCTTAACCCCGATATTCTTAAATTTGCTTTACCGTAAATTAATGAATGAAAAAAAAGTGATGCAAAACGCGCCCTTATTTGTCGCACAAGAAAATATGAGCTACGGGATGCGTTAAACTTTAGTGATTAACTAAATTGCTCTTAGTGAAGCCTTTTCCATGGTTAATGATGCTTCCACTAATCTGGAGCTCGAGAAACATCAATTAAAATAATCTCTTTGAAAAGCATCACTTCCTATGACGGAATATTGTATATTTTAAATGATAATATGGAGGACATTAACGAACGTAGTGTTTAGGATCACGCTGTTTTTGTGCTCTAAAAATCTTCCGAAATCGTAAACTATTCCTCTAAATATGTTGCAAAATCTTCCTCTAATTTATAAGAGTTAAAACATTATGGGTTTTTAAACGTTGATAAGAATTTCTGGAATGATACTGTATTCCTCAAAATCGGTGTTTGATCTATTTCATTTCCTCTCTATCAAGAAGATTTAGGAAGAGGTTTTCCAAAATTAATTATTGGGGGAAAATGTTTACATTAGGTTTGAAACGTACATAAACTATCTGGAAAACAGAAGGTTGCGACGCTTAAAGGTCATTCTCCAGACATCCTTGAAATATAACCCTCTCCCTCCAATTTTGTTTTAAGTGAAGGCGCTTTCATTCGCAAATAAAAACATCACGTCGAGTCCAATTTCCTACAAAAATAATTTTTAAAAAGTACAACAGCACGACTTTTAGCCTTTTTTTATTTTTTGTGTGTCCTAGAAATGTTTTATCATGATATTTTCGATGCTCAAAGATCAAGTTCAGCCCAAAGCATCTCAATTTCTCGTATTAACCACGGAACGCATCTCACCTTGTAGCAAAGTATTCGATGTTCGAGGGTACTTTTCGCCTATCTTAATTTCGTCGATAACTACCTCTCCTCTCAAACAAATTTGTAAATCCCTTTGCAATGGTCAAATTCTAGCAGCAACCAAACTCTAAGGTTACGTTACTTCCGATAGAAGAGAGCAGGTTTCCAAACGGCAACATAAAAAGAAAAAAATGAAGAACACCTTTAAACCAACAAGCTGTACATAGCGTCATCGATTACTTTACATCAGAGCGATATGTCAAAATTTGATATGTCTAATCTAGATGAGGCGATATCTAGATTCAATATACATCATCGACTCAATTAAAGTTTTTACTGTGGGAACTTTTCGGGTTGTCCGTTTGAGAGAGCGATAGCTTTAAAGTCCACCGCTGTGTTCGGAGATTTGCGGCTGTTAGCAGCGCGAAAGCTCTACGCAGGTCTACGCATCGATTCTCAATCCGATCTCGGAATCAAATGTTACGCAGGCGAAAGTGCTGACAAACGCATCTAAAACGCATCTAAAGACTATCTCATATCTTGTTCAATGTTAAGCTTTGCACTTCCTCGCCGGCAGAGCTGGCAACCACTCTTCCATACAGATACAACTTACGAGGATACCGCTGTGAGCAACGATGCGGGATGGCCTAAGGAGAAGAACCCACCTGCGACAGAAGAAAACAATGATTTGTTAGATTTCACTCGCTGAAGGTAGGCTATAAGGTTGCATGTCAGGTGACCAACGTCACCAAGAACGCTTCAGTGCCCTGTGTCATCGACTCCCCTCTCTATTAACCGATATAGGAAGTGCCTAAAATATGTTTCTCCATTGTAAATAATTTCTAATGCCTATTTTTTTACTCGGTTTACCTTCCTTGTCCTCTCTACATAAAAAGGAGGTAGGACGAGTATTGTTTTTCTTGATATAGTTGCAAAATATTTTTTTTGACGACTAGAATTTTTTCTTGCTGCCAAAAAAAAAATCCTCGAGGAAAAAAAATCTTGAGAAAAAAAATATTTGAGCAAAAAAACAACTGTTTCCTATATGTTTATTTTCCTTGGCGTCACAAAACATCTCTATGAATGTATTCAAAAGAAATTAGGAGATGATTTTGGCTAAAAATATAGAAAATAGTAACACTTCAACTAAAAGTTTTTGCATTAGGCCAACTTGAGGTAGGGTTTTTATTTAAGTGACCCAAAATTTGATTGATTTTTTTGAACGTTGAGTAAAAATTAGTAGAAGACCAACAAGAGTCGGATGAAATGACAAGGGGTATGGACTGATAACTCGATTAGTTTGCAGTTCCCGCGTTGACAAAGTAGGAAGAATTTTTTCCCTTCAAAAAAAATATATAAAACATAATAATACATAGAATAGATATAAAACATATATCTAAAACATTAAACATTTTGTTTTCAATATTAAAAACTGAGGAAGTCTCCGAAAGAGTTCTCACTCTGTGTATAAGACAAAGCGCTAAAAGTGAAATGCACTTCAACAAACGCGTAGCGAAACGCCGTGGGAGCAGAGAAACATGCAAAACTCGTTGTTTTCATTATGAATCGAGCGATAAAACGTTCCTCGCGATCTTTCATATTCTAACAAAAAAAGGTTTCGCCGAGCGGCGCGAAATTTTAAGTTTGACTTCTCAAAACGGTTCTTTCACGCTCGGAACCAGCAGTTACCTCAAGAAAAGAAACAGCTGAATTATGGTATTCAAAGCGGACTTAGCCACATCTTCGGACAACGAAATAATCGACCAGTGAAATCAGTTTTAAGTCCATGCTCTCTTGATTCATAAGAGGGAAATTCAGTCGTTTGGGAGTAAAAATTAACTACTTCGTTGAAAAGGTCCACGCAAGGCTGTGATGTAAACCCTTTTACCTTCTAACACTAATGATTGAATGAATTTTACTCAAAGCAGTCAAGAGAGTACTATTTAAAGTATCACTCTTCTTAGGTAAGGAAACTGTTGAAAAAAAAGCTACCTTTCCTCTCTGTTAAAGTATTTTTTTCATTTTAATGGGAAGGCTTATTTAACGGTTCGCTAATCTTTTAGGCCTTTAAAGTTGTACCTCGTAAAAAATAGAGTAATGTCTGTTCTTTTTTTGATAGAACAGCAAACGGTATTTGGATTCAACAGTAACAGGCATTTTTGATATATTGTGATAAATTCTGTAATTGTTTCGTATTTTTGGTACCGTAAGCCGGTTTTCTCACGCTTCGCAAGCTCGCTATTATTTTTTGCAGTCCGCTGAATTTAAATAAGGTTAACGCGTTTGGGTATCCAAATAGGACCGCACGAAACGGGAGCTGGAGAACCTTACATGATGGATAATGTGAACTGTTAAGCCACTTGCCGAACATTCACCTCCTGTTGAAACGTTGATCTAAAAAGAAGAATTACCTTTACAGATAAGGCACATAAGACGTACGGGAAGGTTATGATAGGTTAGACTGCCTACAGTTAGGTTAAGTTAAGCATTCAGTCAGGTTACAGTTGATTACTTAAGACTATACAGTTGCGGGATTCTGTAACTCGTTAAGTTGCCGAACGGTTCGCTTCGTTAAGCGCGGTAACGAAGTTTACCGAAGTGTACCGACGAGCCCATAACGAAACGCGTATTCTGTACTGGACTCT